>Ga0116227_10002076_pt1 | contig 45720 bp, 47 predicted proteins | sample S1TSphgellanicum_FD_89693 | JGI IMG/M metagenome (GOLD analysis project Ga0116227, IMG submission 89693) | Host-associated microbial communities from peat moss isolated from Minnesota, USA - S1T2_Fb - Sphagnum magellanicum MG | ecosystem: Host-associated > Plants > Peat moss > Unclassified...
ACTTGTTCATGTGATCGCCGCAGGCGCGCACCGAGCGCGAAGCGCGAAGCCCGCGTTTCGGCTCAGCCCAAACGCGGGGGAACACTTGTTCATGTGATCGCCGCAGGCGAGCACCGAGCGCGAAGCGCGAAGCCCGCGTTTCGGCTCAGCCCAAACGCGGGGGAACACTTGTTCATGTGATCGCCGCAGGCGCGCACCGAGCGCGAAGCGCGCGTTTCGGTGGCGCAGCCAAAACGCCGGGAAACCTCTGTTCATGTGAGCGCTCAGCGCAATGTCACCGAGGCCTCGAAGCCCGGCTCGGCATTGCGCAGTTCCAGCCGGCTGCCGTGCGCCTCGGCCACCAGCCGGCACAGGCAAAGCCCCAGGCCCACGCCGCCTTCGTGGCGCGTGCGTGCGGCATCGGGCCGGTAGAACGGCTGCCCCAGGTGCGCCAGCGCCTCGGGCGGCACGCCGGGGCCGAAGTCGCGCACCGCCATGCGCACGCCGCTACCGGCGCGCGCCAGCGTCAGTTGCACGGCGCCGCGCGCTGCGTCGTTGTGGCGCAGCGCGTTGTGCACGAGATTGCGCAGCAGCAGTTGCATACGCAGGCGATCCAGCTTCAGCAGCGGCAGGCCGGGCTCGATCAGCAGTTCCACGCCAGGCTGGGCCTGCTCGCGCGCCAGTTCGGCCAGGTCGCAATCCGCCACCTGCAGCGCGCTGTGCCCCGAGCCCAGGCGCTCGCTTTCCAGCAGCGCCGTGATGAGGTCACGCATCTGCGCCAGCTCGTCCAGCAGCCCGTCGCGTGACGGGCCTTCGCTCACCAGCTCGGCGTGCAGCCGCGCGCGCGTCAGCGGGCTGCGCAGTTCGTGGCTCATGGCCAGCAGCAGCGCGCGCTTGCCGTCCAGCATGGCCTGGATGTCGGACGCCATCTGGTTGAACCGCATCGCGAGGTCGCCGATCTCGTCGTCGTGGATGACCGGCACGCGGTGCCCGAACTCGCCGCGCCCGAAGGCCTCCGCACCCAGGGCGAGCGCATGCATCGGCCGCACCATGTGCCGGATCACGCCAAAGGCCAGGCCGGTGACCAGCAGCAGCGCCGGTGCCGCCCACAGCAGCCCGTAGCCCGCCCCGGTGGCGCACCACCACAGGATGGCGCTGCTGGCGAGCGCGAGCACCAGGAAGACCGCGATCAGCCGCGCGCCCAGCGAATGCTTGAACCGGGCATGCTGGTGGTGCCAACGCTGGTGCCAGCGGTGGCGGGCCCGCCAGTGCCACTGCCAGTCACGCCCGATGGCCCGCTCCAGCTTGCGCATCTTGCGGCGCTTGCGCTCGCGCCAGTGGTGGTCGTAGGGGTGATGCGGCCTCACGAGGACTTCTCCGGCAGCGCGAAGCAGTAGCCCGCATTGCGCAGCGTCTTCAGCGCGGCCAGCGGCTCCAGCTTGCGGCGCAGCCGGCTGACGAGGATGTCCACGGCGCGCGTGTACAGCTCGGCCTCCTGGCCGCGCAGCCGGTTCAGGATGTCGTCGCGCGAGAACACGCGGCCGGGCTCGCGGGCCAGCATCAGCAGCAGCTCGTACTCGGTGCCGGTCAACTCGACGAGGCCGTGCGCGACACGCACCTCGCGGCGCGGGGCGTCGATCTGCAGGCCGTCGAAACACAGCGTGGCCGCCGGCTGCGCTGCGGTAGGCGGTGGCGTCAAGCGCGTGCGGCGCAGGATGGTCTGAAGCCGCGCGGCCAGCTCGCGGGGCTCGAAGGGCTTGGGCAGGTAGTCATCCGCGCCCAGCTCCAGCCCGACGACACGGTCCGTCAGGTCGCCGCGCGCGGTCAGCATCAGCACGGGAATGTCGCGCCAGGCGTCGCTGCCGGCACGCAGCCGCCTGCAGAACTCGAAGCCGTCCATCTCGGGCAGCATGCCGTCGAGGATCAGTGCATCGAAGCGCTCGCCCGCCAGCCGCGCCAGCGCGGCACTGGGGCGGGTGACGGCTTCCAGCTGCAGGTCGAAACGGGCCAGGTATTGCGTCAGCGGCCCGGCCAGGGCCTCGTCGTCGTCGATCAGCAGCAGTCGGTGCATGGGGCGATTATTCGTGCCTGGCGCGCACCAGCGTGATGGCGCGCTCCGGGCAGGCGCTGACGCAATGGCCGCAGCCTTCGCAGGCGGCGGCGTTGGGCGTGAAGGCCTGCTGCCAGTCGTGCGCCCAGCCCTTGAGCTGCCCGACCAGGCTCAGCGAGCGACGCTCGAACAGGTCCAGCGTGCCGAGGGTGAAGACGCCGTAGGGGCAGACGGCCACGCAGTCGCCCTTGCCCTCGCAGCGGTTGCGGTCGATGTGCGGGGCAAAGCGGCCGGCAGGCGGCGCGCCGCAGTGCGCGTCCATCATGCGGCGTGGCGCCCGTGACGCTCGTGGTGAGCGTGGCGGTCGCGGCCGATGCGCCGCATCAGGAAGCGCAAGACCTGGCGCTGTTCGGCGTCCAGCGCGTCGAAGAAGTCGGCAAACGCGCCGACTGCACCCGGGCCGGCCGCGCGCAGCGCATCCAGCCTGGCGTCCAGCAGTTGCTGCGCCGATTCGCGCGGGAACTGCTCGCCGGACAGCAACCCGGCCAGCTCGGGCCCGCGCGCCAAGCCGCTCAAGGCTTCGCGCTGGGTCTGCAAGTGCCCGAACCAGGCGCCCAGCAGGCGTTGCTGCTCGTCATCCAGGTCCAGCTTGGCAGCGATTCGTGCGAGGACATGGTCTGCGAAGCCTCCAGCGTGAGCGTGGCGGCCGAAAGGATGGCCGTGATGGCCGTGATGGCCGTGATGGCCGTGGCCCAGGTGGTGGCGAAATTCATGGTGCGCGTGCCAGCGACGAAAGAAGTTCATGGTGTGCTCCGTGGGCGCTCGAGGCCCGGGGTTGGGATGGTTCTCATCATTGCGGGCCGGCCTCCTCAGCGCATCTCGGCGCGGTATCGCCGGGTTTCGTTTTGTATCGACGACGGCCCATAAAATCGCCGGCTCCCCTCCAGACGACCCCGCTCCGTGCGCACGGAGCCAGCCGAGACCGCCCCGTGACCGAACTCGCCAAGTCCTTCGAACCCGCCGCCCTGGAAGCCCACTGGGGCCCCACCTGGGAAGCCGCCGGCCTGTACGAGCCGACGCTGGACCCGGCCAAGCCGTCGTTCTCCATCCAGTTGCCGCCGCCCAACGTGACGGGCACGCTGCACATGGGCCATGCCTTCAACCAGACGGTGATGGACTCGCTGACGCGCTACCACCGCATGAAGGGCGACAACACGCTGTGGGTGCCGGGCACCGACCACGCCGGCATCGCCACGCAGATCGTCGTCGAGCGCCAGTTGCAGGCCGCGGGCCAGAGCCGCCACGACCTGGGTCGCAAGAACTTCGTCGCCCGCGTGTGGGACTGGAAGCAGGAGTCCGGCAACACCATCACCGGCCAGATGCGCCGCCTGGGCGACTCGGTCAGCTGGAAGCACGAGTACTTCACGATGGACGAGAAGCTCTCGACCGTGGTCGTCGAGACCTTCGTGCGCCTGTTCGAGGAAGGGCTGATCTACCGCGGCAAGCGCCTGGTGAGCTGGGACCCGGTGCTGCAGTCCGCCGTGTCGGACCTGGAAGTCAGCTCCGAGGAGGAAGACGGCTCGCTGTGGCACATTCGCTATCCGCTGGCGGACGGTTCGGGCTCGGTCGTCGTGGCCACCACACGCCCCGAGACCATGCTGGGCGACGTGGCCGTCATGGTCCACCCCGAGGACGAGCGCTACACCGCGCTGATCGGCAGACAAGTCAAGCTGCCGCTGACGGACCGCGAGATCCCCGTCATTGCCGACGACTACGTGGACCGCGAGTTCGGCACCGGCGTCGTCAAGGTCACGCCGGCCCATGACACCAACGACTACGCCGTCGGCCAGCGCCACGGCCTGGACATGATCTCGGTGCTGGACCTGCAGGCCAGGATCAACGACAACGCACCCGAGACCTACCGCGGCCTGGACCGTTTCGTGGCACGCAAGCGCATCGTGGCGGACCTGGACGCGCAGGGCCTGCTGGTCGAAGTGAAGAAGCACAAGCTGCAGGTGCCGCGCTGCGAGCGCACGGGCCAGGTGGTCGAGCCCATGCTGACGGACCAGTGGTTCGTCGCCGTCACCAAGCCGAGCGCGGACGGCAAGAGCATGGCCACCAAGGCGATCGAGGCCGTCGAGACCGGTGCCGTGAAGTTCCACCCCGAGCAGTGGGTCAACACCTACAACCACTGGATGGGCAACCTGCAGGACTGGTGCATCTCGCGCCAGCTGTGGTGGGGCCACCAGATCCCGGCCTGGTACGGCACGGGCGGCGAGCTGTTCGTCGCACGCAGCGAGGACGAAGCCCACGCGCGCGCCAAGGCGGCCGGCTACCTCGGCGAGCTGACGCGTGACCCCGACGTGCTGGACACCTGGTACTCGTCGGCGCTGGTGCCGTTCTCCACGCTGGGCTGGCCGGAGAAGACGCTGGAGCAGCAGCTGTTCCTGCCCTCGTCCGTGCTCGTGACGGGCTACGACATCATCTTCTTCTGGGTCGCCCGGATGATCATGATGACCACGCACTTCACCGGGCAGGTGCCGTTCAAGGACGTCTACATCCATGGCCTGGTGCGCGACTCGCAGGGCCAGAAGATGAGCAAGAGCGAGGGCAATGTGCTGGACCCGGTGGACCTGATCCAGGGTGTGGACCTCGACACGCTGATCCAGAAATCCACCCAGGGCCTGCGCAAGCCCGAGACGGCGCCCAAGGTCGCCGCGCGCGTGAAGAAGGAATTCCCCGACGGCATGCCGGCCTACGGCGCGGACGCGCTGCGCTTCACGATGGCCAGCTACGCGAGCCTGGGTCGCAACATCAACTTCGACACCAAGCGCTGCGAGGGCTACCGCAACTTCTGCAACAAGCTCTGGAACGCGACGCGCTTCGTGCTGATGAACACCGAAGGCCAGGACTGCGGCCTTGCGCACGAGCAGGGCCAGTGCCCGCCGGGCTACATGAAGTTCAGCCCCGCCGACCGCTGGATCAGCAGCGAGCTGCAGCGCGTGGAAGCCGCCGTGGCCCAGGGCTTTGCCGAGTACCGGCTGGACAACGTCGCCAACGCGATCTACAGCTTCGTCTGGGATGAGTACTGCGACTGGTACCTGGAGATCGCCAAGGTGCAGATCCAGACCGGTGACGAGTCCGAGCAACGCGCCACCCGCCGCACGCTGATCCGCGTGCTGGAGACCACGCTGCGGCTGCTGCATCCCATTGCGCCCTTCATCACCGAGGAGCTGTGGCAGACCGTGGCGCCGGTGGCAGGCCGCAAGGGGACCGACTTCATCGGCCAGGCGCCCTACCCCGTCAGCCAGCCCGAGCGCATCGACGCCGAGGCCGACGCGTGGGTGGCCCAACTTAAGGATGTCGTCGGCACCACGCGCAGCCTGCGCAGCGAGATGGCGCTGAGCCCCGCCGAGCGCGTGCCGCTGCTGGTGGGCGGCGACCTGTCCTTCCTGTCCGAAGCGGCGGCCGTGCTGAAGGTGCTGGCCAAGCTCAGCGCCGTGGAGCTGATCGCGGACGACGCCGAGTTCGCGAAGCAGAGCGCCACGTCGCCGGTGCTCGTCCACGGCGCGAGCCGGCTGGCACTGAAGGTCGAGATCGACGTCGAGGCCGAACGCGCACGGCTGACCAAGGAAGCCACGCGCCTGGAGGGCGAGATCACCAAGGCCGAGGCCAAGCTTTCCAACGAGAGCTTCGTCGCGCGCGCGCCGGCGGCCGTCGTGGAGCAGGAGCGCGCCCGCGTGGCCGGTTTCAAGGAAACGGTGCTGCGCCTGCGCGAGCAGCTCGCGCGGCTGCCGCAGTCGGCTCAGTAGTAGCCGGCGACCTTCGCTTTCGCCTCGCCGCCGCGGCCCTTCGGGGCTTGCGGCGTCAGCAGCTCGTCGATGCCGCGCGCCACGGCCCAGGCGGCGCGCACACGCGACTCGCGCGTGGTGCCCGCCAGCCGCGGCGTCACCTGCAGCACGCTGATGCCGTGCAGCGGCCGGCCGGGCTCGAGCCGGCCCGGCTCCATGCCGTCGAACCAGGCCGCGCGCAGCTTGCCGCCGCGCAGCGCGTGCGCGAGCGCCGTCTCGTCGACCAGGCTGGAGTGGCCGAGGTTGACGAGCACCTGCCCGGCGCGGGCGCCGCCCAGCTGACGCTCGCCGATGACGCCGCGGTAGCGCTCGAAATAAGGCAGCAGCAGCACCAGGCCGTCGCTCTGCTCCATCAGCTCGCCCTGGCCCACGGCCTCGATGCCCCAGCGCGTCCAGGTGCCGTCGCTCGGGTGAACGGCCGGGTCGTAGCCGACGACGCGCGAACCGAAGGCCTGCAGCAGCTGCGTCAACACACGCGCCGTGGGCGTCAGGCCCAGCACGCCGATGGTCGCGCAGCCCAGCTCGCGGCCCACCTTGAGGCCGTCGCTGCCCTCCACGGGCAGGCGACGCAGCAAGGCCAGCAGCGCGCCGACGGCGAACTCCGCCTCCGCAGCAGCGGTGGACGACTGGGAGCGCACGACCTCCACGTCCGCCCGGCGGCAGGCTTCGAGGTCGATGTTCTCGTTGCCGCCGCTGGCGCGGCCGATGGCGCACAGCGTGGGCGCGCCGCGCAGCAGCTCGGCGTCGATGCGGACCTCGGGCGGGGCGATGAGCGCGCGCGAACCCTGCAGCGCGTCGAGCAGGCCGTCGAGATCGCCCACCAGTTCAGGTGCGAAGCGCGCGTCATGGCGCTCGGCCAGCCATTGCACGACCTCGGCTTCCAGCGGTTCCAGGATCAGGACGGACATGTTGATGAAATGGTCACGAGTCCTACGCGTTGCGTCATGACCCCCATGACAGAATCCTCGCGCCTCTTCCATCGAGTTTAAGTTCATGGCCTCTTCGACCCAATCGCCGATCACCAAAGCCATCTTCCCGGTTGCCGGCCTCGGCACGCGCTTCCTGCCCGCCACCAAGGCGCAGCCCAAGGAGATGCTGCCCGTCGTCGACAAGCCGCTGATCCAGTACGCCGTGGAGGAGGCCTATGCCGCCGGGGTGCGCGAGATGATCTTCGTGACCGGGCGCCACAAGCGCCCCATCGAAGACCATTTCGACATGACCTTCGAGCTGGAGGTGGCGCTGGAGAACGCCGGCAAGCAGGAGCTGCTGGACGTCGTGCGCAGCGTCAAGCCCGACGACATGGAGTGCATCTACGTGCGCCAGGCGCAGGCGCTGGGCCTGGGCCACGCCGTGCTGTGCGGCCAGCGCCTGGTGGGCAACGAGCCCTTCGCCGTGCTGCTGGCCGACGACCTGATGGTCGGCCCCGTCGGAGGCCAATCCATCCTGAAGCAGATGGTGGAGCAGTTCCGCGAGTGGCGCGCGTCCATCCTCGCCGTGCAGGAAGTGCCGGCCGAGCACACGCGCCGCTATGGCATCGTTGCTGGCACGCACGTGAACGACCACGTGATGGACGTGAACCGCATCGTCGAGAAGCCCGCGCCCGAAGTCGCGCCGTCACGCCTGGGCGTGGCCGGCCGCTACATCCTGACGCCCGGTGTCTTCCACGAGATCGCCAACCAGCCGCGCGGCGTGGGCGGCGAGATCCAGCTCACCGACGGCATCGCCGGCCTGCTGCGCCGCGAGAAGGTGTTCGCCTACCGTTACGAGGGCAAGCGCTACGACTGCGGCAGCAAGGAGGGGTTCCTGCAGGCGAACGTCGAGCTGGCCCTGGCCCACCCGGACCTCGGCCCGGGCTTCCGTGAGTTCCTGAAAGGCCTTGAGCTCTGAAGCCTGGCTTTCAGCGCCGGCGCAGGATGTGGATGAACTCGTCGCCCGACGAGTTCTGCTCCACCAGCTCGTTGCCGGTCTGGCGCGCGAAGGCCTGGAAGTCGCGCATGGACCCCGGATCGGTCGCCACCACGCGCAGCAACTCGCCGCTGGCCATCTCGGCCAGGGCCTTCTTGGCCTTCAGGATCGGCAGGGGGCAGTTCAGTCCCCGGGTGTCCAGTTCTCTCTGTACGTCCATCTTTGCGCTCATTCGGTCAGTCTCGTTTGATGTCCATCCATTGCGGCTCCAGGCCTTTCGAGCGCAGCCAGGTGGCCAGCGCCTGGCCGGTGCCCTGCGGCCAGCAGCGCACCGCTTCGGGCGCGATCAGCTTGTACTCCGCCAGCTCGGGCGACAGGCGGATGTCGCCGTGCGCCGCCGCATGGTAGGCAATGATGATCTGGTTCATGCGCTGGAAGTCCCACACGCCCAGCAGGTCCAGGGACTGGACCTGCAGCGACGTCTCCTCCGCAATCTCGCGGCGGATGCCCTCCTCGGGCGATTCGCCGGCTTCCATGAAGCCCGTGATCAGCCCGAAGAAGCGCCCGGGCCAGGCGGCATTGCGCGCCAGCAGCACGCGGCCCTCACGGTCCGTGCACTCGATGACGGCCGCCAGCACCGGCGTCGGGTTGTTCCAGTGCGTGAAGTCGCAGGCCGGGCAGCGCAGCCGGAGCTTGTCGCCGCCGTCCTCCGCCGCGGTGATCAGCGCCAGTTCGCTCGCGCAGGCCGGGCAGAACCTGAACTGGCCCGTCATGCGGGGAAGACCCCCGTCGACAGGTAGCGGTCGCCGCGGTCGCAGACGATGAAGACGATGGTGGCGTTCTCCACCGTCTTCGCCATCTGCAGTGCCACCCAGCAGGCGCCCGCCGCCGAGATGCCTGCGAACAGACCTTCCTCGCGGGCCAGGCGCCGCGCCATGTCCTCGGCATCGTCCTGGCTCACCAGCACCAGTTCGTCCACACCGCTGGGGTCGTAGATCTTGGGCAGGTAGGCCTCGGGCCACTTGCGGATACCCGGAATGCGCGAACCCTCGGCCGGCTGCGCGCCGACGATGCGCACGCCCGCGTGCTGCTCCTTCAGGTAACGCGACACGCCGGTGATGGTGCCCGTCGTGCCCATCGCGCTGACGAAATGCGTGACGCGCCCGCCCGTGTCGCGCCAGATCTCGGGGCCGGTGGTCTCGTAGTGCACGCGCGGGTTGTCGCCGTTGGCGAACTGGTCCAGCACGCGGCCCTTGCCGTCGCGCGCCATCTGCTCGGCCAGGTCGCGGGCGTACTCCATGCCGCCGGTGCGCGGGGTCAGGATCAGCTCGGCGCCGAACGCCTTCATCGTCTGCGCGCGCTCGATGGACAGGTCCTCCGGCATGATGAGCACCATGCGGTAGCCGCGGATGGCCGCCGCCATGGCCAGCGCGATGCCGGTGTTGCCCGAAGTCGCCTCGATCAGCGTGTCGCCCGGCTTGATCTCGCCGCGCTCCTCGGCCCGCTTGATCATGCTGATGGCCGGGCGGTCCTTCACCGAGCCGGCCGGGTTGTTGCCCTCCAGCTTGGCCAGGATGACGTTGCCGCGCGCATCGGGCCCCGGCAGCCGCTGCAGCCGCACCATGGGCGTCGCGCCGATGACGTCTTCGAGGGTCGGATAGCTCATGGACACGGATTGTGGCAGCGGGATCCAAACCCGCGCCTTGTCGAGTGCATAATCCGCCCCTCGCGTGACAAGCGCGATGCTGTTTCCGACGGGCCCGGGTGGCGAAATCGGTAGACGCAGGGGACTCAAAATCCCCCGCCGCAAGGTGTGCCGGTTCGAGTCCGGCCCCGGGCACCAGAAGAGACAGCTGTTGGTGTATCGCGCTTACCGCCGTGTCTGGCAAGCAACCGCTGGGCCGAGACGGCATCCAGGCACCTCCGCCCGACTCGATGCGGCGACGCGCGCATCGAACACCGCCCAGGCGTGTCGGCCAACCCCCGCGGCATCTCGCTCAACGCCCCGTAGGTTCAGCGGCGGCAGTGTCCGACGCGCCGAAGCCCCCGTCGGGCGACGACTCCCACATCTGCAGCGTGAACTGCACCAGCGTGCCGCTCTGCGAGGACCGGGCGCTGGCCGTGCCGCCATGCATCTTCGCGATGGCCGCGACGATGGCCAGGCCGAGACCGTGATTGCGGTCCGCGTTGGTGCGCGAGGGGTCGATGCGATAGAAGCGGTCGAACAGCCGCGGCAGGTGGGCCGCGGCGATGACCGGCCCGCGGTTGTGGACGCCGATGGACACGTGGCGGGGGTCCGCGCGGCCGATCCGCACCTCGACCCGCGAGCCCTGCAGCGCGTAGCGCGCCGCGTTGCCGAGCAGGTTGGAGACCGCCCGCCGCACCAGCCCGGTGTCGACCGCCGCCTGCGCGTCACCCAGCACCCGCACCGTCAGCTGCGACTCCGCCAGCACGGCGTCGTGGTAGTCGACCACCTCGGCGACCAACCGGGCCATGCTGGCGGGCGGGGCCCGGCGTGCCGACGCGCCCCGCTCCGCGTTGGACAGGAACAGCATGTCCGCGACGATGACGGCGATGCGCCGCAGCTCCTCCAGGTTGGAGCTCAGCACCTCGTGCAGTTCCGCCGCCGACCGTGGCCGGCGCAGCGCCACGTCGCAGCTGCCGATCAGGATGGACAGCGGGTTGTTCAACTCGTGCGCCACGTCGGCGTTGAAGGCCTCCATGTGCTGGTACGCGACCTGCAGCCGGTCCAGCAAGGCATTGAACTGCACCAGCAGCGGCTGGATTTCCTCGGACTGCCCGGCCAGGTCCAGCCGCTGGTCCAGATGGCGCGCATCCAGCGTGGCGGTCTGGCGCGCCAGCGCATTCAGGGGCGCCAGCCCCTTTTTCACCAGCACGAAGCCCGAGGCCGACACCGCCAGCGTGCCGACCAGCGCCGTGCTCAGCAGCGTCCAGAACAGCCGGCTGAGCAGTTGCTTGTCGTTGCTCGTGTCGTAACCCAGCTCGACCCACCCCGGCCCGCCCACCGCGGCGGACAGCGTCACCGGGAAGCTGACGCCCTTGTGCAGGGGCGCCGTGTGCCGGCCCATGTTCCGCTCGAACACCGGCGCCCGCCCGGGCTGGCGCACGGCCAGGGACAGCTCGTCGTGCCCGGCCATGAAGTCGCTCAGCAGGTGGCGGATGCTGGCCAGGTCGTGCACGGCACCGCCCTCGTTGAGCAGCCGCTCGACGGCCACGCGCTTGTGCGCCAGCAGCTCGTCCTGCCGGTGGGCCAGCGTCAGGGCGATGACGACGTAGACCACCGCGCACACCCCCCCCAGGCCCACCATGGTCTGCAGCGCGAAGAGGCGCGACAGCCGGCCGCGCAGGCTCGTGGCGCCCAGTGCGCCTGGCGCGGGCGACGGGGGCGTCATGGCGCGCGGTCCTCCAGCACATAGCCCATGCCGCGCACCGTGTGCAGCAGCGGGCGCTCGAACGGCTGGTCCAGCTTGGCGCGCAGCCGGCGGATGGCGACCTCGACGACGTTGGTCTCGCTGTCGAAGTTCATGTCCCAGACCTGCTCGGCGATCTCGGTGCGCGACAGCACATGGCCTTGCCGGCGCAGCAGCAGCGCCAGCAGGCTGAACTCCTTGGGCGAGAGGTCCAGCCGCTGGCCGGCCCGCGTCGCCTTGCGGCGAACGGTGTCGACCTCCAGGTCCGCGACCTTGAACTGCGTCGTCTCGGCCACCGTGCGCGCACCGCTGGCGCGGCGCAGCAGCACCTGGATGCGCGCGACCAGCTCCGAGAAGGCGAAGGGCTTGACCAGGTAGTCGTCGGCGCCGCCCTGCAGGCCGCGCACCCGGTCGTCGATCTGGCCGCGCGCCGTCAGCATCAGCACCGGCACCGCGCGGGTCTGGCGCAGCGCCGCGAGCAGCGCCAGGCCATCGATGCCGGGCAGCATCCAGTCCAGCACGATCAGGTCGTAGTCGTGCACGGACGCCATGTGCAGGCCGTCCACGCCGTTGTGGGCCACCTCGACCTGGTAGCCCTCTTCGGTCAGCCCCTTGCGCAGGTAGGCGGCGGCCTTGGCTTCATCTTCGACGACCAGCAGCTTCAAGCGCCCTCCGGTGCGGCAGTGTCCTCGGGCGCCGCTCCTGCTTCGGGCGCCGGTTCGTTCTCGCGCCGGTGCACCAGGCGGTACAGCGCCGGCAGCACGAGCAAGGTCAGCGCCGTGGACGACAGGATGCCACCGATGACCACGGTGGCCAGCGGGCGCTGCACCTCCGCGCCCGTGCCGGTCGCGATGGCCATGGGCACGAAGCCCAGGGACGCGACCAGCGCCGTCATCAGCACCGGCCGCAGCCGGGTCACCGCGCCCTCGAAGATCGCCTCGTCCAGCCCCTTGCCGGACTCGCGCAGGTTGCGGATGAACGAGATCATCACCAGGCCGTTGAGCACGGCCACGCCGGACAGCGCGATGAAGCCGACCGCCGCCGAGATGGACAGCGGGATGCCGCGCAACCACAGCGACACGATGCCGCCGGTCAGCGCGAACGGGATGCCGGTGAACACCAGCAGGCCGTCCTTGACGTTGCCGAACATGACGAACAGCAGCGTGAAGACCAGCAGCAGCGACACCGGCACGACGACCTTGAGCCGCTCGGTCGCGGACTGCAGGTTCTCGAACTGGCCGCCCCAGGTCATCCAGTAGCCGGTGGGCAACTGGACCTGCTGCTGGATGGCGGCCTCGGCCTCGGCGACGAAGGAGCCCATGTCGCGCCCGCGCACGTTGGCGCTGACGACCACGCGGCGCTTGCCGTTCTCGCGGCTGACCTGGTTGGGGCCGGGCGCCAGCGTCAGGTCGGCCACCTCGCTGAGCGGGATGAAGCGCCGCGCACCGTTGCCGTCGCCGCGGGTCGGCAGCGGCACCGGCAGCCGCTTGATGGCCTCCAGGTCGGAGCGGACCGACTCGGGCACGCGCACCAGGATGTCGAAGCGGCGGTCGCCCTCGAACATCGTGCCCGCCTCGCGGCCACCCACGGCCGTCGCCAGCGTGTCCTGCACGTCCTGCACGTTCAGGCCGTAGCGCGCGGTCTTCTCGCGGTCGATCTGCACGGTCAGCATGGGCAGGCCGGTGGTCTGCTCGATGTTGACCTCGGTGGCGCCGGCGATGCCCTTGAGCGTGGCCGCGATGCGCTGCGCCGAGCCGTCCAGCACCGCCATGTCGTCGCCGAACACCTTGACGGCCACGTCCGCGCGCACGCCCGAGATCAGCTCGTTGAACCGCAGCTGGATGGGCTGGGAGAACTCGTAGTTCTGCCCCGGCAGCTTCTCCACCTCGGCCTTCACCGCCGCCGCCAGCTCGTCGCGGGTGCGCCGGGGCTCGGGCCAGTCAGCCACCGGCTTGAGCATGATGTAGGCGTCCGAGATGTTGGGGGGCATCGGGTCCGACGCGATCTCGGCCGTGCCGGTGCGCGCGAAGACGCGCTCGATCTCGGGGAACCTGGCCTTCAGCGTCGCCTCCAGTTGCTGCTGCATCGCCACCGACTGCGACAGGCTGGTGCCGGGGATGCGCAAGGTCTGGATGGAGAGGTCGCCTTCGTTCAGGCTGGGCACGAACTCGCTGCCCATGCGCGTGGCCAGCAGCCCCGACAGACCCACGATGACCAGCGCCAGCGTGATGACCAGCGGCTTGGCCTGCATGACGCGCCTGAGCATCGGCTCGTAGGCGCGGCGTGCCCAGCCCATCAGCAGGTTCTCCTTCTCGGCCACCTGGTCGCCGATGAACAGCGCCACGGCGGCCGGCACGAAGGTCATCGACAGGATCATGGCGCCCACCAGCGCGATCACGACCGTGAACGCCATCGGGTGGAACATCTTCCCCTCGACGCCCGCCAGCGCAAAGATCGGCAGGTAGACGATCATGATGATGAGCTGCCCGAACAGCAGCGGGCGGCGCGCCTCCTGGGAGGCCAGGAACACCTCCTGGAAGCGCTCGGCGCGGGTCAGCGGGCTGCCCTTGCGGGCCTGCGCATGCGCCAGGCGCCGCACGCAGTTCTCCACGATGACCACGGCGCCGTCGATGATGATGCCGAAGTCCAGCGCGCCCAGGCTCATCAGGTTGGCGCTGACCTTCTGCTGCACCATGCCCGTGAAGGTAAACAGCATCGCCAGCGGGATCACCATCGCCGTCAGCAGCGCCGCGCGGATGTTGCCCAGGAACAGGAACAGGATCGCGATCACCAGCACCGCGCCTTCGAGCAGGTTCTTCTTGACGGTGCCGATGGCCTTGTCCACCAGCGTCGTGCGGTCGTAGACCGTCACCGCGTGCACGCCGGCCGGCAGGTTCTCGTTGATCTGCGCCATCTTCCTGTCGACCGCCTGCGACACGGTGCGGCTGTTCTCGCCGATCAGCATGAAGACGGTGCCCAGCACCACCTCCCGGCCGTTGTCCGTGGCCGCGCCGGTGCGCAGTTCCTTGCCGATCTCCACGGTGGCCACGTCGCGGATGCGCACCGGCACGCTGCCCTCGTTGCGCAGCACCACATTGCCGATGTCGGCGATGGAGCGCACCTGCCCCGGCGCGCGGATCAGGTACTGCTCGCCGCGGCGCTCGATGTAGCCGGCGCCGACGTTGGCGTTGTTGCGCTCCAGCGCGTTGACGACGTCGGCCAGCGTGATGCCGTAGGACGCCAGCCGGCTGGGGTCGGGCGCGACGTGGTACTCCTTGGCGAAGCCGCCGATGGAGTTGATCTCGGTGACACCTGCGACGTTGCGCAGCTGCGGCTTGATGACCCAGTCCTGGATCTCGCGCAGGTCGGTCGGCGTGTAGGGCCCGCCGTCGGGCTTCCTGGCGTCGGGCTGCGCCTCCACGGTCCACAGGTAGATCTCGCCCAGGCCGGTGGAGATCGGCCCGATGTCGGGGTCCACGCCGGACGGCAGCTGGCCGCGCGCGCTCTGGATGCGCTCGTTCACCAGTTGGCGGGCGAAGTAGATGTCGGTGCCGTCCTTGAAGATGACGGTGACCTGGGACAGGCCGTAGCGCGACAGCGAGCGCGTCTGCTCCAGCCCGGGCAGGCCGGCCATGACGGTCTCGATGGGATAGGTGACGCGCTGCTCGGTCTCCAGCGGCGAGTAGCCGGGCGCCTTGGTGTTGATCTGGACCTGGACGTTGGTGATGTCCGGCACGGCGTCGATGGGCAGCTTCTGGTAGCTGAAGATACCCAGCGCGGCCATGCCCAGCACGGCCAGCATGACCAGCCAGCGGTGCTCGATGGCGAAACGGATGATGCGTTCAAACATGGGCGTCCCGATCAGTGCGCGTGGCTGGCCGAGGCCTTGCCCGCTTCGGACTTGATGACGAAGCTGCCGGCCGCGGCGTAGGGCGTGCCGGCACGCAGCCCCGACGTCACCTCGACCCGCTTGCCGTCGCTGCGGCCGAGTTCGACCGGCATCGGCGTGAAGCCGTTCGCCGTGCGCACGAAGACGACGGACTTGCCGTCCATGCTCTGCACGGCATCGGCCAAGACCGCCACGGCGGCGGCCGCTTCGCCGGCCGCGACCTCGACGTTCACGAACAGGCCCGGACGCCAGGCGTTGCCGGGGTTCTCCAGCACCACGCGCGCCTGCGCGGTGCGGGTCTGCTCACCGATCAGCGCGCCCACATAGGCCACCTGGCCGGTGACGCTCTGGTCGAACGCGCTGGCGCGGATGGTCACGCGCTCGCCGATGCGCACCTGCGTCAGGTCGCGCGCCGGCACGCTGATCTGCGCCCACACCGAGCGCAGGTCGGACACGGTGAACACCTTGGCGTCGTCGCGGACCTGCTCGCCCAGCGCGATGTGCTTCTCGACGATGACGCCGTTGAACGGCGCACGCAGTTCGAAGCGGTTCAGCGCCGACGACTCGGGCAACGCCCCGAGCGCCTGGAGCTTCTGGCGCGCATTGGCCACGGCGATCTCGGCCTCGCGCAGGGCCTGCTCGGCCTGCTGCACATCCTGCTGCGGCGAGATGCGCTGCTCGAACAGTTGCTGCTCGCGTTCGTGGGTGGTGCGGGCCAGCTGCAGGCGCTTCTGGGCGGCCTGCAGTTCGGCGCGCTGGTCCGACACGGTGGGGCTGCTGATGACGGCGAGCAGCTGGCCGCGCGTGACCTGCTGCCCGAGCGCGACCGGCACGGCTTCGACGACGCCGCCCACGCGCGGCACCACATGCGCCGTGCGGTCTTCGTTGAAGGCGATCTCGCCGGGCAGCGTCAGCGTCGAGCGGACCGTGGCCGGCCCGGCCGTCTCGATGACGATGCCCGCCGCCTTGATCTGCTCGGCAGACAGCCGCACTTCGCCCGCCTCTTCGTGGCCTTCGTCGGCGCCATGGCCTTCGCCCTCGGCATGCGGCTTGTGACCCTGGGCCTCGCCGTGGTGCTCGTCATCGTCGTGGCCACCGGCCTCGGCGTGCCCGGCGTTCGCGGGAGCGCCCGCGCCCATGCGCAGGATGGCCGCCGTGCCCGCGCCGCCCAGCAGCAGCACGACGGCGATGGCGATCAGCTGCTTCCTGCCGAGCGCCGCGCGCAGCCTGGCCAGGGGTTGGTTGGTGTTGTTCATCGTCGCTCTCAAGGTTGGGTGCCCGTCGCGGGGCGGTCGTTCGGGGTGCCGAGCTGCCGGTCGATCTCCGCGGCGTGGCGGTGGACCTGCGCCAGGGCGGCGTAGTACTGGCTGCGCACCTGCAGCCAGGTGCGCTGGGCGTCGAGGGCGTCCAGGAAGCTGAACTTGCCCAGCTCGAAGCCGGTGCGGGCCGCCTCGTAGGCGCTCTGCGCACCGGGCAGCACCTCGCGGCGCAGCGCGTCGACCTCGTCGCGGCGCGCCTGCAGCAGGTCGGCCAGCTGCAGCACCTCGGAGCGCACGCGCAGCGCCTCTGCCTGCGCACGGGCCTGGGCGGCGTCCTTGCGCCGCAGCGCTTCGAGCTGCGCGCCCTGGTTGCGGTCGAAGAACGGCAGCGGGACGGACACGCTGATGACGGCCTGCGTGCGGCCCAGCTCCTGGGCGCGCTTGGCGCCCACGCCCACGGTCAGGTCGGGCACGCCCTGCGCACGGGCCAGCGTGTAGCCGGCGTCGGCCCGCTGGATCTCCATCTGCGCGCGGCGCACGCTGGGCGCGTCCGCCAGCCGGGCCACGATGTCCACGGCCGACGGCGCCGGCGGCAGCACGTCGACCGGGCCGTCGAGCTGCTGAATGGCGCCTTCCTGCAGCCCCATCACCGCGGTCAGGCCGTGCAGCGCGGCCGAGCGTTCGGCCTGCGCCTGGCGCAGCTCGATGCGCGCGCTGGCCGTGGCGACGCGGGCGCGCGTCTCCTCGGTGGGCGACACCTTGCCGGCCGTGACCCGGCGCGCGGCGGCGTCGGCGCCGCTGGCGGCGATGCGCAGCGACTCCTCGGCCACCTTGACCCGCTCCTGGGCGGTGAGCGCGTTGAAGAACGCCTGGATGGCGTCCGCACGCACGTCGGCGCGGCGGGCGGCCAGGTCCAGCGCCGCGATGTCCTGGCCGCGCTGCGCCAGTTCGACCCGCGCCGCGCGCTTGCCGCCCAGCTCCAGCGTCTGGCTCAGTTGAACGGTGGTGGTGCGCGTGGCCGAGCGGGTGTCTTCCTGCTCCACGCCCAGCACCGGGTTGGGCAGCAGGCCGGCCTGGCGCACGCTGCCGTCGCTGGCCTGCAGGTCGGCCGTGGCCGCCCGCAGCTGCGGATTGAGCTGCAGCGCCGTCTGCACAGCGGCCTCCAGCGTGACCGAGCCCGTGGGTGGCACCGGGCTGGCCGGCGAGGCGACGCGGGCGTCAACGGCCGGCGCCTGGGGGGACGCCGGCGTCTGGGCCTGGGCGACGGATGTGATGAGTGCCGCGCATGCAAGCGGCACGAAGGTTCTGCGCATCGAAAACTCCAGGGTTGCGAAAACAACTCGAAGAATTCGGCGAGGGCGGCGCGGTCAGGGCCGCGACAGGGAATGAGGGAGGAACCGCTGCGCTCGCCGAATCAGGCGATGCGCCACTTGGGCCGTTCATGGCGGTCGGGGCCGCGTGACTGGAAGGCCAGCAGGGGCCCGAAGTCGATGAAGAAGTGCGCGGCCAGCGGGAGCTGGCCGGCCACCGGGACCATGGACTTGGCAACGCTCAGGTGGCAGTAGCCGCAGTCGTTGTCCGCGACGAGCTTGCCACCCTTGACCGCCGCGGCCTTGCCGGCATGCTTGCCGGCGCCGGCATCTGCGTCACCCGGCTTGGCCTCGTGCTCGTGGGCATGGTGGCCGATGTGGGTCTTGGCCGCAGCCGCCTCGTGCTGGCAATACGCCGCCGCTGCCGCCCAGCAGAACTGGACCGGCAGCATGAACAGCAGAAAGAGGGTCAGCCAGCGACGCATGGACCGCATTGTCTATGGAACCTGTGAAGCCGGGGTGACGCTGCCGGGCCGCGCGTCGCGACAGGCGGTCGCCATGCCTGCCGAGGCTGGCGATGTGCCTCGGGGGCGACAGGCCGCGGCGATGGCATCGCGCTCGTCGCGGCCCGGCCCGGGCGATCAGCCGCGCTCGGCTTCGCTGCGGGAGACGTAGACCACGAACGGCTGGTCGATGAAGCCGGCCGGGGCGATGGTGCGCAGGTCGACGGCGCGGTGGTTGGCCGAGTCGAACTTCCAGACGAACGTCTTGCCGCCCTTCTGGAAGGCCACGGTCTCGCCGCAGTTCACGTTCGACGCCTTCTCGGTGTCGACGTTGATGACGCGCCCGGGCTGGCCCGCAGCGACGGTGGCGACGTCAGCGGCAAGGCCGTGCTGCGACCGGCCGTTGACCATGCGGTCGGCACCCGCGGCCGCCTGGGCGGCGCCCACGGCGACCAGCAGGCCGACGAGCAGGGAAGACTTGGACATGACGCGGTTCATGGGGACTCCTTCAATGAACGGGCGGCTCGGTGGAGCCACCTGCTGCGTTCACCATGGGCACCAATGTAGAAAGCCGACGCCGACGGGAGCCCTGCCTTCAAAATGACAAATTGGTCATCTGGGGCGGGCCGGCAGTGCGAGCCGGCAGCGCGAGCCGGCAGCAGAGTCGCTCCGTCGACCTGGCCCTGGCCCTGGCCCTGGCCGTGAACGCCCCAGGCTAAGGCAACAGCCCGCCGTCGGCCTTCCGCGGACGCTCGGCCCATGGCACGGTCGAATCCCGATGCTCGATCAAGGGCCGGGGTTCAAACCGTCGCTCGGTGAGGCCGGGCCTGGCCAGCGGCCAGCCGCCTGCGTCCGCGTCGTCCACCAGCAGCACGTGGGTGTCCTGCACGAACTGGTCCGCCAATCGTTCCGCCTCGGCGCGGGTGGGCGCCGTCGTCATCACGTAGCCGATGCGGTCGGCGTTCTCGATCGGCGGGCGCACGCGCTGGCCGGGGCGCTTGAGCAGTTCGACGCAGCGCAGCCCGGCATGCCGGTGGGGCGGCAGCACCACGCGCGCCAGGGTCCCGGGCCTGGGCGCCACGATCCAGCGTATCGCCGCCACCCCGGATTCCGCCCGGCGCGGCCGTGGCGCGGGCTGGCGCCCCAGGTGGACGTCGATCAGGTCGGCATGCACGGAGCGGCCCAGCGCATAGTCCAGCAGCCTCGGGATCTTGGCGCCCACCAGCCGGGCATTGACCTCGATCAGGCGCGGCCCGTCCGCGGTCAGCATGACCTCGGTGTGCGTGGCGCCGCAATCGAACCCGACCGCGTCCAGCACCGCGAAGACGTAGCGCCGGATCGTGTCGAAGGCCGGCGTGTCGGCCTGGAAGCAGCCCCCCGAGATGGCGAGCGACGGCAGCTCGAAGCACTGTTTTTCATTCACGCCCAGCAGGCGGTGTTCGCCTTTGACGGTGAGCGTGTCGCAGCCGACCACCACACCGTGCATGTACCGCTCCACCAGCAGGCGGTCATTGGCGTGCACGCCCAGCCCGTAGTCGGCGCGGCAGGGCAGGAGGTCGTCCAGCGGGCTGAGCAGCGGGTCCAGGTCGGTCGCGTGCTGCAGCACGACGATATTCTGCGAGCCATAGCCGTCGGCCGGCTTGATCAGCACCGGCAACCCGAGTCGATCGACCGCGGCACGGATGGCCGGATTCGTCTCGGCCAGCGCGAAGTCCGGTTGCGCGATGCCATGGGCCGCCAGCCGCTGGCGCACGCTGAACTTGTCGCGCAGCAGCGCGGCGGTCTGCGGCGAGATGTGCGCCAGCCCCAGGCGCTGCGCCAGCCGCGCCGCCTCGACCAGCCGGATGTCGATCAGGCAGATCACCGCGTCGATGGCGCGGCGCTCGTGCTGCCGCAGGACGGCCGCCTCGACGGCGGCGTCATCGAAGCCCGGCACTTCGATGACGGCATCCGCGAGCGTCAGGGCGACCCCGGCAACGGGCTGCGAGTCGTACATCGCACGGGACTCGCACAGGAACGTGAAGCCGTGCCCTTGTTCGAGCGCTGCGCTCAGGATGTCGGTGTCGTTGCCGCCCGGCAGTTCGATGACAAGGAGATGGGCCATGGAGGTGCTGCCTTTGTGCGTGTTCAGGAGATCTCGGCGAGCCGCAGGCCCATCACGCAAGTGGCCGAGCGGGGGTGGTGGCCGTGGATCTGGCGACGCCTGCGCGATGCGCCTGGGTATCGCGCAACCGCTCGCCGTCGAGGCCGGCGATGGGGCCGAGATGGCGCACGGCGGTCAGGCGGTCAGGCGGTCAGGTTGATGATCGTGCCCTGTCCAGCCGGCGCGGGTGCCGGCGCGGCGGGGACGCCCGCCGTCACGGGCTGTGCGCCATGGTGCCCGTGAAGATGGCCGCTGCGCTGGGCCTGCAAGGCCTGACCGGCCTGCTGTGCCGCGCTGAGATCACCGCTCTGCAGCGCCTGGCCCAACTGGGACAGGGGGCTGTCCGCGCCGAGGGCCTTGCCGGCAGTCAGGTTGGCGAAGGCCTTCTGCGCGCTCGCGAGGTCGCCGGATTTCAGCGACGAGAACAGGTCCTTGAAATCCTGTTGACGCTGCTGCATGGTGGCCACGCCCGATGTCAGGCTGGTTGAGGCCGCTGAGGAACCATTGATGCGCATGCCCATGGGGTACTCCAGTTGGGGTGGTGTCCGCCGGGCTTGAAGATGCCCGGCGTGGACAAGGCAATGCTGAGCTTGTGCGGCGGGATGGATGGGCCGATATGGCGCACGTCCGGCGCGCAGTTCGCCGCGGAGAAACCCCGTCGATACAAGCGTTCACGATGCTTCACCGAGTAAAGGTTTCTCCCCTCGTGTCAGCTCCGCCGCGCGGCGGTCGAAAACGGGAACGTGGCTCGGCACACCTGATCAATCCTCGTTCAGGACCGCGGCCCAGGAGAAGCACCATGGGTATGAGAATTTCCGCCGGTCAGAGCTCAGCCGCGCAAGGCGGTGCACAGGCCTGGCAGCAACGGCAGCAGCAATTCAAGGCGCTGTCACAGGCCTTGCAGTCCAACGACATCGATGCCGCGAAGGCGGCCTATGCATCGATGACGGCAGGTGCGCCCGCAAGCGCATCCGCCAATGCCAACAGCCCTCTGGCGCAGATTGGCAAGTCCTTGCAGAGCGGCGACCTGGGCGGCGCCCAGCAGGCCTTCGCGGCGCTGCGCTCCCATCGTCGCGGCGGCGACAACCCGCCTGCAAGCGCCGCACCCAACGCGGCGCCGCCCACGTCCACCACAGGCGGCCTGCTCAACGTGGTGGCTTAGGGCCAGGGCACGTCGACACGGCGCGTCGGCGGCCCTTGCCGGAGGTGTAAAGCCCTTTCAGGCCAGACGCCCTCTGACGAAAACAACGTACTGGGGTCGGGTCGGCCCAATCCGGCGCCCACCCGGCACCCCAGCACCCTGCGCCACTGGAATCACCATGTCTGCCATCAGCCCCGTTTCCCAAGCCCGTACCCCCGCCGTGACCCAGCAGGCCGCACGGCCCGCGAAGCCGGTGGATGCAGACGGCGACCACGATGGCACCAAGGCTGCGGCTCCTCGCCCCGCGCCGGCGCTGGCAACGGGCGGCACGCTCGGCACCCGACTCAACACCAAGGCCTGATCGCGGCGCGGCACTGGCTGCGCCGTTCGGTCCGCCTTGTTCCCGCCCGGTGCCCGCAAGACGAAGCGTTTCGCCTGCGCGGGGCCGGGATCAGGGCATCAGATCGCCGTCTCGTGCAAGGCGGCCCCGGCCCAGTAGCCGCTGCGGCCATGGTGGCGGTACAGGTCGGCCTCCTGGTCGCGGCGCCAGTCGGTCGACGCGTCGTAGGCGGGCGCGCTCTGGATCACCTCACGGCTGAGGTCGACATGCACGGCCCGCTCGGACCAGTCCACACGCTTGATCCAGGCCGGCGCGACCAGCACCTTGTGGCCTATCCACCAGTTGCTGGTGTCGATGACGAGGTAGCGGATGGCCCAGGTCTCGTCGTCCACCAGGAAGCCCGACACATGGCCGATGTCGCCGTCGGTGGCATGGATGTCGTAACCCGTGACGGCGTTGCTGCTGCGCAGGTGCGGGTCATCATTGCGGTGGCGAGCCCGTTCGTCGCGCAGGTAGGCCTCCAGTTCCCGCTCGCGCTCGACCCGGTCCACGGCGAAGCCCGCGTAGCCCGGCACCATCGCATACGGATACAGGCCGTTGCCCCACAGGCCGACGCCATCCCAGTAGGACGGATAGCCGTAGTAGCCCAGGTACTGCACTTCGTTCTGCCGCGACACCGGCTGGTCGGTGTCGAAGCCCGGGCTGTTCCTGACCTGCTCCTTCGTGATCGACACCGTCAGCGTGTGCGCCAGCCAGTCCGGGCGGTGCACTGAGATCGGCGAGATCAACACCTTGCGGCTGGACAGCCAGGTCCCGGCCTCGACCACGAAGTAGCGGATCACCCAGGCGTCGTCCTCGAAATAGAAGTCCTTGACGTGTCCGATCGCGCCATCGGTCGCGCTGATCTTGTAGTGCTCGAGGTCTTTCAGGTTGCGCAGCATGACGGGTGTCCTTTGAAGGTGCCGGCAGGCCGGCGGCTGGAGCGCTGACGTCATCGCCGAGCGGCTCGGGCCATGAGGTGACGACGACACACTGTGCCGGCCGGGCCCCAGGCACGTCTGTTCGCTGCCGCACGACGCTGCACACGCCAGATGGCAGCCCCCGGCAGGCCGGCCGCCGTCAGGACGCGGGCACCGCCCATGTTCAGCAACGCACAGACCGAGCTTGCAGGGCCGCCTAGGTTCCGGGTCTAGGCGACAACCCAGGAGCGCGCAGTGATGGCAGACACCCACCCCGACCAGGGGGCGCAAACGCAACTGCGCTGGCTCGCGTTGTCGAGATGGGCCAACGAAGGCGGTGCAAGCCCGTCGCGTCCTGTGGCAGAAACGACCGGCGCGACGCCCGAGCGCCCCGCCGACGACACACCACCATCGCCCCGGGCGCCACGGCACACGGCGAGCCTCGCTCCATGAAGACCCAAACCCTCTCGCCCGACCAGCTCTACCGGATCGACGCGTACTGGCGGGCCGCCAACTACCTGTCCGTGGGCCAGCTCTACCTGTACGACAACCCGCTGTTGCGCGAGCCGCTGACCCTGGACCACGTCAAGCCGCTGGTGGTCGGCCACTGGGGCACGGTGCCGGGGCAGAACTTCATCTATGCACACCTGAACCGCGCCATCCAGAAGTACGACCTGAACATGTTCTACGTCGCCGGCCCGGGACACGGCGGCGCGGCCCTGGTGGCCAACGTCTACCTCGAAGGCACCTGGAGCGAGGTCTATCCCGGCGTCTCGCAGGACCTGGCCGGCATGAAGCAGCTGTTCACGCAGTTCTCGTTCCCGGGCGGCATCTCCAGCCACGTGGCACCGACGACGCCGGGCTCCATCCACGAAGGCGGCGAGCTCGGCTACTCGCTCAGCCATGCGTTCGGCGCGGCTTTCGACAACCCCGGCCTGATCGTCGCCTGCGTGGTCGGCGACGGCGAGGCCGAGACCGGGCCGCTGGCCGCCGCCTGGCACGCCAACAAGCTGCTGAACCCGGTCAGCGATGGCGCGGTGCTGCCCATCCTGCACCTCAACGGCTTCAAGATCAGCAACCCCGGCCTGCTGGCCCGCATCGGCCACGAGGAACTGGCGCAGTTCTTCACCGGCTGCGGCTGGACGCCGATCTTCGTGGAGGGCGACGACCCCATGGCGATGCACCAGCGGATGGCTGCCGCGACCGACCGCGCCATCGAGCACATCCAGCAGATCCAGGACGACGCGCGCAATCGCAACGTCAAGGAACGGCCACGCTGGCCGCTGATCGTGCTGCGCTCGCCCAAGGGCTGGACCGGACCGCAGGCCGTGGACGGCGTGCAGATCGAGAACACCTTCCGCTCGCACCAGGTGCCGCTGCTGGTCAGCCCGGAGTTCCCGGAGCACGTCGAACTGCTCGAGACCTGGATGAAGCGCTACCAACCAGACCAGTTGTTCGACAAGGCGGGCCGGCTGCTGCCCGAACTCGCGGCCCTGGCACCGAAGGGCGAGCAACGCATGGGCGCGAACCCGCATGCCAACGGCGGCCTGCTGCTGCGTGAACTGCAGCTGCCCGACTTCCGCGACTACGCCGTGCCGGTCACCGCGCCGGGCGGCGCGCAGGCGCAGGACACGCTGGTGCTGGGTGCCTTCCTGCGTGACGTGCTCAGGCTCAACCGCAACGCGCGCAACTTCCGCCTCTTCGGGCCCGACGAGACGGTGTCCAACCTGCTGGGCGCCGTCTTCGAAGCGACGAGCCGCCAGTGGGACGCCGAGCTCCTCGCCAACGACGAATTCCTCGCGCCCGATGGCCAGGTGCTGGACTCGATGCTCAGCGAGCACCAGTGCCAGGGCTGGCTGGAAGGCTACCTGTTGACCGGCCGCCACGGCCTGTTCAACAGCTACGAGGCCTTCATCCGCATCGTCGACTCGATGGTGAGCCAGCACGCCAAGTGGCTCAAGGTGACGCGCGAGCTGCCCTGGCGCCGGCCCATCGCGTCGCTGAACTACCTGCTCGCTTCGCACGTCTGGCAGCAGGACCACAACGGCTTCACGCACCAGGACCCGGGCTTCATCGACCACGTCGTCAACAAGAAGGCCGACATCGTGCGCGTGTACCTGCCGCCGGACGCCAACTGCCTGCTGTCCGTGGCCGACCACTGCCTGCGCAGCCGCAACTACGTCAACGTCATCATCGCCGGCAAGCACGCCTTGCCGCAGTGGCTGACGATGGCCCAGGCCGCGGTGCACTGCGCCGAGGGCATCGCCATCTGGCCCTGGGCCAGCAACGATCACGGCAGCGAACCCGATCTCGTCATGGCCTGCTGCGGCGACACACCGACGCTGGAGATCCTGGCCGCCACGTCCATCCTGCGCCAGCACCTGCCGGCCCTGAAGCTGCGCGTCGTCAACGTCGTGGACCTGATGAAGCTGCAGTCGGCCAGCGAGCACCCGCACGGGCTGAGCGAGGCCGATTTCGACGCGCTCTTCACGCGGGACAAGCACGTGGTCTTCGGCTTCCACGGCTACCCGTCGCTGGTGCACCAGCTGACCTACCGCCGCACCAACCGCCACCTGCACGTGCACGGCTACAAGGAGGAAGGCACCATCACCACCGCCTTCGACATGCGGGTGCAGAACGAGCTGGACCGCTTCCACCTCGTGCAGAAGGCGCTGGACTGCCTGCCCGACCTGGGCAGCCCGGCGGACTACCTGCGGCAGATGTGCCGGGACAAGCTGATCGAACACAAGCTCTACATCGACCGGCACGGCCAGGACCTGCCCGAGATCCGCGACTGGCTGTGGGCCTCACCGTGATGACCGCGATGGCCGCGATGACGCTGCCGGCGCTGGCCGAGACCGCAGGCCTGCTGGCCGCCACCGGCAAGGGCCTGCTGGCCATGGACGAGAGCACCGGCACCTGCAACCGCCGCTTCGCCGCCGCCGGCATCGCGCAGACGCTGGCCATGCGCCACGCCTACCGCGAACTGCTGCTGACCGCGCCGGGGCTGGGCGAGTGCATCAGCGGCGTGATCCTGGTCGACGAGACGGTCCGACAGGCGCAGGCAGACGGCACGCCCTTCGTCCAGATCGCGCAGGAGGCCGGCCTGCTGGTCGGCATCAAGGTGGACACCGGCGCCCAGGATCTCGCTGCTCACCCGGGCGAAAAGATCACGGAAGGCCTGGACGGCCTGCGCGAGCGCCTGCAGGGCTACGCGGCGCTGGGCGCGCGCTTTGCCAAGTGGCGTGGCGTCTTCGCGGTGGACGGCAGGCGCCTGCCCTCCCCCGCCTGCATCGACGCCAATGCCCACGCGCTGGCGCGCTACGCGGCGCTGTGCCAGGAGGCCGGGCTGGTGCCCATCGTCGAGCCGGAGGTGCTGATGGACGGCGCCCACACGCAACAGCGCTGCCAGCAGGTCACCGAAGCCGTGCTGCGCGGCGTCTTCGCGCAGTTGGCGCGCCAGGACGTGCGGCTGGAGGCGCTGATCCTGAAGCCCAACATGGTCATCGCCGGCCTGGCCTGCCCCACGCAGCACAGCGACGCCGAGGTGGCCGAGGCCACGCTGCAGTGCCTGCGCCGCGTGGTGCCGGCGGCGGTGCCCGGCATCATGTTCCTGTCGGGCGGGCAATCGGGCCGCGACGCCAGCGCGCGGCTCAACGCGCTGCACCAGCGGCCCGGGTCGCCCTGGCCGCTGTCGTTCTCGTTCGCGCGCGCGCTGCAGCATCCGGCGCTGGACATCTGGGCGGGCCAGGACGCGAACCGTGCCGCCGCCCAGGCGGCCCTGGTGCACCGGGCCCGGTGCAACCGTGCCGCCCTTTCCGGCGAGTACGACGCCGCGATGGAGACGCGATGACCGCGCCGCTGCAGGTCTACTTCATCCGCCATGGCGAAACCGCCTGGTCGCTGTCCGGCCAGCACACCGGCCGCACCGACCTGCCGCTGACCCCGCACGGCGAGGCCATGGCCCGAGCCCTCGCCCCGGCGCTGCAGGGCATCGCGTTCTCGCGGGTGCTGACCAGCCCCCGTCTGCGCGCGCGCGCCACCTGCGAGCTGGCCGGCCTGGGCATCCTGGCGCAGACCGACGCCCGGCTGGCCGAATGGGACTACGGCGACTACGAGGGTCTGCGCACCGCCGAGATCCGCCAGCGGCACCCCGCCTGGGACGTCTGGGAGAACGGCTGCCCCGGCGGCGAGATGCCGGCGCAGGCCAGCGCCCGCGCCGACCAGCTCATCGCCACGCTTGTGGCCCTCACCGGCCATGTGGCGCTGTTCTCGCACGGCCAGTTCGGCCGCGTGCTGGCGGCACGCTGGATCGGCCTGCCCGTGGCGCAGGGCCAGCACTTCGCCATCGCCCCGGCCTCCATCGGCATGCTGGGCTTCGACGTCGATCACCCGCAACGGCGGGTCATCACACTGTGGAACGCAAGCGCGAGCGGCAGCCTGCGCGCCCGGTGACAGCGCCTGCCGTTCAAGAGGCCGGCCGGCCATGTGCTCACGCGGTGGCGCAGCGCCTGCGGCGGAAGCAGCCCATCGCGAACAGGCCCAGGCCCATCAGCGCCCAGGTCGACGACTCGGGCACCGGCGCGGCGCCATAGGTGCCGACGGTGAAGCCGTTCCACTGCTCGTCGGCCAGGCTGGTCCAGCGAATCGTCGTGACGGGGTCGACAAAGCGGATCACGCCATGCGGCTCACCCGATCCCGTGAGCCGGTACTTGCCGTCGGCGGTGATCTGTTTGCTGAAACTGCCGCTGCCCAGGTGACCAGGTCCGCTGCTTTCGATAGTGAAGTCCTGGTCGAACTCGTAGCCCACGGCGTTCAGGCCGATGAGGGCGAAGAAGACGTTGCCCACGCTTTGAGAAAACGTCAGCGTGCGCGTACCCAGGCGCGACAGCGCCACCATGCCGCTGTCGCCGGGGCCGTTGTCGACGGCGGCGCTGGTGTAGGTGCCGCCGCCGTCCTGCCAGAAGGAATTGCTGCCGGGGGCATCCCAGAAGGCGAGCTGGCCGCTGTAGCTCACGCTGATGGAACTGCCGTCGTCGGCGACCATCTGGCCGAATGCGCGGCCGTTGGTACCGGCCACGGCCGAGGTCCATTGGGTCCAGCTCACCTCGGCGGCGCTGGCGCTGCCGGGTGAGCCCAGGGTGCCCAGCACCGCGGCGGCGATGGCGGACAGGGCGGTCTTGGTGGTGAGGTTCATGGGCGCAGTCAGGTCTGTGGTTGAAGGGACCGCCATGATCTGCACGCCGACCCCACGCGCCCAGGCCTCTAAAAGAGCCCCCCCCCCCGGCTCGCGGGCCCGGCGAGGACGCTGTCCGCCACTCACAGCCCGTTGGACAGCCGGATCTCGCGCAGCACCATGCGCGTGTAGGTCTCGCGCACGCCGCCCTGCTTGCGCAGTGTTTCGGTCACCTGCATCAACTCCGTGCGGTCGGTGCAGGCCACGCGGAGCGCGTAGTCGAAAGACCCCGTCATCAGCGTCGCGGCAACGATCTGCGGGATGTGGCGCAGCGAGGCCTCGAATTCGAGCGCCGCGGTGTCGGCATTCAGCTTCACCTCGATCTGCGCCTCGAAGCTGCGGCCCAGCGCGGCCGGATCGAGCAACGCGCGCACGCCGACGATGGTGCCGTCGTCGCGCAGGCGCCGGTAGCGTTCTGCGACGGCATTGGCGCTCAGGTGCACCGCATCGGCGAGCTCACGGAAGCTGAGCCGGCCGTCGCGCACCAGGAGACTGAGGATTTCCCTGTCGATCTTGTCCATGGCTCAGAAACCCACGCGGATGTCGCGCTTGCAGTGTGCCATCGCAGTGCACCCGCCAACTTCGCGCCCGCGGCGGCTTGGCGCCGGGCATGCCGCGCGGGCGGCGACGGGATTGCACGCGCAGTCCAACGGCGGCGTTCTGCGTGTCGGCCACCGCATGAATCGCCCCCTCGCCATGCCGCTGCCGACGCGGGCTTGCAGGGTTTCGCAGCCCGTCTATTTCTTTTCGACGGCAGGGTCAGGCAGGTAGATGGCGGCCACTTTGTCGATGAACTTCTGTGGCGAAGCGCCGCACGACGGTGCGAGACCAGCGCGCCTGGGTGGACCGGCAGCCGCGGCCAGGAACCGACCCGAAGAGCTGCCCCGCCGAGCGCGCGCACCGCATCAAGGGCCGGACTTCTCTTCGATGCGCGCGAGCATGGCATGCCATGACGTGGCGAAGGCGTCCACGCCGTCGCGCTGCAGCCGTTCGGCCAGCGCGGCGTCGTCCACCCCCTCGCGGCGGAACTCTTCCAGCACCGCATCGGCATAGCCGCCGTCGGCCGGCAGCGCCGTGCCGGGGCGGCCATGGTCGGCAAAGGCCAGCAGCGTCGTCTCCGGCAGCGTGATGACGGTGTCCGGCGCCGCCAGGGCCTGCACGTACAGCGTGTCGGGCGCCGCGAGGTCCCGGGTGCCGGTGCTGGCCCACAGCAGGCGCTGTGGCCGGGCGCCCGCCGCCGCCAGGCGCTGCCAGCGGTCGGTGGCCAGCAGTTCGCGGTGCGTCCGGTAGGTTCGCATCGCCATCGCGATGCCCAGCCGGTTGTGGAACGGCGAGGAGATCTCCGCCTGGACCGCCACGTCCCAACGGCCGACGGACAGCGAGGCCACCGAGGCGACGTCGAGGCTGAGGCCGGCAGCCAGGCGCCGCTCGATGCCGCGCAGGTAGGCCTCGGCCGCCGCCAGGTAGTGCTCGCGCGAGAACAGCAGCGTCACGTTGACCGGAACGCCGTCGACGATCACCTCCTCGACGGCGCGCAGGCCTTCCGGCGTGCCCGGAATCTTGATGAACAGGTTGGCCTTGGCGGCGCGCTGGAACAGCCGGGACGCGGCCTGGATGGTGTGCGCCGTGTTGTCGGCCAGCAGCGGCGACACCTGCAGCGACACCCAGCCGTCGGTGCCGCCGCTGGCCTCGAAGGCCGGGCGGAACAGGTCGGCCGCCTGGGTCAGGTCTTCCATGGCGAGCTCGAAGAACAACGCTTCGCCGGCCAGGCCGGCGGCCGCCAGCACGCGGATGACGTCGTCGTAGTCGCCCTGGCTGACGGCCCGCTCGAACAGCGTCGGGTTGGACGTGAGGCCCGTGATGCCGAACTCGACGATGTAGCGCTGCAGCGCGCCGCGGCGCAGCAGGGGCCGGCCGATGCCGTCCAGCCAGAGCCGCTGGCCCAGGTCGCGCCGCTGTCGTGTCTGTTCGTTCATCGTGGGTCTCGGTGGGTTCAGCGCGCCGCCGCGACGCGGTCCGCACGCGCCGCCTCCAGCACCTCGGGCAGGCGCAAGGGCAGACATTCGATCGGCATCTGGCCGGCCAGGCTGTCGCAGGGCTGGACGAACCACTGGGCCAGCGCCCAGCCGTCGAAGCCGCGCCCCAGCTCCGCCACGACGCGCCGCGGCCCGGCAGCCACGCTGCCCACCGGGGCGGCCGACGTGTCGAACTGGAACAGCGGTATCCACAGGTCGTCATGCCAGCGGAAGCCGAACACGGCGCCCGTGTCCACCAGGCCCCCGGCATCCGCCACGCGACCACAAGCCAGGCCGCGCAGGCGTGACAGCCCGCCATGCGGCCGGTAGGCGTTCTGCAGCGCGATGAAGGCCCGGTCCAGCGCCGTCGGCGGGCCGGCCTCGCAGGGCGTCTTCGGGCCGGCGCCGATGCCGGTGGCAGACCCCGCACACACCGCCGTGGCCTGCACGCGATTCATGGCGGAGCGTGGTCCGTGCAGCATGGCGGCGGTGGGCGGGGTGTCGAATGCATGGCGTGGTTCCAGGCACCAAGCATGCGTTGCGGCGGGGCGCCCGTCTGTTCGACGCCGTACGCCGTGCCTCAGGCCACCGCGCCGAACAGCGCGCCGGCGCCCGCCGTGACGGCCATCGCCACCGCCCCCCAGAACGCAACGCGCCAGGTGCCGCTCCACACCGGCGCGCCACCCACCCGGGCCGACAGCGCGCCCAGCCCGGCCAGGAACGCCAGCGCCGACAGTGCCACCCAAACGATCAGCTGCGCAGGCGACACCATGGCGACCACGGCGATCGGCAGCGCCGCGCCGACCGAGAAACTCGCCGCCGACGCCAAGGCCGCCTGCATGGGACGCGCGGCGGTCGTGTCCGACAGCCCCAGTTCGTCGCGGGCATGCGCACCCAGCGCGTCGTGGGCCATCAACTGGCTGGCCACCTGGGCGGCCAGCGCGGGGTCCAGCCCCCGGCCGACGTAGATGCCGGCCAGCTCGCGGTGCTCGCCCGCCGGGTCGTGCGTCAACTCGGCACGCTCCCTCGCCAGGTCGGCCGCCTCGGTGTCCGCCTGCGAGTGCACCGACACGAATTCACCGGCCGCCATCGACATGGCCCCGGCGATCAGGCCCGACACGCTGGTCAGCAGCAGCGTGCGGGGCTCCGCGCCCGCCGCGGCCACGCCGAGCACCAGGCTGGCGGTGGACACGATGCCATCGTTGGCGCCCAGCACGGCAGCGCGCAGCCAGCCGATGCGGTCGCTGCGGTGCCGCTCGGCATGGCGGCCGGCCTTGCCGAAACGCCGCTGGCGTGAGGTGCCGCGGCCGGGTGCCTGGGCGGTGGCGGTGGGGCTGGGGTCGGGCGTGGAGGCGGTCGTCATGGCAGCACGGCTTGCTTCGGTACGTCAGTGAAGTGCCGCGGTTGCGGCACCCGGCAGCGGCCCTGGGCCGCCATCAACACCGCATGGCCGCCTTCGCCCCCACGTTACCCCGTTCCATGCCGGCGACCAGGCCGTCCTCGAGGCGGGTGGGCGGGCGCCGCGCGACGCGGCCGCCATCGCCAGGCCCAGGCGGGGGGCAGCGGCCTGAACTGCCCGGTCAGCACGTTGCCAACTCGGTCAATGTGCTCATCACGGCGCAGGCCCGTCCAGCCGGTCCATGTCATGGACATTGCGCTCGAATGTCGGCAGTCCGTCCAGCACGATGGTCCTGCGGGCGCCGTCATAGTCGGCGACGACGAAGCGCCGCTGCGGCAGATGGCCGTGGGCCGACGGGAACAGCGCGAACACCTGGGCGCCGGCATTCAGCGCATCCACGGCATCGCCCACGGGCGCCACGACCTCGGCACTCGCCCAGTCGTTGCGACCCGTGTCCACCTCGCCCCACAGCACGGCCGTGATGCGGCCCCCATCGTCCAGGCGGACCCTGGACACCGCGAACGTCGTCATGCCGGCCGCCTGCCGCGGCGGCACCGCCACGGGTCTGATCGGGCAAGTCGTGCAGTGCGGGTCGGCGATGTCATGAGGCAGTGTGGCCTGGCGCCCCCTGCCCTTCCGTTCGTTGCCGCACCCAGCGAGACGCGTGGCCGCTGGCCGTCGCCACGCGGCGTGTTTGCCGCCGCACAGACCCGCCGGCCCACGCGGCACACGCTGTGTCTTCCTCAACGAACCGGACCAAGACCATGAAGACTGATTCACAACTGCAGCAGGACGTGATGGCTGAATTGAAGTGGGAGCCCGCCGTGCATGCCGCGCAGATCGGCGTCGAGGTGAAGAACGGCGTCGTGACGCTGGCCGGCGAGGTGGGCAGCTACGTCGAGAAGTGGAACGCCGAACGCGCCGCCCAGCGCGTCAACGGGGTCAAGGCACTGGCCATCGACATGAAGGTGAAGCTGTCGCAACTGGGCAAGCGCACCGATGCCGACATCGCCGAGTCGGCCAGGAACATCCTGGCCTGGACGAGTGCGCTGCCGCAGGACGCCATCCAGGTGCTCGTGGAAGGCGGCTGGCTGACGCTGTCCGGCGACGTGCAGTGGCAGTACCAGCGCCAGGCCGCTGCCGACAGCGTGCGCTACCTGCTGGGCGTCACGGGGGTCGACAACCAGATCGCCGTGAAGCCGTCGCTGTCCGCGGCGGTCGTGAAGTCGGACATCGAAGCCGCATTGAAGCGCCGCGCCACCGCCGATGCGAAGGCCATCGCCGTTGACGTCAAGGGCGCCGACGTGACCTTGTCGGGCACCGTGCACAGCTGGGCTGAACGTGACCTGGCCAAGCACTCGGCCTGGGGCACGGCCGGCGTGCGCAACGTCGTGGACAACATGACCCTCGTCTATTGAACCCGGGCAGATCATGAGCGATCCCGACACCGCCTTCTTCGTCTTCGACAACCACGATGTGGCCGAGGACGCCATCCGCACGCTGGGCCAGGCGGGCCTGGACATGAAGCAGCTGTCCCTGGTGGGCAAGGGCTGCCACAGCGAAGAGCAGCCGGTGGGCTTCTACACCGTCGGCGACCGCATCAAGGCCTGGGGCAGCACCGGGGCCTTCTGGGGCGGCATCTGGGGCTTGCTGCTGGCGCCGGCCGTGTTCGTCCTCCCGGGGCTCGGCGTGGTCGGCATGGCCGGGCCCATCGTGGCCGCGCTCGTCGGCGCGCTGGAGGGCGCGGTCGTCGTGGGCGGCCTGACGGCGCTCGGCGCGGCGCTGACGCGCATCGGCGTTCCCAAGGACCAGGTCATCAAGTACGAGACGGCCCTGAAGGTCGACAAGTACCTGCTGGTCGTGCACGGCAGCGCCGAAGACCAGCAGACGGCCCGCCGCGTGCTGGCTGACGTGAAGACGACCACCCCCTGAGAGGTCGAGGCTTGCTGCCGCAGCACCGAGGCATCCGCAAGGGTGTCGCGGTGCTGCGCTTCCTGAACCCCATCGGGTGCTGAGCCCAAGAGGACAGGTCATGGATTTCACGACACGCCGCGCACGCATCACCGGACCGGTTTCCTACCTGTCCGGCAGTGGCCGCAAGCAGAACATTCCCATCGGCCCCTGTCTCGTCGAGAGCCTGGGCGGGCGCGTGATCGACATCGTCTGGGGCGCCCGCGGGCAGAGTTCCGTCGCGCTGCCCGTCGAAGAGATCGAGGCAGCCCGGGACCATGGGCATCTGGTGCTGCTGGACTGAGGGCGGCGCACGCCGCTTGTGCCACGCGGCCGTGTTCACCGCTCCTTGCGCGGCGGGCCTTCCGGTTGCGGCCCGGCGCCCGGCCCGCGGCGCGGCTCACCCTGCGGCGGCCGGGCACCGGGGGCATGTGGCGCTTCGGGCCGCATCGGCGGCGCCGCCCGCATGTGCTCCACGCGCGGCGCGGTGAACTCCGAAGGCCGGGGCGTGGCCGCCGCCTGCGGAACCCCGTGCGGCCCCGTCGCGCGTTGCGTGGGCATCGCGCGCGCGGCGGCCTCGTGTGCCAGCTGTTCGTCCTTGGGGCCGGGGTGCCCGCCGGAAAGGAACTGCCGCTCGCCGGCCGATGGCCGCGCCGCAGCGCCCGCATGGCCGCCATTGAAGCTGACGCGGTTGCCGCTGCGCGGGTTGACGGGCGGCGCGCTGTAGACGTTGCGAACGACGCGCTGGCCCACGTTGCTGACGGCCCGGTTGTAGCGGAACCCGCCGTGGTCCCAGCGCCCGCCCTGGTAGCCCGAGCCGAAGTAGCCGAAGCCGTAGTTGATGCCGCCATAGAACCCCACGCGCGAGCCCCAGTAGCCCAGGTGCCAGACGTAGCCCGCGCCCTCAAGGCCCCAGTAGCCGGGCGTCCACAGGTCGCCGTTGCCGGGCGGCAGCACCCAGGTGCCGGGCACCCAGTAGTAGCCGGCATCCGCATCGTCCCAGGCCCAGTAGCCGGGCATCCAGATGTAGCCCTCGCCCGGCACGGGCGGCTGCGCGTACAGGGGCAGCGGCGGCGGCGCGATGCTGACGGACAACGACACCTGCGACACGGCAGCCGGCGGCAGCAGCAGCGCCACGGCAAGGGTGAGACAGGCGAGCAGGGGTGACTTCATGGCGGCGCCTTCGACGGCAGAACGATGGCGTCGACTCTGCGCGCCACCTCCGGGTGTGTCTGTGCGCCGTCATACGCAGGCTGTGGATGGCCCGTTCGCAAGCGCACAGACCGGCTCGCCGTACACGCCCACGCTCAACCCCCCACTCATCGGAGAACACCATGACGGAATTGCCCCACACGCCGCGGGCCGGGCCAATGCGCCGCCTATCGGGCGCGACTTTGCTGGCGGGCGCTGCCCTGGCGCTGCCGGCCTGCACGTCCCTCGGCACCGGCAGCGGCACCGTCGAGCCCGGCGATGCGCCGGTGATCTTCTCCTGGACCAGCAAGGACGCCGGCAACAGCGGCACGCTATCCGCCGTCATCGGCGCCACCGGCGCGTCCGGCCCGGCAGGCGTGGCCTTCAGCGGCCCTTTCCTGCAGGTCACCAGCAGCGCCCGGGCCGAGACCTTCGAGCCGATGTGGCGCGGCTGGCGGCGCGGCTGGAACGACTGGGGCTACTGGGGCATGTACCCGGCGGAGGCCTTCACCACGCACTACTCAGGCAAGGTCGTCGCCAACCTGGCGGGCCCGGCCGGCCAGTCGATGCGCTGCCGCTTCCACCTCAACACGCCGTCCGCCGGCATGCAGGGCGGCGGCCAGGGCGAATGCCAGTTCAGCGGTGGACGCACGGTGGACGCGGTGTTCCCGCGCTCCTGAGCGAATCGCCGGGCCTGCGCTGGCCACCCCCTCTCCACGAACGAAAGTCCATGCCATGAGCCTGTATCACGCCGTTGCCTTCGTCGATCACCACGCCGCAGAAATCCTGCAGTTCGGGTCCGACGCCGTGGTTGAACGCAAGGTCCACGAGCACCGCAAGCTCACGCGCCAGCATCACAGCGGCGTGCGCACCGAACATGAGTTCTTCGGGCACGTGTGCGACGCGCTCGACGGCATTGCCGAAGTGCTGGTCGCGGGCGGGCACATGGGGCTGGCGGACTTCCGTCACTACGTGGACCAGCACCGGCCGATGCTGGCGCCCCGCATCGTCGGCTACGAGGTGGTGGACCACCCGAGCGAGAACCAGCTGGTCGCTCTGGCGCGCAAGCACTTCGTCAGGTACGACCAGTTCGTCGGCATGCCCGCCCGCCACTGAGCCGAGCGTCCGCCGGGCGGCGGAACCCGCACGACGCCGTCAGCGGTGGGCGCGGCCCACGAGCCTGCCCTCTTCGGCCGGCAAAGCCTGCATTGCCTGGCCCCAAGGAGTCGCCATGAACCTGAACCATCTGCGCGTCGGAACCCGCCTCGGGGCGGGTTTCGCGCTGATCCTGCTGCTGTTGAGCTTGATGCTGGGGGTCAGCGTCGCGCGGCTCAAGGGCGCCTCGGCCGCCATGCAGATGATGATGGACGCACCGCTGGCCAAGGAGCGGCTGCTGGAAGAGCAGTTGCGCGCGGTCGCCGTGGGCGTGACCCGCGGCAAGGCCATCGCCAAGAGCGCCGACGCCGGGCTGGAGGCGCTGTTCCGGGATGAAGCGATGGCCTCCACGGCACGCGGCAACGACATCATCAAGGCGCTGGCGGCCCTGCCCAGGCAGGCCGGCGAGCAGCCGCTGATGGACAAGTTCAACGACGCCCGCGCGGCCTATCTCAGCGCCCGCGACCGCATGATGGCGGCCAAGCGTGCCGACAGGGCGGACGAGGCCAACCGGATCTATGAGGCCGACTTCGTCGTCGCCGCGCCGGCCTACGTCGCTGCTCTGAAGGCGGTGCTGGAGCACCAGCGCCAGCTGATCGACGACACGAACGCGGCCATTGCCGCCGATACCGCCAGTGCTGAGCTCAGCCTCATGCTGCTCGGCGGCGCGGCCCTCGTGGTGGGCACCGTGCTGGCGCTGCTGCTGACGCGCTCGATCGTCCGGCCGCTTGCCGAAGCGGCCCGGCAGATCAACGCCGTGGCGCAGGGCGATCTGTCGCAGCAGATCCGCATGGACGGCAGCGACGAGATCGCCCAGTTGATCGGTTCGCTGGATCGCATGAGCACGGGGCTGCAACAGATGGTCGCCCAGGTCAGGCAGTCGGCTGAAGGCATCGAGACCGCCAGCGACGAAGTGGCCCTGGGCAACCTGGACTTGAGCGCGCGCACCGAACAGCAGGCCAGCGCGCTGCAAGAAACCGCCTCGTCGATGGAGGAACTGAACTCGGCCGTCAAGCAGAACGCCGACAGCGCCGGCCAGGCCAACCTGCTGGCGCAGAGCGCGTCCACCGTCGCGGTCCACGGCGGCGAGGTGGTGCGCCAGGTGGTGCAGACCATGAAGGGCATCAACGACTCGTCGAGAAGGATCTCCGACATCATCAGCGTCATCGACGGCATCGCGTTCCAGACCAACATCCTGGCCTTGAACGCGGCGGTCGAAGCCGCCCGCGCCGGGGAGCAGGGCCGCGGCTTTGCGGTGGTGGCCGCTGAAGTGCGTTCGCTGGCAGGCCGATCGGCCGATGCCGCGAAACAGATCAAGGCCCTCATCACCACGAGTGTGGAGCGCGTCGAGCAGGGCACGGCGATGGTCGACCAGGCCGGCGCGACGATGGCCGAGGTGGTCGGCAGCATCCGCCGCGTGACCGACATCATGGGCGAGATCAGCGTGGCCAGCCGCGAGCAGTCCAGTGGCGTCGCCCAGGTCGGCGAGGCCGTCGCCCACATCGATCACGCCACGCAGCAGAACGCCGCGCTGGTCGAGGAAATGGCCGCAGCCGCCAGCGGCCTGAAGGCGCAGGCGCGACAACTGGTGCAGGTGGTGGCGACCTTCAAGCTGGCAAGCCATTGACGGCCCTGCGCAGACGCCCGTCTGACGTGGCGTCGCGCGCGCTGCGAGGCCGGTCGCGGGCGAGCTGGGCCGCAGAACCTCACGGCACCAGCACCGCCGCACCTTCGAAGCGGCCCGCGCGCAGGTCGGCCAGCGCCTCGTTGGCCCGCTGCAGCGGGTAGCGCGTGGTTCGCGTCACGAGGCCCATTTGCGGCGCCTGGCGCAGGAAGTCCAGTCCGTCCTGGCGCGTGAGGTTGGCCACCGACAGCAGCTCGCGCTCCTCCCACAGCAGGCGGTAGGGGAAGGCCGGGATGTCGCTCATGTGGATGCCGGCGCACACCACCCGGCCGCCCTTGCGCACGGCCTTCAGCGCCAGCGGCACCAGGTCGCCCACGGTCGCGAAGAGGATGGCGGCGTCCAGCGGCTGTGGCGGCAGCTCGTCGGAGCCGCCCGCCCACTGGGCGCCCAGGCTGCGCGCGAATGCCTGCGTCGCCAAGTCCCCCGGGCGGGTGAAGGCGAACACGGCCCGGCCCTGCCAGCGCGCCACCTGCGCGAGGATGTGGGCGGCCGCGCCGAAGCCGTACAGGCCGAGCGCCTTGGCCTCGCCCGCGATGCCCAGCGCCCGCCAGCCGATCAGGCCGGCGCACAGCAAGGGCGCGAGCGACTCGTCGCTGCCGGCGTCACCCAGCGCAAACGCGAAACGCGCGTCCGCCACGGCGGCCGTCGCAAAGCCGCCGTCCCGCGTGTAGCCCGTGAACCGCGGGCGGTCGCACAGGTTCTCGCGCTGCATCCGGCAGTAGGGGCAGGCGCCGCAGGTGTGGCCCAGCCAGGGAATGCCCACCCGCTGGCCGAGCCTCAAGCCCTCGACGCCCGGCCCGACCGCATCGATGCGCCCGACGATCTCGTGGCCCGGGATGATTGGGAATTGCGGGTGCGGCAGTTCGCCGTCCACGACATGCAGGTCGGTGCGGCAGACGCCGCAGGCCGCCACCTTGACGCGGATCTCGCCCAGCCCGGGCTGCCGGTCCGGCAGTTCGGTCCAGGCCAGCGGCTGGCCCCGCTGCGTCAACACCATCGCCTGCATCTCATGTCCTCACTGGCTGGTCAAAGCGGCTTCCGGGCCAGCCTGCGAAAGACGGCTGGCAGCCGGTCGGGCAGGTCCTCCGCCAGCAGCCCCGGGCCGAAGTGGTCGGCGGCGGCACCGTGCAGCCACACGGCCGCCGCAGCCGCGCCCAGCGGCGCCATGCCCTGCGCCAGCAGGCCCAGCACCAGCCCGGCCAGCACGTCGCCCGCACCGGCAGTCGCGAGCGTCGGCGGTGCGTTGGCATTGATGAAGGCCCGGCCGTCAGGCGCGGCGATGACGGTGTCGCTGCCCTTGAGCACGACGATGGCGCCGCTGGCGCGGGCCGCCGCGCGGGCGCGGGCCAGCTTGTCGCTGCGCAGGTCCACCATGCCGTCGAACAGCCGGGCGAACTCGCCTTCGTGCGGCGTCAGCACGCAGTCACCATGAAGCGCGCTGAACAGCGATTGCGGGTCTTCCTTGAAGGTCGAGAGCGCGTCGGCATCAATCACCGCCGCCCTGCCCGTCTTCAACATCGCCAGCACGCGCGCCCGGGTGGCTGGCCCGGTGCCCGCGCCCGGGCCGATCAGCAGCCCGCTGTAGCGGATGTCGGCCAGCAACGCGGCGAGGTCTTCGTTCCGGGAAACCGGGCTGACCATCACGCTGGTCAGCGCAGCGGCATAGACCGGCAGCGCCACCTCGGGCACGGCGACCGTGACCAGGCCCGCGCCCACCCGGGCCGCCGCCCGCGCGGCCAGGCGCGCCGCGCCCGTCGTGGGCCAGCCGCCCCAGACCAGCGCGTGGCCGCGGCCGTACTTGTTGCCGTCGGCCTGCAGCACGGGCAAAGCGCGGGCCCACAGCGCGGGATCGTTCTCGAACGTGTAGGGCCTGACCTGCTCGAACACGGCAGCGGGCGTACCGATGTCGGCCACGACCACCTCGCCGCACAGGCGCCGGCCCGGCTGCAGCAGATGGCCGGGCTTCTTGCGACAGCAGGTGACCGTCAGCGCTGCCGGCACGGCGCCCAGGCTGGCGCCGGTGTCGCCCATCAGGCCGCTGGGCACGTCGACGGCGATGACCGTCAGGCGCCGCACCGCCGATTCAGCCAGCGTCTGCGCCGCCGCGCCGTCCAGCGCCCGGCTCAGGCCCGCGCCGAAGATCGCATCGACGACCAGCGCCGCCCCGTCGAGCGCGGCGGGCGTCAGCGCCTCGACCGTGCCACGCCACAGCGCGGCATGATGGGCTGCGGCGCCACGCAGCGTCTCGCGCGGTACCAGCAGCGCCACGCGCACCGGCCAGCCGGCCTCGGCCAGCCGCCGCGCGGCGACGAAGCCATCGCCGCCGTTGCTGCCCGGCCCGCACAGCACCAGCACCGGGCGCGGCGACCAGCGCGCCTGGATGGCCTGGGCCACGGGGCGCCCTGCGTTCTCCATCAAGGCTGCGGCGCTGATGCCGGACGCGAGGGTCAGCGCATCCGCCTGCGCCATCTGCGCGGCGGTCAGCAGGGCCGTGCGGCAGTCCAGCATGGCCTCGACCTGGCTCAACGCGCGAAGTCCAGCACCACGCGCGACGGCACCTCGCCCTTGGCGAGCCGCTCGAACACGCGGTTGATGGCCGACAGCGGCTGCAGTTCGATGTCCGCCTTGACCTTGCCGTCGGCCGCGAACGCCAGCGCCTCGGCCATGTCGCGCCGGTTGCCGACGAAGGAGCCGCGGATGGTGATGCAGTTCGCGACCACGTCGAACAGCGGCGTCGGGAACTCGCCTGGCGGAATGCCCACCAGCACGCAGGTGCCGTGCTTGCGCGTCATGCCGATGCCCTGCCTGAAGGCCGGCAGCGACGGCGCCGTGATCAGCACGCCGTGCGCGCCGCCGCCCGTGGCCTTGACCGCGGCGGCCACCGGGTCGCCGTGCCGCGCGTTGACGACGGCGTCAGCGCCCAGGCGCCGCGCGTGTTCGAGCTTGCCGTCGTCGATGTCCACCGCGCAGACGTGCAGCCCCATGGCCCTGGCGTACTGCACGCCCAGGTGGCCCAGGCCGCCGATGCCCGAGATCACCACCCACTCGCCAGGCCGGGCCTGCGTCTCCTTGAGGCCCTTGTACGCCGTGATGCCGGCGCAGATCAGCGGCGCCGCATCGCGTGCGGCCAGGCCCGCCGGGATGTGCGCGACGTAGTTCGGGTCGGCGACGATGAACTCGGCAAAGCCGCCGTTCCTCGTGTAGCCGCCGAACTGCGCCTGGGCGCACACCGGCTCTTGCGCCGCCAGGCAGAACTCGCAGTGGCCGCAGGCCGAATACAACCAGGGCACGCCGACCCGGTCGCCGGCCTTCACCGCGGTGACGCCCGCCCCGAGCGCCGTGACGATGCCGATGCCCTCATGGCCCGGCGTGAACGGCAGCGCGGGCTTCAGCGGCCAGTCACCGTCACGCGCGTGCAGGTCCGTGTGGCAGACGCCGCACGCCTCGGTCTTGACGAGGATCTGCCCCGGGCCCGGCGTGGGGATGTCGAGCTCCTTGAGCACCAGCGGCTGGCCAAACTGCTCGACCTGCGCGGCCTGCATCCTGCGCGTCATGCCGCCACCTTCGGGAAGTCAGCGGCTCGGGCCACGGCCTCACCCGCCATGAACGCGACCCGCAACTCGTCGAGCTTGGCCATCGCGCCGTCGAAGGCGTTGTTGCCCAGCAGCAGGTGGTGCGGCGGCTTGCCCGAGGCCACCGCGTTGACGATGGCCTGGGCCGCGCGCACGGGGTCGCCCGGCTGCTTGCCGGAGGAATCGCGCACCTGGATGCGCACGTGGCCGGCGGTGGCCATGTAGTCGTCGATCTGGTGCGCACTCTCGTGCGCTGAACGGCCGGCCCAGTCGGTGCGAAAGCCGCTGGGCTCCACCACCATCACCCGGATGCCCAGCGGCTGGACCTCCTGGCGCAAGGCCTCGGACAAGCCTTCGACGGCAAACTTGGTGGCGCAGTACTGGCCCAGCGCCGGCATGCCGCGCAGGCCGCCGAGCGACGCCACATTGACGATGCAGCCGCGGCGCCGCTGGCGCATGCCCGGCAGCACGGCCTGCGTCATGCGCGTCAGGCCGAACACGTTCACGTCGAACATCCGGCGCACCTCGGCTTCTTCGCCTTCCTCGATGGCGGCGAAGTAGCCGATGCCGGCGTTGTTGACCAGCACCTCGATGCCGCCGAAACGTGCCTCCACGGCCTTGAGGGCAGCCGCCACCTGGCCCGGCTGCGTGACGTCGAGTGCAAGCACCAGGACGTTGTCGGTGGCGCCGAAACCCTCCAGCCTGGAAGGATCGCGGGCGGTCATCACGGTGCGGTAGCCGCGTTCGATGGCCTGCTTGGCAAGCGCCAGGCCGAAGCCGGTGGAGCAGCCGGTGATGAACCAGACAGGCGGCTGGGTGGCCACGGGGTGGCTGACTTGGGCGTTCATGGGGGGCTCCTGCCACTCAGACCGGCGCGGCGATGTGGCCGGTGCGGACGAGCTTCTTGTTGACGAATTCCTGGATGCCCATCGCGCCGAGTTCGCGGCCGTAGCCCGAGTGCTTGACGCCGCCGAACGGCAGCGCGGCGTCGGCCCAGTCGAGGTTGTTGACGAACATCATCCCGGTGTCGACGCGGCTGGCCACGCGCTGGCCGCGCGCGTCGTCGCGCGTCCACACCGAGCCGCCCAGGCCGAAGTCGCTGTCGTTGGCCAGGGCGATGGCCTCGTCTTCGGTCTTCACGCGGTAGAACGACGCCACCGGGCCGAAGAACTCGTCGCGGTAGGCCGGGTTGCCGGGTTCGATGTCGGTGAGGATCGTGGCCTGCATGAAGACGCCCGCGCGGGCCATGCGCTGGCCGCCCATCAGCACCCGGGCGCCGCCCTTCACGGCAGCGTCCACCTGCGCGAGCAGCTGGACCAGCGCGGCCTCGGTGGACAAGGGGCCGTGCGTGGTCGCCTCCAGCATCGGGTCGCCCGGCACCAACGCGGCCAGCGCGGCCTGGAACCTGGCCAGGAACTTGTCGGCGACAGCCTCCTGCACGATGAAGCGCTTGGCGGCGCAGCAGGTCTGGCCGGCGTTGTACATGCGGCCCCACACGGCCCAGGGGATGGCGCGGTCCAGGTCGGCGTCGTCGAGCACGATGAAGGCGTCGCTGCCGCCCAGCTCCATCGTCGACTTCTTCAGGGCCTGCCCGGCGCGCGCCGCGACCTTGCGGCCCGCTGCCACGCTGCCGGTCAGCGCCACACCGCGGATGCGCGGGTCGTCGATGACGCGGTCGGACTGTTCGTAGGAGATGCGCAGGTTGGTGTAGGCGCCGGCCGGCGCACCGGCGTCGAGCAGCAGCTTCTCGAACGCCATGGCGCATTGCGGCACGCAGCCGGCATGCTTGACCACCAGCACGTTGCCGGCCATGAGCTGCGGGCCGGCCACGCGGGCGAGCTGGTAGTACGGGAAGTTCCAGGGCTCGACGCAGAACAGCGCGCCGGTGGGCGAGCTTTCGATGTGCGCGTGCCCATGCCTGGGGTGGAGTTCGGCGGGCGCCAGGAAGGCCTCGGCATGCTCGGCGTAGTAGGCCAGGATGTCGGCGCTGAACTGCACCTCGGCACGCGCCTCGCTGATGCGCTTGCCCATCTCCAGCGTCGCCAGCCGGGCGAAGTCGTCCACGTGGGCGCGCAGCAGCGAGGCGGCCTTGTGCAGCACGACGGCACGCTCGGCGTGACGCTTGTGCTTCCAGGTCTGGAAACAGGTTTCGGCGGTCGCCAATGCCTGGTCGAGTTGGGCGGCGCTCATGTGTTCGAAGCTCTTGAGCAGCTTGCCGTCGTTGGGGTTGATGCTTTGGTAGGTCATGGCGTTGTGTCCTCGCGGTCTGTGGATCAGTCCGTCAGGGAAGGATGGTTGCGCGCGGTGCGCGGCAGGTCTGTTCGATGCCGTACCTCCCGTCGCACGGCCCTGCCGCGCCGTTCGATGCCGAACCCATAGACAGCGTGCCGACAACGCAAGAGACGTTCCTTGACCCAGATCAACGGCGCGGGCCTGTGTTGTTCACCGCACCGACCGTGATGGGGGCTTCACCTAGTTTGGGCACCGCGCTCACAACCGGCATACCGCATGCACTCGACACGCAAGGCCTGCTTCATCGGCGGGGGCATAGGCTCGCTGGCGGGTGCCGCCTCAGAGCTGCTGCAGGAGCTGTGCGGCCATCTGCGCTTGGACCTGCAGACGGTAGCGACCGCCAACTGCATCCCCTGCCGCATGCCCTACATCACCAGCATGTTCATGCCGCGCGAGCCGGGCGACCGGCCGCCGCCGGTGCCGCCGAACACGCAGAACTTCGCCTTCATCGGCCAGTTCGTCGAGATTGCGCTGGACACGGTCTTCACGGTGGAGTTCTCGGTGCGGGCGGCGCAGATGGCGGTGTACCAGTTGCTGGGCCTCACGCTGCCGATCCCGCCGGTGACCCGCCACGACCAGTCGCTGCACGCGCAGTTCGACGCGCTGGTCAAGGCGCTGAAGTGACCCATCCGTCAACCCCACCCGAGAGCACCCCCATGCCGCAAAGCGCCACCGTCAACCGCCGCATCCTGCTCAACGCGAGGCCTCGCGGCGCGCCGACCGCGGCGGATTTGCGCATCGAGCGCGGCCCCGTGCCCGAACCCGGGGCCGGCCAGGTGCTGCTGCGCACGCTCTACCTGTCGCTGGACCCCTACATGCGCGGCCGCATGAGCGAAGGCCCGTCTTATGCGGCGCCGGTCGCCCTGGGCGACAAGGCCGCAACTTCGGCAAGCTCGTCATCCAGGTGGCCCACGAATGAGCACCTGTGCCAGGCCATGAGCGCTCTGCGCAGCGGGCTGGCTACGGCGGCCTGCGATCCGTGCGGAACACGCGGTCCCAGAAGATGCTGCTGACGCCGTAGTAGCCCTGTGGCGCGGATGCCGGCGCGCGGCCCGGCGCCGCCCGGGCGACGCGCCGGTGATGCAGGCCATGCCAGCGGCGCCGTCGCATCAGCCAGCGCCGGACTATCCACGTCGGCTTGGCCCCCGCGCTGACGCCATGGATGGCATGGTGGGTCAGCCCGTAGGCGAGGTAGCCGTTCAACAGGCCGAAGCTCAGCGCCACGGCCGGCCAGATGCCCAGCCACCAGACGGCAGGCAACAGCAGCAGCGCCGTGAAGAGGAGCGCAGTCAGCAGCGTGGGGGCCGCGATCAGCGCTGTCGGGCGGCGGTGGTGCTCGGCATGCCAGCGCTTGAACGGCGGCAACCCGTGCAGCACGAAGCGGTGCAGCAGGTATTCCAGCAACGTCCAGCCCAGCGCACCCGCGGCAACCCAGCCGAGCAGCCGCACGTCCCGCGGCCCCGCCAAGAGCGCAGCGCCGAGCGCCACGGACACCGTGCCGTAGATGAAGAAATCGGCCCGGTAGGCACCGAGGCTGTGTTCGAAGGCCAACCAGCGCATGGGCATCGCGGGGCGCGGTCAGGCCCTGCCGGTCCGGGCCTGGGCGGCCTTGCGGCGCACCTGCCGTGCTGCGAGGCGGGCACGAGGCCGCAGGACGCTAGGGAGACGGGGGCGCATGGGGTTTCCTGGGGATGGGGCGCGCGCTTGGGCGGCGCCAGACAGACGCTCAGCCTGACGAGCCCGCGCCGCGCTGTCCGTTCGACAGCGCACCGACGGCATGCCCCTGCTCGCCCCTGCACGGCATGCCTGCGCGGCGAAGGCCGCTCGGCCAGGGCGTTCGCCACCGCACCGCTGCCCGAGCGATCACGGCGCAAGGCGGCCCGGCCGGCGCAAGCAGCACGGCGTATGTTCGCTACCGAACACACAGAAGCGGGGCGACTGGCTAGAGTGGCTGCTTCGCTGCGCGCCACAAAGGACTTGATGCCTGTTCCGTCGAATGCCCTGTCACCCCGCAGCAACCTCCTGCTGGCCGCCCTGCCGCCAGAGGAATGGGCACGGTGGTCGGGCCTGCTCGAATCCGCGCCGCTGCAGCTCGGCCAGGTGCTGTACGAGTCCGGCCGGCCGCAAAGCCACGTGTATTTCCCGACCACGGCCATCGTGTCGCTGCTGTATGTGCTGGAGGACGGCGGCTCGGCCGAGATTGCCGTGGTGGGCTACGAGGGCGTCGTCGGCGTGTCGCTCTTCATGGGCGGCGAAACCACGCCGAGCCGTGCCGTCGTGCAGAGCGCCGGTGGGTGCTTCCGGCTCAGTGCGGCCACCATCAAGGCGGAGTTCAACCGCTATGGCGTGGGCATGCACCTGCTGCTGCGCTACACCCAGGCGCTGCTGACGCAGATGGCGCAGACGGCCGTCTGCAACCGCCACCACGTGCTGGAGCAGCAGTTGTGCCGCTGGCTGCTGCTGAGC
>Ga0116227_10002077_pt1 | contig 45720 bp, 34 predicted proteins | sample S1TSphgellanicum_FD_89693 | JGI IMG/M metagenome (GOLD analysis project Ga0116227, IMG submission 89693) | Host-associated microbial communities from peat moss isolated from Minnesota, USA - S1T2_Fb - Sphagnum magellanicum MG | ecosystem: Host-associated > Plants > Peat moss > Unclassified...
TCTTTTTGTTTTTTCTCTTTTTTTCCTCTTCCCCCTTTTCTATTTCTAGTCGCCTTTCTTGTATCTCTTTTTCCCCCCCCCCCCCCCCCCTTTTTTTAAAGGATTTCATGATCTCTCACAATAGCTCGTTCTGTGGTTGTCGAATTTTTGTTTTACGGGAATTTTGTGCATTTTTTGGCACATGTATTCTGCTTTCTGTTAAGGATTTTTCCGCCATTGTCCATGCTCCCGCTCTCTTTTTTCGCCTCATTCTGGACTTTCTTTTGGCTAGGAATTACTCCTGCAAGGGTTTAGTTTCCTCCTTCACTTTCTACTGAAGGCTCCAGATGCTACAATGTAGTTGCTTGACTTCAAATCCCCTCGTCCCTCTTAAACTTCTTTTTTTGGGGATGTTGTCGTTACAAGACTCTGCAACCTTGAGGAATAAGAAGAAAATGGAGAAGAAGTTCAAGTCTAAAGCTCCAAAGGCGGGGAGATATGGAGTCTCTGGCATAAACATGAGATCCTTTCGTGTTAGGGGTTGAACAGTGATTTCGGGAGCTAGTAGTTCTTCTATGTTCTGTAAGGGTGTTGGTTTGCTGTAAAGTGGGAATGCTCAAGTGTGGCTTTTGTTGAATCAGGAATCACATGCTGAAGCACAGTCATCTTCTTCATCCATTAACAATGGAAATGCTAGCACAGTGGGCAATCGAAGACAGTCACTACGAGAGCAGCTTCAGCTACTGAATCTGGAGTCCTTAAGCAGAAAGGTTCTCAGATCCACGGTTTTGCCAAGAAAAATTGATAGTTCTGAGCTCTCTCGAGGGGAGAAGCCAGGGCACACAAGCATCAGACCCACTAATTCTCCAAGATCTCCTTATTCAACATCTGTCCAAGAAGTGCTGCAACGGTAAGTTTGGATCCAGGGCATTATTCTACCAAAGGCTAATTAATACTAAGCTCTTGATTGGAATTCAGATACAATCTATTGGCACCTTCAGAAACCCATTTAACATGGCATGACTGCTAAATCAGAAAGGCAAGGGATATGCTGCAATAGTGCTAAATTTGTGTCAGTTTGTGCTGAATAATTAGCTACGGGGTTGCCATAGTTCCCACCCAACTGATGGTTTAGGGCTCAGTGTGAGATATAAATCTTAGTGTTAGCACTGAGTCAATTTCCAACAAGTATGAATTGACCTGATCCACACATGGTAGTCATTATCCTTTTAAAGTAAACACTGGAGTTGCACTCTTCTTCTGTGCCTGAGTGAGATTTCTTGGTTCCAATTGGACTTGTGGGTTGGAAATTAATGGTGCAGTCTACTAGACACTGATGACAGCAACACGGAGGTGGAGCTGGCTATGGAAGGATGGAAGGGTTTTTTGAACCCCAAAGACGTTGTCACTCTTCTCAATGCCATGGAAAGATGGCAGAAAGCATTTGCTATTTTCAAATGGTTGCAAGTGCATGCAAGTGGGAGTCTGAATATTTATACCTACAATGTGATGCTCAAAGTGCTGCGACAGGGCCGGCAATGGATGCTTGCTGAAGAAATAGCAGAGGACATGATTCGTGCCGGTATTCCTCCCGATAATTTCACATTCAGCACTCTCATCAGCTGTGCAAGTCGCTGCAATAACCAGGTTTGAGCTTCTCTGAGCTTTATTGTGCTTCTGAACTGAAAATTACTGTGTACAAAACTCTACTTACATTTAAGGCTTCTGGACACATAGACCAAGAAAGTGGTTGTGAACACCAAAGTCTCTGAGGCTGACAAATGAATAGGGGTTTAGAGTAGGGGACAAATGAACAAAGATGCCAGAACAATTATTCTGGCATTGTTATTCATTTGTCAGAGCAATTCATTTGCCAGAATAACTCCATCCTTTGCAAGCCTTCTGTCATCAAGTTCTAGACACCACAAAAAAATGTAGGGCTGTTTGATTTCAAATAGTCTGGAAGGAAAACTATTGGTTTGTACACCTCACATATTGTACACCTGAGTTGAGAAAGGGAACACTATTGGTTTGTGAATCAATTTGCTAGTCATCTTTGCAGTTTTGCTGTAGTTTCAACATTAGATGCTCTTTGTCATTTTGCATCAAAGCACATTATGGTTCAATGTGCTTTTTTCTGTGTGGTTTTGTGTCCAGGATGATGCCCTAAAATGGTTTGACAGGATGCATGAAATGGGTTGTGCTCCTGATGAAGTGACATACAGCTCCATGATAGATGTATATGGGAAAATGGGCCGGTATGAGGAGGCGGTGATGCTTTATGAGAGATTGCGAGAAGCTGGGTGGAAATCTGACCGAGTTACATTTGGCACAATGATCAAGATGTATGGGAAGGCAGGGAATCCAAGGCAAGCTCTTCTTGTGTTCCAGGAGATGAAAGACTCAGGAATTAAACCCGACTCAGTCATCTACAACACTTTGATTTCCGTTCTTGGTTACTCAGGGCGGTCAAAACATGCAATGAAAGTCTTTGAGGAGATGGAGTCAGTGGGGGTGAAGCCTACAGCTGTCACTATGAGTGCTGTAATTGAGAGCTGCAGCCGGACTGGTAATGCTGAGGGTGCCCTTCAGGTGTTTACGCGGTTGAAGAAAGAGGGGATGGTTTGTGATGTTGTTGTTTACAACACAGTCATAAAGTTGTGTGGGGAGGCAGGACTGATTGAGGAAGCAGAGCAATTGTTGAAAGAGATGAGTGATGCAGGGTGCCACCCCAATGAATGGACATTCAAGAACATGATAAGCTTTTATGCAAAAAGAGGCATGGTGTTGGAGGCACAAAAATATTTTTTCAAACTTATTAGTGCTGGCTACAGTCCAGATATCATAGCTTATACATCTCTTCTGCAGGGATATGGAGTTGCGAAAGATTACACAAAATTTGTTGAGCTTTTTGATGAGATAGTGGAGACCAAGTGCAAGCTGGATGAGAGGTTATGTGGACTACTGCTTCATCAACTCACCTCATGTGAAACAGCAGATGATTTTAAAATGGTCCAGAGATGCCTATGCATTGCCAGTCCAAAACTTGAAAAAATAGTTGCACAGATCATGGAAGATAACTTTGTTATCGACATTTTCAAGAAGGATATTCAAGGAGTGCTAGTAGATGTTCCAGAGGAGACTCATAAGCCTTTTTGCAACTGTTTGTTGGACCTCTGTTGGAGCAAGTCCCCCCGTAAGCAAGCATTTGAGATTTTCACAGTGTTTTGCAATGTGGGTGTATATCCAGGCCTTCATTCAAAATCAGTATCTCATTGGTGTCTTCGCCTGCGATCTCTTTCCAACAGTGCCGCACATTGTGCACTTTTAAGCTGGCTTGCATCCATAAATGTAGCAGTTGAGACAGGGTTAGGGCTGCCTGAAAAGTTCATAATTGAGACAGGAGCTAGCCGTACACAGTCTACAAATGAGCCTCGCTTACATGTTGCAATTGCAACAGTTCTAGGAGAGATGAACTCTCCATTTGAAGAGAGTAAGGAGAGGAGAGATTGGATGGTAGCTAGGGGTGCAGACATCAAGTCATGGTTAGAACTTCAACCAGTTGAGTTGCTTGGAACAAACAGTGGGTTTTCCTTGAGGACTTCACATCCTCTGTAGTTTGGCATTCTGATTTTCAGAAGACTAATTTTGGTAGGTTAATTTGCAAAACAGATCATGCCCACATTTGCAGTTGGGAGTCTCCAAAGATCTGGAGGGCTAAGCTCCAAAAAGTCCATGATGTTTGCCATTGCCTCTCCAATATTCCTTTGTTTTTTTATGACCTCTTGCTCTGAAATTGGCCCTTGGCAGTCATTCCCTACCTTGTACCAAGGTGACCTAAACCCTCCAACTTGGATCCAAAACTTGGATCTGTGCATTCAAATGTAAACCCTCTTACTTCCCTTCACACTACAGGGGTAACCATCTATGTAAGAGGTTTATGTATATGTATATCAATTAGTTATTATGTGATTAAAAAAAAAACCATATTTCGGATTAAAATAAAAAACATTCTTCATACAATTTGAAAAAAACAAAAATATAAGTATATATCTTTTTATTTTGAGTCTTCATTTAATAAAATGAAAAGAACATTTAAGAAACAAGAAGACCAAAAAAAAATAAAATTGAATCTTTGTTTTGTAAAGGTAAATATATTTTAATATGCCAATGAATGTACTATGTATATTATATCAGTATATTATGTATGTAATGTATTATTATGTTTTTATAAAGAAAAATATTTGTAGGTATTAAATGTTGATAAATGTAATAAACTATATATATTACCCAAAAAAAATGTAATAATGAATTGGATTTAAAATTAATATAATATAAAAAAATTTTGGGGAAATAATGTAAATTTAACTTTGTAATGTGATATTTTAAAATTTTAAAAAATCTATTATTAATCAAAATAAATGGTTAAAATATGTTTGGAGATGTTATTAAACAACATGATTCAAATGCACTTTCCTTCATGACTTGAAGTTTTGTATATTTATTTGTTATACATGTGTAATCCTTGGGGAAAAACTCCAAGTTTGAATTTTAATCTGTTTCATTCGAGCAATATGAAAAGTTTCATACATGTAAAAGTTTGGATTTGTAGAACCATTTAGTAGAACCATAATACATATAATGTTTGACACTCCTAATCACCCATTCATGAGACAAATGGTTGGCCAAAACATTGATCGCACTATGGGTTTCAAAATGATTTTTTATTGGGGGCATTAGGGTTTTGGGCATTCTTTTAAAATATATTTTCTTTGTATTTGTTTTTCGATATATTTTGGATGATGATGTTTAGCACATAGATGCTCTTCACAAGTTGGGGATATGTAAGTGGCATTTGAGATTTTCACTTGTTTCATTTGGAGACTTTATTATTTTTTTCAGTTTTTCTCTACACTTTCACATTTTTAACATGAATTAATCTCTTTTTATTCAACTTTCATTTGTGTATTTGAGAAACTTTTACTAGTAGATTTTTTGGAGTGTTCGAATGCTCTTTTAATTCATTAGGAAACTTTTCTTCGCATCTCCTAGAGGTAGGATAGGTCTTGTTTTTGCGAAAGTTATTGCCCCAGCAACCTACTTGGGGAGCTAGGGGTCTATGGCCCTAATCATTGCATTTAGATTTTTGCAAGAAGTCACCCATGTTTATTGGGGACTATAAGGGTCAACAATTCAAGTCGATTTTTAGTCTAGTTTCACTTTAAGTGAACTTGTGACATTTTACTTTTAACTATTTAGGTTTGCATCCTTCCATTTGAACAATTGTTGGAAATAGAACATTTCTGAGAATGCATGAACATTCCTTTTTCAAAATCATTTTGAATTTATTTTTTAATTGTCATGTTCATTTGAAATTTTGTGCAAGCCCAAGCTCAAGTGTTTGACTTTCTACTTGCCCAATTATCCCATCTTTTAACATTTTCTCTTCAACATTACACACTAAATTAAGCCTCTTTCATCCTAAGGCTCGTGACTTCTTTTTTTAATGTATATGCAACTAGCCCATAAATTCAACATGGATACACCTATTTCATTGTGTTCATGAAGGAGAACATATTGCCACACAGAATGTAGTTTGAGATTCTTTCATTTTCATTACTAGGAATGTCGGGTTCCATGTGTCGTGCAAATAAATTCATGTTCTCTCGGTGGTGCCCACTTTCAAGTCATTGTAACAACAAGTGGATATTGTACTTATAGCAGATAATATTTGCATTTTGGCTAATGTAGACATTGTTGACCCCAGTTGTGTAGATTTGGTTTCTTGAGTCACTTTTATTCAGGGAGAGACTGTGACAATTGCAGTTCATGCAAAAGTTATGTCATTTCATGACTAACACCTTGAGGATGGTTTTATTTTTCCTGCAATAGAGATATTTGGATGTTTACATCATCATGCTGGCAACTTTCTTTATCGATGTGTCAACATGGCATGGTCAGCAAAAGGCTTTGGAAGATTTCTTCTTTTGATTTTATGCAGAGGATGTTTGTAGCTCTTTAGAAAGTTTGGACTGCCACTATCCTGCAACATCAATTGTAGCTGCAAGAAAAACCTTTTTAAAGCTTGTTGTTCTTTTGAATTTTTCATTTGTGTCCTTGCATGACTTGCTTTGTGCTATTGGTGATGGGTTTAGGTCCTAGATTACTTGGTTTCTCCCTTTAGGACTCCCCATTGCATGTTTTGTGCTTTTGGGTGTCGCCTTTTGTTTGGACTTCTGTCCTTTCTTTTTTCTTCTCTTTCCCTTGTCAGATGTTTTTCCTTTAAAAGATCAAAAAAAAGAAAAAAGAAAGTTGAAGACATCAACAATGGGCCCAGAAAACATTTGGAATTGAAAACTTTCTAACCAAACCTTGTTATTGAAGACCATGTAATTTATTATGTATGTACCAATTGGTCCCCATTTAAGAGAAGGGCGCAATGAATATATTAATTTAAGACAAAAATTCTGAACAATTAAAGAAATTAAAAGAAACTGAAAATAATGAATTGCATTATTGCACAAAAGCTATGCCACTTGTTTAAAAACTTTCCGTGGTTAAACTTTCCACTGGGTAGGAACATTTTGAAAAACAAAAGGTTACTCTTGCGGTCTGTAACATGCCATATGGCAACACGAGAAAAACATCCTAGTTTAAAACCATATAAACAACTTTTAAAATTTCCTCTTTGTACTTGAATGCACTGCCCTAAGAAAAGCTTCACATTTCAAATGTTAGGGATCTTACAAAAGCATATAAAGCAACCTTTTACTTTTGTAAGCTTCTTTGAAATTTTAAAAGTTCTTTAAGTTGGGGGAAGGAGAAATCCCATTTACAGAGGAAGCTTCACATGGATACCTTATATCCTATTGGCCTGGCCTACCAAGGCAAGGATATTGTTGTGTTTAGATTCATTATAGAGTACAGTAGCTTAAGGGATTTTGGCCCCTAGGTCATATTATGTTTCTTTTCAATATGAGGATTTTTGAAAGTTGATTTTTTGGCTTGTGTTGAAACTTGGATAGTTATAATATCTTGAAAGGATTTTATTTAGTTCTTTTAGAGGATTTTTTGAAGATTATATTTTTGCATGGTGAAATATTTGAATTTCCATAATTCTTCTTTTTCCTTAAGATACGTAACTGGATAGCCCAGAGCAGGTGGTCAGTCCGTTATGCCTCGGATAGGCTCAGGGATCAAACTTGGTTGCCTACATGTCTTTTTTAAATTTTCGTCATAACTAACTATTAACATCCAAAAAATTCGACAAATTAGAAAATAATTTAATTTATGCCAAACTTGAAATTGTAACTGGGACCCAAACTAGCTTTTCCACCAATTTTGGTGGTTTCCTGAGCGCCTCCACTGCTGCCAGGCTACATGTACATTGTATATAGACTCCTCCTACCTGTACAAATTAGGTGGCCCAGAGTGTGAAACACCCCTTGTTAGTACTTACTTGTCCTGTCTTTTTGTGATTCGAAAAACTGACAAGAAGAATATGAGAAATTTGGTAGCTTCTTCACCTTGTTGAGCAACTCCTCCAGTGGCTACTAGGCTATACTTGAACGGAGAAATATTAAAATTGGACTCACAGGCATCACAGGAAAAAGATTAAAACAATAATTTTCTGCCTGCCCTTTATTTTGGGAATGCCCTGCTCCTTGGGAATTAACCTACTCTCTTTTAATTTACATTTGGAGGGATTTACCTAAAAAGAATAAATTAAAAAAAAGAAAAAAGAAAAAAAAAAGTGACCCTTTGAAGGATTCAATGGATTATTGCCCTTCACGGTCAAAGAACTAGTAAATTTACCATAATGTGCTATGGAACGGTCAAGATAGAGCATATTCTGCCCGTAAAATGTGGGAAATTTGGTCAGCATTTTAGGGCAAGAGAAATTATTGAGCGGGCCCTTATCATCCATCCTGGCCCGTCTTTTTCCTTTGCCCTCGACTTGTGGTACGCACGCACCATCAGCGATTTTGAGGAATGTCACATTTTCATTCATCCGGAGTGAATATCATCCAGTCTGGGTTCCTCTTTTTTCATTGCTCGCCACGAATGGCCCGCATTGTCAGCGACGCTTTGCGGAACCACGTTATTGTTTACCTGGATGAATATCATCCATTATGGGCCCCCTCTTTATCCATGCTCCCTCTCCACATGTGGCACGCATCGTTAGCGATGTTTTGAGAACGTGACTTTTTTTTCATCAGGATGAATATCATCCATTATGGGTCGTTTCTTTCCATTCCCTGCACGAGTCGTAGGCACGCATCGTCAGCGCCGTTTCGAAGAATATCACGTTTTCATTCATCAGGATGAATATCATCGAGTCTGGGTTCTCTTTTCCCCTTTCCCTCTACGAGGGGTCGTCAGAGATGTTTTTGTGTCGAATGTCGTGTTTTCATTCATCAGGATGAATATCATCCATTCCGGGCTGTCTTTTTTTGCGCTTTCTCTCCGCCGCGAGTGAGCGGGTACGCATCGTCAGCGACGATGATATTTCGTTGCGAGCTCACCCGCGCTTTCCTCGCCAAGAAATTGCGTGTTCTCACGCATTCAGCTGCGAAGGAGGAGCTCTCTGGAAGCCTCTAGACTGGTATACCCTTATCGGTCTCTCCTCCGTGTTGCTACTTACAGGTTTTTGTTCAGAACTTGCGTCAAAAAGGTTCTTTCTCGGCGGCCGATTTCGAGCATCTGATAATTTGCAGAACAAACAGTATTTTTTCGCTTCTTCTGACGATTACTTCTTCACACGAGCATCTCAGGTATGTGAATTTTTTCCACTAGTTTTGTTTCAGTTTTGGTTGCAAACTGCGCGGGTTTGTCTTCTTGTGTTGATATCTTCGACGAGAGCATCTCTTTGAGTTAACAAACAAACAGCAGGACTGATTGCTTGCTCGCTCGACGGAAGTTGCTTGCTCCCTCCCTGGGCGGCTTCCTCTGTTTTATCAAGTGTTTTTTGGACCCTGCAACAGCTTGTTAGAAATTTGTTCTTATTTGTTCTCTCTCCAGAATTCTTTCGCCAGTTCACGAAAGCATATTTTTCACGAGAGCACCTTTGTTCAGAGAAAAGCTGCAGGACTTGTTTTAAGGAGTTTGTTTTTGGTCTCTGCTGCAATTTGTTAGAGACTTATTTTTGACTTCTCTCTCCAGAATTCTTCACCAAGACATCGTCTATTGCCTGCTACAGTGAGTCTTCTTTCTTTCTCTCTCTGGTTGCAGACTGTTGCGTCTTGTTGAAGCCACGAGTTGAGCTTTGAAGCTACTTCACCAAAAACTGCAGAAGAGCCGCCGTTACAAAGAATGGATAACTTGATAGGCCTAGTGAACAGAATTCAGAGAGCTTGTACAGCTCTAGGTGACTATGGAGGGGAAGGGGCGGTGCAAAGTCTTTGGGAAGCGTTACCCACCGTGGTGGTCGTAGGAGGCCAGGTAGAGCAATTTATCAGCTTCTTCTAGCCTTCATCAATTCTGCATTCTCAACTGTCTCATCTGTGGTAAAAAAGCTGGTTTCAGGTGTTCCAAGATATTTGCAATTTGATTGCTGCTTCAAAAAGCTGCTTTTGATGAAGCATCAGAAATGTAGATTTAGTAGGTTTGCAATCTGAGGATAATCCTGGTCAACTTTTCCATGTCATTCAAGTGTACAATTAGCCATAATCATTGCCCGCCTTTCTTACAGCATGCTTCACATCATTACTCCATAGCCAGTAATTTTGTAGGTCTTGGGCTTGCAATTGTTAATGACTAAATCCAGGTTGTGTGGACATAAGATTGTATGAAATTCCCACCTTCAGTGAGAAACCAGTGTTTTGGTCATTGATCTGCCTTTCCCTTGTGAAATAGACAAAGATTTTTCTTGCCTTTTTCCTACTGGTGCGATCATTAGAATCAGACCTAAATTTGTCTTAGGTCTTTCCCAGTGCCTGAGCATCTTGAATTTCAAGACTACCTGTAATGTAGATCTGTTTGGGTGAGGTTAGCAATCTACACTGCCTAGCCTTGAAGATTCTTTTCTTCTGGTTATAGATATATTAGATCTATCTTACAGCTGGGGTTTTTGAAGTTTCAGCTTTGATTGAACATACTTTAAATGTTTTGTTTCAGAGCTCTGGAAAATCGTCAGTTCTTGAGAGCATTGTGGGCCGCGATTTCCTTCCTCGAGGATCAGGTGACTAGCCACTACACAACTCATTGTCTTTGGTGATGGCTGGTGTCTTAGGGCAAGTTTGTAGATGATGTTTGTACTTTTTGAATGCTTTCTTTTTCTAGTGTTGGCATTCATGCAATTTTGCAACAAATTTGTATTGGTGTCTGGATTAACGGCATTTGAGAGACATCTAAGTGATGGGGTGTGCAGGTTTGTTGCCAAAGACTCATGATGTCCTAAAAATACTGGCATGGGTACATAAAATGACTTAAGTATGTTGATTGCTTTAGCAAAGCTGAGTTAGACTCTTTGTGTGGCAGGAATTGTCACAAGAAGACCACTTGTGCTGCAACTTCACAAGACGGATGATAAAGTCGACTATGCCGAGTTTCTGCATTTGCCAAGGAAGAAGTTCACAGACTTTGGTAAGACACACTTAATGTGATTGTATTATCTGCTGCAATTGTCAGCTCACACAATTTTCTGGTCTCTGAGCTACTTGTAAATATACTACAATAAATGATGTGATTTCTTGTGCAGGTGCTGTTAGGAATGAGATTTCAGAGGAGACAGATCGAATTACAGGCCGGTCAAGGCAGATTTCTCCTGTCCCCATTCATCTTAGTGTCTACTCTGCAAATGGTGAGTTCAATTATCATCCAGAGGAAGGAGACTTGATATTGAAGTTAGAATTCGTGCTTCACCTATGATTGAACTCATCTGTATACCTTCATTTCATCAGGCTTTGGTTGTAGTTATCAACTATCCCTTGCTTTGCTGAGTAGTATTTTTGAAATGTTATTCGAAGGTTTCTTATACAATCTGTTGTTATTACAGTGGTGAATCTTACTCTCATCGATCTACCGGGTCTGACCAAGGTTGCTGTTGGTGAGTGATCTCTTCGATTCAAGTGCTACATCTAAGAGCATAGCAAATTAACCCTCCTCATAATATTCTGGGTGGTGCTATTGTTGTGCATTTGTTATAGTTATTATAGTTACCTTGCATTGATTTTTCATAATCATGAGTGGAGATTTCTTGATTCTTATGAGAGATATTATAGTTGCTTTGTTATAGTTTCATCTGAAGTTCCTAGGCAAATATTATGTCTATTCACAATGTGATTTCTTGCTGTGTGCTATGTGATTAGTTTAGCTTTTTGAATTCTGCATACTTGTATCTGCAGAGGGGCAATCGGATACCATTGTGGGTGACATAGAAAACATGGTTCGATCTTACATTGAGAAGGTAAATACTGGTCTTTGTTAGGTTGGAGGATAGCTTCCAGTTTAAATGCAAAACATTAGCATGTGACTCTTCTCTCTCTCTCTCTCTCACACACAATAGTCTGGAAAAAACTTTTATTTGGTAGTTTGTAGATATCAGAAGTAGAATTTGAATCGAAGTGGCATACATAAGATGGTTGTGGACTTGTTCTTTGCAGCCCAATTCCATCATTCTTGCCGTGTCCCCTGCAAATCAGGACATTGCAACCTCTGATGCTATCAAGATTGCCAGAGAAGTTGATCCAGAAGGTAATTTCTGCTAGTCATGCTTATTACAGTGTTGAAGGGATGAAACTTGATCAAATCAACCATAGACTGGAAGGACAGTTGAGATGGTGTAGAGAAGTACAGGAATAGCTTTTGTTCCTCTGGCAGACAAAATGGCCCATGGTTTTATTTCCTGCAAGTGGTTTTGTATAGATTTCACATTGTGTCTTTATGGACATGACACAGTAGAAGCTACCAAAAAAATGATGCATCATAACATTTTTGACTGTTGTTATCCATGTGTGGTCAGGAGAAAGAACTTTTGGTGTGCTCACAAAGCTGGATCTGATGGACAAGGGTACAAATGCCCTTGATGTGAGTATCTGTTATTTTGTTCTGCAATTGGGGCTGTCAGAACAAAGATAATGAGTTTTCTATGTCCACAGAACAGTGTAGTATTCTGTGAAGCTTCAGCTGGGATATCATTTCACAGGCTATGCAAAAAGTTCTCTACTCTAACCAGTGACATGCAATCCTGGGATGATCTGATGGTTGTCCTGTAGTACCAAAGAGTCTAGTTAGGTGTGGCTTGCAGTACAAAGTTTGAAAGCTGCAGAATGGGAATAAAAGGAGGTGGAGGCCAAACCATTCATCCTGTGCTTTTTGCTCAGGTGCTGGAAGGGCATGCATACCGGTTACAGCATCCATGGGTAGGAGTGGTGAATCGATCACAGCAAGATATTAATAAGAATGTAGACATGATTGCTGCCAGGCGCAGGGAAAGGGATTACTTTGCCCAGAGTCCTGACTATGGACATCTTGCCAGCAGAATGGGCTCAGAATATTTGGGAAAACTATTGTCAAAGGTACTGTACCACACAATTATCTTCTCTTTTTGGTTGGCGTTAATTTTAAAGTGTGCATTGTGTATTCTTCATCTCTTTGATTTAATTGAGGATAGCCTCCACTTCCAGAGCTCAAGCTAGTAATGTAGATCAACAGTTGTTCAGGCATAAGGTCTAAAGTTTAAACCTTTCCTAGGATCCTTTTGGGTGAGTTTTCATCTGTAGTGTGCTTTTGAAACTACAGTCACCATTCACTCTAGTGGAGTCATAGAATATTTGGTTGCATTCTTTACAAACATTGAGCTGTTCCTTCAATAGATATGAGTTGATAATCTTCTGCAGCATCAGTGAAGCAATAATGCTAGTTTGTCTTCTGGCTGCAGCATCTGGAGGCAGTAATCAAGGCACGCATTCCAAGTATCTTGGCCATGATCAACAAGAGCATAGATGAGATTGAAACAGAGTTGAATCAGATAGGCAGGCCTCTTGGCAATGATGCAGGGGTAAATCCTCTCTTCCTATCTTCCTGTCTTTGCAGTATGACCCTATTTCCAAGTTGTTAGTGTGAAGAGTCTTGTTTTATTATAGAGGAGAAACAACATCCAGTGAAGTGATTTCTGAATGTAAAGTTGTGTCTTGAACGACAATGCATATCAGCTTTAAGTATGTTTTGTGCTATCTTCAATCTGAAAGATGGATATCATCTTATTAAAGGAGGAATGCTTACACAGTTACAAAATGGCGATGCTGTTAGAAATTGATGTGCACTTCACAACTTTTTTGTGCAGGCTCAGCTGTACACTGTCTTGGAGCTTTGCAGATCATTTGATCGTATCTTCAAGGAGCATCTAGATGGCTCGTAAGTCCACATGTTCCTGTTGCTTTGATTTGGTTTTCAACCATGCCATTCACAACTTTCTAATTTCATTGTCCCTTTCACAGGAGACCAGGGGGTGAAAAGATTTACTCAGTTTTTGACAACCAGCTTCCAGCAGCACTAAAGAAGCTCCCATTGGACAAACATCTCTCTATGCAGAATGTGAGGAAAGTAGTGTCTGAAGCTGATGGATACCAACCCCATCTTATTGCTCCAGAGAATGGTTACAGGCGCTTGATTGAGAGTTCCCTTCTTCTTTTCCGTGGCCCTGCAGAAGCAGTTGTTGATGCGGTATGGCTTTTATTTGAGTTTCTTGACCTTGACTCTCCACTTGCTTCCATTCTTCTATATGCTTTTCCACTGGTATCAGGAGTGCAAGGTGCTTGTCCTTTTGGAAGCACCTCAGGGGTCAATCATATTCCAAACAAAGGTGCTTTCAGCTTTGTACCACACAAACTTAGCTGCTTGGAGGTAACCAGAATCTTCTGAATTTTGTGGGCATGTTGACTGTGTGCAGACGCATTTTATCCTCAGGGACCTTGTTCGCAAAGCAGTGTCTGAGTGTACAGTAAGCACACCTATTTTGATCATCTTACCTGTGCAAGTTGTTTCTTTTTTTTTGGTGGAATATGACACACATGCTGGACTCCAAATGGGAACATTACTGATGGATATTTATATTCTCTTATTTCCTCAACCCCTCTCTCATGTGTGAGATTGATATACATGAATGTTTTTTATTGTTGTGGGATGCAATTTTCAGGAGTTAAAAAGGTTTCCATCCTTGCGATCTGAGCTTTCACAAGCAGCAACAGAGGCTCTTGAAAAAATGCGAGAAGAGAGTAAGAAAACTTGTGTTAGGCTGGTTGACATGGAGGCAAGCTACTTCACAGTTGACTTCTTCAGGAAGCTTCCACAAGAAGTTGAAAAAGGTGGAAATCCAGGCGCATCTGCAATGGATCGTTACACTGATGGCCACTTGCGTAGGATCGGTGAGTGTTTTCATAAATTCTTTCTCTTCAGACATGTGGTGAATGTCTATGTCCAATGGTGTGGAACCTGACGGTGAAGATGGTTTTCTTCACATGAATAGATTGGAAGGACATCTCCAGCAGAAGATTATCTACTGTGGTCCATTATTCATTAGTGGTGTGTACCAGCCCCCAAATAGGATGATTGTTTACAGGACCCTGATGCTGCACAAGACCAATCTTGGGATATGTAGTCTTAATCATGTCTTTTATGAGCTTAAAATCCCACAATGTGCTGGCTGGGCACTACACCATAAAATAAGGTGATCAAGCATGGTGCATGTGTAACATTGAATGAGTTTGGATTGGTTTGCAGGTTCAAATGTTTCAGCATATGTTAACATGGTATGTGACCTGCTGAAAAATTCCCTGCCAAAGGCCGCTGTGCATTGTCAAGTTCTTGAGGCAAAGCGTTCTTTACTGGATCATTTCTATACACAAGTTGGGAAGCGAGAGGTATTATTCTCCTCCAATCTGTTTGGTCATCTCAAATGGTTTAAAGTCATAATTGTTGTGGTGTGGGATGAAAGAGAGGCACTTTTGGGACAGAGCTATGTCAGTGCTCCTTGGCACAAAGTAAAGGAAGATTAAATAATGATGTCTATAAGTAGCTACAGGATCTCTCACTTGATAAGTGTATGGCGGGGTGCCTAACTATTATGAACTGAGAGTTGTCATGTGCAGGGAAAGGATTTGGCTCAGATGTTGGATGAGGATCCAGAACTAATGGAACGGAGGAGTCAACTTGCCAAAAGACTTGAGCTTTATAAAAGTGCACGTGATGAAATTGATGCTGTTGCATGGGCTAAGTAACTGCTCAAGACCAATCTTGGTGCATGGATATTCCTAACTTCCTCCATATTGTGTACTTTTCTTACTCTCTGCACCGGCATTTTTTGTTTCTTGTTGTACCATTATCCTGTGCCTTTTCAGTTCTCAGAGAATGTCCAGACTATTTGTGCCTGAATAACGAACTTTTTGAGCTTTCTGGGACTTCCTAAAGCTATTTTTTCTGTCATTTGGTGTGTGCTCAGCTCTCTTTGGACATTTCTTCAGGTCTAGCCAAATTTTCCTTTTCCTCTCTGTCCTATAATCATTTCCATCCAAAGGAGATGGTAGTCCCTTTCTGAGGCCCGCCTCTTCATTTGTGTTCTGAAGCTCCACATAGTATAGGCTTGGCAACTGAAGCGCAAGCTTTTGGAAGTAGCTCTCCTTATCTTCAGTGGTAAATTGGTCATTGGGTTTCAGGTGTTGAGACATCTACATTCTTGAAAGCAAAATTTTACCACTTTGTCACAGCCACATAGTTATCCTTGAGCCAAGAATGCTATATTATTTTCACAGGCCAGTAATTGGACTGCTTTGTATTATGGAAGATTTGTATTAAATGATTCTTTGGTGACAGCATTCAGTGTAGTAAATCACATGGGTGGTACATGACTTGATCCTTGCATTTTACTTGTTTTGCATAATGTGAACCCAAGCCTGCAGTGAATCAGGCTTTTTTTTTAACTCACTTGTGTCCGGAATTTGTTCTCTTCACATGGACTACGATGTGGTTTGTGTAGATACAGCAGATTTTTGAACTCATTTTCATGTCTTTTCTGCTCCATGCCTCAACCCTCAACAATGGCATTTGAAGACAACTGTTTAAACCCAGTGTTTCTGTTTTCCCCTCTCCCCATCCACATGGTCTTTCTTTGTTCCCACTGTTTTCTTAATCTTTCATTGTCAGTGCCTTCTTGTTCCCTTTAGTTCCCAGAGGTTTACACCATTTGAGGTATGAACTATTGTGTATATCATGTATTCATTGTTAATATCTTGGACTCATTTTTCTAAACCCTTTTTTAACATCTTCAATTGTAGTCTTGGTGGGATTTTTCCTTAATGAGCTATTGATCGCAAATTTCATCATTTTCATGTTGGGAGTTGTTTCATCATTATCAATAAATACATATTTTGTTTTTCCATAGTGTAAGCTTGATGACTATCTGCATTTAGAATTTACACCCTTGTTGATATGGAATCAAACATCCTAATGTTTTAGTGTGCTGCCCTTCTACTGGACCTAAGTTTGATTAATTTTAATGCAAATTAACATAAAATCCAAGCCTAATAATGTTTGACAAAGTGCGCATGTGGCAGGTTGAGCTGAGTTTGATTAATTTTGTAGCAAATCAACATAAACTCCAAACATGACTTATAATTTAGTTCTGACACTAAATGCAAGATATTAACAATGTATGTGAAGTTGACACATTACACATGTTAATAATTACAAGGTGGATATTAAACTAACTAGGGAAATTTCATCCCCTTGAACCCAAGGCATTACTCACCTAAACAGCTTCCAACTTCCTCACAAAACATTTGCATATTTTTCAGGGAAATCAAACAAAGGCATCAATCTTATAGAATCTAATCTTAATGTACAATTGAACCCAACCTGCTAAGTGACTGCAGCAATGACCTTCAAAACTTTATTTAGAGATCTACCAAATTAATTGGATGAAACCAAACTCCATGACCTCATGGCAGTGAATTTCAGGATTAAACAAAGACCACATGTTTATACATGCTTACATAGTGAATCAAGCTTTATACATACTTACTGTTATAAAAAAGTAAGCTTATGTTACAATATAAGCTTGATGACTTTTTCCAAGAGTGGATTTTACACTATCTTTTCACTTCTGTCTGTGTTTCCATTGTCTGTTCTGTACATATGTCTTTGCGAAGGTTGACATCAGGCTTTTATAATCCGTCATGCAATTCATGCCAACCAATTTTAACATGAGGAAGTATGAAACATGTGCATAGCTAAGCAGTTAAACATAGTCTTGAGTCTCAAACACAATCTAGGGAACCAATTTCTTGTGTGTGGATTGATGCTATTGATGATGATGAGGTGAGCTTGGGAGTCTTCTTATATCAACTAGTTGGCCCCTTTGATTGATTGATGCTATTGATCTGGAGGTACACCAGGCGGAGCCTTTTATGAAGGGGTATTAAGTATTAAGCCATGCCAAAAATGGTCCTCAACAAATTCAGGTGACCAGTTGATACAGCATGTACCAGGCTTTAAGAATTTGAATTGAATTGAATTGAATTAAAAATGAATTTAATTCAATTCACATTTGATTCAAGTTGCATTGCAATGTTGATCATCACTGGCAGTGCACAGCAATGCTGAGCCTGAGTGTGGGGAACATGTTGGTAAACACATTAGATCGTGTTGAAAATGCATTAAGAACCTGATGTGAACCTCTGTTGGGCAATTACCCAGTTTGCACAATTAGAACTGTCCATTCTGATTCTAGTTGGTAAAAATTCATCTAGAAAATCTTCAAAACCCCCCATATAGCCTGTCAAAAGGAGAAAACTACCTTGGCTCCATCAGAAAATTGAAAAAATAACACATTCCCAATCATCACTGACAACTGTCAGCTCATAAAACGTACATAAAGAGCCATCATGCCACCTTCTAATGGCTATTCATGAGGAATGTGAAGGTCTAAGAATCTTGAGAAATGTCTTACAAGCCGCTCCAGCAGTGGACTGCAACACTAAATTTGAGGAAAATTGGTACAGTAGTGTGAAAACAGATGAGACTGCTGAAATACCACACTTTTCCACAGGGGAAGTACTGCCACAGTGATTCAAAAATGTCAATATATTACCGGTGTCACAATAGAGTGCTGTTCATAATTCATGTTTACCGGTCAGTTGGGGTGGGGTGGGTGAACACTTGCGCATACTGACCAGACCCAATGAGGGGCACTGATGTAGGATGCTCTAATCCTATCACCACCACAAATGGCTGGACTTTTTACTTTTCAAAAAAATCCATATCTACAATTCCTAACTGCTCATTTTTCCAATTGTCAAATTTCGTGTTGAGAGAAGGATGGAATCGAATTTCCACATCAGGTACATAGATGGCATCCATCCAAATAATGCGAAAAGAAAAAAGCAGCATCAATATGAAAGCATTTCATTGCCCTCAAAACTGGACCCCAAAAAAATAGCATCACACAAAACTAAAGACAAACTATAACCAGGGCTTACTATATTATGAGTTGCTCAATGGGCACCTGCTTAGAGGGCTGAGGAGTAACTGAGCGGTATTATCTAAAGCCCTTAAAAAGATCATTGGTGAGGCCAAAAGGGAAACACTAAGCATTGATCTAAGGGAAACGCTAAGCATGAATCTGGAAACCAATAAGATTGACAGTCATAAAGCTCAGTCTCAGGATCCATGAGCTTAACAACCGAAGCACACAATGGCGAGCTTCCATCTCCACATGTGTGGTACATAGGAGATCTAAACAGCCACACACATCTGATCTCACTATCACAGCCAAAGTGAAAGAGGCTGGGCTTCAATCTGCACAGTAGAAGACTAGTGAAAGATTAAAAGAATTGTCATGAATCAAGGTAGTTGGACCACTCTGCTTAAAATCTGAACCAAAAGATCATGAGCTTCAATTAGAAATGAGCAATGAGTACGTACTGCATGACCCAAAACCATGTCTAGTTGTATGCTGGAGCACCAGGAGGTGGAGGGGGAGGAGGTCGCCTTCCTGGAGTGCGGCGACTGATGTTTCCAACGTCGCCATTTTCTTCATAATCATTGTGATTACCATTATGAGATGACAGGCGCCCATTCATCGCAGGCGAGGGGTTTCTTGAAGATTTCTGCGATGAGCTTGAGTGGTTGGAAGATGAGGAACGGACTGTTCCTGCCTCCTCAAATGCTACCCGCCAGTCCTCAACCTCCACTTGATTTGTTGTTGTAGGTCCTGCAGGGCCTTTACAATCTCATTGTTAGATCCCATAAGTGGTTTTTCGGCATTTTCCAATCTAGATAATGAAACATGTTTTCATCATCTCACCATTAGCTTAGGTTTGTCTAACATAGCAAGACCAGCTGAATTTCATGGATACTGTTAGCAGATTTGGAAATAATTGGGAATGGCTTGCACATGAAGACTGTCATTTTGTCAATCCCATCTGGTTTAAATATGAAATAGCTCACTTGGAGGCAGATTAAAACAAGTGATAAAAACAAACTGTGCAAGAGGAACCTACTGGAGTCATCCAATCCAGCTCCAATTGATGCTTGCGAGTCGTGAAGGCTGAGTTGTCGGGTAAGTTTGCTCAAAGCTGCTGCCTGCTTTTGCCATCGCTCACGCTGGGCCTTCACTCCCTGGTCTTCTTTTAGGAGTTCTTCAATCTTTGCTGTAGACTGTGAGCTGCAAAAGCTCATGCACTAATTTTTTAAGGAAAAGCACCCCAAATTTGGTCTGCAAGGCACAGTTTCATCTAATATCTGCTAGCTTGCTTGTTCAAGCAGAAAAAGATCAAGTGGAAAATTTGGTAACTGAAACTCAGCAAAAGCACTTCCCCAGAAAACAGTACCTGACTGAGCTGTAAAGCTGATTCAACATTGCATCCTTTGCTCTTTCTACTTGACACAGCACAACAGCCTGCCACAATGCACATTTGAGAACAAAAGAATGCCAAGTAGTTCATGTGCCAAACCACCCTAGAATTCATATATTAATTTCTCTAGCAGTCATGTGATGAACCAGTCAGGATTTCAGTTCAATTTTGATTTGAGATGCTTGCTCACTTTCCTTCTTTCTGCAGTTGCTAGTTGCATCAGAAGGGCCCTCTAAATTAGATTCAGATCTCATGTACTCTAGTCCTTTCATTTATCTTGGTGAGATCCTGACTAAAAGACCGAAATGGAAGAAGAATCCTGTGATGCCACTTTAAGGTGATGCAGCTATGAAAAAAAATTAAGATGGATCAGGATACTCACTTTAGGTATATTGGCAGAGAGACTATTCAGCACTGCTTCAACATAATCTCGCACTTCTTGAGCCATTATTCTGAGCTCTTCCTCTGGGTCCACTGGCCTCCTCAGGACAGTCGACATCTCCTGAAGCAATATTTGAAAAATTAAATAGTCTGCACCTAAGACAAGGATACATACCTTCCTTGATTGCTACAAAGGACAAAGCAGACTTATGATTGTCCTTTCAAACATTGATGAGTGGTCAAAATAAATTCAAATGAGTTAAGCAAAGGGCAAAGGAGGACATCAGTGTATGATCATCAGTTAGACAAATGGATGGAATCCAGTAGGGTGCAGTAACAAAGAAGTATCACATTCCAGAAACACAACAATCTGATAGAGGGATCCAGAATATAAAGTTCTCAGAGATAAAGACAACAAAACAGAATTTTTACCACAAAAACCAATGAATCTTTGTCAAACAAACCAGATATGTGCTCACAAAGTTCAGATAGGAAATCCACAGAATGGAAATGGACTTTACCACAGGGCCATCTGAAACACTTGAGGGCAATGCTGCAATATTGTCAGAACTCTTTGATTCCCTCACAGATCCAGTTTTTGTAGAGGAGTCTTTTGGGGACTCAATACACCCCCTGAGCTTTGCCATCCACTCCAGCTTCTCCGCCATATTATCAGCCTTCAAAATGAGTGAATGGTGTGCTGCCAGTCCAAGAGAATAGTTTCCTGTCAATGATTCTAGTAATTGCATTTGTCCCTTGGTGCTTTCTATGGATATCTACTTTTTTCCTTACATATGTCCCTGTACTTTTCTGAGTTGCCTTTGGGACAGTTAACTCCAAACAAAACAAGCAATCTTCTTTTTATACCTTCTCTCTTGCCATCGTTCAGGTAAGCAATACCATTTGTGTAGCTGAATCCAAGACTTGAGCAGGAACTTAAAGAAAATATGGAGATCAAGCAAAAAACACTGCACATGGATGAGTACTACCTTTCAGGACAGTCTTATAGGACACTTTATGACTGACTCGAAACACCAGATTATCCCCCGGGTCTTCTTTATCTGTCCCATTGGCAGATGACTTTTTGCTCTTTGACCATGATTTTGAACCTTGAGCCTCTTCGGATCCATTCTCCTTCTCAGGACCATCATCAAGAACACACTCCTGCAGTGATCAAAGTCAAAAACTTACTCAGGCTTCTCTAAATTTCTCTTATTAAATGCAATGAAAGAGAAATAACCAGACAGTGGACAGCTGAGGAGTATTCTTCTGCCAACTTCTCTATGAATAGCATTGAGTCCTTGAAATCCAAACCTGAAAGACATTGTCAAATGATTCATTCCTAACAAAAACAAACAATGATTTTGTCCTGACACCACAAGCACTATAACAGCAGCCTCTGGGAGTTCTAGAATTTAAGAAAACTCTGCACACCTACCTCCAAAGCAATGACACCTCGGAATTGCTTCTCCTCTGGCTTTGTAGTGTAGCCTAACTGCATGCCAGGAGACCACAAAGCCCCTTCAATTTCTTCAACCCAGGAATTAGCATACAGTCCTGAGCTTTTTCCTAAAAACTAAAGAACAAAGCAAGGTCTTGTGTCTAGCAAGGAGAGGGAAGGAGTTTATGCTCAGACAAAGAGACAACTTAAACTATCCCCTGAAAGTTCAAAGAATCTATGGAGTAGGAAAGAAAAAACAAATGGTGCTAGGGTGCATTCCAATTCAAGATGAGTCTACAGTGCTTGATACTAACACAGCAGCACACTTTTGTATAAGGGTTGAGCTGAAATTGTTCTGCTGACTTACTCGATTGTTCCGCTCATTCAGGACAAACCAGCGTTTACTCCACTCATCCTTCTTTGCACTCTTTTTCAATAGGTAGCCTGTCATTCATGACAGAAATTATTTGCTCCACCTTACACAAGCAATTGCAGAATGAAGAAGCTCAGACTGCTCAAAGACTTATCCCCAGACTTAACATCAGATGAACTCCAGGCATTCTCGAAAGTATGTCAATGGTAACAAGCACATCTTGAAGAACTCCATGTTCACACATTCCCAAATTCTTTCAATGATGCTGAGACAAACCTGTGAAAGATGAAATCCTTACCATCCTTTAACTCCTGTATGGACAAACTTAAAAGAGGGAGCTAGTACCTGCAGAATTATCTCCAACAATCTGCAAAGTTGAAGGCACATCCTTGTTGCTGTCTTTTTCTGCCTGAGCAGCTTCTCCTTTCATGGCCTTCAGATTTCCACCAGACCCATTCAAGCTTACTGGAGCAGTTGCCTGTTAGCCCACCAATGTTCGTTTCATTTACCAGAGTCAATGACTAAAGCCTTTATGACTAGGACCTAGCAGCTATGCAGCAGGCACATGTTCTCAGACACAGTGAACAAGAAGGCAATGAAAAAGGACTTCTAGGGTGCATAGACCAAAGGACCAGTTCTGAACTATATGGGTTGACTGTGAACATCAGTAGAACAATCACATGACAAAGGCACCTTCATGCAGCCCAGTGGCTAACTATAAATATGAAGGGGGAGGCAACAAAACCCACTTTGCTCAGTAATGATTGCTCTGCATCTTGTGCCTTCTTTGATCCTCGATTCTTTTGGTCATCATCCCTTCTCACTCTATCGAGCCTGGATAGATGGGAGCACAACCACATCAGACTAGGAAATGTCAAGTGACCATAAAAATCCGACAACATGGGGGAAAAAAATACAGCACCAAACATTCTCCCCCAGAAGTATCAGTGATGGAAATTAGAAAGAATTGAAGTATATTTGCCACAAAGCAAAGAACTTATGCTGACCAAATATAATTCAGAAAAAGGGACTGTGCCAGACCTAATTTGCAAGACCAAATGTGCTTCAAGATATGCATGTGTCCAAAGGAAATATGCATAAATACAACTACACTGAAACTGCTTCTACTGCATGCATGAGTAACTTGAACCTTGATCAATGAAGAAAAGCAAGCATTCAAAACTCAAAAGACTGACAAACTACAACTATCAATTGGAACAAAACTTCTGACAGCTACCAGAAAGATACCCAAAATGTACTGCCAAATTCTGTGATGACTTGGCTTTGCAAACAGGCAACGGGATGATGATACCTGCGTTGGAGAAGCCTTATGAAGTGCTGAGGTGGAATGAATGACCGCTCCATATCAACAAGGGCAACAACCATCTTTTTTGATTCTGCACGATACTCATCCAATGCAGCACTTGCAATTGCTACAATCTGCCAATAGAATATGGAGGGGAAGATGAAGAACTTTAGGTGTCTACTAAATGGCCACCCCAAAGGAATTATAATGCAGTGAAGAGTCAGAAAAAAACACACCATGACACTCTCACGAAGCCAACTTCTCCTAATCAAATGTACTCCATAACTAAAATGACAAAGTGTGAACAGGTTGCATACAGTAAGATCATCAGACATCATGCAGGTCAGTAAGGGCACTCATAATACATCACACAAGTCTATCTTTTGGTAGACGTCAAGTTAGAGTACCTCTCTCTTTAGGGGTGCAAATCTTCCCAAGCCAGGGGTGGCAGATGCAGAAGCTGACACAATATCAATAAGGATCCGATGAACCTGTCATGAAGAAATCAGTAAGTTTACAAACCTGTGCCTGATTTGTTTGTGGTAGAAAAGTTCAACACAACAAGTTTAATTCTGGTGACATCCTTGCAACATGTTCAAGCAGGAATCTAAGAAATGGTGGCTTGATGTAACATAAATTGTCCAGAGCAGGGAATAGCATCAAACTTAAGATGAGAATAATACCTCATCCACACACATTTTCGCCGGCTCCTTCACCAAATCCAATGCTTGTTTGATAAGTGCCCTTAAACCCTTTTCAGGAGAAAAAAGGTAGGGCTGATAGCCATCTGCTTGAAGCACCAACTGCCACAAGGAAGCCAATGAAATTTATTGAGAACATATGTAAACACGGAGAGACCAACTGAAGCTTGAATGACCAAGAGAGCATGATGTAAGTGCCCTTCTCCTTGTACTGCTCCATTTCAGGGTTGGCTAAGAAACAAAGAAAAATCCTGTATTGTCCTTGCACAATGGAGGAGTTGGAAATAATTTACAGGAATTAACAAGTAAAACTCAACAAGAACTCAGGGAATATGCCCTGTGCCCATCTAGCAACACCATTGCTGTTCTTAGTATTAAAGCCAAGATACTCGAGACAAGCTTAGATGATTAACATCTGATCAACAGATGAGGGAGCTAACCATCCAGAAAGCTCCAGAAAGTTTGAATTATCACAATGCAACAGCGCACTCCCTAAACTGCATGGCCTCATGAAGCCCTGCCACAAAGAATACTTGCTCCTGGTAACCAACAACTTCTGCCTTGAAGCACTGTGCTATAAACCCCTTATCTTTATGGTGCCCAAAAAAGAAGATTCCCTAACATCCAGCTAAAACCCAAAAGAGCCAGCAGAACCTTCCCAGATTTCCAATATTGGAGCATTCAACCGAATCTGTGGGAATCACTTCTCTGACTATAAGCTAAGAATACATCTAAGGACTCTGTTCATTGGAAAAAGAAAAATGTCTGAAGAAGCAAAGACTGCAAAAACAACTTTCAATAAAACCAAGCTACTCACCTTCTTAACACTGCTTAGCTCAAACATACTATCAAGTGGAAGCCCTTTGATCCTCTTGGGTAGTACACCTTCAAAACTTGCAACCACTCTCCAGCCTGCACCCTGTGCACATTGCAACAAACCACAATGATCAAAATACTTAAATCTATGAGATTGCAGAAAGAACTCCACAATAACACATGGAAAGCAGCCACTATGTCAGTTCCTCTCAAATCAAAAGAAATACAACCCGAATGGTGCAGTCATGATGTTCTGAGTCATCAACAAATTATCAGACCATCACCTTCACCATGATGGGCAGACTTAATTACCCCCACGCACTTCATCAGTTCTCATGGTGGGGGGTGTGTGTAAGTATCTAACACTTCACTCAAAATTTTGGGCAAACAGTTATACAAGAATCTGCATCCTGCAATTCAGTTGCATTTTCAGAAACAACTGGAAGAGACAGTCATCATGTTGGCTAACATTCAAGCGACACTGTTAGTCAAAAGTCCAATAGTAACCTCATTCAAGCTGCAACAAGGTTGTGAGGTAAGCTTCATAGGCAATATACTGTACAGACAGAAAGATGAGACAGTAATTCATTGAAATAGAACCCTACATGGACAGGAGATGGTAACAATGACTTGGAAAAAGATGATCTTTAAAACATGCTGTCATCTTTTAGATGTCATAGAGTCTTTTTAGATGTCATTACATGGATGATCTTTAAAACATGCTGTGAACATCAGTAAAACATGTTCACAGCATGCACCAGGTTTGCATGATCAGTCCTTGCTGATGTTTGTACTTAGACTCTGTAAATGCCATAAGCTGGCCATACTCACAACAGTCATTGGGAATCATTGGCAATAGCAGAACGAAAATGTCAAAAGATTGCTTGTGTGCTTATGAATAAAATTTGTTTTCGTGATTCCTATTGACAACATGTTCTTTGTAACTGGATCTAGAAGCTCAAGTACTAAAACTACAAACCTCAATGGCAATATAAAGTCCAAAAATGGCCAATTGAAGCCTCTGGAATTGATCCTATGGATCCTGGGGCCAGCTGCTACTCTTTACCGACAAAGCACAGTCCATTCATTAAAACATACCTTTGCAACAGGGCAGTGAGTTTCCTACTGTTTTGGGTCTATTGTTTTCTCAACTGTAAGACTTTTAAGCTGACCTAACTACTGGATGCCAAAACTTAACACCTTCAATTCTTGTTGAGGCTGTGCAGAGATCTGCAACTAAGAACTCCTGCTACAGGCCACTGAGTGAGCCCATTGTTCAAAATAAGCCAGCTCGGTCTTAAAGCATCAAAGAGAAATATACAGCATTATAGAGAAGCCTCTTACCTCTCCAGTCTGGATATGTTGCAGAAACTTGTCTTCAAATTCACGACATAGCTCCAAAGCCATTGCACGAGTTCCTTCTGAAGACTGCACCCTTTGCTCCCCTAGCCTTACAAGTTCTCGTTCAACAACCTGTGCCCTTCCCTCCAACCTGTGCACAAAACACACTACAGCTAAGATTCAACAAGTCATGGTTGACGAACAATCAGTGATATCAGAGATCTTTCTAAGAGATAGCTACCATCTTGCTTAGAAAACTGCTACTGTTAACAAGATGTAAGGCATGGAAATAATTAGGTTCACATGAACAACCCAAAGAGCTAATGCATTGAGAAACACAACAGCAGACATCCTTTGAAACTTGAAGCCCTCATATCGAACCATGGACTCTCCAACCACATAGTTCTAATCATAGTACAGAAATGAGGTTTCAAGGGCTCCAAGTCCACAAATTCTCCCTCCTGTACAGTTTAAAGAATGATATGCAGTATCCCCTCACAGATAAGAAAGACTTTGGTTACAACAGTCAAAAACCAGCACACATTTCTCAGATCTCTTAATTAAGAGATTACGCAGGAAACTCTCCAACAAAACTTTGAAGGCAGTTGTTCTCTCAGTTCTAGCGAAGGCCAAAACTGACATAACAAGAATGAGGCAGTCATAATCTTATGAAGTTCTTAAATCTCATTTGCTCATACTTGACATGGGAAATTGCACATCCCCAAACAAATGGAATAGATCTGCGACCTCCACGAAACAAATTTCAATGGATAATGAATCAACTTGTAGGGTGAATGATAGACTTTATGCTTAACTAATTCTCCTACTCTCTTCATATCCGGCAATGTGCAGCAAAGCAGATGATGAGCATTCTGTTGGGAGCTTTAATATAGAAACACAAGATGCTTCTCCTATCCAATAGGCCAATGTTGCATCTAGGACAGGCTGCCACATACCCAGATAAGATGTTTGGGAGCCGCTGTTTCATCCTTTTGCGAATTTGGCGAGCAAGAGTGTCAACAAGAGCTATCCTTCCAAGCTTTGAAGGAGATGCCCCATTTAGAATGGACTTAAGGGACTCCATCTCTGCCTTCCAAGCTGTTTCTAGTGTATCATCAGCACTAACAGCCCCTGAATGGGCTGCTGCAATTGCCACCGATTGCCCTATCATTGCGACCCACGGAACCTCCAAGGTTGCAGAAGGACCTTGGCCTGAAAGAAGTGCTTGAACTGCAGCTAAGCTCCTCTGATCAGATGCTGCCTGATCAACTTTGCTTATAACACCAATGGTCCTTGTTCCTACAGTGGAGAAAATGAATGTTAGCAATGGGCCTTATTGAATTGATCACTCTATCAACTCTTATGGAGGTTGAAAATGTCTGCTTACCATCAGGATCCAGATCTTGAGCAAGCTTCAAAGCCCGGGAAACAGCAACATCACGACATGAGGTTGCTGGTATTACCACCAGTAGTACTGCATCACTGTTGTCTGCAAAAGTATTTATCTGCAGAGAAGCCGACATACTTCTAAGTCAACATACATTAATAAAATTTAAATCCATGTGGATCAGGACCTTGTACAAATTAACCAAATTGCAGATGAATCTGATAACATCAGTGTAGATAAATTGCTTTTCCTCTCTAGATGCCATGGTTTCTCTCCAATACTCACACTTCAGAAAAAATGTAGTGTCTAAGTTCGTAGTCACTCAACATCATCGTGAATGTGTTTGAATAGGTTATGCTCAACTTCCAGAAAACATGGTGAAAAGCAACTATTTGCAATCAGAATCTAAGCTAGAGAAATTTCATTAGGATCTTGTTAAGGCTCAGGGAGACAAAAGAGAAAAGTCTCTGGAAACTCATCCAAGCCTGGAAATCAATGAAATGCATGAATCTCCACATAGATTAAAGAAAATGGTCAATTCCAGTTAGCAGAAAGGAAGAGAAAATAGAAAGTCCCCAAAGAGAAGCTCAGAGTATGAAATGGAAGTGAGATTGGAAGGAAATGTTCTATAGAAATGCAGTGAAGAGTGAATAGACTTTCTTGTTGGCTGCTAAACAAGCAAATAAACAAACAAGGGCAAAAAATTTACACTATGACAATGGAGCAAACCATGGGGACTAGTGTGGTGGAGCAGCAGCTCAGATATGCGAAGGTTTCTTACAGGTGAGTCGCCTGATGATGACCGTGCATCAAGCCCTGGAACATCAATCAGCTTCAATGGTGGTGCTGCAAAATGAAACTTACATGATGAGTTTTACTGAGTAAAATTTCTATATCCCATTTTTGAAAGTATACCTTGAAAAGTACAAGAAATTTCTCAGTACTTACAATTTTAATCAACCTGAAAAGGATTGACAGATGACCACATAATAAGGTCACTGATGTTTCAGATCTGACAAAAAAACCAGCAACAAGCAGCAAGCATAAACCAGAGGAAACCCCACCCCAAAGAAAACACAAAAAATGACCACAAGATAGAATGGAGGGCAGATTGAATGACAGCAAGAGTCTCATGCATGTGAAGGAACTTCAACAGCAATACACATGGCATTGACCACCTACCATAGCATCCTCACTGATTTCATCAGTTCCCAATGTTGAAGTCACACACTAACCAACATACCGAGTTTCTGTCACAAGGCTTGCAATAAGAGGAAAACTCAGGCATGATGCTGACTAGTTCAACAAAAACAGAAAACCCAAAAACACAAAGAAGAAAGAGGAACATGGATAGGGAGAATGGCCAGAATGGAAAAGAAACCCCCACCTGAAAGTTTTTTAACAAGTTCCCCTTCCTGAAACTAATTTGAATGTGAATGGCAAAGAAACTCAACAAAACATGTAAGGTAACCAAACAAAGGTTGTGTCAGTTCCAGTCAAATCCAAACAAACAAACAAAAAAAGAATAAGTGGGGTCATACCCTTGTGAGTGTCACTCACAACATAACATAGCATATCATCACCTTTTATCATGAAAAGGCAGTGATTAGCTACAATCACTCTTCATGAGTCTCATGATTGCAATCAAACTAACCATGGATCTACATATGAATGCCCACTCTTGTGGCATCACCAACCTTGATGTTGGAGAGTGACACCATTTTATTTCTCTGTAACAAGTAGAGACAAATCTAAAAGCTAAACCAATCTAAAGATTCCAAACAAATCCAATGACTACAGAGACAACTGATAAAACTCAAGCCACTACCAGTGATAAAGAAAACAACAGAAAAGCCTGGAACTAAAGCCATTCCTGAGAAGCTGTGATCATAGACTGGGACTACAAAATGAGTCCTGTTAGTAAGTTACCCAACCTTCAACTACATGGCAACTTTCTTCGACAGTTTCTCACCCCAAATTTCTGGGTATGAGAAGCACAACAGGTGATAAGCACAATCCAGCTCTGTCATAGCTACAGTGAGTCACACTCGAGCATGGACTGCAATCCTTGGAACTTGACCATGATGTCACATTACAAAAAGTAGTGCATCAATTCTGCCAACATGCTCAACAGCCAAAAAAGTACTCAATGTGACTAACCTGTGCCAGAACGTAGAACAAGACGAATCCCCTCAGTTTCACCACCCTTTGAAGAACTTAGGGCTTTCAATCTGCCTTGGAGGGAGTGCCGTACTTCACCTGCAAAATAGTCACAACACCCCAAAGAGTAAGAACAACAAAGAAGCAGGAAAGAACAGACTAGAGCAAGCAGACACAATAGAGTGAAAATGTTTAAATTGGGGTGAGCATGGACAGCAATGGTAAAGAAATAATCCAGCCATGATTGCAATGATATATGTCATATCCTTCATCTGTCAGAGCTGGATATGTGATAATCATTTGGAAACTGAGTCTAATTCACAGATTTGGATAATGGGGCCCTTACTAGCAGAGACAGAAGCAGTTCGTCCTTCCAACACAATACTCAGCCCCCGGCTGCTACCAGATTTATCCCGCTCCATGTCTACAATAATGGGAGCACGTGTTGCACCATTTTCTCCTGTTGGCTGCAAAAATTGCCAAAACCAGTATTAACAGCATAAGATGAGAATTTCTGAAAAAACCTTACTTCCAATTTCAGCAAGATCCTCTGAAGCTCCACTTCCAGCACAAATTTATAGAAAGCTTTTAGGATTGCCACAGGATCGATAAAGATGGAAAGAGCAAATGATGACTTTTAGGGCTCAAACTTCTGCTTTCACAGGGGAATCCCCCTTGCTGACCATTATGGGAAGGGAAAATTGCAATACTCTGCAAAGAGTAAAGGCTTTATAAGGAGTGAGTCAGTTCTCTCAGAGGAACTTCAAAGGAGATCCAACTGTAATCAGACCATGGAGAGAAACCAAAAGAAAACCTCAGAACACCTGAAGATGTTAAGAAATCTTAGCCCTTCTGAAGATGCAAAAGATTATGGAATGAGTCAACAGGAAATTCAAGTCATGGAGCTGCATACCAGAACAGGGTAGCCCATAAGGCTGTTGAGAACTGCAGACTTTCCCGCACTCTGGAAACAATTACAAAAAAACAGGCATTGTAAGAGCTCTTCCTTTGAGTTTCCCACTATATTATTGCCCGTGTCTACTTAGTTTCAGGGAGTGGATGTCACCACTTCTATGTGTCTAGCATTTCGAGATGCAATGTGGGTCACACTATCTTCATGGATTGATCTGCAGTTTGAGCACTTCCTTCCAGCATTGCATGGCTCTTCCCTAATTCTATCCCCTTGTGCCATCATAACTTTCACCCTTGCATGGAATTTTTGGCAGGTGAGAGAGTCAGCAACGCTGTGGAATTCTGTTCACCCTTTGATTCTCTCTGTCACAAATGAAGTGATAATAACTTCTGTGTCCTCAAATCTCAACCGTTAACAAGATCACGCTGCCTCTTTTCATGTCTTGTACAGCAATCTCGTTGGAAACATGCAAACCGAGGTTCTTCTCAAACCTCTTCATGCCAGCATCTTACATTGGTTTTCTTAGGTACTCGCTCTTAAGTGTCTATGCAAGAGCCACAGCAGCTCGCGGTTCACCTTCTCATCGTCGATTTGTCTTATTTGCTCCTTTGCCTTACAAAGGCAACTTTCTCCTAGAGAAGTCCGGAAGAGATATCTACATGCCTGATACAAATTTCCGGTTTCGACAATACTTCCTGATCTAAAAAGAACAAAAACACATTTCACGAAACACAAGAAGAACAAAGTGGAGACGCGCCCAACAACATACCATATTCCCGAGCGGAACAACAGTGAGAAAAGAAGTTCCGGATTTCGGCGCTTCTGCTTCACCATCCTCGTCTGCCAAGAGAGCCGACGCCTGCTGCATCGACTCGGAGAGCTGAATCAAGTTCTCCATCGCGCCTGAAAACCTATCGGCGGCACCTTTATTGCTTCCCATAATGACAAGGCTCCGCAGATCTGAATGTCCGAAACCACTACGCAATTGGATCTCCTCTCTACCGCTCACAACACGATCAGACCTACTCAGCAAAGAGAAAGAAAGAAAGAAACCATCGACACTACCCACCGGTTGCCACTTTCCTCTCAGCTCATTACAAGAGCAACACTCTCAACTAGGGCAAATGGTGGCGAGGGGAGGGAAGAAACAAAACAAAAACAAAAAAAAACACCACACAACACAACACAACAACCGGACACAAACTCCCTACACCTTACAAACAGATGGAGAAGGAACAACAGAAAGCCAGGTTTCTTGACATCAAAACGTGCAGCTTCTCGCCATCTATCCGATCCCAACGCGAACACATCGACATTGTCAGTCCGTGCTCCGCATTATCAACTTCCCCGCTCCGTGACTCAGTGGATCTGGAGCCCCAAAAAAAGCTGCAAAATGCACTTCCACTTCTTCAGGCTCTCGTTCTTTCTTTCTTCATCGTCGTTCTCTCCCCCGGTCTGTCGGGGTTGAGTCCGTGACCCATCTTTCCCTTAAACTCCCATCTTTTCACGGCACCTTAAGTTCACCCCCAACGCAACGGGCAGGTACTCCATTGACAGACTTGGTGAAAAAATTTCCCCTTTTTCGTTTTCTTTTACATTCGGTGTGGTTTTGGGGTTTGTCTGGTCTTGAGTCCGTCCCTCATTCTTTCCCTTAAACTCCACATCTTTTCACCCCCACTACCAGCAACTCAGTTCACCCAGAACGCAACGTGCAGTAGTACTCCAATGACTCACGAAGTGTTTTTTTAAAAATCCCGTTTTGGGCTTTCTTTTACATTCCGTCTGGTTTGCTTGCTATTGATTGATTGAATAGCGTCTCGTAGACTCCAGCTATGCATAATGCATAGGGTCCTGTCCCCACACCCACCATGAAGGATGAATGATAAGTGAACCAGCACCCACCGGTGCACCATAAAGGATGAATGATAAGTGAACCAGCACCCACCAGTGCACCATGAAGCATGAATGATAAGTGGTCAGGAAACAGTTTTCTGTTGGGTTTCAGTTCCCTAGCTAACCATAATGGTTAGCTCAGTTGCTTTTTTTTCCTCTACTTACCTACCTACCTACTTACTAACTAACAACCCGCGAGCAAGCAAGCAGGTTGTTAGTAGGTAGGTAGTAAAAACAGTCCTTACATCTTATATATAAATTCACTTAGTCCGTCCGTCCGTCCGTGACAGGGCGTTCCGACCCGTTAACGGTCTCTGCGATGCCGATTCTGCAACCCCCCGAAATGAGCCGCAGAGACCGATTCTGCTACGTATTTGCTTCTTTTTTTAGATTTGTTTTTTCGGATTTTTCTCCCCTTCTCTTAAATTAACAAAAATGAAGAAACAAAATAAAAAATAAAAAATAAGAAATCGGCAGAAAAATCTCGACGGGTGCATCATGCACCGGGTTCACACTAGTATGTATAAAGCGTCTACTTACCTAGTAGTTACCTATTTTCTTACCTACCTACATATTTATGAGACCTATTATCTACTTACCTAATAGTTACCTATTTTCTTACCTACCTACCTATGGATGTGATTTATTATCTACTTACCTATTTTCTTACTTAGCTATGTATGAGACCTATTATCTACTTACCTAATAATTACCTATTTTCTTACCAACCTACCTATCGATGAGACCTATTATCTACTTTGTTAGTAACTACCTATTTTCTTACCTACCTACCTATATATATGAGATCTATTTTCCTACAGAATTGGTTACCCAGGTGAAACCAAATATTAACTGAGTAAAGGTTCATCCATAACTGAGTAATAAAAGGCATCCAGTGGATGGTGTGCTGGTGGTGGGTGCTGGTTCATTGTGGCCTTTTTTTTCTTTTTTTTCTTTTTTGGAACCCCCGGGGAGTCTCACTAACTTGGGTTGGTTGGTGAGACCTACCATGTATGCACTCAACTCCTGTACCAAATTTCCGAGTGTATTCCCAAGTCATGTTCTAAACCATAATTCTCCCCTTTCACCAATGGGAGGGGGTTATTTCATACAACGGAATGGTCAAGCTGCTGCGCATTATGTTCGGAAGTGTGAGATAGTAGGACATGACGACGCACCAAACATAATGGGCAAGGGCAAGGCCATTTCCATGGCGTTAAGGTTTTAAGTGGTAGGTTGACTATTTAGGAAACAAATTAATATTCAACAAACAATATTTTGGTCACTATTATATGTGTGTAATGATCAGCATCAAAAGATTATGTCTCGTAATGTGATCAAGAAAAATGACATTATGTGCTACCGTAGTAGACCTTAATGTTCTTGAAGTGGATTCTTTCATTCCGTGGGGAAGATCTTTCATATTTTGACACATAATATTTTTTTCACTTCCTTCATAGATAAATATTCTTATGGCTTATACAATTATTCCAATTGAGAATGAAATTGGAAAAGGAATATTTGGTATACCTTCTTCTTCAGCCTAAATCCAATTTTCATTTTCAATTTTGATTTATTGTTTAATTTCCAATGACAAAAAAAAATTAAAAAATGTGAAATTCAATATGTCCCATACCTAAATGAATCATAAAAACTAAAAAAATAGTGAAAGAATGTGCACTAGTTTCTCTAAAGCTTTTATTTGGATTTATTGAAATTTCAATGACAAAATTGTTCAATATTCAATAGTTCTTAGATAATTATGTTTAAACATCACAAAGCCACCTCCTTGCACCCCCCCCTTTCACCAAGGGCTTTCCAATAGTACCAAAAGTGTGATGGGGGATGCCATGGTTTTTTCACGTTTCAATGTGACAAATAAATAACCTCATTTAATAAATACGTTACAAAAATAAACAAACGTTTTGCTTTTATATATGAATTTGGTGAAATGATATTTTTCATGTTGAACTTTTAAATAATTTGAATTTTTTATTTTCATTAGGATGGACTATTGTGAAATTAAGGTTTTTTTTTTTCCGAATTCCTTAAGTAGGTAAACTAATGAGGTGGGTTGTAACATTTTACAAAAGTGTTGCTACAAATGGTGACCTAGGAAGTGCCTATATCTAGATGTGGTTAATTTAATTACTTTTATTTAGAGAAATTGTGAAAAAAATCTGTAAAAATCAAACTATGTTTTGTGTTTTTTTTTATTTTTTCAAAAGAAAGTCACCAAGTTGTGAAAATTCACCCAAAAAAAACATTGCTTATGATATTTTAATACAATTATTTAAGGTATTTCTAATTGTTCATAATTGAATTACTTATCTAAAATGCTATAAAAATTCTATGGAAGTTCTCATTCGTGATTTCTTTTTTTTTAATTTCAAATTTTGCGTCATTGATTAACATCTAAAGATGGATTTTAACATTAAATTGCAACAAGTTTTAGAACATGTCTAAACACCTTTCAAAAAATTAGTTAAAAACATGCTACCAAATTAAAAGAAAAATCCAAATTAATTACATGAGGTTTTTTCAAAAATAAATAAAATTTTCACATTTTGAGAAAATTTTACACAAAAACAAATGATGGTTCCCATTATGACTTGTGCATAATTTAATATGCACAAAATTCAAATGAAAGAGAAAAAGGACATGACAAATTTCTTGTTAAGTATTTGAAACATATTAGTTTAGTGTGTTAAATTCAAAATTTAAGATTTAGACATTTCAATTCTTCAAGGTGAACATTTTTTTTCCCCCCCAATAATCAGATTTGTTAAGTTTTGTCACGTTCACCAATGCAATATGTAACATGATCTAATATCTTACTAAAAAAAAACCTTTCATTAATGATTTCCATTTTTAAAGATAGAAGCCATAAATTGGCCCAACATTTAGTACAAATAATTAAAACAAGGTGTATATTAACAATAATTATGAATGTTTTAAAATCAAAATGTCTTTCAACATAAATCACATCATTAATACAAAAACATGTTTTTTCACTTGATTTTTTAAGTAAAAAAAAGTACCCAAAATGATAGGCATAAAAAAAAAACCAACTTGTTAATTTAGACAAGCTAATTTGGATTTGCCATTGTGATTAGGGTGATCTTTTTTAATTAGTAGAGTACATGAGACTATTTGACTAGTCATTTTGTTTAGCAAACATTAAACCATTTGACTAATTGAATTTCTACCTAAATTTAAATCACTTATTTTCTGGATAACCAAGTTGATTTTGTTTCTATTAAATCTGCATATAATCAATCCTTCCATTTTACACCATGGTATGGAATATTCTCACTACCTTGGGTTAGGTTTTTTTTGTTGCATGTGTTCATCATTGTAAAAGCAAATCAGCCCCATTATCTCTAGCCATTACACCATGGTATGGAATATTCTCACTACCTTGGGTTAGGTTTTTTTTTACATGTGTTCATCATTGTAAATGCAAATTGGCCCCATTATCACTAGCCATTACACCACGGTATGGAATATTCTCACTACCTTGGGTTAGGTTTTTTTTTACATGTGTTCATCATTGTAAATGCAAATCAGCCCCATTATCACTATCCATTACACCATGGTATGGAATATTCTCACTACCTTGGGTTAGGGACCAAAGGATTTCAAGAATATTCTGTACCATGGGTAGTAACCGGTGATAATGGGCCTTTTGTGATTCCATGGTGTAAAAGCCCTGGAACCAACATGACTAGCCTGGGTTAAGATGTCAACCTTGGATATGATTGTACCAAAGACACCAAATCAGCAATAGTATGTGAGAAAGCTATACATTCTTTAGTGGGGATGGGATAACTATGGATAATTTCATTGGATTAAGTGCCCTCTAGATACACTAGAAATTTTCTGCCCATTCTTTTGGTTGAAAATAGTTAGGCGAAGTAAAGCTACCAACTGGGTACATATGTAATGTTGTTTGGTGGCTAGCCCCAAACCCTTTTGGTCTTTCACTCCTGCCCATAATGTTTATGGTAATAGAATTATCTGTAAAGTCAGGCGATTAAGGGGGTGAGAATGGCCCATTTTGGCGTAATAGGGCATCAAACGTGTAACTGGGAATGAAAATTTTACAAAAGGAAATAACTGGGACCCAAACTAGTTTTTCCACCAATTTTGGTGGTCATTTGAGTTTCATCCTGTCTTTCCTTTTTCACTGCTCCTACCCATACAACAAGGTACTATAATTACTCTCGAACCTTGTGCATTAAATGCTGAGTTCCATCATTTCATACCCAGATTTAATAAAATTTCCTTACTTTGCAGATACCGCTGAAAGAGGAGATTAGGGGCCAAAGCAGAGGAGTTAGTGGGCGAAACAGAGGGTGACTTTACATATAACTCTATATGTTGTGAGGAACTCATATTAGTTCGTTGTGAGGAACCCAATAGTTCAAGTTTTTTCCTCTTGTGATGTGCATCTCTAGTCAGCCCATCACAATTTTTATTTTTAAAAAATCAAGCTATGGACAGTCCCAAAATAGATAAGTTATGTTGGAATCTCCTCTTTTGGGTTGGTTATACATAGTTTACAAATAGTAGAACTTAGGGCAAAGGATATGACATAAAGTGAGGAGATATTGGGAACATGATGGGGAACACATTGGGAACCCAGTGAGAACTTGATGCAACAGAATGAGAACTTCATGGGAACACATTGGAAACAACCAAAATCCAACAACCCCACACTCCCCCAAAAGGAAAAAAGCCAGGGCCCCATGGGGAGGTGCATGCTGCCTCACCTCATTGGCTACAAGAATTTTTTTTGCCTGTGTTCTTTGCTATTTTAAAGCTTAGGCTACTAGCAGGGGCATGAACTATGGGTGTATTATTTATGGTTTGTGTGTCACACTTCGTGTCCCCAATGCTTAAGATGTTTATGGTCCCCTAGTACACACCATTCCCTTTTCAAAATACAATCCATGGTCCATTAGGGGAGCTGTTCAAGGCTTAAGATTTATAACCTCCTTGACCCTACAAGTCCAACCTCTCCAAAGATCCAAAAATAGGCTCCAAGAGGTGAATTCATGCCAAGTCTAGCAACTCCCTCCTAATGAAAACATTTAAGAAAATCCTAAACCTAATGGATCTTGGAGCACACAATTGTTGCGCAAACCTCGCATAAAGATTAAATGCATTCATGGTTCAATTGAAACAAATTCAGCGTTGGTTAAGGAACATACACAGTTAACTCATATGGGTCAGGGCTAAAAGAAGTGGATTTTTTTCAACAAAAAAATTTCGAAAGTTTTGAAGAAATGTATTTTTTTCTGGTCCAAATTTGATCAATTTTGCTATGTTAAAAAAAATGTGAAAAATATGGCAACTACAATTGAAAGTTATTGCATTTTTGGTATTGTTGGGAAAATCCCTACCTACTTGATGAGTAGGTATGTGCATGGAGGTGGCATCATATTGTTTATACCTATGGTGCATGAATCATGGAATATCGAACAAGTTTGTCATTGAAAACTCAATAAGATCAAAACTAATTTGTTATGGAAATTAAGGTGTGCACTTGATAGAAAACTTGTCATGAGTAGGGTTTAATGGAGTTGATTCATAATTTTAGGCCCAAGGTAAAGAAATATTCAATATTCAATACTTTTTGTCATTGAAATTTTTATGTTTTATTTTGATAGAGATATTAATGAAATTTGAATTTGAGACTTAGGGTAAAGAAGGTATATACCATTTTCCCTTTCAAAAATTCATTCAATATTACAAGATGTTTTTCAATTACACAAGCCAAACTAGTCAAATATTAAGTTGGTGTGATACTTAATATTGTTATGTACACCATGTTACATATTGGCCAATAAACTATATATATTTGCCCAACACCCAACATAGGATGAAAACCTCACCTTCACAATTGTAACCAATGTTGTATTGCTATCGGCTTTTGAACATACCAAACTAGGCTTGGTATCATGGGGTTTTCATTTTTCAAACCTAGCAAGTGTTATTGTTAAATACCTTTTAAAAACTTTCAAATTAGTTAGAAACTGGTATTAGGTCCAAAGGTTGATTTTTGCTTGGTATATGGCAGGTGTGAACCTAGTATAAACTTGGTACAATTACCTCAAGTCTCATACTAGATTGATATTGGTATAGGACTAGTATTGTTTGGGTGTAGTAACTAGTATGTTCTTTAATACCAATACTCGTACTAATATTATATAACCAAAACCCTAGTTACGTAACCTTACATTTCAAGTTCTCAAACATAAAAAGCTAAAGGTTCTTTAGAAGGGGAAATAATCAAATTAGGGTTTTATGAAAAATAATTTTTCCACTCCATGAACAACTAGTTTTTTTTCCTTTTCCAATTTTGTGATGTAGCCACATTGGTGATAATCCACATGTGGAATTAGCCACATTTGGCTATTGCACATCAGACAAGAAAGTAGAAAGATTTAATAATCATGTTATATTTTGGTGACAATGTTGGAATCTATTGTCTAATTTAAGGTGCATTCACATTTGGTGTTAAGGACTCTCGAGTTGAGTCCCCTAACACCATGCTAGTCATTTAGGACTTACACCTACTTACCATGAACATTTTATGTGAATTTAACATTCATTTAACATTAAGCTATTACCCATTCAACAATGGGTGCCACCTAGGATGCCACCTAGATTTTCATGTAACATTAACTTAACATCAAGTGTGAATGCACCATAAGCATGACAATTTCAACTGAAAAAAAATCCCTCGGAGTTAGCCAATTTGATGCATCCTTCCACAAAAACTCATTTGAATGAATCACATTAGATTATTTTCTGTCACCAAGTCCCAAAATTTTGCATTAACTATAGATGGGTGTTGGTAACAATGAACACCCAATTCAGTTCCAATTTGTAAGTTGCCATGTGCTCTTCATGGGGTTGGTATTGGTGTTGTTTAAACTAATGAGTGTTTGTTGTCTACCATGTCAGCCATGGGCTTTCTATGAACCACTTGTTTATTCTTGCATTTTGGTGTCCCAATTATAATATAATAATTTACAGGACTTTTGTGACACTTTTATAAGGCTTTATTTTGGAATTTGGTGCTAAATTTTCATTTTCTTCTACTGAAAAAATTTCAATGCTAAAACCTATCTATAATTTTTTTTGTTAATTATATGATTTGGATATTTGAGAAAGCAAAAATGAAATTTTTTTTACTAGGTTTTAGTACTAAACAATAATAATGGTGTGAATGTTGATATGTGGAACATGGCCATTCATGCTTGGACAGCCTATGCACTTTTTGTCTCTTCACAAGTTGGACATACAAACCTCATGCCCAAATCTATGAAAGATTTGTTAATTTGTACCATAAAACAATAAAATCAGAATGTCATTATTTGTGTTATTCATTTGATAGTGTTGTTTTTTTCATCAATTTTGTGATTTTGCTCAAGTGGTGATCATCCACAAAATATTAAAGTAGAAAGTCAGCATTTTTTGGTGCAAAATTTTGTCAAAATGAAAAGTGAATATTTGTTGCAAAATTGCCATAATTCTCCCCAAAAATCATTATTTTAAACGACATTTGGACTTTGATTTCAGTTTGGTAACATTTTTGAATCATCTATTATTTAGGTAGGTTTTGAAAAGCTATCATCATTTAATGTTAAATCCCTCTTGGCATGTTAACCAATGACAAAAAATCAGAAAATTAAAAAAATTATGATTGAGGAAAGTCTTAAGCACCTTTTCATCTTTTCTTTACGTAGGAAGTTGTGATATATTTTTTGGATTTTCATTCTATTGCGAATCTCTTAGCCAAGCCTCTTAAAGAATTGGAAAGTCTAGTATATTGCGATGCGTGACTTTTATATCAATTTTTTTTCAAAAAATCAAAAAATTGTAATAATATTTTTCTTTCAAGTTTTTTTTCACAAAATGGAAAAAATTCACTCAAGAAAAAAAAAAAAAACTAATTTGACATGAGCATCAACCCTAGTTCAACAAAACTTGTAGTCAAGTATAATTTAATTGAAGCCTTTATTTACATGTTAACTTATTTTCAAAACCTAAAAACTTAAAACCCTAAGCCCCAAATATTGTTTGTTATGGGTGGCATCTAGTACTTGTCTAATTCAATTCATTTATTTACACAATGTTTATTGTCTACGCATCAAACTCTCATACAAGTCAAGTCACATGCCTACCTCTAAGTCCACAAAACACAAACACACACATCCAACAACCCCCCCCCTCCCCCAAAAAGAAAATTGGTGTCATGTGATTTGCAAGGGTGCACACACATCCCATATGTAAAAATAGTACACATAATTCTTGAGGAACCTTAACCCACATGTTAATGTCTTTCTTGGTAAATAAAAATATTCTAGAATGTTCACATATGAGTTGATATCATCTTGGAAGCCAATATGACTAAGAATGTCCTTTTAAAGGACACAACCTTATATCCCATTGTAAGTGGTTTTATCTTGCTATTTTTAATCATTGATTTCTTGTTTTAATTAAATTACCCAAATGTTTAATTGTGCTTCTACATTCAAGCTTTAATATACATGGTTTCTTTTAAAGGTCGACTAATGTTCCCAAAAACAATTTGTGACTAAATCCAAAAGGTTAGATGTTTTGTCGTAGGAACAATTAGGTCCCTCCACATTTTATGATTTTGGTGCATTTTTTTCCAAAAACTCCTAGATTTATAATTTCTTTTACAATAAGAATATGATTTTTAAATTATAAATGAAAATAAAAATCATATTTCCAATAATAGGTACCATGGGTTCAACAACACTTTCTTTGACACATTTGGCCTTCAAGAATAAATGAATGTAGATCAAATCAACTTTGTTGTATGAGAATTTAACTTCTAAAATTTGTAGGAGATTTCAAATGGATACAAAGTAAGAATTCAAATTGCTCCACAACCCATGTGATAGAATGTTAGGTACTCATGTGACCTACCACCCACTAGTGCACCATCTAATGAAAACCCATTTTGACTCTCTTGTGCATGAACTACAAGTGAATTTCCAAGGTTCCATATATTCTCATGCACAACTGCTAAGAAAAGTTGCTGGCCTTTGTTTTGGAGAAACATCTTGTTGAAAGATGTTTTGAATAAGATGTTCCTAATTAATTTTAGATTTGGGATAGCCTTTTCTTTTTGGTTTGTGCAAGGTTTGATCTAGGCTCAAGCGATGTCAAGAATTTAAGACGGTGGAGGATGACATAAAGGATGCCATGTAAACAAGTGATCAACAAAAAAATGGCAAGAACACCAACAAAATGATAAGAACATAGTATACATTGGTGTTGATGGTGGCAAAAGATGGCAAAGTGTGGAAAAAACATCATTGATAAATTTTTTTAAAATTACAACTAGTAGGGTCACTAGGAGGGACTCAAAGGACTTGAAGGATTCAAGACATCCTTCACTTAAGGACATTCATTTTGGCAATTATGTTCATAAATTTCCTCTTCACATTACCAAAATAACTTAACCATTTACATATGTATTTGGGTGAGTAACATGGTAAGTAGGGAAATGATTATTATGTACATAAATAAACATGTTTTGCTTTGCATTGTCCATGTCTTTATGTTCATTTTCTTTGCAAAAAACATTGAAAAAAAGTTTTGGGTTCGGTGATTGGCAAATTGAGGAGCTCTTGAATATGAGTTTGGTTCTTGTGAGTGCAAATTTTTTAAGGTGTACCAAAATCTTGTCATAACATCACCCTTTTCTGTTTTTTTTAGCTAGTACTTTTTTACCATGTAAATACACATTTATGGATGATTATGATGGAATTTAAAATTGTAATAATCTAAAACATAGTTCTTTTAAAAATTTGACACCTTTCAATTTCATTATTTTTTATGGGGATCAAAATATAAAATAAAGAAGGACTGTAGTAAGGACTAGGCCCTTTTCGTCTTGTGGTACACCTTAAAAGATTTTTCACCCTTGAAGGTGGTCTTCACATTTCTCAAATTGCACAATGGTTTTAATTCTTTAACCTTGAATGTGTGGGTTGTTGATTTTAATGTACATTTGGGCTTATTGTGAGTATGTGCATTGTGTGTTTTCAATGACTAAAGAAGATGGATTTGTGAGACTTGTGAATAATATGTTGTAGCACTATATTTTTAATTTCAATTTGTTTTTGTTACAATTCAATTTGAATTGTGTGTCATGTGGGACATGTATAGTTATTGATTAATCAATGATGCATAACATACTTGTTAGTTGCAAGTACCCCATATATGATATGTGTTGATAAAGAATGCATTATTATGCAAATGTCTAAATCAAAAGTGATTTGGTTTGTGAATTAAAACACTTGATGTGGCATTAAGTTTTTGGGTACCCAATGCCAAATCAACATTTTGTCATATCCTAACCATTTTAGTCAAGAATGTTTCTTTGTTGGTTATGGCTTCATAGTGATCAAATTATTCATAAAACATTATTTTGACCTTGCACAAACGGAAGGTATTGGATTCAATTGTTTATTATCTATGAACATTGTGTTTCAAACATGAAAACTAAATAATTTGCATTGATATTTGATCATATATCCAAATTTAATAAAAAAATATTTTCATTGTGCACCAAAAAATGTGTTGGATGTTCAAATTTGGATTGTTAGGGTGTGTATTAAATATTGGGTTCCAAACGAAAGGCCACCATGCTTGTTTCTTGTGTGTCCATGAATTACAATCCGTATATTCTACGAGCTTGAAAAAAGTTGTGTATGAAAGGTTTTTGACGTTTCTTACCATTGGATCATTGGTTTTGAAACATGTTGAAGACATTATTTGATGGCACACATGAAACATAACCACCCCCAAGTAGACATTTGAATAGAAAGTGGTTAGACCATTTGCAACATATTTGAATACATCTTGTAAATGATGAGTTTTATATTGTTGGTATATTTGCATATAGGTCCATGTTCTTTGTTGAAAGATATCTTAAGATTCATCTTGGATGTTTTATAAATGAAATATTCAAAACATAAGATAAGAGAAAACTATTCCAAGGTTATGATAACATAGAGTATATAGAACAACTTTATTATGAAAAATGTGAAAGTCATGTCATCATGGTTAACAAGCTATGAGGCCAAAAAAATATAATAATTGGAACAAGGTTGCGAATGTCCTTTTTTGGAGAGATGTCTAGAAGACATCATGTCAACCTATAAAACATTTTGAATAGGACAATGTCATTAGTAATGTTTAGCATTGGGACAGTATTTAGGGTTTGGAAGATGTGATGCCTAGGTTTGAATAATGTTAGAGTTGATGGGGGAACCCATTTGGGGGAGAGGGGGATGGTAGGAAAACATTGAGCCTAAAAGCGAAGCTAGCAAACATGTTGAAGGATGCCTGGCATTAGGAAAACACCTAGGGATGTCAAAAATACATTAAGGATGTTGGGAAATGTTTTTCTTTTAGTGATGAGGTTTAGGAAGCATGCTAGGGGACAACAAGGGCATTAGAAGGATGCCAAGGGACGTTGGGCAATGCTCTAGGAAGACATTGGGGGACATTAATTGTCTTTTGGTGATAAGGGGATGTTGGGAAACATGTTGGGGGAAGTTGCAAGTGTTAACATGACATTAAACAATATTGTGGGGTGTTGGGGGACATTGAGAAAAAAAATTTAATGCCCAAGCAATGAAGAAACAATGGAGGTGTTTAGAGAACTTCACTCCAAACAGTAGGTGGTGCTAGGAAAATGTCAAGGGGACGCAATTAGTTTTGGAAAAATGTTATGGGACATCAGGTAGCATCAAAAAAATGTTTAGGGATGCCATGGAATGCCAAGAAGGACATTGATTTATTAGGAAGAGATAAGTTCGACCGTTCTTTTAAACCTAAAATGTAAATTTTGGTAAAATAAAAATTATTGATAGGGCCACCAAGATGGAATTATTGGGATGTTCCTTCTACCAACCCTAATTTGGAAGCTCTTACAACATGGAAATGTACTAAACCCAGGGTGTAAAGAGTGTTAGTTTAGTTGCATATTTAAGTCACTGGCAGTGCCGAGGATTTTGGACGGCCGTCGTGTAGTGGGTCAATCGGGAAGATTTCAGAAAGAGCACGGTCCTCGATCGAGGTCGGAAGAACAGGCTAAAACCAGGGAAAACAAATTTCTCTGCGTCCGCCACGTCCCCTGTAAAGAATCCACACAAACACAATTTAAACCTGAAAGAAAATTCATAAAAGGGCAAAAGAAGGAAAACAAAACAGAAGTAAAAAATACCTTGGATAAACCAAGAAATCACAGAATGCAGGATGTTTCGATTTGTGTGCACCGCAGACACATAATTCTTGGTGACACCCATAGCAGTGGAGGGCATCTTTCTGAGACGCACCTTGAGTTTAAGGAGCTCCTCCGGATATGCATCCTCCAGTTTTCGAAGCCAAGATGCCAAGTGGGGGTGTAAGTTGGCGTCGACAAACTTGTCGGCCCAAGTGTTGGCACAAGCCTCCAAGTCTTTCGCCATGTGGGCAAGAAGGGATTCCTTGCTTCATTGGTTGTGGAAGAACCTGAAGAAAGATCGAAAATGAAAAAGGCTTGTTGGAGGGGAAAAACCCAGGGAAATGAAAAACATATGTCTAGGGTTGATAAGCTGACCTAGCAGGGACATAATCGTTGTAACAGAATCTGTGTCCAAACATGACCATCTTGGTGTTAGGGGAATAAGTCCTAGTCACATGTTTGCCGAACTCCCACATGTTGGCCATGGCGTCGAAATACTTGGAGGCTTCATCGGACGGAACAAGCTTGTGCAACAGGATAACAACCACGACCCCTTTGTAAATCAAGATACAATTCGTCAAGAACTTTCGAAAACAGTCCAAGATCGTGTTTTGTTTTTTCATTCTGAGCTCTTGCATCATCTCATAATCGAGCCCAACAACATCTTTCACAGCACTTGGGATATCGATCCCTTTCTTTCGAAAATGTCAGAGGATCCAAGCATTTTCGAGGGGCCCCCAATGTACAGTTTGTTTCAAGCCAGTGTTCCTACATGTGAGGGGAAAAAAATAGGTGGATGTATTTTTCATCATGGACCGAATGATTTCGGAATGCGAAAAAAAAATTAAAAAAAAAAAAAAAAAAAACCCCAAAAAACATAATTTAAAAAAAAAAAA
>Ga0116227_10002078_pt1 | contig 45697 bp, 54 predicted proteins | sample S1TSphgellanicum_FD_89693 | JGI IMG/M metagenome (GOLD analysis project Ga0116227, IMG submission 89693) | Host-associated microbial communities from peat moss isolated from Minnesota, USA - S1T2_Fb - Sphagnum magellanicum MG | ecosystem: Host-associated > Plants > Peat moss > Unclassified...
TAGCGCCATTCTGTGTCAAACCAGGGTTTGTGGTTGTGTTTTATTGCTTTTCCTAAGGCCACTTGTCTATTTCCAAACACTTCTTCTGCAGATTATGTGATGCACTGTTGTAACAGATTGATTGTTGTTTATACGTTAGATGCATCAAGCACATCTAGGCTTGCCTAGACACCAATGTTATGTTGTACACTCATGCTAAACTCGGCTGCTTTGGCAATGTCATATTTGAAACATGGTAGGTGTTTGATTGTCTTTTGCTGAACAAGAGGGGGTTGCCACTGTTGAGTGATTGTAAGTACCAATGGTCTATGATCAGAGTGCGCATCTTTGTGACCTGAGTACTTTTCATCGCAATTAACCTCTAAGCGCTTGACACCCTCTAATTGGTCAGTTGTCGTAAGAAAATAGTCCACAGTGCTAAAACCTTTATTGGATAGGCATGTGTACTCCCCTGATATGTCTCTTGGTGTGCAACCATTGAGGATGAACAGCCCAGTAGTTTTGCAGAGATCCAGGAACTCACAATGTTAGCTAGCCGTGACGGTGTCGCGGTTTTGGCGCTCTAGCATATCATTGGGCAAGGTGTCCTCAATGGCCTGTGGCACTAGCAGCACATCTGTTAGTTGACTGCAATCAATGAAGTCAGTGTTTGTGCTTGTCCTTGCATTGAAATCCCCAGCAAAAAGCACACCGCCTAAGCTCATGGCTTCTCCAACCTCTTGGCATATGTGTTCAAACAGGCTGCTGTCCGCATATGGCGAGCCTTGTGGAGTAACATATACTATGCAGAGGAACAAAGGCCTTTGGAAAGCATTGCCCAAGCGCAGCCAAATCCTAGTCCCATCCCTTGCAATCTTCCAAACAATAGTACTATTTGCCCATGTTTCCCTGACTAGTACCGTAATGCCTCCATTGTGCTTTCGAACGACACCCTGTGGAGTCATAGGCCTGGCAACATCAAAACAACAGAACCTCGGTAAGACCGGGAATGTATCGCCCGGAAAGTGATGTGTTTCTATCAAAGCAACAACGTCAACATGTTGAAATAGGTCAAGCAAATGTTCATGTGTTTCTAGCTTTGTGATAGCGACCCCATGGATGTTCCACAGGCACGCGCGCAAGTCTCTCTGGCCCCCGCCCCCCTATGCAACAGGAGAGTTTACAACTTTGTGGTTGATGTAGAGATCGGCCCCACACCAGTAGACCCATTCGCCAGCCTCTTTGGCCTCCTTGAAGGTGGCCCAAGCAGCTCGTTTCTAGGCCTGCTGAGCAGGAGTCAGGTCTTCATCGAGCCCAAGCTGAGTGCCCTGCAGGCCTTTGCGAGCGCGCAACACTGTGAGCTTGTCGTGTATTGATGCCAGCGTGATGATGACTGCCAATGCCTTGTTAGTGGCCTTATCTAGTCACCATGATGGCATCTGTTGGTGCACCTTCTGCACCTGCACACGGTCAACAACCTTCAACCTGTCGAACAACTCCGTTTGCACCAACTCCATAAATTGTTTTGAGGTTTCCCCCTTGCTCATGGTCAACCCGGTGACCCGGATATTTGCCTCCCTGGCCTTGACCAGGTCAGCATCCGTTGCCCGATCCACCTTGTTGGTAACCTTGTCAACCTTCCTGCCCACGACCTCCTTCCACTTCTCCCCACTGTCCTGCATGGTATCAAAGTTCTTAGCCATCTCATCTACTTTATTTTGCAGCATTTCGACTTGGCTAATAACGGTCATAATCTTAGCTTCCATTGCTGAAGTCAAAATGTTTTCCGCAACCTGCTCCATAGTGACCTCAATAGCATTGTGCACATCCTGTTTCGTCACCACATCGGCCTTAGGGACCATGAGATGGTTGATGATGGTTGATGTAGTGGCTGCCTTGCCGGTCTTGGCAGGCTTAAGGTTGTAACGTGTACAAAGCACTTGGAGTTCAGCCGCTTGCATTGCCATGATTGTCAGTGAGTCCTTGTTCCATTCCCATGCTTTAACGTCGAAAACTGTGGCATTCGTCATTAACCAAAACCCTAAACCCTAAACCCCTTTACTGATCCACTACTCAATGTTGCTTGTAATTGCTGCTGCTTGGAATAATCAAACTGGCGTGAATGGATCTGGATTCCCTGCCCAACTCCAAGCTTCACAGCAAACCAAGTAAGTAGGTAACTGAAGCTTGTTGCAACTGGATGAGCAGCAAACCCTAATTTTGTGTTGCGAGGAATTGCAGCAACTATGTTGAAAACTCAACCCATAGGAGAAGCTTTAATATTTGGAGCTTTAGGTGTTCCATTGACTATGGATGCTCATCAGTATGTAGCCTTGGCTCACGGGCCGGATGTGGAGGAAGCAGTCGGAAAAGAAGAGGAGAGTAACAGTAATAGTTGCTGGTTAGGAGTGTTGTGTCAAAAGGTCATGAGGAGTTGTCAGTTGCTACTGAGCTGCCATATTCTTCCTCCCACACCACAACGCTACTCCTCAACCCCACCAAAGCAAGCACGGCCAACAAAACTCACTAGTGTAAATTCGGACTTCTGCCGTACTTGAGGACAAACTAACTCAATAGTGTAAGCTCTGACCTTTGCCGTACTTGAAGACAAACTAACTCACTAGTGTAAGTTTTGACCTCTGCTGCTTAAGGACAGACTAACTCACTAGTGTAAGTTCTGACCTCTGCTACTTAAGGACAGACTAACTCACTAGTGTAAGCTCTGACTTTGCCGTACTTGAAGACAGACTAATTCACTAGTGTAAACTCTGACCTCTGTCGTACTTGAGGACAAACATAGGTTGCACGAGCGCTGTGCTCTATCCTCAGGCTACTGTTTTGCAGAGAATATGTCCTTCGTCTTCATTAAGTCGTCATCTCCTTCCGTCATCGTTGTTGCATTGTGGTTGTTGCTACTGCCATTGTTGCTCCTGCTCCTTGCGCTCTCCTCGCTCCTTGATCACGGGTTCCTATTTTGCTCAGTGATTCCAAAATGCAAATTTGGAACATGTATCCTATTGACACATGTTTCTTACAAGTTGTTGAAACTTCTAATTCTCAATGTTATTTGTGAGGATCACTTAACTTGTCCCTTCAATAATAGTACTTATTATTTCCAATGATCTAGTTCTTGAGTTCACTCAATTGGAACTAACAATTATATATTACCATAAATTGTGTAACTATTGTTTAATAACGTGGGTCACACACACACATCACTCCTCAAACCAAAATGCTTTGATACCATGAAGACAACCTAAAACAAATAAAAATCTTTATTATATGTGCAAGAAGTTTAACAAAAGAGGTGAAAAACTAATTCTTTGTCAATAGAGTATATAATACATTTTCCTTATAAACTATGTAAGTTGTGAATTGCATGTTTGTTAAAGATCATATGTGCCCAAGTTGGCATGACAATTTAAACATTATCCCAAAAGCTATTATTGATGTACGACTCAAGTAGGAATCTTGGAATCACCTTCGACCCATGGGTTGGGTGTGATTTTAGTTCTTTTTAATAGTGTTTATTTTTTAATAAAAATTTTATAATTTTATAATTTTTTTTTGGGACGGATTTTCCATATGTTGTGATTTCATTTTTGGAAGAAAAAAACATTTTTAAATTGGTAAAAGTTCACCACTTTTGTGAAGAAAAAGAAAGGAAAAAGAAAAGAAAAAAACTGATGGCTAGCGTTTTTGGGGTGAGAAATTTTGCCAAAATGAAAAAAAACTAAAAAAAAGAAATTTCTATTACAATATTTCGTTTTCCTTGAAAAAGTAGTGAAATTTCAAAAAAAAAAAAGTTTGTCTGAAATAGTTTCACCACTTTTTGAACTCTGATTTTAGTTTGGTGGCATTGTCACCGAAAAAGGAAGGGTCAAACAACAACACGACCCCTCTGTCCAACTTACTAAGATAAATCAGCAATACAGAACTTGAGAGATCATACTCATTAGCTTAAAATTTACAGAGTTCCTCGACAGCACACGCTTTCTTCATTCCAGAGTACTCATCAAACATCTATCAACCCCACTTAGCTAAGTCACTGGTGCAACGGAGAGTTACAACAACTCAGCCAAGTACTCAAAACAAACATATGGATCGACATGTCTATACATTTTTGAGCTCATCTGACATCTTCAGCTCTACCCTTCTAACTTCAACGCAAAATTTCAGAAAAATCTCATCTCTAGCACGACCTCAGCCTCCTGCTATACCCTGATCTCCTCTCTCTGAACAATGTTCATCAAGAATCAAAAGCAATTTCTGAACTCTAACGCTCTCCTCCCCCAATCCGACCTCTGAGTTTGTCTCCTCATGTATTCCTGAGCTCATCCCACATCTTCTTCAAAATCCGAACTTCCTTTGCTTCGTCCTTGGCTTCCTTCACAAGCCTTCGTCCTTCCTTACTTTTTCTGCCGTCATTTCCTCAATAGCACATCAATGCGGCGCCATCCCCCTTCATCATTCGCACCGCCTTTCTCCTACACTCCCCATCCCACACAGCCAGAGAGCAACACTTCCCATGCATCCCATGCACGATCAGTATTAACCACTTTCCAAAATGATAAAATCCGCCGCCCTCATCAATGAAGGTGACAACTGGATTAACTCTAGAACCCTAATCAGTGAATTTGGCATTCACGCAAAATGCACAACCATAGAATCCTTGTTCGACCACTCCTTTTCTGGTTACAACATTTTTTAAACTCAAATTTTTCACTATATAGACAGGTTAATCCTCAAAATAATGCAATGATTTTTTTTGAAAATATGAAGTTGACATGTTGAAAATAATCATTTATAATTATCATACGCTACATTCTAAATAATTTCACTACTCATATCACAATATGATAGTAGATGATGGGAAAAAAAATTAAAATTAAAAAATTAAAAAATATATATTAAGGCAAAAGAAGAATTTTGAAAGGTCAAAATATTTCACCATGAAAAAATATAATAATCTTCAAAAAATCCTCTACAAGAAACCCCAAATCCTTCAAGATATTAGAACTCTATAACTAATCTCAAGTTTCAGCACAAGCCCAAATATCATGTTTCAAAAATCCTCATACAATAAAAATAGACCTATTATTATTACATTACCTAGGGGCCAAAATCCCTTAAGCTACTATACTCTATAATGAATCTAAGCACAATAGGGTATCCTTGCCCTAGTGGGCAAGGCCTATAAAAAATTGAAGCACAAGAGCAAGACCCTACTGACAAGCTGTTGGCAATTCCTAAGTCCAGCTCAGTGGCCCACAGCAGGGCTGTGATTGACATTTTTGCGTCTTAGGCCCGTTTTACACTAGGAGTCAGGGCCGATGTTCAACCCAAAATCAAGCATTCCTATTGGTGGAAAAAGTTGAAAATCAGCCCCCCAAGGGCTTTACACTAGGAGTCGTCAAGGCTGAACTAGAAAAAATATTTTATTAATAAATGCTGAACTTGATGGGCTTGTAATTGGCCCCAAGTCTGGAAAAAGGGTACCATGGGATTCGGGAGGCCAATTTGCAAGGCTTTTGGGGCCAAAAAAACAAGCCAAAAAATGCTCGAAGTTGGCCCAAAGGTTTTTAGGCCCTGACTCCTAGTGTAAAGGGGGCCTTAATGGGGTTCAATATTATCTAAACAAAACTTGTTTGACCTGTAGCCAAATTTGGCTACCGTCCTTGCCCACCTACCTCACAATTTTTATTTTAAAAATTAACAAAATTGGCTAGAAACTGGTCCCATCTTTTACTCTTCCGACTATGGATGTTGGAGAATGATGACTATCTTGCGTGAAATGTTTAGGCCCGCTTTACACTAGGTGTCAGGGCCGAAAAAACTTGGGCCCAACTTGGAGCATTTTTGGCTTGTTGTTTGGCCCCAAAGGGTTGCAAATTGGCCTCCCAAATTCCATGGTATCCTTTTTCCAGACTTGGGGCCAATTACAAGCCCATCAAGTTCAGCATTTATTAATAAAAGATTTTTTCTAGTTCAGCCTTGACTCCTAGTGTAAAGCCCTTGGGAGGCTGATTTCAACTTTTTCCACCAATAGGAATGCTTGATTTGGGTTGAACATCGGACTTGACTCCTAGTGTAAAGCGGGTCTAATTTTCAAGGACTCAGCAGCTTGATGAAAGTGCAAACAATACAACAAAAGGTGTCCCTGTACATCAAGTGATTTCACTGAATTTTGAGTGAATTCATTACATTTTGAGTGAATTCACTGGTTGTAGTGAACAGGGACTAATGAAAAAGCAATGAATTCGCTAGTTTAGTGAATGATGACTAGTGAACTGCACCCACATTTTGTACTAGTGAAATGAATCTATCAATTAAGCAAGGTTGTTTGTCACCTTGAGATCTCTCAAATCATCATTGCCCTTGTGGGACAAGAAAGCCTCCTAATAAGGCAAATTGTCTAGGCTTACTGTGCAAAGATTGCTACCTTGAAAAGCCACCACTGGGTTTTGCTAATGAATGGGTAAAGAACAAAAAAGCTTGGTCCCCTGTCTGAAGCTAATTTGCAGATGAGCTGCCATGAAGGTACAAACAGATGATGTCAGTTGAGAACTTGTGGAACACTGCATCATGACTCGCTAATGTAGAAGTTAAGGGTGACATGAGCAAATCCATGGAGCTCACTCATTCTTCAGATTCTACAGCCATTTTTCACCACCCAATTTACAGGACTATCTCTTGAGTGCACACAAAGTTAGGAGCAGGGTTTAGGGGTTAGAAAGAAAGGGAATAACAGTGACATATATATCTAATCTGCTTAGTAATCTTTGCAAAACATGCCAGCTCCGAGGTATGGGGGCGGCCCCCTTAGTTAGATGAGAGGATGGATTAGATCCTAATTTGCAGAGTGAGGGAGTCTATGATTGTCCAATAAAAGGAAGATTCATGCAGTTTGCACAATTTAGAGGATTTGCTCTCACCCAGATACCTCATCTTTTTAGCTGCAAACACACAGTTGTTTCCCTGAATTTTTGACAAACCTAAAGGAGGGTTTTTCTCCTATGTGTATTACTGCAAGAAACATGTATTTTGTCATACTAATTAGAACAAACCAGTCTCATTTCTGCTCTGTTCTAGGGTTGCTCTTCCTCTTCAGGAAAAGGTTTGAACTCTAAACTCTTGTTCATGCATCATCCTTCCCATATAGCTCTCACTCTCTGTCTCCAGTCCCATCTAAACTCTTCATCATACATCCTCTCCTTCCCGACTAGCTCTCACTCTGTCTCCCTCCTATTCCAATTTAGCTATGAAGCCGCCTTAGTAAGAGGTGCAAACTCACACGGTGTTAAGGATATATCCTTGCGGCCAGTGAAGGATGATGAGAAGCAATTGGGGAAGCACATTTCAAAATCAAATTCACTTCAAAACTGGGACATCCCATCTACCCCAAATCTCTACTAGTGGTTTAGTACACTCTTTTCACAAAATGGTGTGGTACACTCTCCATGCATGGTTGGTAGATCAGGATATGGAATACCTAGTAGATGATCCTGGTGTGCAATTTTACCTTCTTGCAGCCAGCGCAGGACAAAGAAGTAGGTACTGGGGGACACAGCGAAATTGGGAAAATCGAATTCAGTTCAAATTGGAATTCAGGTACAAGACTTCTGAATGTAACAGGAACGAAACCCCATACCTCTTTTGTATGTAGGCTGCTGATGCAGAAACTTGAGCAAGAGCTATACAAAAGGTGCCCATGAGGTCACTTGCAGGACAAACTCTTAACAACTTCCTTTATTCTTCTCTTGCTTCCCTTACAACACTCTATAAACCCATCTCCTCCGGTGCTTCCAGAGAGGTTTATCACAAATTGCAGCTTCTGCACCCCCGGCAATGGCTGCAAACCTGTACACCAGTGGACCCTCAATGTCCAAGGAAAAAAAAACTCCAATCAGACCATTCTCCAAACGCGAATTTGGAACTGTGTATGTGCGCGTGCGTGAGGGTACAGTCTATAGAAACAAACCTAATAAGAGTGGAAAGATGTGCTCCTGATCGACACAGCCTGACTGTAGCCTCACAACGCTGGTGTGTTGAAACAGCAAGAGACACTTCAAATTTTGGCCAAGTTCTAAGTCCAAGCAAGCAGGAGAAAATCGCAGTAAGATTCACCCGGACAAAATTGCATTGCAAACACACTAGTTAATCTGATTAGCGACTGTTTGTTTGTGCGCAAGCTCTAATAATCATGCTTAATAATGTATGTTGCAAACCCTATCATATCATCGCAAACCTATCTGCGGCGAAATGACTAACGTTTGGTTGCTTTTTAGTCAGTTGGTTGTTCTCAGCTTAGTAGCTTGTTGTTACCAGGTCGCCGAACACGAACGCGATGCGACGACAATCCTGTGTTCAAACGTCAGATGCCAACGACGTCAACCATCCACGCGGCACCACACCAAGGCCCCGGCAGCAGTGGAATCTAACGGAGTCGAGTCCTTGGCAGCGGATATTCTTGATGTTGTACTTGCGGAGGCACGCAGACAGGCAGGCAGGCAGGTCCCCCCCGCCGGCCGTAGTATCGATGAGCTTTGAAAAGGTGCCAGTGGGTGACGTTGCTTGTCTTGCGTGGAGGAGAAAGAAAGAAAGAAGGGATGGGTGAGTAAAGAAAGAAGCGGGATTGTCTTCTTTCGTCGATTAAAAGCAAAAAAGAGTGGGAGTAGTAATGGAAGAGTATATGCTCAGATATGCCTCCTCGGCTGCCAAAGAATATGCTGTGTACGCGACTTCTTACCCCCTTGGAAAGGACGGATCGGTGCAAGAAGAAGAGGAAGAAGAAGAACAAGCAAAGGAGGTGGACGGACTCTCTCTCTCTCTCTCTCTACCTTCCTCCCTCCCTGCCAGCATCCCCGGCGAAGATCTCTTTTGTGATGCCCTCTGCTTTTTTTTTCTTGTGCTGTAGCACCATTTTTTAGCCTCTTTTTCTCTCTCACGCCACCTAATCCATCCCCCTCTGTGGCTTGCACAAAATCTTTTCTTCTCTCTCACTCACAGCTAGCGCGCGCTCTTCGTTGCCTTGCTCTGCTCTCTCGCTTTGATTGACTCTCATTTCAGCTCCTATCTCTCATCTCGTTTTCCTCTTTGGACTTGGCTTTGGACAAGGTGGGCGTGGTTTGGATTTTGCTGCCGGGGTTTGGAAGCTCTTCTGTGTAGCTTCCAACTAGTGTGGTGGAGCTTCTTTGTCTTTGTTGCCTTCTTGCTCTGTGAAAATGATAGCCAACTGCACATCGGCTTTCGAGTTCAACGGCAGGAATCAATGTACTCTGCGCATGCAAGTTAAGTCTCATTCATAGTATGTCCCGTGAATACCATTCTCGTCTTGGTTCTCCTCCTCCCCGTGCTTGCGCGCAGTCACCGACCATCGCCGGAGCGCCGTTCTGTGTTCTGCAGCAGCAGCATCATCAGGCCTTGTGAACGATAACATACTTGGTTTGACATTTGTCATTTGCAAGCATGAAGTTCGGAAAAAGGTTGCAGAGCCAGATCGAGGAGACCTTGCCAGAATGGAGGGATAAGTTTCTGTCTTACAAGCAGCTCAAGAAGCGTCTGAAACTGATCGCAGCTCCCGACTGCTTCACCGATGCTGCATTCGACTGTCCTTCAACCCCGCCTGGCAACGCGGATCATCATGCCTCCCGTGGCTCTGCCGTCGATGCCGTCGATGAGGAGCTTCGGAGAGGAAGCCAGGCAGGAGGACCGGCAGCTATACAAGAGAAGATGTTGCAAACCCAAATGATGAAAGCTGCTGCTCCTCCTCCTGTGGAAGCGCAAATGGCTTCCGGGCAAACAAAGAAGGTAAATTGTTGCCAGAAACGTGATGTTATCATTCCTGCTGCTGGAGGAGGAGAAAAAGGCCCCAAAAATTCCTCTAAAATCAAATGTAGCGAGCTCCTGGAAGGTGGAGGAGGAGGTGCAAGTGGACTGTGGTCATCATCGGAGATGGAGTTTGTTGGGCTCCTCAACAATGAGCTCAGAAAGTTCAACTTGTTCTTCATTGAGAAAGAGGAAGAATACGTCATTCGTCTACAGGTATCATCATTCCCTCTGCTGCTGTACATTCCGGAAGAACCTGCAAGCCCTTGAATATGATGCCTACACTCTCAGGAAAATTTGTTTGACGCTTTGTTTGATATGGGTCAGTCTCACAAACAGCATCTTTTGTGATACTGTGACAAGTATGTTTCAAATGGCAATGTGCAATTGCACATGCACTCCATGTCAATTTTTGGTCTGATTGCATTCTTTGAGCTGAAACTGAGTAGTGGGTCAATACAGTTTATCTCTGGGGAGTGGGTCATAGAATTTAACTCTGAGGAATGGGTCAATAGAGTTTGGATTGTAGGTAGATGATAATCTTGTGCAATTCCATGATTTGTGAGGAGCTTGGTCATTATAGAGTGTCTCTCCTCTCCAGTATAGCAATCCTAGGGTTTTGAACATCCACAGAATTTGCTTAGCACAACTGTCATATTTGGAGACCAGAAACCAAACAAGGGTGTGGAAGTGCATGATATGGTAAAGATTGTGCCCAACTCATGCTTAATGGTGGCAATCACTGTGCATGATATTATGATGTTGGGTGCCTGCAGGAACTGAAGGAGAGAATTGAGAGGGTGAAAAGACAGAGAGGAGCTAATTATGAAGACCCCATACGGAGCATTGGGGATGATGATGTGCTGAGGATTTTCAGAGACATTGTAACATTCCATGGTGAAATGGTTCTACTGGAAAACTATAGCTCTCTGAACTATACAGGTGTGTCTATATCCCAAGCACATCGAGGTTGGAAATATATGAGTTGTTTTGATCTGAATAGGATGCCAAATCATCAGGACCTGGTCTTTTACACCCATTTCTCCCAAGTGTCTTCCTCGTTTTCCTGTGTACTCTTTTGGCTGTTGACAGTACTAAATTAATCTGTAACAATTACAGGACTTGTGAAGATTTTGAAGAAGCATGACAAGCGCACAGGGGCAGTCCTGCGCATGCCCTATATCCAGAGTGTGCTGCTACAGCCTTTTTTCACCACAGAGCTTCTTTCAAAGCTGGTTCGGGAGTGTGAGAGGAACTTGCAGTCTCTTTTGTCTGTACCATTCGAGAATAGCAGCCTCCTTAACCTGGGAGACAGCCACCCAGAATCTCCTTTCGACATTTGGAACCAAGGGCAGGGGACTTCTTGTGAAGCTGTGGAAACTATCTATCGCAGTACACTGACAGCCCTGCGCACTATCCAGGATATTCGACAGGGAAGTTCAACACGAAGCATCTTCTCTATGCCACCTGTGGACGATGCCAAAAATGAAAATGAAAATCACAACAAGTCTGTCATCAATGAGAGGACTGCTTCTGTGGTCGCTGTGATCCAGTGAAGCGCAGAAGATTAAGGCAGGTCAGATCTTAAGTGGAAGCTTCAAGTAATTACTGATGGTCACAAATTGCATTATCTTCTTACATAATATTTTATTAGGCTTCCTGTACAGTGCAGCAGCTTTGTTGGTTTGGTGTTGCTTTATTAGTGTTATGTCAACTACAAGTTCTGAGTTTCTGGTGATTTTGAATCATGTTGTTCTGAAGAAGAAGAAGCCTAAGTCCTACATATGCCATCAGATATATCCATTCCTGGTCTGTGTCTTTTGTTAATTGACCTTTCTTATAATTTCTTCTTTACACCCCAGCCGCCTCCTTTTCTCCCTTGTTTCACCACCACACACACTCTCTCTAGAGATTTCTCTCATGGTCTTGGGATGTTGCTCTTCTTGTGGTAAAGACAATTTCATTGGAATGCTCTTCTTGTGTGATATATGTCCATTTCTTTTGGAGTGCAACACAACAGCCTTTGAAAACTCCTCCTCCTCCGCAGAAGCTATTATGGAGGAGACTTGGAGACCTTTCAGTCGGGACTGCACTTCACAGAAATCTACCAAATCTCAAATACTTATATAAATGGTTCAAGAATCTTATCTAAAATTGGTTTTATTCTCTAATTTGAAAAGCTTTGAGTTGTCTACCATTTTAATTTTCTTTCTCTTAATCCAATCCATCCTAAATTTTTTTTACTTTTCAATACACGTCTTAATAGCTTTAAAGAAAAGATTTGGAATGTTGATAACAAAATAATGTTCCATTTGTAATAATTTTCACTAAATTATTTGTTAATATGAAAAAAATTCATTCACACATGAATGATGTTCACTACCATAAAATAATGTTGGAAATGTAATTTTTCGCTACAATTATTTTATAAAGAGACCAAGTGGATTGGTAATATTGACTTGGAGAAATAACTAAAACCTTATTTATCATAATCTTCTATTGTTTGTGGTTGTAAAAAATGTGTCTATTGGTTGATCATTGAGGTTTTCACAATCATTCTTTCACAAAGTGCTTAATTGCTCTTGCAAAACCTTTTGAATGGGGGCCACAAAATGAAGCTTTTCAATATATATATAAAATCTTTATGGTTTTTCTAGTATTTATTTATTTTTATTTATAACACTAATTAACTGAAAAAATTATCCATTTTTCAAATTAATAAACTTGAAAAAAAAACCTTGAAACTCTTTTTTAAATTATTTTTTCAACAGATTTTACTCAATTTATCTACACTAATTACGACTTTTTTCTCATTTTTGAAGTCTTATCCCTTTGAAAATAAATTTTTATTCTCTCCCCCTTCAACTACGTTTTGAGAGCATGCTTTGGTTCTCACATGTTTACATGATAGTTAAGTGAGCTCTATGCCCAAATTAATTTATCTATTTCACAAACAGTATTGTAAGAATCTATACTAAACATACCTCTTGTAATGGTACATACTTTCATAGCAATTACATATTTAAGCTTAGGCATTTGCTTAAACAACCTCACCAAAGATGGAACCATTTTTTATTGTAGTTAGGTAGTTTAGTTCCATGGGTTATAACACCTTAGTAATAAGGTTTGAAGAAGATTTTTGTGATCAAGAATTAACTAGCTTGCATTTAAGTTTTATTGTTAAAATTTTAAATTTTAAAAAAAAGAAAAAAAAAAAGAGAGTTTTTTTTGGCTCATTTCTCCCACTTTATTGGTTTTATGGATAAAGGGGAGAAGCAAACCTTATTAAAGGTTGCTTTTGATGTAATTTGTATCACCATCATTTTCATCATTACAATCAACATGGGTTTCTTTCTATTTTGTGTTGTCATTGATTTTGTAAATTAAATGAATCTAGATCTATTGAGGTTTAATGTTAATATTCAATTTTTTTTGTAAAGAGGAGTCATTTGTTAGGTTTTGTAATGCAATCATTTCCGCATTTGGTTCAACATTACTTGATAAATATGGAGATACATATTCCAAATTCTTTATAAAAAATAAATTTCCTATGATAGTTTCATCATTGGGAAATTGAGGTCAAATAGATTGTGTACATTGAACATTTGTAGGGACATTGATAACACCGCCTTCTAATTTATATCAGCTGTATCCATGTACTAATCAATAAATTTGTGCAAACACAAGTTGAAATCAAACAATTAAAAAAAATTGTTGGTTTTTCCATAAATGAAATGGAAACATTTAAAAATATCTTAATAGGTACTTCATAGGTAGGTATTAATTTTTTAAAATATATAATTCAAACAACCTTTGCAAATATACAACATGGATTCATAATCCATATCAAAATTGGAATCGTAGAAAATTTTAAGAAAATTCTCAAACAGTTTGCTTGTAACTTTGTTATATATTTTTTCAAAAACAATCCTATGGCAACAAACACAAGGATATATAGGAACATCATGTATTTCCTTGTAAAATAATTCTACCCAATTTGAGTAATTGGAGTAATGTGACAACGATGTAAATTTGTTGACTACATTGTTTATGTCTTGAACACATTCATTGTAGTTATGTTGTTTGATAGGCGATAGCTTTTCATTTGGACCATTCTTATCATGATCATCATTGTATTTCTAAAGAACGTTTGACATAGTTGAAATTTTTCTAGCAATTTATTTCATATGCCTAATGATTTGATTTTGTGATTTTTGAAATGTTGGATGTTCATTCATTAATTAAATTTTCTTTTTTTTTATTATACCTTTTTTGGCTATATACATTTAATATGTATTCAATTTCATCATCATAATTCATTTATATAAAAGAACTATCATGGTTTCTAATTTTCGTATCTACATTTTCAATGGATAAGTGTTCTTGAGGAGCATTGCCAAGATCATTCCTATGAACATATGATAAATGGCTTGTTTTAGGAATTGGTCCAAATTTAATGATTGGATGCAAAATTGAATGCAAACAACATTAATAGAAATTAAATGTAAGGATCAAATGTAAAGTCTAGATAAATTTTATTAATTGGCTAACCTTGTGAACATTATAATGTAATGTTCATACACATATTCCAACATTAGATGTCAAGGTTGATGTGAAAGTTGGGGTGTGTAAAATTTTGATATGAAGAATGGATGGAAATTTATTAGACATTAATATTTGTGTTTAAATTGAAATTTGGATGTCAAAATTAGGTGATAAGATTGGATGTCAATGGTCGATATGTAAAATTGAATAATTCAATGTAATGAAATATTAAATGTTGTGTGTGCGCACTAGATGTAAACTTTAAATGTGAAAACTAAATGTAAAACTTGGATGTGAAGATTGGATGGAAGGATCACATGTTAAACAAAATTTGTGTCACTTAATTGAATAAAGTTTTTAAATAATACACTTGGATGCAAGAACATTGTATGTAAAAATTGTGTCACAAACTAAATGATTTTAATAAATTGGATGTATTCAAACAAGGTCATATCCATGTATAAAAAAAGAAAAAAAAATCACAATTTAGAAAGAGGTTATTGGACTTACTATTTCAAGTGAAAATAATAATTATTTATATTATTTAGTATGTACAAAATGAAACAACAAAGTATTTCCTATGCTTATGTGGATTTCTTACACTTATACCTTCATCACTAATATTTATTTTCCACTTTTCCTTTCTTTCACTACTAATTTCCATTTCAAATCCCAATGAAGTTTCAACTTTTCACAAGAGAAACCAATTTTTAATGTGCCATTGAAGGAATTGAATATTTTTCAAACCCAAATATGAAAGTAGGTCTCAAGAAAAAATTCCCTTTATATGAAGTGAACATAAAATTTGATTTGTTACCCCTATTGCAATTTTAAAATTGTCATTTCTCCATATGTAGTTTACAACTTCAAGCCATTGGCCATGTAGAGAATTAAGAACAATTTGTGTAATAGTTGTGATTTTCCCACATATAAAACCCATTTTTTGCACCTCTTGATTTGATTGACATACATTGCAATAGTATTTACCTTTGGGTATTATAAGGAAATTTGGAAATTTGTTTAAATGGATGGGTTGGTGAATTAATTACAAACAATGTACCAAAAACTTACATGATGGAAGTAAATTTTTAAAAAGAAATCTTCACACCACAAATGACAATAGTCATGAATCAACACATTAAAATAAAAATACATGAAATATCATAAATGACGCAAAATAATACATACCTATTTGGTGCAAGATGTATTAGAGATATTCGTTTTGCAATGCACATTTTGTAGACATTGTCTTGTAGTATTATCAAGCACTTACTAACAATGTAATGAAATGGTCACACTCAAGATATTGACCTCCAAAAGTTGTTGCCACAATGCTCTTGAACAAAATTGTGACACAATGACCAATGTTAAACACTTTAACAATTTACTAATATTTTTGTAATTTTGAGGACCAAAAGCTACAATGTCATGATCATGTTTAGTAAGACCATCTACAACTTTAAGTTCATGGGTTTTTTTGTATTCTCTTCAAATAATTGTGATCTCTACCACAATGGTTGCCAAAATCCAAGTTTCAAGTGATTTTTTCCAAAATTCTACTATAATGTTTACATGGAACAACTTGGGCACAATTTGTGATTCAAATGTTGGATCAATAGAAACTCTAGTAATAAATGAAACTCACAAAAAACATATCTCCCTTTTTAAAGATTTTTGCTAACTTCGAAAAAATTTCAAAAATTTCAAAATTTTCAAGTCATATGTAAGAACCTAATTTCAAAATGTCCTCATGTTGTTCCACTCAATGGGACATCAAACTAAATATAATTATTGTACATCCTTGCTTGTACAAAACATCACAATGCAAGTAAACATAAGGTGAACTCTCATGCATCTTATTTGGTACCTTGTCAAAAGTACCATATTGACATGATATCTTCCCTTCCAAAGTCACATCTACAATCTTTTCATACAAGTCATCAACACCAAACAACAATTCTACCTCATTTCATAAGACCCATGTTGCAAACTAGAAATGAATTGAACACAAAGATTGAATAGCCAATGAATGATTAGTGATAGATCATCCTCAACGATCTAATCACATACTTTTATACATATATTTATAGGAGATTAGAATATTGGCTCTAGAACCTTTAAGTCTATGTTGGATATCTAAATCTTTGCAAAAAATAACCAAAGATTTCTCCAAAAGTCATACCTCAAGAATAGATTGCATGTGTGATCACACATGTAATATGTTCTTCATCACACATGAGTTAATAATTAATGGAAAACACCTTGAAGATAAACATGACATTATTGTTGCTAACTATATTGGATTATAGTAAAAAAATATCATAAACGAATGTTGGTAGCTTACATATATTACTTTTCATTTAGTCCCACATTTGTTGGAAAATGTTCAACAATTGTTCTCATTCCAATTGTTGGAAGTTTGACCTTGCCATAATTTAACACGGATACATTTATAATGTTCATGTGATATATGTTCAATGAAAACTAGATCTTGGGTGTTTCTTTAATGAAAGATATGATAAAATTCTTGGATTCGTAACATGAGTAAGTTATGAAGCAACTATGTTCCACAATTAACATTCCTTAGGCTGAAAATGGTTAAAAAAAAGAAGGGTTATGCATATAAATAAAAGATGCAAAGCAAGTGCATATATGCAAATAGGAGGGAGGATGGATTTCTAGCCATCAAGAGTAGTCATCTCTCATCTGTACAGGCTTGGATAGCTGAAATCCAAAGAGGGAGGATGCATTTCTAGCCATTGAGAGGAGACATCTAGCCTCCCCTCTATTTGTGCTAACTCTCTTCTCGGTTTGAACCAGTAATGAAAATTGATGTTACTATATTTGAACAAGTCCCAGTTTTACATAGCCACATTTAGAACCCACATGCTCTGTGTAGCCAAAAAGCAACCAGACAGGTTGGGAACCACCAAGGCAAATCTCTTAGTGCTTAGGCAAATCTCTTCAGCCTAGCTATTTCTGAAAAGCTACAACATACTCCAAACCCAAGTTTGGCACCATAGAAAAGAAACTGAAACAAATCACTGGTCCAGGCTCCAGACCCAAATTCACCAATCCAATTTTCAAGTCTTGCCATGTTCCCTGTGAAAGACTAACATTCGACTGCCCTCCATCAAAATACTCTGGAAGGAACATATTCCACAGACCTTGTAGAGGTACAATAACCCAATCTGAAACACGTGAGGATGTCAAAGACTACCAACCTCGATACTGAGAAGGGTCAACAATAGTTCTGTTACAAGCTCTCATTTATCAAGGTGAAATTCATTACTCAATACATTTTGCAAACTTTGGAAAGAAGACCCTGCAAGTTAGACTTGCCATCTGGGGATCTCCCATCATCATGTTCCCAGATTCTTTGGAGGACAGGTTTTCTTTTATTTGATCAGCGCAAACAAAAAAGAAGAAAAACACACTGACAAAAATATATTCTCAACCACATCCATGTAGAGTGCAGTTTGACAAATTGCACTTCATTATCTGTGACTGTACTCAGACCATGCCTATATACAGCAAAAGCCTTTAGTTGCATGTTGAAAAAGGACTAAACATGGGCCAAGCCTGTTGCAGGTGACCCTACAATCAACAATGAATAGATTCTGTACCTTCTGCAAAGCCAAGTATTACAGATGCACCCCTGCTGTGTTCCAAAGATTGAGTTCAAAGATCCCAAAGCATGGCCCCTGACTTATAACAGCCACTAAACATTGAGAATCAATACTACTTTCTAAAAGCTAGCAAACTCCTTCAACACTGTCTCAATGATATGTGCCAGGATAAGTATACCAACACTGATGTTGTCAATTGTGGCCTGCTGTTTTGAAAGCACTAGGCACCCAAGTCACCATTATGCCAAATACTTGAACATATTTGGGTTGTCCTTATCTCGTTCTAGATACTCCCGAGCAATCAGATCTTCAACCCGCTTCTTGATGACCTTGAAATCAGGCTGCCAGAAAAACAAATGAAAGCGACATTAGATAACTAAATATTTTGCAAAGATATTGATGAGATTTGAAAGAAAACTCCACAGTACCAGGTCCAAGGTGACTGTTGTAACAGTTACAGCAAAACCAAAACTAGCATGACAAGAATGAGTGTATTCATAACCTTACCACTGTCATTCACAAACTATCAGACCATCACCTTCATCATGAATAGCAGTGACTAGCTGCCACGACTCCCACTGACTTCATCAGCTCCTGATAATGGAAGTCCTTTTATAAGTATATTATAATCTGCCCAAAATTTTGGACAAATAATTACAGAAAATCTGCGTACTGAGTTTCTGCTGCATTTTCCAGAAGCAACACCACAACTCGGCCATGATGTTGGCTAGCACCAAAGAGAGATGTCTCTGACACATGTATCTTCATAAGCATTGATGACTTCCCTCTACTGATGATCTGAATCAACCTCAATAAAATTGACAAATGACCTGACAATAGGGATTTAGAGATTTCAGATCCAATTATGTACCGCTGCACAGGAAAAAGATGTGACCCAAAATCTAGAAAACCCACAAAAAACGTGAAGAAGTATTGTGTGAACAGTAGCAAGAGTCAAATGCCTGGTTAGTGAACATCAACAAAAGCATGTGTGATAGTGAACAGCTTACATACTGAATTCATCAGCTCCCAGTAGTGGGTGGAAAAAAATCTGACATTAACCAAAATACTAAGTTTCTGCCACAAGACTGACAGTGATGGAAAGATTCAGCTGCAAGTGAGTATGCCAGGGTGCCTTCCTCAGGGACAACGATCACTGGAGTAGTATCTTCTTCATCTATCTTAAGCTGTGAAGTTTCCTGGGGGCCAGCTTCCATATCTTTCCATATGGACTCAGGAAAAGGTTTTCAACTTGTTCATAGGTTATATAACGAAGCTTAAAATTCTTTGTGCATTCTCGTCCTCTAGGAGAACTGTTGTTTAACCGTATACTTCCGAACAATATCATTAATCTGTGATCCCTTATAATTCCCTGGCCAGCAGTAGGCATGCACAGCTGTATAATGAGAGGAAATAACCTGACACATGAAAAGGGACAAAAAAAGGAGACTCACCTTGAACATGCGCCCAAGCTGTTCAACACACTCCAGAACCAGTTGTTGGTGTGGCAGAACCTTCCGGCTCTTCATAATACGGACAATGGATGCATCAATGGCATAGCGTCGGTCCTTATCAACATCCTCTATGACCTTCTTCTTCTCATCCATAGGTGGCAGTGGAATCTGAGCACCAACATTTTGAGATAGTTTAAAATGACAGAAGAATTTATACCATATGATTGGCACATGTATTGGACATGGAATACCTCACAAAATGATATCCATCTTTCTGTTTATTCACAAAGGATAACAAGGTCAACCCTAAATATGACCCACAGCCTGCTAACTTTGTCAGGAGGACCTACACCTAACCAAAAGCAGTAAGGAGAAACACAGCAATAACAATGCACTTAAATGGCTGCTCATGTCTCAAATGATTGCAAACAAAACCCCATATCTTACCAGAAAAAAAGGATAACATGACCACTACTGTTTCAATTTTCAAACCCCAAAAATTTGGAGGCAATGATGTGAGAAGATAACACACCTTTATACGCCGCATCTTGTCAGTGAACTTGATGTTGAACTCAAAGTAGTCCGTTTGAGTCACTGACTTGGAGTTGGGTTCTTTGTTCAAAATCTTATACTTAGCACATGACAAAGAATGCAGCAATCTTATGACGTCCTCATCAGTAAGATTTAATTGACCCTTGATGTCAGTGTAGCTCAGTCTCTCTGTGGTGTTGAATAGCAATAACACTGCTGCCTGTACAAAATATAGAACACAGTAGAACTTAAGAACTATACCTAATCCTAGTAAGCTTCTCTGGTGATCTTGATGTGAAAAAGTAAAGCTACAGAGTGTAACCAGCCTCATATATATATATATATATAATGGTCATGGATGCTCTCCTGTGTTACCACTTATTAGGCATGATATTCTAGAGATGGCTTAGATCATGAGGATTGGCAATGCTGAGACAAAACTAGCTTGTATGAAACCACAATGCTGCATTTTAGGGAATTTCATCTAATAACCAAACTAAATCTCATTGCGACAACTTGGTTTAAGATGACAAGATTTCATCAGAACAACCCATAATCCCCTATTGACCAAAACCTCCCTTCCATAAGAAGATTTAATCTAAGGCAACACCACAACAAAGAATGCAACAGTGCTACAGCCATTCAAATACCTGATATGTGGTGACAATCAGTTCAATTGGCTTTGCATCAAACTTTCCAGTTATATTACAAGTCCCCAGAGAATATATCCAAGTCAACTTTCTGTGCTTTGTCTTTGTTTGATAGAATTCCTTGAAAACTTCAACACATTTAACCTGCAAGAAGAAGCCCACCTATAAGATCAGTTTAGGCAGAGGGGGCCAAATTCACCCAACAGCAAAAAGTCCATTAATACTAATTTGCTGTCACCTAACAGAAAGCAATGCAATGCAATCTGGACTTCAACATCAACAACCGTTACCACAATAACATTATGCTAAAAAACTCAATTCGGTATTTCTTCCAGCCTAGGTTTGGTGAGATATCATACAAAAAAAATACCCAAGTGATCTTCCTGATAAAAAGCAGGTGCTTTTCAATAGCAATTGATTTTGGCACAACTGAGAAATTGAGAGACCATGAATATGACACAAACCATTTCAGCAGGTAATGCAAGATCAGACGACTTGTAGCTTGGCCAAAAACCAGTGGTCAGAACCGTGACAGTCAAATCAATGCCCGGGTTTGAGGTGGCAGCTTCACTCAGATACTCCTCAAAACTTGTTTGATTTTCTCGTGCTAATGTCAAGTCTGTGACCTGCATTCACTACCCTCATCCCAAGTTACACATTTGTCTGGAAACGAAAGTGATGCGATTGAAATCTGTTGAACCTCAATGCTCTTAATAGGAGTTAGATTACTTTTGATAGGTGAGGCCCCACCAAAAATGGAAGATTTGCAGTAGATCAAGCTCCAACATTAAGCTCCAACTTTTCACTACTTCATGTTATAGTTGGGGTGTGGATATCCACTCTCTTCTTGTAAGAACTATAGTGAGAAACTCTACAAAATGGCCTGTCAACATACCATTCCCTCCATTTTCGAAGTGAACTGCCCACCACACTGTTGTTTCAACTTAGTCAGGATACTGCGTTCATGGTCATCATTAGCACTCTTGTCAAACAGCAGTCTGCGAGCCAGCTTCTTCCTGTCCCCACCGCAACCCACCACTTCAGCATCAAAAGAACTAAAATAATTGCAGTTCAGCTGAAGTTAAGCATCAGAATGGGCTCTTCTTTTTGCTCACCAAAACCCATGACAGAACACGATCCCTTTGGATAATAAACACATCTCCAGCTAGAGTATCAAAACAGTATAAACTGCAGAAACTCTGTTACCATGTGCCACTGTCAGCCCTTTAGCCTTTGACAACTGGTCAAATAAAAGAAGAAACAAAAAAAGGTGTCAAACAAAAACACAAATACCAAGAACTCCTCACACAGCAGCAATCGATAGAAATACCTGTAGAACTCTGCAAACAAATCTTTGTCACTGATGTATGCAAGAAGCTTCACCACCTGCACATAAAAAATAATAATCAGGTCCTCAGAGAAAAATTTAAACCCTCTAAACCTTTCCTACTTGGTGGCCAGAAGCCCCTTGCGAGTATCCAACCTACATCACAGACTCTGCAAATAGAAGTCTGGTACCAAAGTGCAAAATATTCTGTCTGGGGCATAACCCACAAGAGTCATGCACAGAGTTTCAACTTCCAAACTCTGAATGTCAAAGTAATCACTTACCTTCTCAAGGGTATCTTCAATTGCTTCATCACTCAACTTTTCACTACCTCCCTTCTTCAACAAATTGTCACAAAATGTGGCAAGAAGTTCTGCACTTGTGCTCCCTGCAACACCCTTGTTGCAAAACACCTCAAAAGCTTCCTTCAGTGCCTGCATGTCCAACCCCCAATGGAAGGTCTGTCAACTATAGGAGAATCTATTTTCAACACTAAAAAAGCTCTCATGCTAGCCAAAGCTGGTGTGACTCAGAGATCCTCTGCCCTACACCTCAGGTCCTCTCAGAGACAGGATCCTTTGGGGTTGCAATGATCTACTTCCTGATTGGCCCAACCACAACTCTTTTCCAGCATAAGGTGCTTATCTTTGGAGTTCTTGTGGGATCTGGTTATGCCCACCTCGGATAGCCACAATCAGATACATAACTCAGGTCAATAGACCAAAAACCTCAACATGAAACTTGTCTACCAACAAACCCAACATGAAATGTCTGGTGGCAAGATGAACTCGATGGTATGTCCATGTACATGCTAGGTGCGTAACGACTATGAGGACCACATACTGTTGATTACTTGACTTTTGAAAGAAATATTCCTAATTTTGATGCAATCAGACAGAGCTTGATATCAGTACTTACTGGGACTAACCCACCAACAATAAAAGACAAGCCACCTATAGTGCATGCCATCCAAAGGACAATTATTGACCCAAGAGCACAGCACGAGCATGAAGAGATTTAGTTCAAGTGTTCAGAGCTAATACACATAGAAGCAGATTACAGTTGTTACACACAGCAGCATGTCCATTTAACTTTCAAACCCAACATTGTAGCTAGCTGACCTTGTGAAACAAGGAATGATTCACGAAGCATTCGCTGACATACTGCAGATACTTGTCATGGAGCTCAATCACCTTGCGCACAAATGCCTGCAAAGACCAGCATGGCAGCATGTTATACACCTCATCTACACCCCCACTGCACCACATGGTCCATAGCATCTGCCAGGGCTTCACAAGCTCAAATCCAAGGTTTGAACTCAGGTTCCATCTACACAAGGAATGTTGAAGTCAATTCTGAGTAACCATCCATGCAGGTCCATTTCATGCACAGATTAGGTACAAGACATCTTGATTCATCCTAGCAATTCCTCACTACTTATGATTTTAAGTCAACCTGAAAAGAATTGAGAAGTGTCTCAATTGAGGAAATTGAGGAAATCTCAATTCAGATCTGACAATATGACAGCAACTAATCAGCAAGCATGAAAAGAAGAGGAAACCCAACTCTAAAGAAAACAGACACCAAAAACACCACATAAGATTGAGCAGCAGCAGTTTGAACAACAGTAACATTCATACACATCATACACATGTTCACAGACATTTAAGAGCAGCATTTACAGTATTGACCACCTCCACAACATCCCAACTGAGTTCATCAGGGGAACTGGCAATTAGCGAAGGTTCATGTCAAACATTGACAAACATCCTGAGTTACTATCATAAGACCAGCAGGATAATGTATGATGAAACTCTTTTGTAAAATCATCCTGATCCCAATTCATACTCAGTCAAAGCCTCCAGGAAGACCTACCATTTCTAGGCTTACCATGTGTGCTGTTGGGAATTGCATTAAACAAATAGTGACGATGAACACAAAGGAACCAAACTCCCAACTTTGAGAGACTCCTGATTTCAGTCAAAACAAAGCAAATAGGTGACCATCTTTAGCATACCTGCTCTTGTACTCCAACAGTGTCTTTCTTCTCGGCCTGTACAACACGAGAGAAAGGTAAAAAATTACAAACTCCATTTCAAGATCCGGTTCAAAAAATGCAGGCGGAACTCTACATGTTAACATGTAAATAAAGTTGAACTACATGTAAATTCCCAGGAGATTGTAGAGAGAAACACTACACAAAAATTACTTAAGGTATAACCATGATGTCAGGTGTGGGCAAACCAAAAAGTAACTCACAAGCATGAGTTTGGTCATGACATTGAGGGTGTCACTCACAAAAATTCAGAGAACCACGTCCTTTCATCATGAATGGCAGTGACTAGCTGCCTTTCCCATCAACTGTCAGCTCCTGACAGTGGGTGTAGATAAGAAAATAATAAAATAGTCACCAATTAGGGCAAAAATTACACAGATATTGCAAAACTGACCTTTTTGCTGCTGGCAGCATCCTCAGCTTGCTTGACTAATGTTGTCCCCTCATCTGTAACATGCTGTGGAACACAGTAAATTCCCTCAGGGAGTTCCTAGTGGATGCAGCTTTCTATCTCATTGGCATCTTGACACAAAAAACTTGTTTCTTGAGTCCCTGGTTTTGTAAACAGAAAAAAGAACTGAAATTGAAATTATCCTTCACGGATCTGGATTGCCAGTTACCTGACGGAAAACACCAGCTACAGGTTCCAATCCCTTTGGAATCCTGCAGAACAATCGGTACATCCGAGAAAGGTCCTCCACCTGTAAAGAGCATCCTCATTAGACTATCAATGTGTATTGAGTACCATCATTATAACAACCTTATCCAACTGAACATGCATTGATTGTCAAAGAGGCTACCACAATGAACAAGTACAGGGTCATGTTGTATTTTCTATCTCACAAGATGAAAATTCACTTACTCACCTTGTCATCCCTCAACAGAGAATGGCATCCTGAGTGTTCCTTTTCAAGGAGTTGGTTTTCATACTGTGTAAGCAATTCATGTTGGACCTTCTGCAAAATTGCAAAGGGGAACATATACAACACATCACAACTTGGTCAATGAGTTATTCAAGTGAAGTTTGAATAGCTGTTTCTTAGATATTGCACTCTTTTGTGATGCTCATTGTATTCATATCAACATCCTGAATAGATCATGCGGGCATAAACACCAGATGGAAATGGTAAACCTGCTCCCAAAAACACAGCCTGAAGCCCCTACTAGTACAGTTACTTGGAAAGAGGATTACTGCAAAGATAGCCAAATGATCACCACAGAGAAAACAGACCATCTGCTTGGAACATATCTATGAGATTGCAAACTCCACAACAACACTGACCATTCTCTCAATCCTAACCCAAAACTAACGCAACAAGAAAATGAGTGCAATCATAACCTTATGCATCTTCCCAAAAAGCACAGGTAACTCCTCAATACTTACAATTGACTAAATTGAGAGGCGACCCAATAAGGACATAACTATTTCAGACCTTGCAACACATCATGAAACAGAGGGAAAAAAGAAACTCAACCATCTTCCTTTTCTGTAAAAGTGCCTATGATACCATTTCATATTTGGTAGAACAGAGAGACCAGAAAACAAAAGTAAAGAAGCAGTTTCGACAATGACAACACTTCTCAGACCATCACCTTCACCACAAATACCAGTGATGAGCTGCCATGACCTCAGCCAACATGTACATAGTGACCAGCTACCATAAAATACCCCCTGACTTCATCAGCTCCCAGCAGTGGGTGGAGGTCAATGTCATACATTAACCAATGTACTGGGTTTTTTTAATTGAAAAGGAAACATTACCCTGACCTTGGTGCCAGGCTTGGATCTTCAAGTTTATAAACCAAGGACGTCAGACATTTCAGTCAAAAGCCCATGCACCCTTGGATCTCTTCTTGCAAATAAGAAGAAATTTGTAAAGACCTCTTTCAAAAGCTTCTTGAAGAAACAACTTCCAGAAACGACAAACCAAATTGGGTCTTGAACAATGTCTAGGTCAGATGAAATTATAATAAACTAACATGAAAGTGAGGATAAATAAATCTTTGGAGATGGAAACAAGCAGAATTACAAATACTCTCAGTACTTCCAAGAGACTCAAGTCCTTTTGCCTTTTATCTCTATAACCAAAGAAATCTTGATCTGAAGATTCAATGCACTTCCAAGCTACTAGGGGAGGGGAGCAAACTCTTTTAAGAACCGAAGGATGACACCATGGAAGGGAGGTGCTGATCAATGAAACCTGAGATTTGAGAAGGCATAAGAAGACACAAAGGAGGAAAACTGATAGGTAGCATTGAACTTTCAGATTTCAGACCTTACTTCTAGGATGCAGAACAGTTTAGAACCATTTCTCATTACATAGGAGTAGGTTTATGAACTCTGGGTGACTTTGTCACCTTGTAAATTACAGCCTCTAGAAACAAATGAAATGAAGGATACTCATCCTCCTTTTCTTTTCCAATCAAAGCACCAGCAAGATTCAACCTTCTACTATCAATTCTCCCATTTGAAACCATAAAATCTTGACATTTTCAATGTAGCAGAATGGAAAGGAATAAAAAACCATCTTTGGCTAAGACAGCACACACAGGTCTAATCTCAAAAGAAGAAATTGTAAGGAGTTTTGAGAATCTTTTGGCTTCTCTTCCATGAATCTTTGAAAGGCTGACCTGACTTTTAGGTTTGACCCACTTATAGCATTTTACTCAAACAAACAGTAAACATATAACATAAAACCACACCTCTATCTCCATCTAAAACAGGGAATATCTTGGCAAGAAATTCAAGGTGATTTTGCCTGAACCCTTCTCAGATGGTGGGTGTAGATAAGAATGTAAGAATCTGCTCAAAATTTCAACAATCAACAGAAACCTGTCCTGAAGATTCTATGACATTTCTGGAAGCAACAAGAGTACACACTGACGAAGTCAGCTAGCAGTCAAGAGGCATAACTAAGTCAACAGTATCCTTATTCAGTCAGTTGGAAAGGTAAACTTCATTTCATTTTAGCCTGCCATTGTATAAGCCAACATCTCGGCTTATGGCATTGAGAGGACGCCTCCATAAAGGGCCATACAGATTTGTATATCCATTCAAGAACTACAAGATTACTTACCTCCAACAGCTTCTGTTACTGCTCGCATGCAGATAATGGCCAACCCTTTCCTTCTCTCTTTTCAAACACTCCTCAGCCTGCAACCAACTGACATTTTGCATCATGACAAGCTACATCATATTGAAACTGAGCATGAAGACAACAATTGGGGCATGCAAAAGAGATTTTCATGGAAAGAGAGGATGTAAATGATGTGTTCCAAGACCTTAAGCATGTAGTCTGGGCAGGAATCTTCCTCGATCCAAGATGCTGCTTTGCGAGAGTAATAAGCAGCAGTGTCTTGGAGCATGGAAGTTTCAAAGTCAGTTTCATATGCATCCATATTACCCATGCCAATTTCCACAAAGATGCCAAGCACATTCTTCAGGAGTGCACGATCAATCTGCTCCCCTTCACGCTCACGATCAATCTGTGTGATCATAGTGAACAAATGCATCAGCAGTTCTGAAACTAAGCAACTAACCAGTCATATATACCCAAGAGCTTATCACAACTGTAGACAAAAACCCCCAATTCCCAATTCAACTTCACCAAACAAGTCTGCAAAGATGCACAGTTCTGTTTGCAATGCACAGTCAGGAAACCATACCAAGGCAACAACAGCGTCTTTCACATTTGTTTTCATTTCTGCATAGACCTGCATGTCAAGAATGCCAACACCCATGTCATATGAAAAAGCCAGCCATCAGATGTAAACTACAAGAGGAGACAGCTGCAACTACACAATTTTACAGAGTGCAAAGGAGGAGACCCATACAAAAGGGTGCCTACAACCATCCTGATTTGTAGCTCAGAAAAAAGACATACCAGGTCACGGAAACACATGAGTCCCACTTCACTGAGTGCTGGGAGGGATCTTCTTGCAATAAAGTATCGATCGAGGTAATTGAAAAACCGCGACAACCAGCGGACCATGATCTTGTGATTGTCCCATCTCTTCACAAGCTCTCTCAGCATGAACTCATCATGCTTTTCTCTTAGTGCAGGCAAGACCTGTTAGTACAACAATTTTTTGCTCTTTTAAGGTTAATCCACAGAACAGTCAGGATGAAGATCTCCAGAATCCAGTTGTCAACCTCACAACAGTTATGCGTCCTCCAAATTAGGGTTTCTGAGTAAATCTACAGAAGTTCATGATTTTCTTGGTGAAAAACAAATGGGTTCAAACTTGTTCACACAACTTTCAAGGGAGAAAGATCTAGGGGAAACAATGGATCATCATCATCTTGGGTTCCCAAAGGCATGATAACACAACCAAAGGGGCAAAAGGAAAATAAAATAAAATCATGCATGCTCTTTACATACCATGCTGTTGATGTACTCCTCAAACGACTCCCTATATCTATCATAAAGTTGTTGTGAGTAATCCTGTGGAGGCTTCTGGGTACACATGTTGTAAATTGTCCTGCACAGAAGTTGGCAATCAAGAAGCAAAGAAGACTGAATATCTGAAAAGGATTCTCAACCCACCCAAACATCCAATCCTTTCTTTCTACACATCATGAAGAGAAGAAGAACGCCGCAGTAAAGAAAGGCGCATCTCAAATACCGAATCCTTTTCTTTCCACACATCATGAAGAAAAAGAACACCGCAGCGCAGAGGGGCGCATCTCAATATATGTATCCATCCGGCCGCAAAGAAGACAAAAAACCCCGTTGAGTTTGTTGCATACAAAAGCCAATGGAGACAGACAGGGAGGGAGGGGGACATAGAGAAGAGGGAAGAAATACGTATAAAGCATGATGTACTCCTCGGAATTGAACTGCTGCTCCGGCACTCCTTCTAAGAGATTCTTGAGCTTGGTGATGCCCTTTTGCATGAAAGCCCATCCTTGCTCCAGCTCTATCACCTTCCGCTCATTGGTGGTCGTCATGATTCTACCACCACCACCACCACCACCACCGAATCCTCCACTGCCCCCGCCCGGCCCCCACCCTTCTTCCACCAACCCCCGGAACCCCAATCCCTCTCACTCTCTTCACCAAGAAAAACACACAAATTTGGAAACCCCACAAACAAACACCTCAAGCTAGGGTATCCCAAGCTTCCGCTGGTGGAAGGAGCGTAATAAATCCTCTGACCTCAAGCCCCCACACCCACAAGACCAAATTCATTCGATCGACAGCGACAGCAACACTTCCGCCCGCGACTCGCCTCTCCTGCTGGCTCCTCCTCGTCACGTCTCCTCGCTCGTAGAGACGACGACGCCTGGAGCCAAAAACCAGCGGACGGTTGGCCATGACCAGTTCGGCGACCGTTGGTCGGCGAAGAAGCCCTTCTTCCCCGACAAGTCGGAAAGAACCCGAGAACGAACGAATTAAACGAACGAATGAATATCATCATACCGTTGGACACCTGTGGACTCGCTAAACTCTGTTCACGGATGAAGATCGTAAATTAGGTATATATATGCACTTTGTTCGAGGATGAAGATCGGAAATTAGGAATACATATACTCTGTTCATGGATGAAGATCATAAACCGGGGGAAGTATTTAGTCTGTTCACGGATGAAGATTACGAATTATTGGAATTAAATCTGCTTATGGATGAAGGTCATCACATAACGGAATGTAGAAAGCAGATGGCTAGTTCAGTTGAGTCAGTGATTCATGGATGAAGAAAATTTGATCACACCCTATCTATCCTTCACAGATGAACTCAACCCTTTTCATACAGTGGGGAGATTCGTTCCAGCCTTCTTCTTCACCAGCCTCTCAGCTTCTCAGGGCAAACTGCTGTTTCAAATGGCTGCAGCAACCCTTCATTTGATCACCTCAGTTGTATATATATTTCATACTCTGGCAGCTTCAATAGAGCTCTACTCATCCACAAATGTGATTACAGATCCAATAACTGGATTCAAGTTATCCACACATCAGACAACTTTGGTAAAAAAACAAAACTTAAAGTTAATCAAAACCAAGCAAGAGGTGATGATGTAGCAAATTAGATTTGAGGTCATTGAGGACCAGGTGACTGCTACCTGAAGGTTAAGATCTAAAAGCTTCTTCACCAACACAAAAAGAAAAAAGCGGTTTGACTTCACACCAATGCATGCATGCATGCATCCTAGTTCGCACTCACAATGACCAAATAAGAAGCCTATTCCACCTAGGAACATGACAAATCCAGTAGGGCGAAGCTGCTGTCCCCATTAGGTGGTAACAGTCTCTACCCTGGGTCTCCCCACCATTCATTTACAGCACAAGAGCATTCCCCACTATTTATTCATGTTACAATTGAAACTGGCGGAACCTGAAGTGGAAACAGTTGATGACTGCTTGAAAAAACCATGGGAAAAACCTAAAACTATACCTGAATAATACCCCAGAAAAAGGGGCATTACTGCTGTAATTTATCCCCTGCACCCCACAAACAGGGGCCTTACATGTGGAATATGTGATTCCCCCTCACACAGGGCCCCAAAACTGTGCAAAATTCTGCCCGACAATTGCCCTCAAGAACAAAGGCAAAACACAAACAGGTACTTACAAAAGCTTGAATCGCTGCATAATATGTAAGCACAGTACTTTATGTCTCTTGTAGATTTAAAAGGTTCTGTTATTACACATGTTTATATGCAAATTGAATGGCAAAGTAGGTTCTGTTCAACTGGTCGTTAGATAAGAGCAAAATTCCAATCCTCTTTAAGAGAATCTGAGTTTAGCTTTCATTCTTCAGAATGACAAAGATACTCACCATCTCAGAATCTAAGAACAAGTTACAACTACAAAGCCTTAAGAACCTGTAGAACTGATTATTGATAATGCCCAACTTAGCAGTGATAGAAATATTGGAATGAATGTGAGGCATATGGATAGAGTCAATACCTAGAAATTGCAGAGAAATCTCCACAACAACAATTTTCAAGGTAACATGACAATGTCCAATTGTAACTGCACATGAAGTGCCAATCACAATGTGTCAGACCATCATTACATTTACCACTAATCACAGTGACAAAATACCATGACTACCACCTGACTTCATCATCTCCCAACAACTGCAGAAATAAGTGTTGTAATAATCGGTCACAAATTTTCAGGCAACGCATTATACAAAATCTGCATCCTGAGTTTCTATCACATTTCCACAAGCAATAATAAGACTCAGGTCATGATGCTCAAGAGACCACACATCATAATGTCAACACCTGCATACATACTCTGGTTGTGTATGTAGGTTTATCAAGATATTGCATGAAAGACCACTAGGACTTCACTTAATGGCTAATCTAAGAAATAGCAGGGGAAGTCAAGAAGGTGTAATAGAGCAGATTCATGAATACCTCATACATGAAGAGCTGATCCACACAGTAAAAATGTGTGGCTCTTAAGCTGAAAGGAATCCAGAATAAAGTTCCAACAATTGAGAAGAGTGCAGACAAGAAAAGTCAGAACCTAAAACTACATTGTCTTCTGTGGAGCTGACCAAGTCAAAAGAAAAAGGCATCAGTAACACCTAACATAGGCCTGTGTCCTGAACAGGACATGTTCAAAGGCCCATAGAAGTTTAATAGCTGTCAGGGGGCCAACAAGGAAACAGCTCAACATCACCAGGAGTGCAACATCTCAGACACTCACATGGAAGATCCATGATTTTAGTTGCAAACATCAAGCACTTCTTTGAAGTAATCACAACTGACCACAAGAACACAACATGATCACCCCACATTCCTGCCCATGAATTGCCTGCAAAGGCCAGTAGGGTCTGTCTAATAAACACATATCCTGGATAATTTAGGCCACCTGCCTTTCTTCCCATGTGGTGGGACCCCCAGGGCTGTTTCTCTCAGATAACCACAAGAAGGAATATAGTACTGGCCAAATCCTGCTAACCTCATGTGCTGACAATGTCCATAATACCCATCAAGCAGAAAGCCCAAAAAGTTGTTTGTCACGCAAATGGCCCCATTTGAGCCATATGAAATTTCACAATTACAGTCTGGCTGCAAGTCTTCAAATCTCCTCAGCTACAGAAGTGGTGTTATGACACAGTCCGTCCATAGCTTACAGCTGCAATGTAAAGATTCTTTTACCACTTCTCCTGTACAACAGAAAAAACCCACCAGGATCATGTCTTACAATTATAAATGCACAGACTCTGAACTCAGACATACAAAAAGAGAGACCAGCACCAGTGGCTCTAACCTTCACATGTGTACTTGGAAAGGCAGATGTGCGCAAAGTTTCCTGAGTTTCATCAGCTGGTTTCCTGCGTGGTACACTCAAAACAAATGCACCCTGGTCCCACGTTGCAGCTGTAGAAGTGATGCGGTACCCACTATCCCACCGTCGGTGTATTCCTTCGCTGGGATACAAGAAGTCTAGCTCCACTACCTACAGGTGAAACACCAACAATCGGCAATCAACCTTTGAAGAGTCAAAGACATCTTTGCAACCACAATCTTAGCCTAGTCTCAAACTGACCTGGTCTGAGAAGCCTGCATTGCGTGACATAACAACACCCCAACGGCTGCCAGCTGTAGCCATGGATGTAACATAGAATCCCTCCCTCCATTTCTTGTTGATCCACTTGAAAGGAAATGAGTCACTGACTTTATATGATTGTTGAGTATAAGATGTACCTGATAGACACACTCGCATGATCACACTTTCATTAGAGATTCACAAATTAATGACATCCAAAACAAAATGTAGCCGAAACACTGCACAATCAACAAATAGAGCCTGTTCTGACCTTTTGACATTACAACAAGAGAGCTCCCATTGTTGGCACCAGCAATTGCACTGATGTAGTAGTTCTTCTCCCACTGCTCCATAATCCACTCCTGTGTACATAGAAAATCAATCAAATCAGTAAGCAATTCCCAAAGAAATTGCATAACACTACATGAGTCATTGATATACCCAGTGACCCCAATGGTAAAACACCCTCACAAACCTTGTGGAGAAAGACATGGGAGAGCTCATAAACTTGTGCAGTGAACCCAGTTCCAGCATCCATGATCAGAGCCCACAGGTTTGTACAAGAAGCCACACTGCTTATATACAAGCCATCTTCATTCCCCTTCTCCACATGCTGGGTCAACCGTGAATCAGCCACATTGTAGTGGTACCTGCACTTCCAAACCTAGTGTCAAGTCACTGAATCACCAACATTACAGGCCCCCAACAAATTGCACATCACAGTCTGATCAAGTATCTACATGGTCCTTACATTGGCCTGTCACTAAACAAACTGATTCACTCAAAAGAGAACATAATGTGTCACCAAAAGGGAAGGACATCAAGTTATCTCCAATCATATATGTATGAAATTGCAGAGAACTCTCCACAACTAAGAATTTGATGATACTGTGACAATAGGTGCAGTCACAACCTTATGAGGGTCACTCACAAAAGTGTCAGACCATCCCCTTATCACAAATAGCAGTGACGAGCTGCCATGACTACCCACTGACTTTATCAGCTTCTGATGGTGGGCATAGACAAGTATAAAATAATCTGTCCAAATTTATTTGGGCAAACCATTCTACAAAATCTGCACCTTGAGAGTCTGTCGTGTTTCTGGAAGCAACAGGAGGACTCAAGTCATGATGTTGGCTGGCAATCAGTACATCTAGCTACACAAAAAAGTCAATAGTATCCTCATTCAAGCTGCAACAAGCTCGTGAGAGTAAGCATCAATTCATTTTAGCTTGTCCCTGTAAATGCAAGCATATAAACTGAAGGCATAGAGAGGCCTACATAGAGGGTATGTGGTTGGGCCCTTCTGCACACCAACCATATCCTCTACTTCCAATCATATTCAGAAGGCACCCATACCTTTGCTTCATTGGCCGACGTGCATTGTAGACAGTTATCCATTGCGTTGCAGGCATTCCAAGTCGTATCTTCTTCTTTGGTTGATCATCCTCTTCCTCCTCAATACTCATCCTTCCCCTCTTTTGTCCAACCTATCATGGCAAGATTCATGAATTAAAAACTCATAGGCAGCTGCCTCCTTGTATATGACCTAGATAAATCACTCTTGCATACTTGTCAGCAAAGGTGAAGACATATTCCAACAAATCCCACCTTCTGTGCACCATCAGTGTTGATAGGCCTAACAGCTGGATTTGGGCCCAAAATTCCATCGAACAGTGATACAAGCTTGGCATAGTTGGGCTCCTCATCAAACTTCATGTTCACAACAATTTCAAGGAACTGCTTGAAAGGCATTGGGCAGAAACAGCACAACATCTCTGGTGATGTTGCCATTTTTTTTTTACATACTAGGAAACCCTTGTTGTCACCCTATACATCAGCACATCAAACTCCTATTAGAAGCCCGGTAATAGTCACCTTCAGCACCATACCAACTGGGAGATGTACCAATCACAACCCTGTGAAAAGCTAAACCTGACATAGTGGCAATCCAATTCCTACCTGATAACCTTGCCAAGGCAGACGACCACGAAGAAGAAACACCAAGGTATAGGCCAATGACTCCATATCATCCCTTCTACTGCCAGTACGACCCAAGTGTGCATGCACACTTGCATAACGAACTGTTCCACTGCCACCATTGGAATGCACTGAGTTACAACATTCATTTCTGCAAAACAGCCACAGCTCAATAATGTCTTGCTCACTAACTTAACAAGGATGAAAATGCTTACCGAAATACATCAGGCCTTTGGTCATAATCTACATGCTGGCCAGTAGTTCCATCCCTCCACCTTGTGGCTGCCATAACAACCCATGTACACAGCATCAGATTCCTTCTCAACACAGATGGATCTATTCCCCTTTCCCTCTAATGCTTCTGCAAACATGAGACCCTTTGAGACAACATTCAGCAACTGATGTTGCAGTCACAGTGGACATCATCATTTGCACTAGCAGGTATTCACCACTAGGTTGCCACAGTACAAGATGCACAACAACTGGCCTTTCACTCACCTAGGCCAAGATCAACAAGGAAGAGCTTCTTCTCATCAGCTGTTGCAGGTTGTCCCAGGAGGAAATTTTCTGGCTTCACATCTCCATGAACATACCTAAATTCAAGCCCCACTTTAAATACATGTCTAGACTCCAGACATATAGATGCAACACTGAGGAAATAACAGTCTCAAACCAGAAGATAATCCATGACATACATCCAACATCTGCATCAGCCCCAACATGCATGTTACCCCCCCAGGATATGGGAATGTACCCTCTAGAATGTAGTTTCTCAAGAATGGAAATTGCTTCCACTGCAATGCAAGCCACCATTTCAGTAGACATCCTGCATGAGCCAACCAAAATCACCACAGTAAGATTTGAGATGCAAAATGTGTACAATCAAAACTGAGTCCCCCAATGGGTCTGCCTGTCTGCAAAAGAAGCACAACAGACATTCAGCAAGCTTGAGGAGCAACTTACGCCTGGCCTGATGAGTTCCAAACATCCCACAGACTCGGCCCAAGCATGTCCATGACCTGCAAATAGCAAAGGTAATCCAGAAGCTGTTAGCACTCTGCATTGAATACAGCTCTACAGGCTATTGTGCCGTAGAGAAAATGGGCAACTACCAGATGATGGGCCTCAGGCCAAAATGGTACAAGCTTTACCATGACATAGTAGTCCCCTTGTCGGCCTTTGAAATGCGCACGGGGCACCCCATGACTGCCACCAAGTGTGCTGCAAAAGTAACAAGTGTTTGACTTACCGCACTTGATACAAGACAAAGACGGCAGGAAAACTCTAGGGGATAAAAGATGGAGCTACTGAGATGGATAAGGTAAGTAAGAAAGCACATAACAATCCCAAATGCACAGGATAAGACCAAAAATGTTGCAACACACAACAACAGCTCTATGACTTGAAAGAATCCATACTTATAAACCTGCCACTCATATGGGGGACCATAATTGCACCCCTTGCTGCTCCGGTGCTCAAACTTCAATGCAACCTGCCAACAAAATTTGCATCCACAATGTTCAGCTCATCACATTGAAACTCAATGCAGAAAATGATGTGAGTTGCCAAATGGGATCATCTCTGTAGGAGCAGCAACTCAAAGACTCAGTCAGATCATGCCCAACCACCACAGATACCCTTGCTATCAACTACTATTGAATGCCAATCCTATACTTTTTTTGTCATACACAATCAACATACTGACATAAGCCGCAGCACTGCATAAGGAGTGAGATTCACCTCTACAGCCTGTGGACCAGTCCGCTCAGTGCCCCCACTCACACGTCGACCTACATATACTTGTCCAAAGCCACCCTTGCCCAGTTTCCTTTCAATCTTGTAAACTGGTGACCCACCAACTTGCACCTGCATGTCCTCTCAAATGTTGAAAGAAAGAAAGAGAACAACCCTTAAGAAAAATGTAACAGACAGCAACCACATATGCATGGACCAAGAAGAAACATCAGATGTATACATCCATACACACCAATCAAAGACAAACATCTCAACTTTGGTTCATCTGGAAACAAAACCAGGCCATAGTGATATGGCATGATTTTCCATGGCCACATCCCTCCAATGTCTGACATGCTATTATCACTTCTTCCTCAGGTTGGCAGTCCAAAAGCAATAGTACCTTGTACATGGCGCGCGCACGTGCTAACTATAAGAGCGCAACATAAGCTACAATTGGAACAAATAAGATGTGCAAAACAAACAAGCAGACAAACAAGACAATTTACCCTCTCGGGAAGAGGTGCCGCGCTGCCATCATCTTCTGCGCCAGGTACCTTGTCTGCACTGCGGCCAGCGCTCTCTTCTTCCATCGCCCTGACTTCAGCCGCTTCTGCTTCTCTGAGGTTCTCTAGATCAATATCCTCTTGGACGTTTTCCTCTTCAAGAAGCGGAGATGGATATTGAACCGGCTGAGGCAGAGGGGAACGGGACCTAGGAGACACTCCCTTTCCCCGTCCACTGCCTCTGTGCCCCGCACCAGCGGCAGCCCTGTGTTGAGGAGGAGAGTTTTTGTTGTTGCGGTTTTGCTTGATAGGCCGACTGCTCCCGCTTTCCTTCTTCGCCGGGTTCCCAACCCTAGTAACAACTGCTGCTTCTGCTGCTGCTTCTTCGTCGTCTTCTTCCTCTTCTTCTTCTTTAGCCACTGCAGCACGAGTCCTAACACGATTCCTCCGCAGACGAGCCTCCTCTACAACAACACCAGCCGCACGTCTCCGGGGAGTCGTTCGTCTGGGCACAGTTTCAGGGCAGACAGCTCCTGCCGGGACTAGGGATGGAGGATGGGGAGGACGGGCCTGTCGCGCTCCACTACGCAACTCTGGCATCCTTCACCCATGCACACCTGCTGCAGCCGGCAATGTAATTTCTCTCGCTGCGCAATCATATCTTGCCTACTGCCTGGTTCGTTCTTCTCCTTCCTTCCTTCCTTCCTTCCTTCCGTCCCCCTCCTCCTTTCTCGCCGATGCCTCTCTCCCTAACGATCCTGAACAAATAGCAGCAAACAGGCAACGCAGACTGCGTAATCTCTGCCAATGCAGGCAAGGGAGCAGCAAATTGTAGTCCGTCCAGGGATGAGGCCTATTCCGTCGAGGGAGACTTTGTTCTCGTCTTCTTCTTTCGCTCCTCGTCTTCGTCTTCGTGCGAGTGATTTGTGTCCGGCAAAGACTGCCGCGCCGTGCCGTGCCTTTGGCTGCCGCTGCTAGTGCTTCCGGTTCTGGTTCGGAACTGGTCCAGGTTCCTTAGCTCCGGAGCGGAACGGGTCCTTCGCTGGTCCAGGTTCCTTAGGTCGGGAGGGGAACGGGTCCTTCGCTAAGGGAACGTGTTCCACGAAGGAGTGAGTACAGGAGCACATGGACAAAACGCCATTTGAACTCTGAAAGGGATGGAATTTGGCTGGCCAGGCAGAGGGACCGAACGCATGGGAACGTTCTGGTTCTGTAGTGCGTAAGGGAACGGGTTCCACAAACCAGTGAGTAGGTACAGGAGCCAGCACATGGACAAAGGATGCGTTTGGAGTAGGGTAAGGCCCTACGTTGAGGGCATCACCAGAAGAACGGCCCATACAAGGCAGAAGTAAGCGTGGGCCTGGTTTTGGTAATGCCCTTGACTGAGGCCTTTATCAAACGTAATGCAGGGTAAATTCAATTTGGACATTGGGGTATGAACCAGTCACTGTTGGGTGGTTCTCACTGGCCCAGTGACTCGGTTCTCATTGGGTGCCCCGGTTCTCAGTTCGGTTTTCACATTGGAAACCAAACAACTATTCTCACTTTGGATGAAAATAGGGCTGAAAACTGGTTAGGAGAACCATGTGAGAACTGACTTAGTAGGAGAACCAAAATTGGATTATTTTTTTTTTTTTTTAAAGAATCGGATGGGTTTTCACATGAAAATTTGGAGAACCATGTGAAAGTTGACTAGGAAAACCAAAACTAGAAGGTTTTTTTTTAATTTAAAACAATCAGATGGGTTTTCACATGAAAATTTGGATTCAATTCTCATGGTTCCGGAGGGAAAATGGGTAGGTTGGAATTAGGTTTAGGGTTAGAAGTTTTAGGGTTGAAGGTGGTGCCTCGACTTAAGGAGAACACGACAAGAGAGGGATATAAAACTAAGAAGGTCTTTTGCCTTATTAAATTGCGTTTTTTTTGTTTTTTTGTTTTGCATTTGTTCTTCATTTTGCCTTTGTTATTGTTGGTTCTTTGCCTTGCATTACTCTTCACCTTCCATTGATGCTACTTATGGTGGTGCATGATCCCTCGTCTTACATTGTTGCTTCTTGTTATGGTTCATTGCCTTGCACTACTCCTACTCATTGTGGTCCATCACATTGTATTACTCATGTTCAATATGGTTCGTCACCTTACATTGCTCCTACTTGTTATGGTCCATTTCTTTATGTTGTTCCTACTCATTGTGGTTTGTCTTCTTGTGTTGCTATTGTTCGTTGTGGTCCATTGCCTTGCACTACTACTACTTATTGTGGTCCATCGCCTTGCACTATTGTTGTTTGTTGTTGTTTGTCACCTTGCACTATTGTTACTTGTTGTGATTCATGTGATTCATCTCCCTCGCCTTGTGTTGTTATTGCTTGTTGTAGTTCATTTCCCATGTTTTGTTCTATTGCTGCTCGTTGTGGTGCATTGGCTTCATCTTGGATTGTTGTTACTCGTTGTGGTGCATTGGCTTCATTTTGGATTGTTGCTACTCGTTGTGATTTGTCATTCCTCACGTTGCATTATTGTTTCATCATTCCACATCGTTTCCAAGTACTCACCTCACCCTCCCTTGTGTTGTTATTATTTGATGTGGTTCGTCGCTCCTCGTTTTTGACTACTGATGTTTACTTGTTGAGGTGATGTACTTCCCCCTCCTACAATATGCAAGTTCTAGAACTTGGAGTGTGAAATGTCAGCTTAGGAAATTAAGGTAGATTTTTTCATTCAAAAGTTTTGTGGTTTTATTTTATTTTTGCAAGTTTTTTTGTTAATGTTTTTGGTTTTGTTTTGTTTTGTTTATTCTATTTCAACTTTTGATTTTTTGTTTTTCATTTATTGGTGTAAAATTATTCTTTTCCTGATCTCAACTTTGACATTCTAACTTGCATTCTAATCTTACATTGCACTTCATTTTTGTAAATACCTTTTGTAAATGTAATTTATAAATGCTTTTATAAGTGCTTTATGGTAGCCTATAGGTTTGCATATTATTATTTGGTTTTTTTTGCCACTTGTTTGGTATAATTTCATCTTGCAACTGATAATGGAATAGTCATCCCGAAATGAAAACAAAATGAATAATAATGATGAAAATATTTTAAATGTTGTAATGGAAAAAAAGTTTAAATTTCAACCAAGTCTATAAATAAATATAAGTATTAATGTACATAAAGGAGAAAAACGAATTAAGGAAAACTTGAAATTTTTGCATTCTCAAAGAAGAAAGCGGAGACATGATAGTATAAATGCATTATGTTTATCATTTTATTGTGTAAATGACAATAAGATAATGGATGTTAAATGTTCTCGATTGATGAGATGCATTTTTTGTTATGTGAGTCTAGTTCTAATATTAAATGTCAAAACACAAACAAGGAAAGGTTGATATTGTATAACAATGCAAATGTTTTTCATATTTTTTTACATGGGGTTGGTGAAAGGAGACAATCATCTTTGGTGTTTTTTTAATTCATTCATTTTTGTGTTGTAGTTCAAGTGGCAATCGTTTGTAAGATAGTTTAACCAAATTTTGCTACAAACATGATCAATGAAATTAAACAAATTTAAACATCTTTTCACATTTTGGGTTAGGTCAAGCTTTATGAAAAAATAGTCTTAAAATAAAAGGGCTGGCACAAGGCCCTACGAAGATAACCCCTTCTTTTAAGGTTTCAAGCCCCAAAGGCCTTCCCATGCCTAAAACACATCTACTACACATTTTAAATTTGAAAAGTTTTTTGATAAATTAAAAAGGTGTAGGGTTAAGTGCACAACATATGCAACCAACAATTTCAAAATTGAATTTTCAATTTATGTGATCCATGAAAATTGTTCTAGTTAGTGTGTTGAACATGATGCTATAAATTATGGTTATCTTTCATTTTTCAATGATAGTTAAGGAAAACATTATTAAAAAAATTAGACTATCGATTCTCATATCTAATGATTCTAATATGGTTAAGACATGTTGGTTCTAGGTCAAGGCCAATCATGGGTTTTACAAAAAGAAAAATCATATATCAAATGTAAGGACAAATGAAAATCATATTTTAAAAATATTACTTTGTAAATATTTTCAATAGTTGACCACTATAAACTTGATGCAATCAATTTTCATTCCTGAATAATGTCACCATTAATATTAACATAGTTTATTAACATAAATACCCACATGGATCTCTTTACTACATTTTTCCAAAATGACCTTAAGTCAACAAAAATACAAACAAAAGCCTAAAATAAGCAATAATGCACAAAAACTAAAAACATTAAAATTCTATTCAACACCAAATGTGGAAATTAAATACATCCAACATTAACATTCATCTTCAAAAGAAACCCCACTATCAAAGATCAATTTTTCATTGTCTTCTATCAACACATTCTCTACATTAATGAACTTAGTGAAGGAAGAATTCATGTTTCCTTCCTTTACAATCAACACAAACATCATTCAATTAATTTTTTTAATCATGATCAATTGATTTAGATTTTCAACCCCTAGCTTGGATTGCCATAGGTTAATGATCACCCCAACAATATTGAAATTTCTCTCTATCTAAATATGAGACTCAACAATCTCGAAAATTTGATGCGTTAAATAAATAACGTGATGAAATTGATTTTCATGTGTCACTTCAAGGATTTTCACAATCCTTAAGGTTTATTCACAAGCAACGAAATATATGCAATTAATTTTTCAATAATGAATGAAGGGCATCATCATTGGAAACAAATTGTCCAAAAATTAAGTCTTCATCAGATAATGGACCAAGTTCCAAAGGAACTATAAGGTTCAACTTTTTATAAATGTGCAAGAACATTGGCATGATTAGTTATACTGATGAAGTAATTAAAAATTCCCATGCACTGTTGAATCACTCTGAAACTTTTGTGTCATGGGTCAAGCATGATTGCCATCATGTTGTACCCCTTGATAATTAAGTATGTTTCTATAAAAGCAAGAGAAGGTCTAGAATTTCAATCACCTAGCCCAACATGCAGTGTTTCATATCTTGAAGCTCTAAATCAAAAAAATCTCCCCAAATTAGATGTTGATGAAGGGTCTCAATTTCACAAACTTGTTTTTGCACACTTTATATCAAAGTGAATTCTACAACCAAAACATCAAATAACAACCCAAATCCATTGAACTAATTCAATATGCATTAAGTTACCACAAGTAGTAACACATCAATCACATTCTTGCAATGGTTCAAGTTTGACCATTATTCATTCATGTTTACAAATGGGTTTTTTGTTGTCCATAACAAATGTTGATTGTTTTCATATATTCAAAAGTTTCTTGAAACAAAATGACATAATTGTCAAACCTAATTTTCACCATGGTCTTCAATTTCTTTAATGGGAGTTGATAATTCAAACATGTTTCCTTCCACTCCCTGCAACTTTTCCCTAATTTTTTTGTCTAAGTAATTTTTGCTTGCAACTTTGTTTAAGCATATTTCAAATTCACATCTCGCAATCTCAAGCAAAATTTAGAATCATTTGTAACATATTTGATTTTTTTGAACATAACATGGCCCTAACATGTGCTAGAAAATGAAACCAACAAATCTAAAAGGGCACAAGAAACAATATGTTTTAGTGTTGCAATCATGGTTCCCATATTTGTTCCTTTGTTTGTGACAAATGCAATGACTTTATCAATCAACCCAAAAGACTATAACAAGTTTTTCACTTATTCAATGGTTACACTTATACTTTCAACTATGAACAACATTACCGTGACATGACATGGTTGCCAAGAGGAATTGACTAATGAAATCACCAAACCAAAGGTATCATTATCATTATGTGACATTCACAAGTGAAATGTTGTTGTGCAAATAATGCATTGAACAAATGCAAGGTGAATAAGATATGGCATTATAAAATAATAGGTCATTTTTGGAAGAAACACATTATCTAATTTTGACATGTTTTATGCCTCTTTTGTGTTGATCCTTTGCTTTTGAAGTTTAAAAAGATAATGTAGAACTTACCTTGACGTTTCCATAATTATTTACATCATTCAAATCAAATAAAAAATGAAAAAGATCTATAAGTTTTTAGTTGTAGGCCTATGGGTGTTGATAGGCTTGTCTTCCCATGGTGGCAACTAAATTATTTGTCCCATATTGTTTGGCTTCAATTTTGATAATCCAAATTATATAAGCAAATGCACTAGGATGATGTAAAAACAAAGTAAACTTGAAAATGTAATAGCCCTTTGGGATGAACACACAAAAGAGGCTTAACCTTAATGGCTAAGTTAAATGAAATAAGACTTTAATTGTATTTTAGGTATAGGCCTAACCTAATGCCTATGTTTAGTTTTAACTTAGGTGCTTAAGTAAACCTTTTAACCTAAGCCTTGATTAGGGGGCCTAGGTTTAGACCTAACTCATCCCTAGGTAATTAGGTGGTTGCCTATGATTAAACACCACGTACATATACAGGCCTAGGTTATGCCAAGTGGCATTAAACTATTGGTCCACCCCAAACCCTATTAAATTACAACACATGTCGTCCCACCATTAGCCAAATGCATTGACCATTGTAGTTGCAACATAGTTGACCTTTCGACTTAATCTCTATTATGACCAATCAATGGTGGAATGTTTTGGGTGTGCCACATGTCACCACATCATTGGTTAAATTGACATAGTTGAAATGTAATCAAAATTGCAACTAAATATTTTGTTGATGTCATACGCAATCAACGAATGAAGTTCATCCACTAGTCAAAGAAAGTTGACAACATCTCACAACTAGGTTGGTGAAATAGTTTGCAACTAAAATGGTTAATGATGGCTATTAATGTGGTGTTGACAAGTAGCAAACACTTTCAACTAGAATGTCATTGTTGACTTATATTTGTTAAATTTTTTTGGTTTGTAGTTGAAAAAAAAAATTCCAATTGCAAAAAATACTTTGCAATTATTTTTGTTGCTTTCAACTATGTTTTATAGTCAAAATGTAGTTGAAAACATAGTTGCAGAAAAAGGGCGGGGGGAGGGGGGGGTTTCTACTACTATAAATTGAACCAACAACCACACCATACCATGAAGGATGGATAATGTGCAAATAGGAAATATTTTTATATTAGATTTCGAAATAGTTTAACATGGATTTGTTTAATTCATTTGATTTTATTACCTATTATTTGATCATTTAATAACTTTATATTGGATTAATTAACACCATGTGCCAATATTGGCTGTTTTTTAAACAAGGTCTCTTAGTGGTCAAATTCAACCTGAAAAATGTTAGTTTTTGGATTCAAAAACCCTATTTAATCCAAGCATGGGATATCAATAATATTCATGTCTATTGTATAAATTACCTTATAACCGTATTAACAAAAAAAAAATCAATAGATTATAGGTAAATTGAACATATTAATCATAAAATATTTTTTGTCAACACATAAGGATAAACTTTAGGACCATTCATTCTTTTTTTGATTTGGTGGTGCAAAATGAAAATCTTGGCAAAATACATTTTTCATTTAATTCAAATTCATTTCTAATGAATTTCCAAAGACCCCGGCCCCCCTCTTGTTTTATTCCTTTGTTTAAAATCCCCCACTAGTAAAGGATAAAGTCCTTATATAATAGAATTAAAACATTTCCACATGAAGTTTATTGTAAATAATGATTTTAATTACAATTTGCAATATATATATTTGTAGTTTTTAAATATTATAAATATCCCATGCTTATACTAAACAAAGTTTTTTGAATATCAATTTTTTTTAATTTAATTAATTTGGCCATTAAAAAGCCTCACTCAATAAAGTGTAAACACCAATGTGAGGCACTCAATAATGCTGATTATTGGAAGTTTGAATCAATAATAGGGTTTTCATTTTTACCAAGTGATTTATTACACAATTTTTTGATTCAGCTTCCTCTTAAATCCATTACAATGATCAATCCATCTCCACTTCCCATTTCAAAGTTTAAAAAAAAACAACAACAAAGGTGTGCTCAACAAAAAAATTTCCTTTGTCACCTACTAAAATCTAAGACAAATTTGTGGCAATGTATCAATTATGACATGTAATCCAATATAAATGGAAGACTTGGAATTGGTTTTTTCTCCATTTTCATAATAAGTATTAATTTGTGTTCATTTGCCTATTTCAAATCACATCAAAACTTGTTACCAAGTTTCACTACTAGAAATCTTGTCATTTGCAACCAGTCACTATGCAATTGGCATGCAACTAGTTGTCGTTTGTAACTATCTTGGTCATGTTTGCAACTACAAATTTGGTATTATATAATTTCTGGGCCATATGGTTGTGTGTGCAACTAACATGCAACTAAATGTGTACAACATGGACACGTGTCATAAAAATAATGGCTTAAACTTATACATATTTAAATATTATACTTAATATATCTATATAGGCTATATATAATAGTATTTTGTACCTCTAATACTAAGGTTAACCCCATGTTAACTAAGGCTAACCTAAACCAACCTAACTTAAATAAACAAAAAAGTTAAACTAACCATGGCTAAATTTATTAGATTAAACCGATTATGGCTAAATTAAATTAATTTAAAATTAACTGTGGCTTTATTAAATTAGGCCAAACTAATTATGGTTGAATCAAGTTAGGCTAAATAAATTATATTATATTAATTATGGCTAAACTAAATTATGTTAAATTAAACTAGACTAAAATAAATATGGCTAAATAAAGTTAGGCCAAACTAATTATGACTAAATTAAGTTAGGTAATAATAGTTATGGCTAAACTAAATTAGACTATATTTATTATGGCTAAACTAAATTAAGCTAAAATTGACAATGGTTAAATTAAATTAGGTTAAATTAATTATTGTTAAACTAAATTATGTTAAATTAAATTAAACTAAACCATGGTTTAAATATGTTTGACTTTATTTTATTTTGGAATATTTTTTCAGAAAATGTACATTTGATTAAACAAAAAATA
>Ga0116227_10002079_pt1 | contig 45693 bp, 43 predicted proteins | sample S1TSphgellanicum_FD_89693 | JGI IMG/M metagenome (GOLD analysis project Ga0116227, IMG submission 89693) | Host-associated microbial communities from peat moss isolated from Minnesota, USA - S1T2_Fb - Sphagnum magellanicum MG | ecosystem: Host-associated > Plants > Peat moss > Unclassified...
AAAAAATATCATAAAATTTTAATTTTATTAAATTTCAATAATAAAAAATTTTTGAAAATTCAATAATTTCCTTCACAAATTTTTTGGTATGTGGAAAAAAAAAAAAAAACCCAAAAATTGAATTTTATTTCAACATTTCTTGAAAATATCATAATTAGTGTCAAAGCTGCTGCTGTTGCCAAGGGTAGTAGGGTAATTATATTATTATTTGTAGAAAAAAGGTTGAAAATTTCGATTTATTATTTATTATTATTTTTGAAAGAAAAAAAAAAGTGTACAGAGAAGGAAAATTAAGAAATCATTTGAAATATTCTATTGTTTTTGGGACATGAAACCAAATTAAATTATTCAATTATTTATTCAACAAATATGTGTTTTTAAAAAGCTGCCCCTGTACTCTAGATTTCTTTTCTTAAATAGGTAAAAAAAGAAATCTGGCGATTTTCAAAAGTAAAACAAATCGCCAGATTTCTTTTACCTATTTTAGTTTTCAGTTCATAGCCATACTATGTTGATTAAAGAGAGTTGTACTTTATATATTTGGTTTATCTATAGCCATATTTGGCGAACATTTCATAATGTTGATCTCCAATATTATTTTTCTAGCTCTTCATATGGATGATTGCCACTTAATTAAGTTACATAATAAAATTTAGGTAGTGGTAGAACCTGTGTTTTTTTTGGATAATTTTGTGATGTTTCTCAAGTGGGGATCATCCATAAGAGTATTTAGCCAGATTTGGCGATATTAAAAATATGAAAGTAGAAATTTCTTACATACCCGGTTTCTTGACCCTTCTTGTTCCGAGCTTCCAGCTCTCCATCTCCATCTCCTCCTCCTCCTCCTTCGCCTCTTCCGCCCCGTCTTCTTCCTCTTCTTCTTCTTCAATAATCTCAATCAGCTTCGATCTTTGTTTCCTGCATTTTGTCCTCTGCAGTTTTGTTCTCTTTTTTCCCGTCAATTTGAGCTTTGGAGGATCTGATTTAGATAAGAGAGGCAATTGATTTGCTGCTGACATGACGCTGTGTTAGTGCGAGCTGGTTTTTTGCTCCTGTTCTTGTGTTGTTGTTTGATTGTTTGTTTGTTTTTTTGGATTTTCCGACTCAGTTTTTCATGTGCAAGAAAGCTTGCGAGTTGTTGCTTGAGGAGAGAAAGGTAAAGAAGAAGAGGCGGGCGAGAAGAGTTGGAGGATTTGAGAGAGAGAGAGAGAGAGAGAGAGTGTGTGTGTGTGTGTGTGTGTGTGTGTGTGTGTTTTCTCTGTAAACAAAACAAACCATGAGGATACAGTGTGATTCCTGTGCGAAAAGCGTGGCTTCAGTGATTTGTTGTGCAGATGAAGCTGCTTTGTGTGCTGATTGTGATTCCAGAATTCACACTGCAAACAAGCTGGTGAGCAAGCACCAGCGTGTTCCGTTTCTTCCTGACCCGGACTCACCACCTCGCTGCGACATTTGCCAGGTCTGTCTGTTGTTTCTTTCTGTTATGAACCTTGCTTGCACTCTTCTCTCTCTCTCTGTCTCTCTCTTCTCCTCCTCTTTTGTAAGTCTTTGCTCAATCAATCAATCCATCCTCTGCAACTAACACCTCTGCTTGAACCGAAGAGGACAAGATTTGCAGACTCCTCCTTCAATCGTCCTGCTGAAGAACAAGAAGAAAGAAAGAAAGAATAATGTCATCAGATCAGTATTTTTCTTCTTCTTCTTCAGGACGAGGAAAGAAGGAGCTCGCTCCGAAACCGTTTACAGAGTCTCTCGGTGTCCCGCTGAAGAAGAAGAAGAAGAAAGAAAGCATACTCTCATCAGATCAGTATTCTTCTTCTTCTTTTTCGGAAGGAGCTCGCTTTGGAATCCGATGCAGACAGACGCTGTGCTGCCTTCCCGCCGTTTTTGTGTTTTCTTTGTGTTTTGTTTGTCTTTCGGTGTTTTGCGATTGTTGTTCTTGGTGTTCTTGCGGTGGTGTTTTTTCTTGTTGCAATTTCATCTACGACTTTCTTCCCGTCCATGGTTCCTTGCTTGCTGTGTCGTCATTCCATTGTTGTAAACTCTTTTGCTACAAAGACGCTGCTGCAAATCCATTATATTGGAGAGAGTCTTGCGGCAAATTGGAACCTCCTACACGTATAGTTCAGTCTCATATAATGGATTTGCAGCGTCTTTGTAATGGTGCTGCGAAGAACAACAGCATCCGAACACTCTTGACTAAGCCTAGATCGAAGCTTCTGTCAAGAGAGAGAGAGAGAGAGAGAGAGAGAGAGAGAGAGAGAGAGAGAGAGAGAGAGGGTTCTTCTGACTGCCAACTGATTTCTGTCTTTGGTTCTGGATTTCTTTGCAGGAGAAACTGGCATTCTTCTTCTGTCTAGAGGACAGAGCTCTCTTATGCTGCAACTGTGATCTTTGCATCCATAATGCAAACGCCCTTACCGGCAAACATAGACGGTTTCTGATCCCAGGCACTCGTGTGTCTCTTGGTGCCGTTCCTGCAGTAGAGGACAAATGCACTACTACAGAGCAGCCTTTGACTCCGGAAGAAGAAGCAGAAGCAGCTTCTTATACATATCCAGCAGCAAAACCCAGTCTTTCTTTCTCTGAAACCCTTTCTCCAAGCTTGAAATCTGGTGAAGGACTGCCGCTGCTGCCCTCTTCTTGTTCTTGGCACAAATCTAACAACAATGAGGGAAAAACAACAACAATAACAACAGCTATGATGAAACCAGAGGCTGCAACTCTTTCCAGGCTGTCTTCTTCTTCTTTTCTTCCACCTGCTAGCAACAATCTGATTACACCTAGAAGGTTTCTTCAGACCAGTGGAGGCTCTGCAGCATCCTGCTGCATCACCACCACCACCTCCCAAATGTCCTCTATGCCATCGTCTTTCCACATGGAACAACAACACCAGCAGAGCTCTGGTTTGATGCGCTGCAAGAGTGGCAGCATCACCGAGTTTCTAACTGATGCCATACCTGGTTGGCAAGTGGAGGAGCTGCTCCTCAACTTGCCAGAGCTCACCACCACCGGAGGAGGTTACACCATCTGCGATGGTGGTGGTTCTACTAATAAGGTAATGAAATCTTTCCCAGTGTAGCTTCTTCACTTCATTCAGCATCTTGGTGGGTTAAAATGTTCATCTCTGCAATGGATTTTTGTATATGACCCTTTTGAGCGATTTACTGTATGCAATTTTACTACTCCAGATTCGATGCAACTTCTTCTTCTCGGTCATGTTGTGGATGTGATAAGATCAGTCTATGGTAGGAAAATAGACATGGGTTTTGGAGTTTGCCACGACAGTTTGCCTTGAGATCATGTTGGGAGGTTTTGGATTTTTTTGCAGCTGCAGTTTTGCTTGAGATAATAATAATGCTGAGGTTTGTGAAATTGCTGGTGTGTCCTCTTTTTTGATTGCAGGCAGAGGCATTGAGTCTTGAAGAGTTGGACTGGATGATGCCACATTGTACTTTACAAGGGAACCAACAAGTGTTTGTGGATGCAGTACGTGAGGTCCCACAGTTGCCACCTCTTCCACAAACACCTGTACTGCCAGAGCCAGTCATGATGCCCTGGCTTGGCAGGGTGGTCAGTAGTGGGAGTCTGAAAGTGAAAGGGAATCAAGAAGCAATACTACCTGTCGAAACATTTCTCGATGCATTTGTTGTCCCTGACCTTGGCGCCCAACAACAACAATCATCACAATTCCTGAAACGAAGACGGAACTTTTAGGGTATGTCTGAAGTAGTAGTAGATGTGGTAGATGTCACCAAAGAGGCTGTGATTTGTGACACACAGTCTTGCCTGTAGATACCTTAGTGTTTTCTGGAAGTAAAGAAGCTGGCAATGCTGAGGAGTACTCCTAGGAACACACAGCAAATGTATGTACACATGCCACAGGTACTGAGCAGGAACCCATTTTTTTGGTTTGAAGGGCAACTGGAGAGGTGCTACAAATGGAGAAATCTGAGTGATGCATCACCATCTCTGCCTGACTTAGTTCTGTGGGGGGTTTTTATACTTTGGAGAGTTTTTTTTTTAGTGGAAGTCTCAGATACTCCCATGCTCTTGCTTTGCGAGGGACTCTGCTTTGTTTTCAAGAACCAAGGTGTCAAGGTACAATGCGCATGTACGTTCTTCCATTGTCACAGTCAAGGGTTTTGTGAAAGTCTTGAGGAGTTTACAGTACATGGTTTGTAGAATTACTCAAACAAGTCTATTTAGCTGCTGAAGTATGATGGGAGCTTGTTTCCAAACCTTCAGTTGGAGACACTTTTTTTGCCATGTAATTACACCCAGCTTTTGGGTTAGTGGTGTGGAGTGTTTTTGGAAAACTATTCATTTTGCTGAAATTCCATCTCGTCATTCCTGAGTTTGCAACTCATCAAATGATTAGTAAGAAGAGTTGTGCATGGCGTGTGAAGTGTTGGAAATCGTATGTTCTTTGCAAAGTCACAATTGGTGATAAGATGCTAGTTATATTTTTTTTAGATGGTTGTGGTCTGCACCTTGAAGACTTGTGGTGGAGACTAATGGAACTCCACCAGCAATGTGTTGCCAATTGCTGAAAGTCTTTTCAATTTAAGAACCTCATGGTTTCTGTTATATGCTCAACTGATCAGCTTTTAAAGGTTCATCCTCGAGGCTTCTCCAGCTCTCTGGTTTCAGAAAGATAAGCAGAACCCCTGCCTGACATTTTCTATATTCGCTATGTTCAGTTTAATCTCTGTTGATCGTTTTGTTTGTTTTACTTCGGTGATCCTGGCCGAACGACTTTAACATCTTTGGTGGCATCAGGAGGAGAATTGGAGATGGGTTTGCGGTAATCCCAGATCAGGATTGCTCCTTCCTCTCCAACTGATACAATCTTCTGCTGGTTGGGGCTGATCTTGACCTGCAATCATTCCACGCTAAGTCATTCTACCTCATAAAAGTCCCATCTCTTATGTTCTTCCAAGCACTTATGTTCAACTGCCGCTGCTGTATTTCGTGGAGTGTAGATTTCAGGACTAGTGTATACATAAAACAACAGTTTCAAAAGGAGATGAGGATTTAAGATGCTGTTTGTTGTAGACAATGAAATCCAGAGAAAAGTCCCCTTCAAGATTTGTGGAAACTTTGGACAGACAAATTGTGGAGAGAGGGGGTGAAGAAAGGGAGGATCAATCACCTTAGTGATGGGCCCACTGTGACCAAGACCCACAAAGTAGCAGTGGCCTTCATCATAGTTCCACAGCTTCACTTCCCTATCTACACCGCCGCTCACAAATCCTTCCCCATCTGGGGTGATGTCTAGGCAGTTCATTTCTGATGACAGTGATCCATCTATCAGCCGAATCGCTTGGCAATCATACGCATCCCAAAAGGTGATCTGCAAAGCCCATTTGTAACCTGAAATCATTTTAGTGAAGAGTGGAGGAGTCTTTAGCAAAATTGTTGGGTTTTTTTTTCAGCTCACTCGATAACTCTATTGGTGTTTAAAGCTTTTGGTAGGTAAACTGAAAGTATTATTACCTTACGGTCGGTGCCAGTGGTGAGGATCTGGCTTTCATCAGGATGATAGTTGACGGCCTGGAAGAAATTGGATGCTGTCATACTGTTGTTCCTCACAAACCTCTGTGCAATGTTGTTCAACAGGGTTGCAGTTAGTTCTACAAACCTTTGCATTGAACAATGTGAGGTGCACAGCAGGAGGAGGCCCCACAAGGAAGGCTAGAAAAAGGGTTGATTCACTGTGATGAAGTATAATTGGGGTGTTTTATTACTGACAGTGAGATCCCATATCATACAGGAGCCATCAATGCTGCAGCTGACACACTCCGTGTCGTTTTTGCGCACCTGCTTGCCCCCACCCCCATTAGAAAGCTCTTGATTTGTCTCTCCATGATTCCAAAGGCACATTACAGGTTTTGAAAGGCCATATGGGGTAAGAGAGAGAGAGACAGAGCTCTTACAGCTATGGCTGAGACAGCGGCAACATGGGCTTTCATTGAGGCTATCATGTTATGGCTTTGACTCCCTATTTGCCACACCCGAACCTGACAGTAAAAATTGCAGCAGACAAGATCATCATGAGAAAGCAAGTTTCCAGCTTCAGCAAAAACCTGCAGGTTTTGTCTCTGTCCATATTCAAGCTTTTAAGTTTCACGAGCCCCTTTCTCAAAGTGCAGACATAATTTATTTCCCTCATTTGCTACTACGCTGTTACAAATATTGACTATGCATCTCATGAAGAAATAGATGAATTCTGTGGTTGGGGGTTGTTTCATACATTTCCTTCAATGCCACCACTGATAACACGTGTGCTGTTCCATGTAGAAGCTATGGCAGTCACTCCCTGGTAAGCTTTCTATCACACCAGAGCATTTCTTTGATTAGAGAACCCCATTCGAAACTATGATAGCAACTGAATTCATTAGCAGTAAAAGTGGGAAATTGTTGCATCTGGATTACAAGCACTGGGGAAGGAATCCTTACAGTTTTTGGAATTATGGAAATACAAAAGCTTGAGTAGTACAAGGGCATGAATTTTAGAGGGATGGGGAGAAAAGAGAGAGAGAGAGAGACTGACTGTATCGACTGCGCCTTTGCGAGCACCTGCAGAGCAGTGAGCATTGATAATAGTGTACTCTAGCTTCCCTGTCTGAGGTCCATATGCACGGATGCGCCCGTCACTCCATCCACTGATCAGTGACTTCCCATCAGGCATGAAGTGTATGCAAAAACATTCCTGATTGATTGAGTCCTTTGCCTCACATTGCAGGTTTGGAATCTATCCTTCAAGAACAGATAATCCCCAGCATCCTCCTGATCAGTAAGAAGCTACTGAGGCTTAGGTACATGAAAATCATATGTTGTACTTGTTGTCATTTTGACAATAGAAAGGATGATAGATAGTAGATAGATAGATAACCACCTGTATGCGGAGCAACTCTTTCATTTCCTTGAGATTCCAGAGCCGGATGTCATTTGTGGATGCAGTGGCAAACAGGTCACTGTAGTTGTGGGGAAAGGCAATGTCATTGATCTTATTGAAATGGCATTTCTGCATCAGTGTTGCTGCCATTTCATTTTTGAAGCCATCATACCTGTCACAAATCAAATGAGTTTCCAACTTCTTCTTCAACAAATGCGCTTGCTGTCCAGGTACACAGAATAAACCACCTTTGGCTACAAATTGTGGTCCAATCATCAGATGCGTACAAGCAGTTTATGTTTTTTCCAAGTTTATTATGATGTAGCCACACTGGCCTAGCTTTAGTACATATCTTTAGCTTTACACAAACTCTGGAGTGTAAAGGCGATCAATGTCATCAGGCACTTACTTGACAAAGTACATGTTGGCGAATGAAGTGCCAGCGTAGAAGTCAAAGGAGCCATTTGCACCCTTTTCAGCGATGGCCAACGAGTTTACTCCCCCGATTAGCATCACACTTTTGATTAGTTTCAGTGTGCCTAATCTGAGAAGATTCACCGTTCCATCGCCGCCTCCAACCAAGAGATCCTTGGATGGTGTAAACACCACACATAAGCAACCGCCACTGATAAGAGACTTGGGCCCCGCTGCCCGGAACAACATTGGTCCAATACTCACCTGCCACATCAACCATGTTTGTTTGTTTGTACAATAAGAGTGATCATGAGTGCACCCCAAAAACTGTGTGAACACAACTGAGCCATCACGACCCACTGTAATAATGAAGCTCTAGGGTACCCAGCAAGTGAAACTGTGCTGTGTGATGATGATGATGATGATGATGATGTGATCCAATTGAGCAAAAGACTCGAGATTTGTACCTTAAGAGTTCATCATCACTCCAAATTCTGCTCCTTCTTCAGGACCTTGTAACATATATGATACAAATTTTTTTGTATCTGGTGGTTTTTTCAACAGGAAATGAAGCGTATGTATGTATGATGTACACCAAAAAAAAAAAAAAAAAAAAAAAAAAAAAACTCCTTGCATAGCAAGACCTCTTTTGTTGTACCTGCATGATTTCACCATTTAAATTCCCCACAAAAATAAACTCCTCTTTCTCTTAAAAAATTTAGAAAATATTATAAAAAATTTCTTTTTTTTTTGCGGGTTTTTTCAAAAAAAAAAAAAAGGTAATTATGGAAAAATAAAAACAAAAAAAAGAAAAAAAAAAAAAAACAAGAACTACTTGCATAGCCAGACCTCTATTGTTGTACCTGCATGATGTCACCAGTTAAAGTGCCCACAAACATGAACTCGTCTTTCTCGTCAATAATCTGCCACATCAAACCCAAGTTTTTCCAACATGGTCACTGACATTGTCTAGATTGTGAACTAATTAACAATCTTTACTTTCCTTGGCACTTTCAAAAAAACCCCTCTCTTTACTAGGCTGGGGGTGTGTGATGAGGAGCAGGAGCAGGAGGAGGAGGAGGAGGAGGAGGAGGTCTCCCGGACAAATGAAATATTCACAAGACATTCTGCCTCAATGACATTCATCATCATGCATGCATATGCCCCACAAGGCCACAAAAAGAGAAAGATTTCTCAATATTGGGATGGAGCCTGACACTTTGCCTTAGAGTCTTAAGGAACTTTTTTTATCTTCCTGAATTTTTGATTGCTTGTTGAGAAATGCATCACTATCCCTGTTAAGTGGGACTTAAATGTGTAAGATAGGATGATCTGGGTCATACTCCACTCACAGCTCTTCTACTAGTTAGCCCTTGAGGTACTTACAAGCTACATACCACCAAATATTAACATTCACTCAAAGGTTGAGAAAGTACAAAATTGTGAGAAAATTGTTGAGGGAGGAGGAGGAGGAGGGGGTTACCACGCATTGATTAGTACGCTTTTTGCGGCCAACATCACATTGTTCAGGAATCAGTTTACGGCTTTTGTCATCCACACTCCAAACGCTAATTGTCCTCACTCCAGTAGTTACCAGAATGCTTCTTGTTTTGCTTGCCCATCTTAAAGCTATTGCACAATCAAGGGGTGTGGGACTTCCACACACAGCTTCACCTATATAGTCAGTGGTTTTTTCTTGCAGTTAGTTTTGCTTTAATAATATCATGAGTGTCATCTTGTGGCGCTTCATCTTGCAGGGGAATCATTTCCAGTGGTGTCAACTACAGCAAAGACTTGAGGTGACCAGCTATAGCTACATGAAAACACTCCTGTGCCATACTTGGGTATGAGAAACTTTCAAACATGATCAATCATTTGTTTGTCCTTCAGACAATTTCATGAGCCAGTGATTGTTTAAGAATATCCTGGAACCCCCAAGTGAAAAAAATTGTGAAAGTCTCTTGCCTGTTTTTGTTCGCCAAATGACTAGCTTACAATCATCTTGACCTCCACAAGATGCAAGCAATTCATCATCATACGAAAAATCCAGTCCTTGAATTTTCACCTGTATTAAACCCATCCTTTGGATTTTAAGGAAATGTGACATGTGATCACATATTGGCAAACATTGAAGCTTTCATGCAACACAGACAGGTCAGTTCCATACCTGTCTCTACATAGTAATCAATCATCCAGTCTTGAGAAGGAAGAGACTTCTATAACCCAAAGTCACATACCTTGTGAAGGATTAGCTTATGCAAAAGCTTTCGACCTGCATAATCCCACACAATGATGGGTGCAGAAAATCCCATTGGTGATACCTGCACTTCATCATTCACCAGAGAAGATGGGTTGGGTGAATGTCACTCAGAATTCCTAGCCATGTGGCCTGCGTCAAGTAAATCTCAGTACAACATTAACTGCTGCTAACATATTCTTAGTTTTAAGAAAGAATTATTTCACAGCTAATTCTGTACAGAGGACAAATGAAATTTGTGTGCTGGTAAAAAAGAGTTCAGCTATGGGTTCTTGCATTTGCTGTCAATCAATACCTAAGGATGTACAAAAGAGCTTCTCATGTGTTCTTTGATCGATGATCGGCCAAAAGTGAGTGATGTATTTTGTGAGTATTAGGCACTCAATTTGCAAGAAGGAGCATCTAAAGATATCATAGGATTTAGATCCTTTGACCTGCCCCTAGGTTTCACTCTGAGGTGAAGAATATCAGGGCGGACAGGGAGGAGAACAAAGGACCTGGCCACTGGCCAAATATTTGCCACTTCTCGACAACGTCACACATGAAACTCTGTTATTGTGACCTTGCAAAAATTCCTGCTTTGTCAAATCTTTCTGCACCACCACCCCAAACATTTGCATGTAACAACTAACCATCAGTTCTGCTGAATCAACCTTCACACTTGGTGGCATGATGATGACCCAGGTGCTCAAATCCTTTGCTGCATGTTCTTACCCAATCCAGAGATGATTGATGTGGGGCAAATTTAGTTACAGCTTATTTTTGCCCTCAATTCTTCTTCACAAACATGTCCACATTTCATTACAGAACATGGAAGTCTTTGCCTCAGGAGCTTAGAATCCCTTCCACCATTTGGAATGATTGATTGACCTAATGATCCATGTTGTAAAAAGGTTGAAATCCATGGGCAACAAAAAGCATCATGCAACCCTCAACCATTTGCAAGGTGGCCATGGACTTTTAAGCCTTAGTGGGCTGCTATTTCCTTGATACTTACAAATGGATGTGGTCAACAAGAGTAAAGGTTGGGTCCATACCCTGTCTCGCAGAACAATGGTGGTGCCAAGTGGGTATATGAGGGTCTTGTGATCGGGATGCAAGATCAGCCCTGTCCCTACTGTTCCTCCAAACCCTATGCAGGCTTGCAGTGGAAGAGGCCGCACCGCCATTTTCCACACAAACACTTGAGAGACTCAGCACAAAATTTGTCTGCTTTTGCAATAGATGCCTGTTAGCATGATTGGCATCCTCTTCATGTTATGGTGGACAGGGGAAGAAGAAGAAGAAGACTACATTCTGAAATAATGACCGAAAAGAGCTTGCTGCAACTCACAAGAAAAAAAAAACCATCCCCATTCCAAAACAACACATGGAGCACTTGACCTAACTTCCACATTTGCAATACAGATTGTACATGGTCCCAATCCTTTGCATAAATTGCCCTCAGTGCTTGTCATGGCATATCCTGCACCAAGGCCCTTTTGTCCATCACTTCACTGGAAGTAATGACAAATTCCACAACAATCCCATCAGAAGAAAAAACACACATCAAACAGTCTATGAGAATCTCATTTCCATGGGGTTGCAAAACCATCAGCAGCAAAATGCATGTACAACCTAATTACAACAGACCCATCACACACAATGTCAAGAAGGTAATTCCAGCAGTATTGGGTCAAACAAAAATCCATGTGCTGCTAACCAACTGCCCATGCTGTGTGATCACAGATTTAAATGCCAACTTGTAACATAAACTTGATCCATCTCACAAAAGACCTTACATACGACTAAGATCAAATTGAAATGAGGGTCCATCAAAAGGACTGGATGGGTGGGTGGGGAAGAGACTTGGAAGGCAGGGAGGAGGGAAGGAAGATCCACTGCAATAACAACAACGACAGATTGTTGTTATACAAAACAAAATGCAATTCTAAAGAAGTTATGGCAATTTAATGGCAGGCAGCTCTACCCATTCCTCAAAACTACTACTAAACTTAATTCAAGATTCTAGTTAACCAAGTTCAGTGATGGAATACGATTTTCTTTCAGGAACAGCTTGTACCTGAAACCATCAGCTTACATCTTGCCTTGCCACCATTCTTACTCCTTGATGTCGTGCCACCAACAAAGCTTAAACTTCCCCAAATGTGGTTGTTGTGCTAGCACCAACAAAGCCTAAAATTTCCCCAGATGTGGGTGTTGTGCAAGCACCAACAAAGCTTAAAACATCCCCAACAAATGTAGCCTTCATTGATTGATACAAAGGCTACATTTTGATGCTAAAACCACATGCATACAAATAAAAATAAAAAAAATTCCAAAGAGTTGAAAAAGATAAACTCCTTCTGAGCCTCATGCTTTAAAAGAATCATTAAACTTGAAACAGGACAGTTTGGCCAGAGACCTTATGAAATCTGTAATGTCCTGTGATAGGTGAAAACTGGTGGGTACCTCTCAGAATTCAAGAGGTACAAAGTTGCTCAATAGAATCATCATCCTCAATAGAACATATTGGCTCTAGTCATCAAATTGAGTGATCCGCTCCTTTTGTTTTGAATAGAAATGGGATTATCAATTAGTAGAAGTGGGTATAGGGTGAGTTGGGTAGAAGTGAAACACCTCAATTAGTGTGAGGAAAGGAGGATGAGGTAAGGATCATTTAGCTTTGTTGGCTCTATCCTAGAGAGGGCAAAGATTACTCAACTCCTGAAATGGAATAAGACCTTTAAGGATGAACTGTGGTGTGTGGATTGCAAAAAAGACGTTTCATTTTCAAGATTTTGACATGTAACTTGATTTAAATTTTTTAATGTAACGAAACAAGTTTTGCAAACTACAATGTGATCATACATGTGTGCAAATCACAAATTGTGATATCATCGAAAAGAGTCCAGGTTTTCCAAAATCAATTGCGATTCTTGAGAGAACAATTATACAACTTTGTCAAGAGTTCAATATACACAATATAGTCCACATTCCTACAAGATGTTTCATTTGTTTCCATTTTTACAAGATGTAAAAAACTAGATAGTTTGCTAAACCCTAAACCAATGCTGGTCATCGGATCATATCATTGTATTTTGCACAAACAGAACATTTGACTTGGTAGGATTGCTAGTGTAGTTGGGGGTTTTTTTTTTTGGGCCTCATAAAGATGTAGGGAAGAGTTTTTGATGCCTATCAATGTTGGAAGGAGCTACATAGTTAGAATGTTAAAAAAAAAGGAACATTACACATACGATCATATATTGTTGAAGAAAAAAAATTATTAGTTTTAAAACACAATGCATAATGCTTAAGTTACAAGGATGGATCCATCCATATAACATGATGTTCTCCTTGCTGCGATTTTAAAGGTTCTGATTTAAATCCATGTATTGATCCTACAACCATCTTGTCATTTGTTCCTCTACTTGCAAATATCAATCATATACGAAGTACTTGTCATGCACTTTGGATTTTTGAATGTCATGGTGAAGAATAATGTTCAAAAAAATTGAAGGGATGTAAAACTTTGCATAAAACCACATGGGGAAGGCTATTTACAACACCATCAACTTTTTATTTTTTGCAAGTTGTTTATGTTCTTCCTTCATTTTGGTTATACCTACATTTTGATGTGCAAATTTTGGCATAAGTTTTTTTCGCACTAAGCGAACGAACCAAATAATTGAACATTATGTTCCTTTGTGTGAAAAACAATAGTAAAAAAAAAAGAGGGATATCAAATTTCATAAATAGAAATTACGAGGTGTTGAAGATTGAGCAGAAAATTCGAGGGATTTGACTCTAGAAACTATTATGTTTTGGTCATATGTTAAGTTGGTTGTTACATCATCACTAACATAACAACCTTCGACATTGCTACATACAATTTCATCACAAATAGTAAATTTATTTTAAGTAATCATAGAAAAAATTTACATAATGAAAATTTTACAACATTATGTGTTAATGAAGAATTTTCCATTTACATGTGAGCCTCTCACAATGAGTATTTTTTTTATACACATATCGATCCAGCTTCTAGTTGGAACCTTTTGGTTTTTACTTGATAAACATGGAACATCATCCATGTAACATTATTTGCTAACACAAACAACATTTGCAAAGTTTTTTTTGTACCATAATGTCACAAAGCAAAGATGTTTATGACCAAAGCTTTTCTACATAAAAAATGCATACAATAAAATTTATGAAACCAAGGAGGACTAGTACCTATAGTGTTGTAGTACTTTAATGTACTTAAGCCCACTTGTGTTGGATCATTCAAACCATAGATACATAGTCCACATGTACACATTCCACTTGCCATCTAACATGATAAAGATGTTTTAATCAACTTTTGAAGTAAGATTTAATTCATGTACACAACACTATTGATTAAAAAACAATTTGGTGTTTTATTTTATAAAATATTATCAATCCCAAACCAATAAGGTATTAGAGACATGGAAGAATACCTCTTTCATCTTCTTTTCCATGAATCTCAATTCGTCATTTATAATTATGTCATGATTATTAGTTGATTGAATTTTGAATTTTTCTATGATATGTTCAATGCATTGATTATTGAATTTCAACTCATAGAGATGGTCATTTATGTTCTCCAACATACATAGTATGTTTTATGCATCCTTTGTCATTATGTGTTCCATTGTTGCAAGATCGGGATTTTTAATTATTTAACAAATGAATGCGTGGTTTATTCAAATGTAGAACAAATGTTTTCATGACATAATCATTATCAATGTCATCATCATTCGATATGAAAAATCAAGAGAAAGAAAAAAGAACATAGACGTATATATAAGAAGCAAGAAGCACGATAACAAAAACTCTTATTGAATTATTAGTAAGCACGAAGTAAGCAACCAATCACTTCCATAACGTCTTTTTTTTAATGGGACCACATGACACACATTAATGGCAAAAAGAGGAATGGATTTTATAATTTTATGGGTCATCAAGGAGCACTGGGGTGGGAGAGTGAACATTTTAGATTATGAATACACTAGTTTTTTTCTGCCTTTGAAAGTTTTCTCACTTGGGGGTGGTCCCAATGTGCATTATCTTTGCAATGGGTATATCTCAAAGGTTGTGTTCTAAGATGAAATTTCACTCCCAAATACTCACTTGATCATTTTGATGATTATTTCATACAACATCCTTTAAATACTTAATGTGGGTTGGTTAGTAAAACTTTGCTCCCTTCCTCTTCTTTCTTATTGTATGATTTAAGCAAACCCACCAGACCAATGATTTGCAAATTTGCTATTGCATCTAGATGATTGAAACTCATACGGAGGAAAAGTAGAAAACTTTATATACTTTAATTTTTATTTATTTAATTTTTTGGGGGCTTTCTTATGGTATAGTTAAAAGAAGCTTCCAAAGTACGTATACATGCTGCTATCTCTATGGTAGATTGTTTTTATTATTATATGCAAGGTATGGGTTAAGAGAAAAACAAGGCGCCGACAATGCATGGGCCCTACTTTAGTACATATGATTGGATAAATGTGTTCAAGTAGACGGGGGCACAAATTGAGGTATAAAGTTTGGCAATTTAAATGTGAAGTATATAGGTTTATGATCAATCCAATACATTTGTGTTGATCCAAAATAAGATTGTTGTGTTCGTGCATTAGTCCATATGTGATCTAGATGATTATCATAAATAGTTGTGGGTTTATAAAATATTATTTTAAAATGATATTGAGTCATAAACGTTTGTGGAATTGTTGATACAAATGTTTTGGTTAACATGTTTACATTAAAATATCCTATCATTATAGTTGGGCAATCTGAAAGCATTTAAAAGTAATTAAATAATGTAGAAGTGAAGTGTTGTATCGACATTTTTGGCGGTTTGTAAATTTCAACTATTTGCAATGTTTTGTGTGTAGTTTTGTAAAAAGATTCAACACGTTGGTTTCTTGTAACAAATGATTATAATAAAAACAAATGTTTTTCATAAAATATCATTGTTCCATGTTCGTCATAACAAGATAAAATATTGAATTTGTTTGATAATGCATCGTCAACTTGTTGATTCATATTAATATTTCTATTTTTGTTTCATGTAAACAAAGGATGTGGAATGTGAGTAAATTTGGATATGCCAAAACATTTTTATTGTGTAGTTTTAAAGAACAAATATTTAAAGAGGTATAAGTTTTTTTTTGTTTGATAAATTTTAAGCAAAATTATTGATAATTTGTATTGTGTGTTTGTTTTGAAATGAAACATTTCTTCTTGTACAATGTGGTTTATTTGAAACTTTTTATTCAATAATGGAGAAAAGAGATATAAATGGTTTTTGGAATAAATTCTAAACAATGTTGTATGTTAAACCATGTTTTGTTACACTAGTTGAATAAAATGCTAAATGATCAAGAGTTAAATCTTGTGCATGATGGATGGTGCACACTACAATTAGCTGCATTGGAAATTGGATTATAATGTTGATATGAGAAGGATTACCACCTATGTGTATTTCAATTATTTTTCGTTCTATTAGTGTCCAATTCTTGGTGATTGTTGGGAATTTCTCATATATATATATATATATATATATATATATATATTTGTTCTAGTATTCAATCCAATTCAGGGATTATGAAAATCTATCCATATGATTGGTTTAGAAATAATTTATGTGTAGTTTTGAAAAGTTCCATTTGTGCCATTTACAAAGCTAGGGTGAATGCATGGTAAGGTGTATCATTTATGGAGTCACATTCATATTTTTATAGGGTACCTTTTGTTTACATGGATGTGGTGATAAATGGCTGGTTCAATTTTTAAATTGATAATTGATTTTAAATTCATGACTTGATTATGAAACTAATTTTATTTTATTTTTTGAAAATGTTACCTCTATTGTTAATAATGGGCTTTTGAAAGGAGAACATATGGATTGGTTTCCTAATTGCAATGGTATAATATCAGTATATTCATAATATATTTCAATTTAATTGATTTTTAGTGACTAAATATATGTTGAAGAATGGAATAAATAACATATATATGGGACCATTTTCTTGAAAACCTTAACAAACATGTTTTTATGGAATTTAAAAAGGTTAGAATTATAATTTAAAAATTATAATGCATAAAAAGTAACCATGTTTTTAGCAAACTTTTTATGGATGTAATTTTAAAAAAATTATAATTAAAAATTATAATGCACTTGTTTTATAACTCATAATCTATTATTGATGAAAGTTAACATTTTGTTTGCTACCAAAGAAATTTCATCTATAATTAATAAACGAAGTTGCTGATATGTTTTGATTAAATTATCTCATCTTTCATTTATAAGTGCTTTTAATTTGGTTAAGTTTTTATTTAATGTATATTAATGTAGAGTGTATTGTTGTTTCATTAATATTAAATGTTGCCTTTCTTGTAGGAGCTAATTTCATGATTTTGGGTTTCAAAGGATCTACATTTATAATTTGTTTTATATAATATTGTAACATGTTTTGTATAATACACATAAATGTAAATATTTTTCCAGTTTTTACACCTCTTGTCAAAAAAATGTGTAATGGTTTATTAGGTTGTTTAGTTTTTTTATACAAAATATCATCAACAATAGCCATTTGTTTGTTATTGAGTTGTTTCATATGAAATGCAAAATTTTCATATGGGATTAATTCATTGATTTGTTACAAGATGTCATGTCTAGATGATGCATTTTTTCATTTTTCATTTTGGATTGTTTGTTATGTTCAATGATAAATCATAATGCTCGACTTGATTAATGTTGGTGAATATTACATTCTTCTGCAAGTTTTTTGTATTAGTCTTTGTGTCATTCAATAAAAGATTTTCCCATTTATTTTTTTGGTGCATTTTTTTATATTTTTAAACTTTTGATTATAAAGCATCCCATTCACCTTATGTTTGTTTGTAGTATTAAATTTGCATACAATTTTTTTTTGAGTTTTTTCAATATTATCTTTTTCAAGTGTGTATGCATCTTTCCATGTTGTTTGATTATTTTTTATTTTTAATTCTGATTTATTAAAAGGTTTAAATAGCGACAATAATTCCTTATAATGATTTTCAAGATCTTGGTACAAATTGAATGAAACTCAATGAATTATTTTACTATTGCTGTGATTTTACATGTTTTAGAGTCGTAATTTGCTACAAATTTTGCCAAACATATGTCATGCAATGAAGATTGAAATTTTTTATATTTATCAATCAATGAGTTAGAATATTAGGTGAATCTCAAGGTAAGGTTTGTAAGATTTTTTGTGGTAATAACACAAATGCTCTATCTTGTTCTTCAAATGTGTTTGTGAATTGAAATGATCTTGTTGAATGGTAAAAATGTTTGATAACATTATATGTATTGCTTGTTGACCAAAGATTTGTTGTGCATTTAAGAATGCATTATCCAAATTTTTAATGCATTTAGATGCTTGAGTTTGTTCATGTTTACATTTGTTTAATATCGAATGCATTTCTTGGTCAACAATTTTGTTTACTTTTCTTAAATAGGAAGTATAATAAGATGGTGCTGCATATGGATCCAAAATGAATTGTGCATCTATATTTGCTTTCTACAATGGTTTGGTGTGTTTGTCAAATACATTTGTTTTTATGTCTTTAAGGTTGCATTTGAAAAACAATGTGGGTTTTTGTAAAGTACATCTTAATGCAATTTTTTTAAAAACCTAATTTTAAATTTGTTAAAAATTTATCAAAAGAAATGTCTTCACCTACCATATTTATAAGTGTTTTGAAAATGTGTCTAATTATTTGACAAAGAGTTAAAGTACAATCTTGTTTTTCTAAAGGTAATAATATTTTTGGACGTTGCATTCCAGTGTTAGGATATTAAATCAACAAATGGGTTGGCATTTCTTTCTACATGTTTGTGTTGATGGAGTTGTATAGTACAAAGTTCTTCTTTTAAAATTATTTGATCAATTATTAAATATTTACCTACAATTTTTTTGATAGGTTCATTTGAATTGATATCAAAATGTGGAGCATTCTCTATCATAATAATCCATAGTCATGAGGTAACTTGCTTGCTTGAAATTTGGTGACCAAAAAAAATGTTTTCCTTTATCAAATAGAATTTTTGTGTTTTTAAGAAGTTTGTGAAAACTATTTATTTTATGTTCATAATAACACACATATGTAATTGGATAATTTCTTCCAAGATCTTTAATGTTTAATGTATCAACATTGTTTGATATTTTATTTTTAATTATGTCTTCATCACATTATTTTAAAAATGTTGTTGTAAATATTGATCAACTATTGATACTTGTAGTGAATGTCACAAAGAATATGAGAGGTCTTAATTGTCTAATCATTGCAAAAACATTTATTCTTGAAAATCTAAATAATATAGAGATGTTTTTATTTTCTCTTTAAATTTTTTATAACGTAAATCATATTTTAATATTTTATTTAAATTTATAATATTTGACACACCATTATTGTAAGTGTACAATCCAACAATTTTTCTTTTTGAATATGACCCAATAGAATAAAATGAATTAAAGTTTTGATGATTTAAAAAATACGTCTATGAATGATTAGCAAATTTCTTGTTAGTGTTAATTAATTTTGCTCGGACTATTTTTCAATATGAACATGTCAAGGATGGTCTTGCATGACCAAAAAAAGTGTAAGGAAGTTATATTCTTTAAAATGTGTCATGAAACAATCTTAATGGTCAAAGACCTTCACCTGGAGTAATTGTTATAGACTTATCATTATCATCTATAATTTGTTCAACATTTAAGACATTTCGTACTAATTTATCAATATAATCATTATTTGTGATTTCTTCAAATTTTTTTCTCATATGTGTTTTAAGAACTTCTTCAAATAAGTATGGTATCCATTAATTTATTTGACATGCATTTGCAAATCTCCTAGATTATGCCAATCTCATCTTATTGACACATTTATATCAACATACAAAGGAGTCTTGCAAATTTCTTGTAGCATTTTCATTACTATGTTTGGACACACATAACTTGACATGTATATAGACTTATATTTTAATATTCTTTTGAGAAAAATAACAATTGTAGAATCATCATAATGGCATTCACAATAATACAAATTGTACAAGATCTAAATTTGTTGGCACATTTCCAACATTCCCATGCAAGTTGTATTGATCATGTTCTTTTAATTGAAAGATTTGAGCAAATGCAAGATGAGGTGCTATTACACATTCTTATATTGTATGAAGCATTGAAACAAATGCATGCTAGACTTATTGTTTATAATATGTTCTTGCAATGTTAAATCCAATGAGTTGTTGGATTGAATTTTTTTTGACAATATGTACAAATCTTTTTATTTATTTATCTAGGTTCAGATTTTCGAATAAAGGAGAAATGGTTTTAAAATGTGAAGTAGAGGCTCGACACATATTGGAAATCGAAACATAGTCTTTGACAACAATGACATACATATTTTTGCAATGTCTTCAATATGTTTTTCGTATTTAATTATGTTTTGATTTTCAAATTTTGATTTATCTTCCATTCTTGAATCATTTGTAAATGCACCTTGTTTTGATGAAATAGTTTCATGTAGTTGTTTTGTTATTCAACTAATGAAATGATTATTTGAAGAACTATTGTTTTCTTGTTTCTTGCACATATTATCACCTTCTTTTATATTAGAAGAATTTTGCATACCTTGCTTTAGAACATTTGTGTTTTGCATTACAAGACTAGTGTTTTCCATAAATTCTTTATGTTGTTTTAGTACATTACAATGCAGGAACCACATAATGCAAAGGAACTATTCAACATGTCAGAAGAGCTTGGGAGTAAGGGAAGAAGGTTCTTGACAGGAAGGAAGACCTTAATAGTATGAAGGAAACGGGATTCAATCACACAGAGGAGCTGGAACAACATGAAGTAAGAGCTCAACAAGAAAAGGGGAAGGTGTTCAAAATGAGGGAAGAATTTTAAAGTCATCAAATCAAAGAGGTTCAATGCAAGCCTAACCTCCACTTATGACGTAAAGCATATAAAAGAATATTTCAATTGATTTTAGTTCCTCATTCCCAAGTTCAAATGGTTGAAATATGGCTAAATAGGCAAATTCATACTAGATTTTTGTGCTTGAGACTGTAAAGAAGCTCAGTTCTATAGATTACATAAGAACTGCATAGTGCCACCACCTGGGTTAGATGTAATTCTGGATAGTGAATGCAATCAAAAACAGTCCTGTTTCTAGTCTGAATAGCAAAAAGGAAGAAAGTAGTGTGAGATGGCACAAAATTCAATAGTTGCATTACTCTCAAGCACATGTGCTGAAATGCACAATGGGGACTACCCTGATCTTGTGTTATGGACAGACTTTCCAATCCCAGAAACCAATTAAGTGCTTTCAAATTCATAGGATAACTACTAACCATTAGAGCAGCTCATGGTCTATTGACCCATGTTCATCCATGTTGTCTTGGCTGTGTCAGCTCGGTTGAGCTACAAGTTCTCTTCCAAGAGCTGACTTTGATCTTGTCATGTTTTTGTTGTTGGCTGCACATGCCTGAGAAGCCCCTGAGGTCCTCTGATGTAAGTGTGTGTTGTAATTGGAAATAGCCCAAACCACTCTGCCACTTGATGCCGACCGGGTTCTGCTACCCACATTCTGTGGTGCCACATTTGGAGTTACTGGTACACTGGTTGAAATTCTGGGCTTGATGATGCCTGGGGCTGCACTTGAAGTGCTCATGACTGAGGGAAGAGATTCATTTGGTGAGCTGGACCTGCATCTTTTTGGCCAGTGAATCCAACTTTGCTTCAAGCATTTGTTGTTTGCAGTTTTCTTGTGCAATGTCTCATATTTGACTGGTGGGCAATAACTGGTTTGGCAACTCCCTTGAGTATGGATCAACTCCCTGGAAAAGCTTTGCAAAAGTTGGGGTTGAGAAAATCTGGAGGATTATCTGTCTATGCTGGGTTGTGCTATAGCCTGCAGTTAAAAATGACACATCATCTAGGCAATGGAGTGTGAGCACCAAAACCCATACAAAAGTAAACAAAGTCTTCATGCTTGCTGTAGTCTTGTGTGGCCAAGGAGTTGGCAAAGGACTCCATTCTCAATTGGACTAAGGCAGAGATATTCAAAAGGACTAGAGGAAGAGGATGAAAAAGAAAGACATATTGATGACAATATATGATGAATTGCAGAAGGCTGTTTTCCTAGAATGCTGGGTGAAACAGGAGAAAAGATAGACTCTGCTTCCAACTCCTGCAGGTTGCAATAAAGCTTGGTGTTGGAAGAACCATCCAAGTATGGGGGCAAGTCTAAAAAGTCAAAAGCTGGCAAATCATCAGACTGCCACATTGGAACTTGGTTTTGAGCCCCCAAAAATCCAGGCTCATGATCAGATCCCTCTATTTCCTCTCTTTTGGTCCCGTCTTTGTTAGCAAGGTCTAAAGTGTCTTAAAAAAGGGATGCAAAGTTGGATGTCTCTTGGGCGTGGTTTGCAAGCAGCCAGTGTGGTTAAGATAGGAGCAACAATCTGAGTCTATCCACAAAGATGATCTCAAATAGGCCTTCATGGTCTAGCAGAGCTAATAAAAAGTGCATACATACATTACCTCCCCTGCCTTCATGCCTAAATCCAAGGACAAAAATAAAGGACAAGAGGTTCGAAAATGCTGGGTCCACATATGTTGCAGCTATCTAGTAAAATAGATCTTTTCATTAAGACAGAACTAAATCCATTTAACAATTCAAGAAAGAAGAGATCAAATCGCATACCTGTAGATTGGTTGGCTTGGCCATTTCTGTAATGCACAAAATGCATAGCTGTCTCTTCCATGAGGACCATCGTCAGCAAGGCTTCCACTCACCCATGGGGAAATATCAAGTAAGTGGTCATGAGCTTCAACAGCCATATCTCCTAGTGTCCTTGGCGAGAAAGAGGCCAGTTTGATAGTGACAGGAAGTCCCTGTATTGAATTCTTAAGCAAGCTGCAATCTGCAAAAGGGTCCACAATGCACTAGCTGTCAAAATGAGTCAGAATACAGTTTTGATGCAAGTCCTTTGATATCCATAGAAAACTGTTTCCAACTTCTTGATACAAAAGAGCCTCTTCGAACTAAAACTCAGCAAGAATTTGTGGAAACTCTTTACAGAGGTTTTGACACATCACACTAAGTGTAATAAAAATGGAACAAATTCTGCCTGATGCAAAAAGCAACAACCACTGTGTTGCCAACTATCCAGACATTCTCATGAAACTTTCAAAGAGATTATATATTCTAGACTTCAGCCAAGTCTCCAGTTCTCTCCACAAAAGATAGCAACCCTCACATTTAGGTTGATCTCAGGAATGTGTAACCTCATTGAGTCCACTTACTGACCACTACCTACATAAGCCTTCTGTGAAGCTTTTCCGTTGGACCTGGGACACAAGATTCAGAACAAGAAGAGTATAAACAACTTGTTCAAGACGTATTTGGTGAAACAACTGTTGCAGTTTTCTCTCAATGAGGTTGCTTATTGTATCTAATTTGCAGCTCAGAAGCATCTAGAAATGGAAAAACTGTAAGGTAGGTCTCCCATTCAACTGTTAAGACCCATGGTTTCAAAGCCAGAAACCAAGAGTTCACAAGCTATCAATTGCTTACCTCTTTCTTTACTGGATTGTGTGTTATCTTCCTGACATAGAGCATTGGATTGAGAGTTGGCTGCACCCTGGCCAATGCACATGGCTGAAGAATCAAAGATCCGAGTTCCATAATGTTTTTTCTTCTTTTGCAGCTCCTGGTTAGTTATTAAACTTGGAAAGCCAGCATTGTCTAAGACCCTTCTCCTCCTCGGTAATGACCTCATGAGTTGAATTGGAGACTTTTGAAGACCTATTTCCTCTGATGCTGTAATGGCAAGGAGCTTGTCATTGGACTGGGCAAGTAGTTGCGCTTTAAGCACACCCTCACTATTCTCAGGTGGGAGCCAAGTTTCCTTAGAGAAGATCATACTCTTGTTCCTCCTGGAATTGCTTGCATTGTTATTTCTGATGCTCTGTTCAGGGATCTGAATGCTATTGATGAAGCTTGCAAGGGAAAGTTGCGTTCCTCTTTTTGACTTGTACTCTGTGTATAAACTTCCTTGGGCATCATCTTTTGAGGTATTCCACCTGGCTTTCATTGTGCTCCAGTGGCAAAGTCTCTTTCCAGGGGCATTTGCAGAGGATAAAGACACTGGCTCACTTTCCTGAACACCCCATCCACAGATATTCCCAATCACTACAGTAGTGTACTACAGAATTCACTACACTAAACATATGGAACGTAGATCAATGCACGAGAAATCTCCTAATCTGCTATTCATGCTAACCATACTTTTCTGCATTTTGATCTGCTAATCTCCTATTCATGCTATTCTGCTTTCCAATCACTTAACTTAATTGTTCTCATTCTCTGAGTCCTGGTTACCATTATACACTGCAGGAGTGGCCTCTTCAGTTGCAGTACATCAAACCAAGAAAATTCCTATGTATGTTCTTGATCGATAAATGTTATCTGTTAGTATGTTTCTTTCTCCTGTGACTTGGGAGAACTTAGAGGACCTACAAATCACAGAATGTCAGCATGCACAAATAGGTGAAGAGATCTTAGCTGAATAGCAAAGAAATTAAAACAGAGGAATCTAGACAAAAGTACTGAATGCAATCCAGATATAATCTATCTGCACAGTATTATTGTATGTTATGTTCAATTGTCTTACCCAGTGTAAAAACTGCCCTGAAGAACATACTTTGTTTGTAGCAGAGACATCCCAGAGACTACCTCACAGCTCTTTCTGAATTCTAGACAATGCATTTGAACTTCTTGTGGTTTCTTGAATAGGATGGGGATCAACAAAATTTGCTACCTTGAAAGAGCTTCCGTCTTTGAGAGCTCTTGAGGGTGAAGGCCAGTCTGAAATCTCTTTTTGCCCCTGGTGAACAACTTCTTCACTCAAAATTTTGTCGGCTTGTCGCAGAGCCTTCTTGAAATCGCTGCCGAACCTCCCAGTTACCCATGCTTCAATCAGTTTCTCTGAAACATTACGAGTAGTTGTCTGATCGACACCTACTTGGATGTTGGAAGTCATTTTTGGATTCAAGCCATGACCAGCAAGTTGTGCACTTGTGTGCCATGGCAGGCTTACCATAGAACACGAAGATTCTCTGCTGTTCAGCTTTGAGGGTTTCTGTGTCAAACTTCTCTGCATCGGCAGCTTCAATTCTTCACCCTGTATGAGTGCAGCTATGCCTGAATTCATCTGCTTCAAAATAAAACTCAGTGTTGGTTGTAACTTCACACACAACAGCATCACATCAAAGACTTCTAAATAGCAACAGTTACATGTGGTGTGTTAGATGGCTGAATGTGAGTACGTACAACAGTTCACAAAGGTGTTTTGGCCTCATGTGGCAATTCTATATCATAAGGTAGGGTTAGGAGCAACTCAAGATCACCCATACAAGCATATCTGTTCCATTCTTCTACAACGGAGAAAAGATGATCTAGACATCCTTCATCTTCTTTTATGCAGAATTCACGTCATATGGGTGATCAGGACTATAAAGTCCAGCCAAGGAGCCAGCTGTGTAGCTTCTGAGTATATAGAGAACTTTCAGTTGTCTGAGGATCAAGAATGAGCAGCTCCTCAAATGCAATAAGTGATAATAGGAAACTTCTAATAAGAGGAGTGACTAGAGGTGCATTGAGATACAGGTACAATACTACTGCTAGGCAGTCAGAATACTCAAGCATGTATATTTCAAATGAGAAGAACATGCTCTAAAAATATGAACATCAGAGGTAGTTGATTTCTCAGAGACTACAGCATGTTACCAGGCTTTTGTTCTTGGAGTTAGCCTCAAGCCCCATTGCTCTCCTTGTGATAGTAATTGCATCATTCTCCTTCTTCCATCTAGCTCTCTTCTGCTTCACAAGCCTTGCACCATCAAGGATTATAACCTCTGCTTTATTCATTTCTTTCCAACTTCCATCTTGGAGTACCTGATTGCAGCTAAGATGACAACAATGTGTAAAACAAATCAAATTTCTCTCATGTAAATATCTCATTGCAGCAAAGGACAGAAGCCTGCACCTCATATGATCCTTCCCTACATGCATCACAAAAGTGGAAAACGGAGATTACTGTGATGAGATCCCTTTTAGTGCATAGAATTCCATCACCAGAGCAATGTACTATGTATTTCGTTCAAACAAGGGACATTTTAGTGTATGAAAACTTCAGGAGATCCAAGTTTGAACATAGTACACATTGCTGCACCTGATTAATGCTGCTGTTGGAAATATCATTAATAAATGGATTGCTGACCTTGGGATGTCTCCTTGCAGGGCAAATGAAGGAGCTTGGATGGCTATCAGTGAGTAGTCCCTTCTCCAATTTGGGAACTGTCTTAGAGAAGGCTTCACCAGGAACTGTGATCTTGTTATCCAAGCTCATTATAGAGTCTTTCCAGGGAGACCAGACGCGAGCCCGCCGCTTTGCTCCATAAACAATGTTCACAGCTTCCATCTGACTGTGAGCAGTTGTGAGGCATGAAAGAGGACTGTCTGGAAAGGTGGAGTCCACATCAAGGTTGAAGTGTCCAGATCTGATACATAGTGATTTTGGCAATCGAGGTCTCACTTTTGTGAGATTGGGAGGATCACCCCTGTATGCCATGTACACGTCTTCTCTAATGTTCCCTTTAACACATTCTAAGATTGAGTGGGAACCATTCTTGACAATTTCCTTCTCTCCACAATTCAAAACACATGCAGGTAAATGAGACCTGCAGTGACCTAATTTGTGCAGGGCTTTCAGATTACTCTTCTTCTTTGTTTGATAAGTTAACCTTCTCATGTAAGGAGATCTGGCCTTCTTTTTCCTTGACTCCAAAGGCAGTCTACATCCCTTAGTACATGGTCTTTGAGACACTGCATCTGCAAGATTAGAATGCCTATGCTTCAAGCTTCTGGTGCTCCCTTTATGTTGTACTGCCCCATCCTTGCACCCAGAATTTGCAATGTCCTTAATTAAACCATGCGACAAAGTGTGCAAACTAGTGTGCTGGATGCTTACCTTCTCTCTCTCTCTCTCTAAGTCATTTTCTCCTTTTGCTGGTCCCAATTTGGCACTTGAATGCCATGTGCTCTCCCTTGCTTGGCAGTGTCCACCATCCTCCACAACAGCAATGTGCGGTTTCCTTTCAGTTTGTTGGAACTTTTGTGAGAAACAATTTTTCAACTTCAACCTTGGGAGATTCAACTCCTTGTATTCTGGCTCATTACCAACACATGGAAAATCATGAAATGTCAGTGAGTGTCGCAAGTTAAGTGATCCCATTTTCAGTAGATGTGCAGCTTTCTTTGGTGTAGAGCTTATGACCCCACAACTCTGTTGTTCTTTCCCCCCAGGGACAGTAACTTGCCAATTCATAGCTGGCCTTCTTGCTGAAGCAGATTTAGAACATCTTGCAGTATGATGGGTCAGGCTTTCAACCACCAGCTGTTCACTACTTGTCTCTCTGGGTGGACCAGGTAAAAAAACCTTTCTCACTGCTATTTCTTTTGCAGTCTCCTGTAATGCCACACTAGAGAGCTTCTCACAAGATGACTTCATGGCAACATCCAAGCAACCTTGCCCCAATACAAACTCAACCTCTTCAATGGTGCTTGTTGTCCTTCTTTTAAGCAATTCATCCCTTTGCTTCAAACCTACTAGCCTATTTGAACCTGCACAGCAATTGAATATGCTCAAATGAAATCAGGATCTTGCTTAAAATCAGCCTAGATATTTTCATTTAGCCCTTTGGTATCTCAGAGAACCAATGGATCATCAAACTATTTCTTCAGAAACCTTCACCACTGACAATGAACTAAGGACTTCTTAAGCTGTATGGCCTTGCCGCTAATGTTTGGTTAGCTGGGAAACAAGACTTAAGCCTACATAAAATGTGTGTGTTGGTGAAGGTTTGCAGCCAGTCCCATAGCTGAATAGTTCAAAAGAGATGAATCAAACAGCTGTTTTCTTGTTCAGAGCAGCTGGACCCAAGAAATGACAGAATTAAAGAAAGAGAGAAAATCACAAGCCTTGGTTCAACAAATCAGAGAACTGAAGGACAAATGGGTAAGAGTATAAGGAAGGAGGAACAAGATGTGTAATGAGGACAATTGAAGCTGATGAGACAACTGGAGAATATCTACAGTGCTGAGCTCAGAGCCAAGTGGATCTACCTATGGCAAAACACATTACAAAAACATGAAACACACTCTCATTTGCAAGGCAATTTGTGGAGGTCCTCAAGTTTATGCCCTGATTCTTTCATAGAAGCTCTAACTCCAGTTACCAATAACTGAAAACCCTGAAAGGTTTAGTTCATGACCTAACAGACATGAAAACAAAGTCATCAGATAGAGTTGATCAGCAACCCTGCTTTCATCATCAGAAATAGACTGGACATGCTTAGGAATTATTGCATCCTACTCTTCACACTTCAACATACCAGGTATGTTCAGTAGTACCCTCCATTTGGGGGTTTGAGTCATGTGAGACTCAGCAGATTGTTAGCCTTGTACTGGCAGGTCTTTCTACGAAAGAAGCTTTCCACCAGAATCCAGAGGCAACAGGGGGTATTCCTGCAAAACTTGGGGCTTGGGCTTGGGTCTTTCCATCTAATTAACCATTGTGAGGCTGCAGTATTGCAGTCCTGCACATGGCATGCCACAACCAAAACCACAACCTTTTTCATCATGAAATATGCACAGCCCTCCCCAAGGAATGCTGTTATGGTTCTTGAGTTGCAAACAAGAGGTTCATTCTTGCTGCTATCCTTGAGAAAGATCAATCTCTGTGACACCATGGAACTTCAGAACCTTGTTTCTGAATTGAGAAGTCACTTCTGTCATACCACTAGTATTGTTTTGAATAAAATCATGGCGCAACATGTGGCTGAAAATCGTAGGTTTCCCTTTCCCTTGTGGCAACTGTGATGAACAGCAAAGCACAAACCAATCAACCTTGAGGCATTGTATTGAGCAGGAGCAGATATACTGTGTGAACCAAAAGTCTCAAATCATACGATGAGGTGGAGAACAAAGGAGGCAATAAATAGATGGGAATCAAATAACATGAGTGTAGAGTGACTGGACAGGGGAAGAAATCTGCAAGGAAAGAGTCACTAACATCATGTTGGCAGGTCAGACTACAAGCTGACCAAAAAGGTTGGAGATGAATGAATGAGATCAGAAAGGAACTTTGTTCTGTTGTTCCACAGATTCAAGCTGAAGGTACCATATGAGAGCCTAGGACGAGACTTAGATGCAAAGAAATAGAAATGAGGGACAATGCCCTTGAAGGTATTATCCACTTACTCATCTGCTATCAACTGCTACTTACTCTAATATCCAACTAAAAAGTGCAAAAAATGCAAAGAAAGTCAAAGTGACTGATATCTAGACTGGAATATATGAAATCATTCCAGCAAGTGCAATTTTAAATTTCTGCAAGTATCTGTACATAGAAACTGATAACCCAATCACATCTCACTGAAGTGATCAACCACCAAATACAATTTATTCAAGTGTACTTGACAGAGAGGAAACATACCTGTGTATAATGATGTCACAGGCCTTCTATCCAATACATTGCAGGGGTTAGAGGACAGCCGATTTGGGTACCAATTTGAAAGCAACCCTTGCTGTTGATCCCAACCCCTGGGAGCTTCCTTCAGCTCCTGTGATACCTGTGCAACACTCTACATAAAAATGAACTGTCAGATCTTGGGAGACAGCAACATCAATGCATAAGCAAAGGTTCAGATGGTGTAATTCGACCTCAGTGTTTGCCATGTACCAACAATTGAGTTTTGGCTGAAGAAGGATGGTCCACTCTTGAAATTCTGGTTTAGAAAATCAACTCAAGTCTTACATGAAAGTATGAAGTCACACTTATTAACGTGAATACATTCAGGTACACCCTTCACAGGAAATCTTAGATGAGACCACCAGGTTTCTTGTTACTCATGATAAAAGTAACTGGTGGATTTGTTTGCTCTCTCTGTCTGTCTCTCTCATGTGCATATGTTTATATATTTGACATCACTAGCTCTTTGAGCTTCTGAAGACTTGCAATTTCTTTCCTTCCATCTGTTCCCTGATCTGTCAGGCTGATGTTAGTGGTTTTGATTTCAGACAGGGCTTCAAGTTCCTTGGGCTGTGAGCTGGATGCAGTTTTTCATTTCCCTTTTCTTTAAGCTGGAATGCAGAGGTGAGCATTCTTCATTGTGCAGCAGTGCAAGATAGGTGGCCCTCTCTCTGGAGCTTAATTTTGTTAAGAGAATGCCAGAGCTTAGCTGAGTGACATACTCTCCTTGACTTCATGCTCTCTTGCTGTATCTCAGCATGAACTACAACTGTTGATCGTAGGTTGATGCGAGCAAGCATCTGGACCAGAATGACAACAAACTGTGCATTGACATTGTTGCCATCATGAGCAAATTGAAGGTTTCCTCTTCTTTGATGGCTGAAAAATCCTGAACCCACAAGTTGCCATTGCCAACATGAATCTTTGATGAGCATCTGACACTGTCTTGCACTTTGGGACTCCTCTACTTGCCATGTTGCAGCTACATCTCTTCCAGTCTGCAGGTCTGTAATTCTAGCAGCCTTCACTTTCCACCATCTTCAGCATAATACAGTTTCTTCAATTTTGTTGAATACCAGCAGTAAGTATAGCTCAGCCAATACTTAGATGGGACTGGAAATCTTTTGTAAGAAGTCTGGCTAATTCAGTGCCTAAATCATGTTATTAATTGCAATGATCTACTTCCTCCTGAACATGTACAATTCAAGATCTAGGAGATTAACCAACCTCAAGCCAACAGGTCGTTGAAGGACAGAAAAGACTCACAGTCAACTACAAGAGTTGCGTGACCTTTGACAAGTAATAGCCATTATTTAACTCCTTTTTGTGCAGCAAGTTAACCTTTGAACCACTGGGTTGCAAGTTATGGACCCACCTAAGCCTTAACTATTGCATAAGCACCCATTGATCGTGCTACCCTACAAAGGTGACTGATTGTATAGGACATTTATGAGCTGTTTTCACTGAAGAACCTTATCCATCTGTGGCATCACTAGTTCACTAAGATGAGGCCAAAATCTATCTGAGTCAGACTGCATCAGTCCAGTGAGTTATCCTTTCCACAATACATACTAAGCAAGGCACACTACTATGTGCAAATATGTGATTTACTTTTATGTCTTTCTTCCCGGACATGTTATTTCAAAGTATTAGTATATCTCTCTGCTGCTATGGGTATCTTTTTTTTAATATTAGGGGCATACAGTTTTTTTCTCTTGGAAGTGGAAAGTAATCTGTACCACATATCTCTTGTTCGTTTCACTTGTCAATGCTGGTGCAAGAGCAGGCATTGCTCCTTGCATTTGCTGCACTTTCTGCTAGCTTCTTTCAAGTGGATGCAGCTCGTTTTTCTTTTCCTCTTTCCTTTCTATAAGCGCATTCCTTGATTCCCATTTGTACAATCCCACAGAGTAGAATAAGCCACAGAAGTGAGTCTGATATTCTGTCAACCTATTTTGTTCTGTTTTGTGGTCATATCAGCCAAGAATAACAAACCCTGTTCATTATCCAAGAAAAATGAGAAGGATTGATGAGAGTTCACTTCTAGCACAGCATGCTAAGACATGATAACAAGAAATGGACAGGTATGTCCAGTTGATTGCCGAGTGAGCACAACAATAAAAAATCCACACAAGACACAGAAACTGCAGAATGTAGAAGAAAATATATGTAATAAAATCATTAGACATTGGTACATTTCATTGATCAAAGAGTCCATGGACCAAAGGATTGAAGGTAGGAAGAAGAAAGGATTAGTTAACAGGCAGCTGACAGCTTGAAAGAAAGGAAGGAATATGCAGATGTGAACTGGAAGAAAGGATTAGTCAGCTGGAGAACCCCACAAATAAAGTAGCATAAAGAACTGTCAAGGATGAACAAACGATCGGGCGTCTATGCATATATTCCTGGTTGCTAGATGTTGTTTGCGACACAAGAGAGAGTTTTCACTACCTTGTGAAGAAGAGCTTCATCATAGTGAAGGGTGTCCCAGCAAAGACTTTCTGCAGCCAGTTTTGACAGAAGTTCCTCCACAGTCTCCTGATGTCATAACTCCCACAAGTACCTTTAATGCCAACACCCTCTGCAAACCATACAAGTAGACTATGCCATATGTGATGGACTGAAACCTCAAATGGAAGGTCCGCTTAGCTTGATCCAGGGAGATGAGATATGGTGACATTTTGATCTTCATGAACACAAAAAAGACCCTGGATTTATGATGAGGAAAGAAAGAGCACACCAAAGATTTAAACCTAAATGCACCTATGAAAATGAAAGGACAAAAGAACCCTGTTACCACTGATGCAGCATCATGGCTAAGCCCAATATTGTTTTTGCACGAGGTCACAAGCTCATTCTCCAGGCTTTTTATGCACTTTCTTTGTTCCTCCCTCCACACCTCCTGCAGGACACAACCTTTCTGTAGAGCGCTTGGGGGGACCTTGCCATGTTATGTTTTCTCTGAGATTCTTATCTCTATCAATGCTATTCTAATTTAGTTGTTGATTGTTTTTCCCAAGTTTTCTCTTCTTCTTGCTCCTTCCTAAAGAAGAAGAAGAAGAAGAAGAATGTTGTCAAGTGGTTGATCAAATGGAGAAGTCCCTAGATGAGATGATGAACCTTCGTCTGGCCCAACTCTCTAAGTGCTTTTTCGCAATGTCTTGAGGATTTTAGCAAATGTCAGATTTATGGAACAGACCAGTACTTCTTGTTGCTGCTTCGGCATTGCAATTGATTCACCTTCAAAGTTCATGTCACAGCCTTGCCCTGGACAGAAGAGGGAGAGTATGCTTCGGGATTTGCACACGGCCGACATTCTTGCCACATTCGCAAAGGCAGCGCGGTTATCCGTCGCTACATCTTCCTCCTCTCCTTACCTCCAATTCCCTGGGAAAACATCTAACGCAGGCCATAACAATATATTGCTAATCTGTAATAAGTAGAACAAATTCAGCCGGAGCTCCAAAATCGGCAAGAAGAATCGCTTAGTGTTCTTGATACTCCGTTGTCGTTGTGCGTTTTAAGACAACTTCAGATTCTAATTCGTATTCCGTCCGTAACGAAAGAGTCCTTGAGTCTCCGCCAAGGTCGAAATAAATCGTGGCAAAAGGCAAATGCACCATTTTTATGGGACCTTCTTCCTCTTCTTCTTCTTTGCCCGCGTGCAGCGGTTTCTCACTGATTGCAAATATTTTGGCTTGATTTGTGGGGGAGTATGTCAAGCATTTTTGAACGAGTGTTCTTGATACCTACTCCGTTGTCATTGCGCCGGTTTTCGTGTCAGCTGAGAATTTCATGGACTGGATGTGCTGCGAGAGAGAGACAGCAAGAGAGAGAGAGAGAACAGCCATGCAACGGTTCAGCTACGAATGCCTGACACCTTCGCTGCTCTCCTCAACGTCTTCACTAACTTTGTTTCTTTAGGAATTGGGAGAAAGTAACAACGCCCTAGGGCTGGGGTCTCCCCGAAATAACGGGCCCTGAGACCGGCGGCCACGGGCCCGTTGCGTGGCATGAAGCTCGACCGGACTTTTTTTTCTTTTAAAAAATTTGGTAACATGATGCCCGGCGGGTATCACCGGCCCACTTCTCAGATATCACAGTATTATTAAAAAGAGTAATGTGGGCATTTTCAAAAAGCGAAATGCTTGTAGAGGCAGCAGGCCTTTTGCATTTTGAAATGCTCACTTGTGGGCTAACACTTGATTATGTCAAGTAAGATGCCTTCCATTTACATTACAAAAATCCGGAGGTTTTTATGTATAGGTGAAGGGGTCTAAGAATAGACCCTTCCCCTACATAAAGCATTGAATTTTTTATTCTTTCTTTTTGTAGTTTCTTTTGTTTTGTTGCCACCTTTTCGTTTAGTGGTTTTTTTTGGTCATAAAACGGATAAAGCTTTTGCATCACGCTTCTTTATCATTGTTGTTGCGTCATTTCTGTTTTGTCATGCTTTTTTTTCATTGTTGTTGCGTCATTTCTGTTTTGTCATGCTTTTTTTTCATTGTTGTTTTGTTTTTTGTTTTTACCTTTTTTGTTGATTTTTTTCCATTGTCTTTACATCTCTTTTTGTTGTATTTTTGGGCAGTCACACTCATTAACCTTTGTTGATGTTGTGTTTTTTGCAAAGCTTGGTGTTGCATCTTTTGTGAAGCTTGGTGTTGCATCTTTTGCAAAGCTTGGTGTTACATCTTTCTTTTGTTACATTGCTTCTATGTTTTCAATTGTATCTTTGTTTTGCTACATTGCTATTCTATGACTTTTTATGCTTCATCATTTAAAAAATTTCATCGTCATTTTTTCTTTCCACATCTTATTTTGTTGTAAAAAGTATCTTATGAGGCATTGTTCCCTACTTTTATATTGATGTCATCATTTCTCCTTTTACATCACGCTTCTTCATCATTGTTGTTGAGTCATTTTTTTTTCCTTCTTTGTCACACTTCTTCATCATCATCATTGTGTTTCCTTTTGCTACATTTTATTGCACGCACAATCATTAACATGCATCATTGCTACATCTTTAGCGAAGCTTGATGCTAAGTCTTTTGTTATGCTTCATGTTGCATCTTTGTTTTTCTACATTGCGGATTTTGCGTCTTGGCATTTTGGCAAAAATAGTTGCAATGTAAAAGCAACCATTTTAGTGGTCCAATTCCATCTTTTGTTGTTAATTCTAGCCATTAAAGTAATGGTTGTGTACAAATATCTAATGTCTTTTGTCACCTCAATTGTTTCTTCTGATGTTCTTTGTCTTTCTACATGTGTTGTTGTTTTATACGTGTTTGATTCTCATTTTTCCCCTAGTTTTGGTGTTATGCCTTTTGCATCTCAAATTGGTGAAAGTATAAATTTTAATTTTAATCATATGGCCTCTGCATTTGAAATTTGTGACATGATAGACCTTAAATCTCTTATTAGTGAGCTTGTTTTGAAATGCCACTTTCTTGAAATTAACAATAAGTAGATGTAAAATGTAAATAAGGGAAGTAGGAGAGTTAGCAAACATGATGAACAATGGGCAAAAATGCTTTTGTGAATGGTGAATCTTCCATGGTTTTAGCACAATGAAATTCATTGTTGATCTTTCAGAAGATGAATTTTAAAAAGAAGATCTAATGGATATGTTGTTTTCTTTTGTTTTGGAAGTTGCAAAAAAGGATGGTATTTTCTATTCTCCAACTAAGTATGTTGTCTTCTCATTTTTGAAATTCCACGTTATTATTTGCTTTTGCAAATATGTTTTAAGGATAGGTTTTTTTGGTAATGTTTTAAATTGTAGACCTATCCAAAAACCTTTCATTTGGGTTCTTGTGAAAATTTTGATTATTTTTTGACTTTGGAGTGGTTGTTTTTTAGGACAATCTAGAAGGGTCTTCCTTTATATAAAACATGAGTTTGTTTTCTTTGGCTTTTTTTTTGCCATTTCTTTTCAATTTAATGTGGACTATATGAAGCATCATCCAACATGTTTTTGCTTTATATCTATGATGTTTTTGGTGTTTAAACTTGAAACCATAAACCTAATTTGTCTTTTTTCCTTATTGTTTCTGCCTTGATATCAATTGTTTATTCTTTTGATTGATTTTTTGTTTTGTAGCAATTATGTTGTTTGTACTTTAACTATTAGCTTTTGCAACATTTAATCATTGATACAAGGTATTAGAAGGACTATAAAGTAGTTCGATAACAACATATAGTGGAATTCAATAAAACACATGTACTTCCTTTTAATATCTTCACAAATGCATGGTATTATTGTGTGAAGGTTGTTAGTGATGAAGCAACTTTCCGATCTTCAATAGTTAGTTTTAACAAGTCCATCAAGAAATCGAATGTATAATATATTATTAATTAAAAATTCAATTTGTTGCCATTGCTTATTGGTGTTGTTTTGAGGTCTTGTTAAAAGATTTCCAAGAATTAAAGGATAGACATTACATGATGTTTTACAAATTTGCATTGGCCTATTGTTGATTACCTTGTTTTTTATGTAACTGAAACATATAAAAAACTTGTTCACCATTGTAGTAATACTTGGCCTTTTGATAAACTTGGGTCACATCCATTGTTTTGAGTTTGAAACCTAAATGGAATTTTTTTCATGAGGTATGGTTTACCACTAGTTCTATTTATTGGAATCAACTTCATCTTATTGTGAACAAGTTCACTTTTGATTTCCTAAATTTAAAATAATTTTTTTTGTCCAACAAGACAACCCAAGGTATTGGAATTATTTAAATGGAAAAAAAACTTGTTTTTTGAGAGTATGGTATGGAAGTTACAAGCCATTAGGATCCTATTTTTTATGACAAATAAGTTTTAAAACTTTTTTTCAATTTTCGTTTTCTATCATTTTGGTTTTCTTTTTCCAATTTCATTTGAATGCGTGTGTATTTTTTTTAATGACATGATTTTTTTTGTTTATAAGTATAATCATATTGATAAACATTTGCGTGATAGAACAATGCTAGGTATGATCATAGTTAGATGAGCCAAAAACCATGTCAAATGATCAAAAAATGATCAATTTTGTCAAATGCCTGTATGTAATACCACATTAATGTCATGTTCATCAAGTAAATTCGTGCTAAATGATTTATATGAGTGTTGAAGAATTCAAAAAAAAAAAAAATTTAATAAATTTATTTTTGGTTTTACTAAAAGACTTTTAAACTTTCACACCAAAAAATCAATTTTGATAGGCTAAACACTTTTTTATTAAATAAATTTTGATAGAAAAACTTGTAACCTACCATTCACATATGAAAAACACTCATAATTACAAAATTGTGGTACTTCAAATTTAGAATTTCAAAATATAATTTCAAAATGTTCAAATTTCAAGAGTCATTTGCTAAATCTAAATGGGTCATAATGTGTACGACATATGAACAAAGTTGTGGCTTATGATACAAAAAACTAAAGTTTAAAGTAGTTTACATATTTTTGCATGACTTGAAATTTTGATCATTTTTCAAGACAAAATGTAGAATTTAGTAGAATCTATACACTTTAAACAAAAATATTTACTCAAAAGGAGTTAACAAAAATCATGTAATTAATAGGGGGAGTTATAAATATTTTAAAAAACATGTTGCAAAAAAGATCCTTTTGATGAAAAAATCAAAATGTCCACAAAGGGCCCATTTGTGGTTGAGTGTGCTGTCACCATTGGTTCATTTGATTACATTGCACCGTACACAAGGAATTATTTCTAGTGGGTTCAAATTTGGTCGATTACTGAGTTTTGAGAAAGCATTTAGTGAAGAGAAGGTTATGTATGAAATGGCTAAGGTAATTGATTTTATTTTATGTTTTTGCTTTCAAGTTTTTCTTTTTTTCACATTTTTTTTCTCATATTTTGAGTTTTATGCAAAAACATTTCCATTTTGTTGAACAAGATGGAGGTGATGATGGAGCTATTGATGTTATTGTCTTTGTAGTTGTGTTTAAAGGCACATGAATTGTTAATATTAGCCTATTGAATGGTTTTATTAGTGATGTTTCTAAAGTTGTTTTAACCACAATGCCAAAATGTGTCTTTCATAATTCCATCCATGAAATAATGTGATAATCAAATAACATTATAATAATTAGTGATATTCATGCAACAAAGGTTGGAAACAAAACCTAATGAAACTATTAATACGTAGTTATTATTTTGAATTCTATTAATTTATCTTTTAAATACAATTTGATGTATTTTTAAAATTAATAATTATTTATGTTTATTTGTAAAATGTTGAATATGTCACATTAACATGGACCTATGTCATGTGATAGTATTCTGATTTGCATAATTTATTTTTTGGGTATAAAATGATGACTTGGTGCCCATGAACCCTTTTAATCCTTTTATTGTATTAAATTAAATTGTGTTATTTTTTGATAATTGAACTTGTTATATTAAAACTTTCTTTGCAATACATGACACGTATAAAAATTTCTTTGATAGGTTGAGATTAAAAGTAAAAAACATTTGGTCATTAGTTGTGTACATGGTGTCTTATTGTACATGAATATTTATGTTAGACCAAAATCTTATATTGATGATTTTCAATATAATTTTTGTTCTATTTTGGATTATAGTGTGTTTGGCATAAAGTTTAAACATATACACATTAAATAATTAACAATCCTTAAACCTATTTAAATGTAGGACATAACATTATAGGCGATTAAAATGAATGGCAATCATTTTGCAAGCTTTATTGAAAATTGTTTGAATATGGTAGCCATCATGTGGCCCTTTTTCCATTCACCATGTTGAATTAAGTTTAAATATTGAAATTAACATTTTAGTTTAGAATTAAATAAATACATGTTTAATGACAACATGCACATGTCACCTTTCTCAAAACTCCTTTTGGATTTTGATTCAATGCCAAAGTTTTCAACCTTCACAAACATATTTTTTTGCAAATGTTCATCATTTTTATACGAGACAATTTCACCCTCAAAAGCATTATGGTTAGAGCTACCTTGTCCAACAAATCACAATCTAAATATGCATAGCTTGGATCTCCTATGATCTTATTTGCAATTTGATCAAAAATGCCATACTTGTTGAACACCTTTGCTTGAAATGTAAGATCTTTAATTTCAAAATCCAAATCATTCACCACAACAACTAATCTAGCTTCTTTCATTGTAATAATAAGTCCATTGTGCAAAACAAAGAAAGTAAAACTTAATGAAATGAATTTGATAACAAACAAATGAAGTAGCACAACAATTCACTTGGCAAAACACATTCTTGAAAAAACAAACACTTGCAAATAAAACAAAAACAATAACGCAAATGAAAGTTTAGGCCAAACACAATGCACATTGTAGTGAAAGAGGGTAACGCCAAACACACATTGTTATTTTAAGTTTGGGAAAAAGGTCTAAACCCTAGCCCCTCATTATTGTTTTTTTTTACTTTAATTAACTTTGATTATCTTTGACTTTAACTTAAGTCTAAAAAATCTTATTCATGACTTAATGACTAAGTAATGGTCTAATAATGAACACAATATTAACACCCCAAGTCATCTTATGAATTTTAACCATGCACTTCATGGTTTGCACCCAAACCTTAATTTATTTTTTATTACCATATATAGCCACTGGATAGAAGTTCCAAAATGTTTCAATCCCAAATCTAGGTTTAAAAAACTTAAACGTTAAACCTTTTACTATTATTTTAGCTTTTAAACATTTTTTAAAATTTTTTTTACTTTCATCCAAATATATTAAATATTTGGTTGCAAACAAGATTTTGTTTATTTTTCCAAATTAAGGTTTTTTTCATTACTACAAAATGTGGGTGCAGTTCACTAATCCCCATTCACTAAACTAGTGAATTCATTGTTTCTTCACTGGTCCCCGTTCATTACAACTAGTGAATTCATTCAAAATCCAATGAAATCTCTTGGTGAACATGGACACCTTTTGTTGTAGTGTTTAGTGGTGAAATTTTGCCATGCTTGGTGCCCAAAAAAAAAATTGTGTTTTGTGCCAGGGGTTTTTATACATTTCAACCATGCATTTGCAACTTGTGTCCAAATCAACCATTTTTGTGATTATAGAAGCGACTATCATTTTTTTTTCCAAGGAATGATGGTAGTCAATGATAAAATTCAAATATTTTTCTTTTTTAATAAATTTATATTTTTAAAAGAGAAAAATATATTTGTGTACATTATTGAAAGATCTTTAAGATTAAACTTTAATTTTTTCGTTTGAAAAAAAATCTTAATAAGCTATCAAATATCAAAAATGATGTTTTGTATAATGTCAAATAAAATAGGCTAAATATAATGCACATTACTATTTTGTCACAATAAATGGGGTGGGTTGGTGGTAAAGGAGTTGATTTCCATCCTTGGGTTCAAAAATCAATTCCCACAAATGACATGGTTTGTGATCAACGATGGGATGTTGACCAAATACTCCTTACTTACATAGCCAATTTAGGTTAGGTGCTTATTAAGTGGGCTTAGGTATGCAAAATAGGTAGCCTACCTAACAAAGTAACTCGTTTAAATCCTAGCTTAGGTAATGACATGTGTCAACATGGTATAAGTTGAAATTAATGAAATTACCAATAACATATAAATATAAATAAATATAGTAATTTTATTTTAATATTAAAAATAAATATGTAAATATAATTAATGTGATTACATTGTTTAGCTGTAAATTTAGTTGCAAAATGATGATGCTATGTAAGCTGGTTTGGATGGATGAAAAATTCATATAAGTTGCATATTCATGTGACTACCATTACAACTAGGTGTCACTTATTGATTAGAATTTTATGTGACTTGTCCAAGGTGATTAGACCATGTAACAATTGCATGTGATAATTGCACCTACAAAAACTACTTGTTAATCTAGTCATTGATTTGCAAATTCCTTGTAGTGGATTTATTTTTGAAAAGAATCCTCCAAACTCACCATATTCCAAAGGGAAAAAAGTTGAAATCATCATATTTAGACGATAGGTTGTAGTATATAATGGGATTTCCAAAAAAAGTTCCATTTGGGGAGGGCTTTGCATGCTGTGTATCAAATTTTAAAAAAAAAGTATATTCAACATTATGACAACTATTTTATCATAAATTATTACATTATATACAATTTCCTATGGATTCATACATGATTTCCTATGAACATATGAAAGAGAAGTAATGATTGATGTATTTTTATTAGGCTTGATTCTTTTTTGCCCAACTTCAAAAAATGACAATATAGGGCTTAGAACCCCTTATTTATTGGGGGTTTAGCAATGGAGGTGCCACCCAATAATCCTTTGGGCAAAGTAGGAAAAAAAAGACCCCCCAAAAAAAATCCAAGAAAATGGCTGAAAGAATATGGAATGTTCACTATATGTATTGAACAAAACTTAAGATTATTTCCATTTAAATTTCTTCATAAAAATAATTTGAAATGAAAAATAACCTTTGGGTTTGCTATTAGATATAACCTCACCCCCACATGTTCAAAATCATCCCCAAGTATGTTAAAATAACCCCTTTGGAAGGGAAAAATCCCTAGGCTCCACTTTACCTCATCTCACCCAACCCAGCTTTGGAAAAACCACCCTCCACCTCATCTCACCACACATCACCCCAACCCAGAAAATAACTCCTTGAAAGAAGAAGGGGGGAAAAAAACTCAGCCAGCCTCTTACTCTTAGAAATCCCTTTGCAGAAAATACCCAACCCTTCCTCTCCCCTTTCCCAAAATTTTCACCAAATTATCTTATCCCACCTAAACCACTTCACCTTCACTCCACCCTAAACAAAAACTGAGGTAACCACCACGGTTAGCTACTAGGGAACTGGAATCCATGGAAAAGTTGGTTTGCATTTCACCTACTATCCATCCATCCATCTGTCCATCTATCTATTCATCCATCCATTCATCTGTCCATCTATCTATTCATCCATCCGTCCATCCATTTCCTAATGGTAGCACTGGTGATGGCTGAAGTGCGCTGTTGTTAGTGGTGGTGGTGGTGGTGGTGGTGCTAGTGGGCTGTTTGCCTTCAATTGTAGCAATCCCATGTGCATGAAGCGAGATTTGCTGAGCATGTGGGGGCAAGCAACCCTGGAGCTTCCACTATTAAAAGCTCTGGTGGTCCTACCAATTACTCCTTCAAGGCTGTTACTACTAATTTCTCATCATGTCTTATCTTAGTTTACAGCAAAATAAAAAAGACACACCATCCATCTGTTTTGCTTGAAAGTTATTCCCCAATTTAGAAAACAAGGGGTGTGTCACACTGTGTGGCCTTGTTAGCCATTTACATGAAAAAGCATCTTAAGGCAAAAGAAGAATGATGGAAACTCAAATATATTTCACCATGCAAAAAATATAATCTTCAAAAAAATCCTCTAAAAGAAACCAAAATCCGTCAAGATTTTATTATAACTCTGTAAGTAAATTTCTCAAGTTTCAACACAAGCCAAAATATCATCTTTCAAAAATCCTCGTATAAAAATAGACCTATTATTATTACCTAGTAGGGGCCAAAATCCCTTAAGCTACTATACTCTATAATGCATCTAAACACAATATCCTTGCCTACCAAGGCAAGGCCAACAAGAGATTAGATTTAAGCAGCTGCAGCACACCATGTTTTGCATCAAAACTCCTAAAAATCTAGAAAAGACAAGCACTCGGATGTTTCAAGCAAAACAGACCTGGTTTCAGCTTGGTTTTTATTAACTGAAACCGACAATTTTAACTAGCCAAACCGGTTAACTGCCCAAGACTGGTTGTTTTGCTTGAAAGGGAATTCCGAAAGATTCAGAAGAGGGAGAGAGAGAGAGGGTTAGTGCAGCAGACGTTTTGGTTGCAAAAAAAACTCCTGATTTAGAACGAATTCAGAGATTTCTTCTACCGCCAGCTTTGAGCAGGCCAAACGCAGGTGGGTGAGATAGATCTGTAGCAGGAATCGATTCTCCGCCAGCTCCGATGATGTATGTATGTATGTATGTATGATCTTGTTCACGTTCTAGCAAAATCACTGAGAATAGGCTAGACTTCTTATTATGCTGTCATTACAAATGAAAAAGTCGCCAGCAAAAGAGATCAGACTGTCGATGCCTTTGTCAGTAGTCCAAGTACTCGGCGGTTTGTCGTGCACATGTGTACCTTGTCTGCCAACCCTACTGACAAAGGCAACCCAAATGGAAAAAAAAAAAAGCTTTGTTGTTGTGACAGCCATTTGGTGGTCACTGGAAAAAAACAAATCTTAAAAAGGTCGGAGCAGCAGCAGGAGGAGGAGGAGCAGAAAAAGAGAAATGGGTTTTTCGAGCTTGATCTGCGCACAGTCTCTGCTTTGTCATCGGTTTCTTTTTCCGGAAACCTAGAGCTCGTGTATTATCTACATGGTGTTAGTCCTGCTAGAGGAGCCGTCCTGCCTGCAGCTACCATCAACAGTGCGCTAGCTGTGCATTGTACCCATAGTTGCCCAGAATGGTTTGCCTAACAACTAGTTGCTAAAATTTGCTTCTCCCCGGGAGGGGCCCGGGCCCAGCAATCCGTGTTCGACAGAAGTTCCAGTATTTGAGATCGGTAGTCACTTGTGATCAATCAGCCATCTTGAGTCGATCAGCCTCTCTGAGCTCGTTGTAGTTCATACAGATCTCGAGACTGGTAGAACCGTGCGCCGGTTATTATAATGCAAAGATTGAGCTAGCTTTTCGTACGAATGCTCCAGCCATAGAAGGTTTCGACTTCTCACAGAGAAATCCATTGATACCCAATTGCAGCTGCGCCTGATTTTATTCTCTAGATCTATGTGCTTGGAGATTGAGTTCGCTCCTTTTTGAAACTGATCACGAACCCACCATTCCCTTTTAGACTTAGTTCGTGGTTTCTGCTTCTTTTTTCTTTTCTTTTCCCTTTTGTTAGACTCGAAGATCACTACTCGAAAGCAATGCATACATCAGGGCTAAGCTTCCCTGCAACTGAATCATGGAAGGAAAAGCTGAAACAGTACAAACCTCTCATCTACTTAGGAGGTCTGACACTAGGATACATCGTCTTTCACCTCAATTCCTGGAGTCCAGAAGCAATCCTTCCTCTATGCTTCTTCATCTCCTAATCATTGCTTTCATACGATCTGCTGATAATGAGTCCCCCACAGCTCCCTCCCAGCTTCTGCTTTTGGTTTCCTTTCTTTTGCCATCAGGAGCAGCTTGTGCTCATGTCAGTCATGTCATCGATCTATCTAGCGTATTACATTACTACATATCGATTCTTTCGCATTAATCATCTGCACAACAAAATTTCCTCTTTTTTTTTGCCTTTTTTTTCGGTCTTATTTTTTCTTCCATTTCACATTGATTCTTTGAAATTAGATTCAATTCATTCTTTTTATTCTCTTTTCTACAACCTCGATGAAAATGTCGCGGTTGTTGGAGTTGATCCAAAGAGATTCAGTTTCCAACTGCGGTACACAAAAGTGCTGCATCAGCTGCGTCAACGACCTCATTGCTGTGATCCAGAGTTGCTCTCACATTCACCCATGTTTCGAAGAAAAATAATCTTTACAATGCAGTTGCAGCTTAGAAGTCTTCCTCCACGTTGTGGGTGCGATCCGATCTACGGCACCGATCACCTGCATTTTCAACGATCATCTCATCATGCGTCGTCACTAGAATATATGTCGACGACAATATATCAATCATTACATCGGATCGATCTTCAAAAAAATACAAGTAAGTCTCATGCAGCTATCTCCTTTCATGACACCCGAATTACCAAAAAACAAATCAGTCTTCTGCAAAAGCTTCTTCCATGTTTATACAAAAAGCTCGACTGAATCTTGAGTTTTGAAAGTTCTCGAGATCTAGTCAATCTTCTTCTTAGTGCTTTTATGGATTTTCACAGATACAAAAATCTCCCAACTAAGTAATTACCCCGATCTCTTTCTCTTTTCTCTTCTATTCTGATCTTCAAGTTATATATTCTCTATGATCATATTATCTTCCGGCCAGGCTTCTAGTGTTAATAATCATGGAATTGCTGATCATATGGGGATGTGGGTATCTGTTCTGTTTCATCTTAGATTCTAGGAGACAACTTTGGCGAAGCTTTCTCAAAGAAGATAATTCATCAGCTGAAGATTCCGAGCCTCTTTCCTTTTTCAAAAATTTTTTTTTTCTTTCTTTTTGCTAGACTTGGGTGATGAGTCCAACTTTGGTTTCTTAACTTGGGAGAGCGACACAGAATTTTTTTTGCGACATAGGAAATTGAAAGAGCCGACGACGATGGCCACGACGACGATAATCAAGCATGCACGCCAGTGCACGTCCCGATGTCGGCGCTCATGGGACGTAATTGTCCTGTGATCATGTCATGTAATGCCTCGTCACATGGCGTAATGTCCCTTGGGAGGACAGTTACAGCTCGTAATGTGACAACTTCCCCCGCCCCACCCCCAAGTAGAGGGAGTGAAAGTCGCCACATTACAAGCCGTCACTTTCCACTCAGTGAACATTATGCTTTGGAATGTAATAAAAAAAAACCTTATTTTTTTGGGTGAATTTTCACATAATTGTTGAATTTATTATTCTTGTTTTTCCTTCGGCCTTTTGATGTAAGCTATACATAAATTCTGACTTCGGGCCCCATACTTTTTATTTTGTGTTATTTTTTGACTAATGAAGTCATTGAAGACATGGCTCTTTCTTTCTTTTGGTCGTAATTCTTCACCAAAATCTATGTCTCCTTAGTCCTGAGGGTGATGGCTCATTGGCATGGTGCTTGGTTGGCACCACAAAGGTCCCAAGTTCAAACTCAAGGGAAAATCCTATTGTGATTACAAGGTCAGTACAAGGTTTGGTAGGTAGGTGTGAGTGAGGGGTAAGAAGGGCCAGACTGAACCCACACCCACCAGTGCACCATCCACTGGATGCCTGTTATGACTTAGTTTTGGATGAACCTCAACTCGGTTAATCCATGGTTTCACCTTGGTAACCCATTGTGTAAGAAGCAATTCTTACATATAGGTAGATAAGTAGGAAAATAGCTGACTACAGTTAACCCCTTTTATAATCAGGTCCATTTTAGTCACATTCTTGTTTGTGCACACTTTTTTTTTTTAGTAACCATCCGTTTTAGTAAAGATTCACCATTTTTTAGAACCATATCACATTTGTTAAGAGCACAAAATATTTGCAAAGCTTTCATGTGACTATAATGAGGAAAATTTAGGGCAAATACTAAGTTCCTTTTGACAAGGTTAGTGTTGTTTTGTGTTTAAGTTGAGCAAACTAACAACAATGAATCTAGTTAAAGAGAAAAAAAAAAAAAAAATTTTTAATTTAAAAAAACAAAAAATATTGGAAATTGTCAAAAAAAAAAAAATTTTTAAATAAAAAAAATTAATTGAAAAAAAAAAAAAAGCAAAAATTAAAAAAGTCAAAACTAATTGAAAATAAAAATTTT
>Ga0116227_10002080_pt1 | contig 45688 bp, 35 predicted proteins | sample S1TSphgellanicum_FD_89693 | JGI IMG/M metagenome (GOLD analysis project Ga0116227, IMG submission 89693) | Host-associated microbial communities from peat moss isolated from Minnesota, USA - S1T2_Fb - Sphagnum magellanicum MG | ecosystem: Host-associated > Plants > Peat moss > Unclassified...
AAATGTGGCGACTTTTATGCACTTTATATATATATATATATATATATATATATATATATATATATATATATAATCCCTTTGTATATAGTTCACTATCGATTTTGTTTGTTTAATTAATTAACTAATTAATTAATTAGCTATAGTGCTAAAATTAGCCCCCTAAGTTCCAACCACAGTAAAATGTTTTATATAAAATTGAAATTAAAAAATAAATAGATTAGAAACCAACCATTCTAAAATTTACATAAAATTATGAAATAAATAAAATTTTAACTTTTAAATAATAGTAGTAGAATATACTAGAATAAATAAAATACTTATTTAAATTTAGAAAATAAAAGTATTTATAAAATTTTACTAATATATTAAAATTATTTAAATAATACTAGGTCCATCACCCACTTGGTTTTTGCTTCGTCGCTTGCGCGAAAAGGAAAACACGCACACACATGCCCAATTTGTTTGGTGAATTGCGTCCTTCCCTCTCCTCAATGCTTTCAAGCGTCGGGTAGGAAGGAGCAATCGGAAGAGAATTCAAGCAACAACAATTCTTTTGTTTGTTTGTTTGTTGCTTGCTTGATTGCGTTGTGTGTGGGGGCGAACGGAGGATGTGGGTGGCGATGGCCAGGACAAGAGCAGCAGGGGTTTTGTGGGCGTTCCTTGTTGTTCTCTTGGTGTGTCTTCTCACCAGTGCTGTGCATGTGATGGGCAAGTTGGATCCTCACTATGTCAACAACGGTGATCTCTCCTTCCCCTTTCTCCTCTCGCTAAATTCTGTTCCTTCTAAGTTTCTCCTCCTCCTCCTCCTCCTCCTCCTCCTAGTGGTTGAGAATTGAGAACCCGTTGTTGTTTTTGTTGTTATCCTTTTTTTTTCCTTCTTTTTTCCAGGGGTTCGTTGCAGGGTTAAATCTTTGTAGAATTTCGCAGTGCAAGAATTCAACACGATCTTGCAGCGTTTTGAGTGCTAGAGTTTCAACAACAGGGTCGTGGTGGTGTATCGATGTGTCGGAGGCGCAAATCCCAAAAGTGGGGATGGGGGGTTTTATAGCCAGCGAGAGCAAGAACGTTGGTTGCACATGTTTTAGGGCTTGTTATGGTGGATGGGTTTCCTTCAAACCCAATTTCGTTGAAGTTGCTGAACTGAGCCCTAAGTGTGATCAAAACCCTAGAAGTCTTATTTTCCTTTGCAATCTGTGTTGGGTTCTGAAAGAAAGTCAACCTCTCGGGCCAAAGGCAGGAAGGAAAGCAAAGAATTTACCATACTTTTGGGGATGAACAGATCTTGCAAGTTTGAGGACTGGCATACAAATTTCAAAGTTTGAGAGAGAACTGTAATTCATAGTTGACTGTGCTTTGCTGGGTGGAATTTTGCATGCTGAATTTTGAATTTTTAAGCATCTTTTAAGCAAAGATATATTTATATGTAACTTCTTCTGTAAACATGATTACTATAGAACATGTGTTAACAAGGGTTTTTGTGCAAAGATTTGATTGTCCTTTAGTGAATGGCATGTAATGTGCAGAGTGGAAAAAATTGGAGAATATGGAGAAGGTGCTGGCTGGGGCAGCACACCTACCACTACATTCACAGAAGTTGATATTGAAAGCGATGGGTGACAGCATTTCTTCTTTTGGTGAAGGGCGTTGTAACATATTTGGAGGCTCATCATCATGTGTTGCCATCCCATCTGACTCTGACTACGTGAAACAATGCCCAGATGCCAACAAGAAGGTGGATTGTGCACTTCAGATGGCAGCGGTTGAGCACATTGCCAAAGATCCAGAGATCCATTTTCGGGAGAAGATGTCATCTGAAGGTATGCTTTTTATTGTATTTGGAATTTTTTTTTTTATTAGAAAGGTTTTTCTATCTTACCAATTTGCGTATGACACATAGTGGCATGAATTAGTCTTCATTGGACTGTGAGACTTCTACAGTTTCTTGAAGTAGATGCCAGTCTTGTGGTAACAGTGTGTCACCTCCTCACATGCTGGCCATTGCAATAATTTCTCTTCTTATTGTAAAGTGTGCAAAGAGCCACACAGGAGACCATGCGAGTGAACTTATTTCCATGTTCAATTCATCTCCTAATCAGGATGCCATCGTCAGTGTTTTCTCTTCAACAGGATTTCCAGAATGTGCTGATTGCTACAAACTTCTCCACCAATTTTGGTGTGCGCAAACTGTTCCATCATGTGGCATATTTGATAAGGTTATTGATGAGATCCTGGTGAGTTTGAATGTAGTTCCATTGATAATTGTGCAATGTACTGAACTTCTGTATCTTTGGTACCTGCATCATTTTTCAAAATTTGCAAATTGGTTTGCTGGTGTTGTAAGAACAGTTATTGCTGCTGTCAAGTAGATTTATTTGGAGGATATATGATCTGTATTTTTGTAAACCGGGATTTTTATTCTATGCAGCCCCTGATATCAGCAGTGACTTTAAAGAAGGAGAAAGCATCAGTGGCACTGCAGGAAGCAGTGCCACGGATGTTGCAGGCGGCTAGCTTGGGCCTCCCCTGTCGAGAGATGTGTGATGCTATTACTCACACTTGTGGTTGTGATAAGCCAACCACGTTTGGCCAGGTAACCTGTACTCCCCTCCTCCCCGCCCTTGCCCCTTTCTTCTTTCAGGTGCCCCAACTGTTCTCTGTGTCAATAACTTGCAGAAATGAGATCTTTTGTATATCTGGGATAGCTATGCTTCTTGCATTGTCCTCCAGAAGATCATGGTCTTAAAGTTCTTCACCTTGTTTCTCTCTCTTTATTCCCTCTTTCATGTTTGCATTTTTTTTCTTCTTTTCCCTTTCTTTGTGTGTTCCTCTTTATTCTTGGGTTTTTGGGTCTTCCTCTTCTCTTTCAGGTTTTGTTGAAGTAGCTAGTTGGCTGAGTTTTCTGGTCTAATGACAGAAACTCAGTATGCTGGTTAATGTTTGGAATTGACCTCTACCACTACCGGGAGCTGATGAAGTCAATGGGGATGTTTTGGTACGTGGTCAATATCATACATGTTGCTGTTGAGGGTCTCAGAACATGCATATGGCGGTCACTGCAACAAGTTAAAACCAGCCTTTTGTTTTACTTCCAAAATTTGAAAATTTGAAAATGAAGTTATTTTGGATGCTTCTATCACCAGAAGTGAGAAAAATGATTGTAAAAATTGCCAGATTGCTATATTTGGTTTTCATTTGTAGCAAAAAATTTAGAAGGATGACTAAAGATTTGTATTTCATATCTGGTTTATGGCTAGATCAGGCTAAATCTTCCTAGTGATGACCACCACTTTGGCTGCAAACAAATATTCCTAGAAAAGAAACTGGTGAAAACTGGTTCTAAGTTTGAACAGTGATTTTCTTTCATTTTACAAAAAACTGCTTTTACACCTTTCCCCCCCTGCTCCCCCCCCCCTTTTGTTGTTTAGGGTTGAGTTTCTTCTTTTTCATGCTTGCTGATATGGTGCTGTTACATTGTCCAATCCCTATTACCTTGTTTTCTGGTCATCTCCCGGTTCCATTCAGGTTGACCTAACATATATAAATTAAGAGGTGCCCATGGAACTGATGATTCCATATGTGACATTCTTCATGAGCAGGCAATGATGTCAATGCAAACTGGCAAGCATCAAAATATGTACAATGTAAACATGTCTGTTTCAACTGCGAAGAACATTTTTGCAAAGGTATGGGACGAACCAGTGTGCGAGCTTTTTGTGGAGTCTGGGATGCCAGGGTTCACTGGAGTATGCACAGTACAAGAATCTGCAGATAGCTGCTCATGGTGCTCTGGCAAGTCTGCACGACCAGGAATTGTTGATGAGCAAATTGTGGCACAAACAGCCCAGTGGTTTTCAGGCCTGATGCAGGTGATTGATTCTATCTGCATTTTCTGATACATGATTTTCATTTGCAAACATTATTGAAGGTTATTGTATCCTCCTTTCCCTCTTTTGCAGATTCAAGCTTTTGCAGTGTCATTTGACCTCAAACAGGAGTCTGAACACAAGGTCTTGCAGGGTGGGCTGGAGGAAATCTTGATGTCTGCAGGTGGTGAACAGGCAAAAACTGCTGCTTTCTGGAGCTGGAATCAAAATGGGGAAGTCTCAAAGAAAAAGTCCAGTGGGGGGCATTCCATTTTGTGGGTTGTCCTTCTGATATTGGTGTTTGTGGCAGCACTGGCATTTGTTGCTGCAGTCAAAGTTCACCAAAGCCGCCGGGGCCTATCTCAATACTTGGATCTGAATAGCATGGGCTATACACCCCCAATTCTGTAGGGGTTGTCAATCCTTGGCTCACCACATTTGTGTTGGTTTTACATGGGTCTTTGCAGGTCAGCACAAACATGGTCAATGTATTCTATAGGGTTGCAAGAAAAAAGCATAGTATGTGAGTGTACACAGTGAGTTACCATAAAGTAAGAACATGACAATTGCACCAGCTTGAACTGCTTGGAGAGCGCATGTATACATTTCAGCTCTAATTTATGGGCTTTCCCTCTGTTATTTGGGTTTGGCCATATTCAATGTAGAACTTGATGATCATGGTGTGTTGTTGTCTCCTTTACAGTATCCCTTGTTCAAGACAGTTGATTTTTAAGCTACTATTGAACTCCGACAATGTGGTGCTGCAGCATTTGGACTTGGATCTCCCAGAAAACTGGATTCTGGGTCAGAATCTAATTCCCAAATTTTAAGGATTACTGGGACTGGGATACCATTGTTGCCTCCATCAGACCTCTGCAATCATAGATCATGAGGTTGCCCTCTCCCTCTTCATCCTGTTACTGGCATCCAAATCATTAGCTGTGGTGACCTCAGTAATTTCCTCACAGACTTACACTACTTGCAACCAAATGAGCTAATCTGGTTGGTGATGAAATGTAGAAGGTTCAACACTGAAGCCTTCATTATCCATCATCCATCATGGGTAATGCAGTGAACAAAAACACTTAATTATCATCACATATTTCAACCTTTCACTTAAAAGCCAAACATCATAAATTCAAAGATTTCAGAGAACCATCAATTGGCACCTTGGGATCTTTAAATCCAAGTGAGTCAATTTTCCCTCAAATTGTCAAACTGCAATAGCTTATAATTAATTTTCTTTCATACAAGCCAGCAACAAGCTTCGAGTTAGAAAACACCTTGGAAGGCATGGAAGTCACTTTTTGCTACAGTAATTAGTTGTACCCTTTTTGTTGAGTTCAAACCTCTTATGATCAAAAGTTGTTTCCTTACATCATAACCCTCTCATTTCACAAGTCCACTCCATATGGTAGCCACATTTATGCTTCATTCTATGCACCCTTACAAATATTTGAAAACTCTTACTGGGATCAATATTTCCACTTTGGTATAGCTACAACTACAAACATGAAATTGACCTCAAAGTAACACGTGATGAAATTGATGACATTGATAAAATTGACCAGAACATTAAAACTGACACATATAGATGAAATTGATGTCAAGAAATGAACCATACCACATGAGTGAATTTATGTTCATGACATCTATCATACAGATTTCATGAAATGAATCATAATTTGATGTTAAGGGTGACATGGATGAAATGACATTTGTGGGTGAAAATGATCATCATCCATATCTATCTATCTATTCCATGAGCCCTACATACATATATCACTCACCCTGCAGACCTCCCTCTACAAACCTACTTCCCTACCTGCAAACTGACCTTCAATAACAATTACCTACCTTCAAACTTACCCCTGCTACTGTTTGCACATATTATTTTAATTAGTAGAATGACCCTAAATTTTTTTTGTGTATACTTGAAACCTTAGGATCAATCGCATCTGGTCTCATCTCGAGTAAATGAAGTTGGCGGTAAAGTTGGGATTAGGGTTTAGATACATCATCACATCTGGTTAAAACTAATTTGTGCATTATATATGTGTGGGCCAGTATGTTTGGTAACCTCTTAATCTACCGAACATAGGCCTGGTTGCTGTTCAGTTACATAGAGGATGCCGACAGAGAGATACACGAGTTGACAAATTTATTGCAAACTAATAAGAGCCTTACAGACACAACACAAGTGTTTTTCACCAATCAAGCCTGATGGCAACATCCTGCCAACCAATGACAATACATTACAAACAGAATCATTGGTAGACTGTCTTCTTGGGCAGAATGGAACCTTCAACCCCTTACATAGTTATAAGCTACAACAAATAGAGAATAACAGTACCTGAACATGAATACTATGTGCGTCCTTGCAAGAGGTTAGAGAGGGGAGAAGGTTTGTTGCGCATCTCCTCCTGAACCCTCTTCATTTCCTCGGGATCTGACAAAAATAGAACAGTAGATTCAGAATCCTCATTCACACTAATCCCAACTTTACTGCCAAAAGGGACGAGCTTTTGCCTGATAGTCCAGAAAGTCTGAACCATATACAATAGACATAGTAACTGGGGGAGGATGATGATATACATTTTTACGTCCTATGGTGCTATATGTGTTAGTGGGGGTCTGTATTACTTCTTTGTGTGCACTTCTAAAATGGCCAAGGTCATTGTAGACTTGCTAAGGTTATACCTGCTGAACTACCTGATGTTCTCTTGTTAGGATCAACAATGAACATTCTTGGCCTACAACATCTATTTTCCGACATGCTCTTGCTTGTCTTGTTGTAGGAAAGGTTCTCTTTATGATTGTACTGATGACAATGACACATAGTTCCGCATTCATTGGTGAAAAATATCTCAGTAGAAAGGTCTGTAGTTTGCATACCAATTTGATCCATGAGCTTCGGAAGGAGGAAGACACAAACAACCATGAACCCAATCATGAGACCCATTGGACTTTTGAGCAGTCCCATCGCTGAAAATGGCTCCCTCTTCTGCATACCCACCACGTATACTCAAATTAATGTAACAGCTGCACAACATATTGATTATGGATCTCTCTAAGCAATTCAAGTCCACAACTGGAGGCCGCTCCAGCAAGTCCTGCATAACCACTGAGGAAACAGCTGCACTGGAAGCGATGGTAAACTGCTTCCTGAATTGATGCAAATCACTTCTTACCAATTTTGATTTGGAAAGGAGAACTCACCTCATAGTAGTACTCCTCCCGGAGTGGCTCCAAAACCAATGAGTCAGGCAGGCTGCGGCCAGTCTCCACAAGGCTGGCACGCACCTGCCCTTGGAGCCTTGAACTCACATCCACTCTAACCTGGGAAACCCACAACAGAAAGAAAAAGATGGCACTTGAGGACACTTGAGATTATATGTCACAATAATCTTGTTACAGTTTTCTGCTAAAAATTACTACAAAACTCTGGTTGGGGTCAAGCACTAGTTCTGCAAGAGATACATAAAAGGGGGAAAAGGCAGTGCAGGAGCATAGAAAGGCACATTACCGGAGAGAAAAAATAGCCCAATGCTACAACCTCCAACAAGTGTGTGCCAGCTGGCACTCCCTGGCTGCATCAGGAGAAAGTCAAGGGAATACTTCTCTTTTATATTTCTCTCCTGCCTGTCCCTGCTTAATGTAACAAGGCTAGAGTAAACAAAATTGATCAAATTATTCTCTTCAAAATACTGCTGCTGTATATATGGGTTGCAGAAGGATACAAGGCAAAAGAGCCATCACTTCGAACAAATGACAATTTCTGGCCACCATTGAGCACCACTTTTATGTTGGATGTCTTGCTCACACCCTTTCCTGCCAAAGCTGCAAACATAAACTCACATTCAGAATCCATCACACCATACACAAAGAAAATACATAAATTGAACAAGATAAAAAGGGACATAGGGAAGTTGTCATCTGAAGTGTGTGCAATATCCACTGTGGTGACTCATGCACTTTGGTTCCCAAGCTTAGAATACTAACCTTGCATTTTCACACGACCCTCCACAACATAACCCTCATTATTACTGCATGCTACAACCACCCCACACCACATTAGCATGTCCTAACAACTCCTTCATCAGGCAGTAATCAGAGCCACAAAATACTGTTTCAAATTCACCTGTCCTGCTGTCACGAAGCCCTGAAAAACATATATCCTGAGCATACCCAGACTAGGATAAATCATAGAGGATCCACGCCCAAACTTATGAGTCCTTTGTCCCAAAAACCTATTATGCTTGTTCTGAAGTCCTTAGTCTCAGGGAAAGGACATTGGAAAGAGAGGGCAGGAAGGCCACCTGGTTGGAGGTGATGACTGCAAGCAGGAGACAGGCGGTAGGCAAATGGATAGCATGAGGAAGGAGAATAGCATGCAAAGAAAGATGATAGAAGCGAGGTTCGCCATTGCCATAAAAACACCAACGTCCGCTGCAAGGTCCTTTCTGTCCAGACCCTGATTGATATTCACAAAGGCACTTGAAGAAAGAGAGAAAGAAGCACTTGAAGAACAAAACAACCAACAGCCTGTGCACGAACAGAAGAAGACGGAAAAAAGCAAAAGATTACGGACTACCGTCGCCTGCCAAACAGCAACTGCATGGAAAGACAAAGCAAGAAAGAAAGGATCGTCAAGGTTAGAGACGGGGAGAACCCAGGGAGAGACGAACTCTTCGGCAGGAAAACAAACCCTTCGAATTCAAACCCTAAACAACCGAACCTTCGCAATGAAAACCCTAACCGCTGCTCATGCGGTCACGAACAGGTGTTGGGCGGTTGTTCGGGTTTTAATCAAGAACCGCCGGTTCCGGTTCTTTGCAAAGAGATTTTTGTAATCATTCTGGTTTTGGTTTTGAAAATGAGAACTGGTTCCCAAGTCTGATTCGTCTTACTAATCTGGATCAGAACTTACTTGTGGTTAACCTCCAGTTAAACCTCTGGTAACCTTGATTCTAGTCACTTTTTTTTCTCTTTTTTTTCCCAAAAACATGTTTCTCAGTTCTTGTTCCCATTCCAACACATAAATAGAATTTGGAGCCCATTTCATATATGGTTCTTGAAACAAAAATCCAATTTGCATTGTGAAAATTAGACCCGGTTTTGATTTGGTTCTTATAACTAACCAAAATTTGAATTGCTAGTTTTTATATCCCAAAGTGGATATTTGCTCTCAACATTAGTTAGGAATTCACCCTATTGCCCAAATATTTGTTCATCTACCAAATGAGATTGTGTATCAAATTTGATGAATGAGGTTATAATGTGTGCCTTCAGGTTTGTCAAATGGCATTGGAATGCAAATTCAAAGCATGTTCCTTAGCTTTCACAAGGTTTAGAAGGCATGGGAGTTTTGGGATGGCATATGGACAAACTTAAATGAGTGAGCTCATTGTGAAGTCAATATGCACAATTTTTTAAGAAATATAATTAATGCAAAATGGAGTTAAATTGGTGCATGAATTAATCACTAGAGATACATTCACACAACTCCCCATAGCTCAAATCTCTCACACAACTCACCATTGCTCAAACTTGGGACAATTCATAATTTTTCTCCCTATAGTAGGCTAGAGTGAACTAAGCACACACAAGTGCATCTAGATGGATGGTGCATTGATGAGTATATATTTTTTGTTTGTGCCTATCCTTATACTAACCAAGGTGGTGAACACATGTTGATTATTTTTTTCTTGAACTTATTTTTTGCCCCACACTTGCTTTAGTCTCACCTACCTACTTACATTTAGACTACCTACATATGCACCAAAAAGGCCTACTCTATCCCCCACCTACCTACCCACACTCTTACTTACCTACCTACTTACATTTAGACTACCTACCTATGCACCAAAAAGGCCTACTCTATCCCCCACCTACCTATCCACACTCTTACTTACCTACCTACTTACATTTAGACTACCTACCTATGCACCAAAAAGGCCTACTCTATCCCCCACCTACCTACCCACACTCTTACTTACTCTCCTGCCTACCTACCTATTTGCTCGCCCATCTATTTACCTATGCACTAAATCCTAAACAACACAAGCATGGTGATCACCAATGAGGGTATTGCAATAAACTAAGTAGGTTGTTCCCCACCCTTCCTACCTCCTACCCATCAAGGTAGGTACTTATTAGAACCAACTTACTTGGCTAAACCTACCTCCTTCAACAACACTCCAACCAACCCCACAACTGCTGAAAATGATATTGAAAGGGTGCAAAAAAAAATTTGCAACTACATTAAAAAGTAGTATTTAAATGGCAACAATTAAACTATTTTTCAACACCCATATGTGGGTATTGCAAAATAACCTAATTTCTTTACTTGAACCACAATATTCCACTAAATAAACCATTTTTGCAATACCCTTATGAAGGTAATTCTTATGCACTATATTTTTTTGTTGAATTGCAATACATTTATGACAACTTGAAAACATTATAAATAACCTAATTAATATTTGCAATACCCTCTTGCCAAATTTGAAATATCATATATAGCCTTATTCCCATTCACAATATCCTAATCAATATCTTGCCTTGCCTAAATCACATATGCATTACTCTCAAAAAGGTAATGCATGAACATTGGATGGATATGTTGACATGTAATATCCTCAAGATGCATTGACATTATTTATCTAGTCCACTACATTCATACAATTCCCCTAAGAAATATATCATGTCAAATTCATTTGTGCATTACCTTCATCAAGGTAATGCATAAGCATTGGGGATTAATTTGATGATATACAAAACCTTCATGTTAATTTATATTAACGTAATTCACATATACATACCTTTCATCAAGATAATGCAAATGCATTGGAGGGATGCAATGCCTTCTTTAAAAAAGGTGGCAATTATTTTATCTCATATACTTCATCAATGCAATACCACATAAAGGTAACACTTAAAGTTCTACATTATTTTGATGAAATGTAATACCTATAAAAGGAATTTAACTTATTTGATGTCATTTACAACAATAGTGCAATACTTTAATTATAGTGATATGTAAACATTATAATATTTTGAAAACATTTAATATCTTTAGAAAAAAAATTTATCATCTTGATTCATTTGTGCATTACCTTCAATATGGTAATGCATATGAACTAGACACATGCAATACCCTCATGAGGGTAATACCTAAGGATTGCAATACTTTGGGGATGATGCAATGCCCGTGCTTAGGTAGTACTTAAGCATTAGATCATTTTGTTGAAATTCGATACCCAAAGGAAGGGCTTGAATTATTTTATCTCATCAACAACATCATTGCAATACCCCCATTAGGCTAATACTAAAATGCTACAATATTTTTAGAACATACAATACCTTTAGAAGAGAGTTTAATTAATTTGATGCATATGTATTAGATTAATTTGGTGAAATATAGTACCCTTAAGATGGTTTGAAATTGTTTGATCTCATCAATGCCATACCCCCATTATGGATTGAAAATATTTTACATTTCCTAATTCACATTTGCAATACCCATGTCAAGCTAATGCAAAATCATTGTGTTTTTTTTTGACATGCCTTCATGGGACATATTAAAAATATCATATATGACTTAATCCATTTGTGCATTACCCTCATTACTGATGTTAAACCATCATGCCTATTTTTTTTTTTTCTTATGTGAGTATTGTGAAACAAACATAATAATTCATTAATTTGCAATGAATTATTAGGTTTTTTTTATAACTTGCTTGAAGTTCATTTGTATCAAAATTGTTAAAACTTCACCTAGCACATGAAAGGAAGTTTAATCAATTGGTAATCATAAATGCATGGAACAACATATATTATTTCTTTCAACCTTACAAATGTACGACACTCATATATTCCTAAATCCTTTTTTTGCAGGAATCTACATGTTACAACATGGTTCATGCCAATTTTTTGAGGTAATTAATTGAATTGCCCAAACCATCTTCCATTCAATTGAAAACCATGCCAAGGTGCATTGATTCATTGGTTCAGGTCACATGAAGGGCTTGGATTTCCAATGCAACAATTCATGAACATGATGTTGCATGGTCATAAAATTAGACATTAGCCAATTCCTTGCATTGGGAGTTGATTTTGGCCATTGTATCCCATAGCCGGATAAGGCTCACTCCATGGGGGTAAATGTTCCTTTTGCCTCATCAATGTTAACACCATCACAAGAAAAGGGGCCACTATCATCCATGTCCAAAAACCCACCAATGTTTATTACATTAACCCCTTCAACTATGTCTTCATTGTAAGCTTCATTTTTTGAAGAGTTGTCACAACTTACAAGTATGTCAGGGCTACAAACATTACTTTGAACCCATTATATTTAGTCTCCTACCATGTGTTGCAATAGTCAATGATATTGTTTGGAGTAAAGTCAATACACGTGATGAAAATAACAAGCTAATGCTTACAAGAATCCCCATGTAATGCTCATTCACATGTACAAGATACATATTCAATGAAAGGGGCATGAAGATTATAAATGACACCATGATGGTGTTGGTTTCACACCATCCATGCACTAACATTGTTTTCACTTACCAAAATCAAATGAATCATATCAATGTGTGAGATTAACAATGCCTTTTCCGCACTTGTGGTTGTCAAGTGGTTATGATTAGTTGTATTATTAAGTCTAAATTAATTATGCCTAATTTAGTTTAACTATAGGTTAATTTAATTTAGTGTGTAATGTTGTTGTGAATCAGTTTTAATGTGATTATTCACGCTAATTTATGGATTAAGTATAAACCCAAGTTTTGTGGTCTCAAATCCCTCTTTGGTGATTTGAAATTCCATGGCATATTGTTTTATGTTTTGTAGGTTTTTGTGTTTATGCAAGTTCTTTTGCAAGTTTTATGTTATTGTTTTCATACTATGTTTTGGGCTTATATTTTACTTGTTGCAAGTGAATTCATTTTGAATCACCAAAGAGAGTGTAGTTAATTGTTTTTGTGCCCCAATTTGTTTTGTTTTGTTTATGGATGAGGTTCTGTTTGTGTTTTGCATGGGAATGGGTAAGCAGCAAGTGTTGTTTTGTTTTGTTTTGTTTGTGTTGGTAAAAGTTGTTTTTGTAAGAGTTTTAATCGAAGTGGAAGTCATGAGTGTTTGTGTTTCTTAGTATGCTTCTTGAGCTAAAGAAGCTCCAGATGTAAATTTCGTGATTGTGTGGAAGTTTTTGGTTAAGAATTCTTTTGGAAATTGAACTCAAAATAAAGTTTGGCCTTGGAGTTGTGAAAAAAAACATACACAAAAGAAGGCCATGGCATTATTGCAAAGGGTCCCCCCCCCATTTTTTTTTTTCAAGAACAACATATCAAGTTGGGCCATTGGGGCTTTATTGCACAAAGGAAGGCTTGGGGGGGGGGAGGGTGGGTGGGGGTAACTTTCTTCCTCTTCATTGGTGCCATTGTGAACAAGTGGTTGTAATAGTAGGAACGCCGCCATGACCATTGCCATTGCCTAAATTTGGGTTCAATTTCAACATTCAAGAGAGGGGGCAACACAAGGCCTTCCGCATTACCATCGCCATTTAACATGTGCATTGCATAGGAAGGAACATAATAGTTAAAGAAGTGATTACAAGAGGTTAGGTGCATGATGCATGATGGTTATTACAAAATTTCATTGGATGTTTTGCCTTCAATTTGAAAAAATTGGGTTAGTTAAAAGGACAAAAGGTTCAAATCGTACTGGAAGATAATAATTTAATCTTTAAACAATCTTATAGGTTTAGTGAGGTGGAAAGAACCTTGGTTCAAGCTCAACAATAAAGTTGTTAAATGTAGGTTTGGTGGAACTATCAAAGGGTGAATATGCCTCAACAATAGTGATGTTAACCAAGAAGGACATTTTTGGTAATTGAATCGAATGCCAAATATGTGGGGATTACTGTTCGGTGAATAAATGGACCTATTCAAAGAAATATGCCATGTCCTTACTAGATGAGATCTTTGATGCCCTTGGTCAGGCCAAGGTTTTTAATACCTTGGACTTGAGGTTCACTACCATTAATTATTATTAAGGGGGGTGATAAGGTTAAAACAACATTTTGGGGAATCGATCCTCATGGGAAGGATTATTTATACCATTGGAAGTTTTTGCCATTTGATTATAAAATTTCAAAAGGTCATGGATTGAGTGTTAGCAGGTATTGGTTTTGCCAAATGTTATGTCAATGACATTGTTGTTTTTAACATGGCCCCGATAAATCATTTGTAGGAGGGGTTTGAAAGATTTTAAAAACATAACTTTAAACTTCATCTAAGCAAGTGTTGGTTATTTTTTACTCAAGTGGAATATTTGGGTCACATGATTTATCCAAATGGATTGAGGGTTCAGAAGGCCAAGGTTGAATCCATTCCACAAGTTTTACAACTTATAGATGTCAATTAGTTACGAGCTTTTCTAAGCTTGTGTAATTACTACTAGAGGTTTATAAAAAGATTTAGTAGCATAACCATACCTTTGATTTGGCTTACATGGATTGACCACAAATTCATTTGGGGTGAAGCGTAAGAACATGCCTTTCAAGAATTGAAGGCATGACTTTCATCAACTCCCATTTTAAAGCAACCCATCCAAGGATGACCATTCCAATTACACACTGATTGGAGTAGTTTAGGGTTGGGGGTTGTGTTCACCCAACTTGAAGGGGTAGATAGGCATGCTAGAGCTCTAGGATGGGACTAGGAAGAGTGATAAGCATCAACTACTCACATGGACCTGCACAAAACCAACACAAGGTGGTTAGTGCATAATTGGAGGACTTTTGGTGCTAAGATGAACCACGGGCAACTCGGACTCACAAAACTCACCACGGCCCGGACTTGGGGGAAGCCACCACCTTCCCCCTTATAGTATACTTTGTGCCTCTCCATGAAACCTACATCCAAATGGTTTTTTGTCTCGGGACTCCCAAGTTGGACCCTAAACCCTAAAACCCTAAACCTAAACCTAAACCCAACTAGGAGGGTTTAGGGTCCTAAACTTGGGAGTCCTTGGACAAAAAGCCATTTGGATGTCTCCTAAACTCCTAAACTTGAAATTGCTAAAGTTGGGACTCCCACAACTTTGGGGCCCCATAACTTTGTGTGCAAACCTCCGATTGAGATGAGGTATAAAACAAAGTTGTAGCCCTCGTCAAGAGCTTTCCAACGGTATGTGGCACGCGACCTACACGCAAGGAAATCGGGTTGATTCCTGACTTTTAATGGTCAGGAGTCAAATTGCCAATTTGACTCTTGACCTTTCTTTTGGCCATAACTTGTGTTTCAAATGTCCAAATGGGTGATGCGAGCCCATTTTAGACATCTAAGTTTCAATAACTTTCCAATGGTATAAAAAATGCTTTAAGCCATTAGGTTTTGACCCTTATAATCGCTCTCTAAACATTCGGGAGTCCACCAAGATTCCAACTCCCAAAGTGGAAACTCCTTTGGGAGTGTGAGGGTTCATTCCTTCACACTTTCCTTCACTCCGGGCTTCCCTTTTGGCCCGCAACCTTGCAAGCCCTTGCATTGGTCGCGAGCCCAAGGCTAGGGTTGTGATAATGATGATGGTTGAAAACTTGTAATGGCATATGTTAATTAGTCCAATAAAAAGATGGAATCCAAGTATAACTCATATGAAGGAAAATGTTTTATAGTTGCTTGGGTTGTGTCATCATTCGGATGTTATATTTATGGTAGCCTATTCATTTTGGTTATTAATTATTAGCCCCTAAAGTTTTTGATGGAAGGTGAATGCACATTACACTCACCTAAAAAGGGCAGATGAAAGTCCATTTTTATAGTCAAAATCCAATGATTTAAATAAATAAATAAATGACATTGAAGTTCACACATTTTTCCATTTCAAGTTCATACCACCATAATTCAAACTTTTTCTAAAACCTCTAAAAATATGGGCCTTGAAAAAATCAATTTAGAGATCAAAATGAATTTTATGAATTTGAAATTTTCATTTTCATTTTAAAATTTTGAAAGATTTTTTCTTGCTTATTTTTTCATTTTAAGCGTTATGGTATTTTAGTGTGTGGTTATGAAAAACTAGAAGTTTGGTTTCCAACTCCATTAGAAAAAATAAATTCATAATGATAAATTTTTTGGGGTACTTGGATTGTGATAGCGGATGTACCATCCTTTGTAAAATTCACCTTGAATTGAACATTTATCCTTTTGGTAATTTATTTTTGGGTTTGAAAGATTAAAATGTAGGTTTCAAATTTTCATCTTATTTTTGTTAAGTTGCTTAAATAAATTTGAATACAATGTAATAATACTTCATTCACTAAAAAAATAATACCATTGTGACTTCTAAAAAAGTCCATTGTAGTGTGTTTTTACCTTGGAATTATATTGAATCACACGAAAGTTAACCATGCGGGCATTTATTTCGCATGTGGTGCATAGGGTTAGTAGAGTTAATCGAAAGGGTAAATGCAAATTATGGTGGCTCAATATCGTCAAAAATTACACTCCTTACAAGTCCATACAAAATTCTTTAAAATGATTCAAATGAACATATGTCATGACCATATGTGTGTTAGCTATAACCTATAGTGTGCTACGGTAGCAAGTAGTGCCTACTTAGCGTTTCTAGGTTTAGGGTTAGAGGAGAGTGGTTTTTCTGGTAGGACCCACCCTCATGTTGTGAGTGGGGCTATAAAGTGTGTGAGAGGGCTCAAAGAACATAGTTATTTGAATTGAGCCTAGAGCGTTGGGAATAGTTGGAGTTAGTGAAGCTTCAAGCTATGGTGTCCCGTTAGCATCGGCCTAGATTCTCTAAGTGGATTGGGCTTGGCTTGACTGTATGTGTTTGCATCACGAATTTTATGATAGTAGATCTTTTTCGTGTCATTTTCACTCAAAGAACTCTATTTTTTTTTGGGAATAGTTAAACCGTGGGAATTTTATGATTTCGCTCTCTTGTTGTGTGGCCAAATTGGGAGTGGGTGGTGTCAAAAGGAGCGTCTTGGCAAGAGCTTTCTAACGCACCAAAGAATGTTGGATTTCGTTGAGCGGATCAAAAGTTATGATCATTTGAAGTTGCTAGTTTAGGGTTTGACAGTTTTTAGTGATGGTCTACCAACGACGTTAATTTCTCAAATAAGTGGAAATTTCCTTGAAGAAAGTTGCTGAAAATTAGTAGGAGTGTAGCTAAAGAGCTGATCTACAATCTGGCAAAGACAAATTGTGTTTTCATTGAGCAAATTGTGCGTTATGTTTGTTTTTGTGGTGATGGGTTTTTTTGGTTTGTGCACACCTAGTACGGAAGCGTTATCAAATTTTTAGCTAAATAACTAGGGAAGATCAGGTGCTACAATTTTGTGAAGTTGTTGCTTGAGGGCTGAATTACATCTATGAATTGTTTGGGATTTTTTTTGGTAGAGCTAATTAAAAGTATTGACCTTTGAAAGATTTCAAGTTTATGTAGATTTGTGCCCATGTTTTTTTTCAGCGATCTTTCGTAGGTCATATTTCGGCACACAAAACTTTTTTTTAGTTGAGTTTTGGAGGGAAGGAAGATCTAGTTGTCCTCTACATTCTGGCCAAAGTAGATTGACATTTGGTGTAAGAACGGTGGAGATATGGTTGTTTGAGTGTTCGTAACCCAATTTCGGAACTTTTGGCTATGGCAAATTAGGGATTTCGTGGAAATTGAGCTTTTGGCTAGTGGGGAGCACATTTTACGACTTGTGGTGGTGGGCCAATTGGATGAGTTGAGCCGCTACTCAGCTAGGTGGTTGAGTTGAGTACTCGTTTCTAGTAGCAAATTAGGCACGAGGTTGACGGTACTTAATGGTTCAATTTGGGTACTAGGTTTGGTGATTGGGTCATCATGGAGCAATTTGGTGGTCTTGTGGAGGACCATGGTGAAGATGGTGGAGTTACATGTAGTGGGTTGAGGTGTCAACTACCTTCACCCACATCATTGGTTGTTGAGGAGGACGAGGTTATCGTGAATAACAAGTCTTCCATATTATCGTCTAGTATTGCGGCCCCATTGATTTGGGATATGGACAGGGGTTTTGGGGCCATGAAAGGCGCCTGACATTACTAAGGTGCAGTGAGCACCATCGAGTTAGAGGACTTCATTTAGGAGTTTGATTCTTGGTGTGATATGCAAATGTTATGTAATGTCAGATTGTTCTCACCCTTCTTGGCATGGAAGGGATTATTTCAGCACTTGGAGGGTCCTTCGATGGATGATTATCATGAGTTTTGGAGAGATCATGCTACTAAGATTGAAGAGTGGAGGCAACATTGGTCTCCATCCTATGTATCTATTACTCACGATGGTGTCGCTAGTGGTGGTACTACTACATTGTCTACTCCTAATACGAACACATAGGTTGTTCCCCCACCTCCGTTTAACCCTATCACAGAGTTCTTTTTGAGGCTGAAGAAGAACTACTAGGGGGTGAAGACGGAGAAGTTGAGGAATCTTCAGGAATTTGAAGGGAAGACTAGTGAGAGTCTTCGCGAGGCATACACTTGTATGCGACGGTTGATTGTAGTTACCCAGGGGGTGACGGAGGCTCAGACAGTTCAATTTTGGTATGGGATTTTGAACAAGGAGTTGCAACAGAGAGCATGCGATGTGACTTTCATGAGTGACGATTCTCCCACATTGGCCCATGTGTTTGCTTTGTCTGAGAAGATAGAGCTTAACATGGTGGAGGAAAGGGTGATGACATATGGATTCAATAGGGATATAGTTACTACTTTTTGTGGACAACAGTCCACCTCACAACCTCGCACTAGTGGAGGTGGGAGTTGTGGAAGTCAGGTAGGACCTCAGTTAGGTTCTAGAGGGACGGGTGCACAAAGACCGTTACCTTCATTCGCTAGTCAACGGCAGGGACAATCTTGTTGGACATGTGGTGGTGCTCATATGCGGAAAGATTGTCCACAGGAGAGTGGTGGACGGACTTTGGCTGATGGATCTCAGTCGGCACAAGTTCAATGTGGTAACTGTGGCCGAGTCGGCCACCCTCGTGAGCGTTGTTTTGACCTCTACCCAGAATTGAGATCAAGTTGTGGTGGAGGTCATGGTGGAGCAGCTCAAAAAGGTCGTGGTGGTAAAGGTGGTAGAGGTGGTGGGGGTGGTAAAGGTACACCAATGGTTAGGGCACCTCCCGTGATCACTCCTCCCCCTACGACAGAGGCAGCTATGGCTGCTAGGATTAAGTAGTTGGAGCAAAGGCTTGCTACCATGGCAAGTTTTTAGCATCGATCACATTCAAGAGGCAAGACTCCCACATCTTATGGGGGAGATGATCTTTTTTATATGGCTAGTGTAGCACAAATTGAGGCGTCCGTTGTAGTGACGAGAAGCGTCATTCGAGCCTCAGAGCCACGTGGGGCAACTGTGGAGTTGGATCCACAGAGGGGTGAAGTTGGTAGACAGGCTAGGCTTCCCCAATCATTCATGTTGTCTGAAGTGGTTAGGTTTCCTTCCATGGTTCCTACACCGCCTATTGAGCCAACAGTGGGGCCAATGGCATCGACATCACATGTAGTGGACACGGATGTATCATCAAGTGTAATGCCATGGATGGTGACTTCAGTGTTAAGATCCCCAACATTTTCGGCTAATGATTTGATGGCGTTAGGAGTTGACTTAACTTTTGTATTTCAACTAGCAGCCACATTATGTGAACGTGGGAGTGTTGTTGCTACAAGTGCCGAGGTATGTGAGGGTGTTGATGTGGGGCAACTTGTGGCGACGGATGTTGTTATGGAACAACCCGTGGTATCAGGTGTGGATAATCCTTGGGAAACGGCGATGGCTAAAATGGATGCATTACCAGCTTGACCAGTCATTGATCATGAGAAGCTTACACCTGGTGTATGTATGTTGGATAATCGGAGTGGTATTTTCCGGTTGGTGAGTCCTACAGGCCAGGTGTATAAACAAGATCGGGTTTTGTTGGATTCTAGTGCCCAACCCTTGATGTTGGGGAAGGCAACATGTATTGGTTTGGGTATTCGAAGGTCAAAGCTTGAACCGTGCCCATTCCAAATTCAGACATCACTTGGTGTAACCAATGATAGGTTTAACTTCATGACACGTGAGAGATTGTCGGTGCAAATGAAACCAAATCATGTGACTGATAGCTCTAGGTTGGGAATGACTACTGTTATTATAGCAATTGAATCGTATGATGTACTAATTAGAGGTGTTGTGTTGTATCCGATGGGTTTTCAAATGGATTATTAGACAAAAATAGCGACTTATCAACTTGGTTGGCAATATGGGGATGGACGGATGAGCCAGGTGCCTGCGAGATTTATTTTTGGGGTTCGACTAGGAGGGTCTCCCCCAGAGGTGTTGGCATCAATTGCTGGTTTTAGTGGAGTGGTCACTTGGCCAAGTGACTTGTTGGAGGGCAACATTTCAGCCATTAACACTCCGATCTACAAGGATATAGAGGAGGTTTCTAGCTTTGTTGCAACAATGTCCTTTTCATTAGATGTTCCACTTTGGCGTTCGAGTGGGGTGTTACGACAGGATGCCGATCATTTGGTATCACAAGCTTGGCGTGAGGCTTTTGTGTCTGTGGAGGAGGAAGAGGTTCCACAACGGACTTCTATTTCTAGTCATGTTGGGTTGTCTCCATTAGATACTACACCCATTGCGTGGGAATATCCTTCCGAGGGTATTTGCATGTTGGATCTATTTGGTGGGATGAACACTGGTTTGGCAACAGTGCTTCAAGCGGGTATTCTAGTTTGGAAGTACCTTTATGTGGAGAGAGATGAGACCACGAAGAAGGTTTCATCGTGCCATCTTACATTATTGATGCGACGATACCTTGAGTTGTTGCCGAAGTCGGCTATTCAAAAATATCAGCGGGCTTTGCCATTAGACATTACATTATTGGGGGCGCAAGACCTTGCGAGAGTTGGTCCTATTAATTTGGTGATTGCTGGATGGCCATGGCAAGGTCATACTCGGGCTGGTCGTGGTGAGGGATTACGTGACTTTCGATTTCATATGTTTTGGGAGATGTTGCGGGTGTTACACCATCTTCAAACACATCAGGCACGTGTTCTTGCGTACATTCTGGAGAATGTACCTTTGTTGGGTGATACTAGGTCTCGTGTGATGGCGAGTGTACACCAAATCCGGTCTTGGATTAGACCAACGATTTTATTGGATGCAACGAAGGTTGGCTCGCGTGCTCATCGTCCCCGATTGTGGTGGACAAACTTGTTGCCAAGGGAGGTGTTGAGACGGGCATATGAAACAGTACCACAATCTTCTCACCTCATAGTAGATAATATCTTAGATATTAGGCAACGTTCTCAGGTGGTGAAAGTTGTTGATAGGTCACCCATGGTAGTGGTGAACCAAGTGGGACAGCCTAGGATGGCGTTACCCACATTTGTTAGTTTTCCAGCATCACATGCCTATAAAAAGGGTGGTCCCAGGCTTGTATGGGATATTTGTTTGCAGCAATTGGTGGAGCCCAACGCCAATGAGAAAGAGCGTGCAATGGGGTTTCCTATAGGAATGACATTTGTCCCTTCTATTTTCGAAGCTTCACGTCAACAAGTGTTGGGTCAAGCTATGGACCTGAATTGTTTGACTTGGATTGTTAGCCTTGGTATGGTTGAGTAGCGTCGGCTCAAAGCCACATTTGTAATAGTTACACCTCTTGTGAGCTTGCTATCCACTGTGACGGTAGAGGCATCAAATGGGGGCGAGGAAAGTTATACTTTTCATCCTTGGAGTACATGGGATGTGTTGGGAGAGCATGTGAAGGTTGTGGCCCATGCTATTGGAGGAGTTTGTTGCTCCAGTGGTGTTCCATTGGGTGACTTGGAGGAGTGTGTGGCTTCTCCCAAGGTTTTTGTGTAGCAACCCATGGCATCGTCCTCTTCCTTTAGTGTGTCTACAAAGGAGACTTGGGAGCCTTTGATAAGGCCCAAGCTAATAGGAGGAAAGAGGCGACAGTTGATGCAATTCCTAAAAGCGTACAAGAGTTGTTTTGCCTTTAATATGAAGGAGTTGGGTGCTTTGATTGGACTTGGTATACGGATTGAGTTGGTTAGTGACAAGTCAATCTTCCGTCGTCCTTATAGATACAATGATATGGAGAAGGACCTGATTCGGAATCGGACGTTGAATCTATTGGAGGCTGGATTAGTGGAGTTGTCACATGGTGAGTATGCATTAGCCACTGTCATGCCTGTTAAAAAGGATGTACATGGCAACTACACAGATAGGCGGATGTGTGGAGACTATCATCCTATCAATCAACAAACTAAGTCCGATAAGTATGCCATGCCTACACCTAAAGAAATCTTTGATGTTGTGGGACATGCGAGGGTTTTTAGTACACTTGAACTTCTAGCAAGGTACCATTAGTTGCCGATTTGAAAGGAGGACAAGGCCAGGACCGCATTTTGGGGCGTCAACTCTCACGGCAAGGATTGTTTGTATCAGTGGAAGTTCATAACCTTTGGGTTGAAGAACGCGCCTGCCGAATTTCAATGTGTGATGGATAGGATCTTAGTAGGGTTGGATTTTGTCTGGTGTTATATCGATGATATTGTGGTATATAATGATACCATGGAAGAGCACCAAATTCATCTACAAATTGTGTTTGAGCAGTTGAAGGCTCATGGTCTTTGTCTACATCTTGGGAAGTGTAAGTTTTTCCAAGAGAGTGTGGAGTATCTGGGTCATGTGATCTACCTAGGTGGTTTGGGAGTGCAACAAGCCAAGGTGGAGGCTATTGCAAGTATTCCGCATCCCACGGATGTGAGTAGGGTTCGTGCTTTCATGGGATTGACGAACTACTATCGCAAGTATGTCAAAGGCTTTAGTGCGATGGCAAAGCCTTTGAACATGTTATTGAAGTTGGATCAGGAATGGCAGTGGGGTGATGAGCAAGAACGAACTTTTGTGGAACTCAAGGCTAGGTTAATTGCAGGTCTCGTCCTGAGGAGACCTATTAGGGGCGTCCATTCCAGCTACATAATGATTGGAGTATGTTGGGACTTGGAGCAGTGTTGACACAGTGTGATGATGAAGGGAAGGAGTTTGTGATGGCCTATGCTAGTCGTTCGAACAATGCAGCGGAATCACACTATAGTTATTATAAGGGAGAGTGTTTGGTAACGGTGTGGGCTGTCGCACACTTCAGGTGTTATTTGTTTGGCACACAGTTTACCCTTGTCACTGACCACCAACCGCTCAAGTGGTTGATGGAGTTCGATAAACTTACAGGAAAGCTTGCACGGTGGGCTCTCATCTTACAGGAGTATGGCTTCCAGGTGGTGCATAAACCTGGAGTTACAAACCTTGATGCCGATGGTTGAGTCGGAACCCATGCACTAACCAGGAGGATAATACTGGAGCTAAATGGCATGGCGAGGTTGATGAAGAGATGGTGCCAAGTTGGCATGCATCGGCCTTTTTGTGCTTATTGGGTGTGGACTTTAGTATGGAGGGCCACGTGACATCTTACTCTAGTCAAAGGGTAGATGGCCAGTTTTCAGATCTTGAGGTTGGGGATGGTAGCATCGGTCACCATGATGTTCATGATACATTAGTGTTAGAGTTTTTATGAACTAGTATGGTGTCAGGCATGGTGAGTGTTAAGGAGAGAAATCGTGTTCTCCAACGAACTAAAAGGTATCGGTTAAAGGGGACACATATACTCCGAGTGTGGGAGGATGGTAGAGTATGGATTGTACCACATCTAGACCAGAGAAAGCATATTGTGCGGCATGCCCATGAAGAGTTGGGGCATTTTGGAGTAAAGCGGACATATAACTTACTCTTAGGTCAATATTGGTGGTGTGGTATGCACATTGATGTGCAACGATTAGTGTCACATTGCATGGTTTATGATAGGGTGAAGGCATTGTTCAATGCCCCTACACCACAATTACACCCCTTGCCTATTATGGGTTGGGTTATTGCTGGAGTTTGGACTTTGCGGGACCATTACCATTGATAATACAGCACAACAAATATGTGTTGGTGATGGTGGAACACTTCTCCAAGTGGATTGAGTTGGTGCCATCCCCTGACAAATCTAGCGAGGGAGTAGCGTATGCATTCCTTGATAGGGTGCTTAGTCATTTTGGTGCACCAACTGAAGTGTTGACCGATGAAGGTACGGAGTTTCAAGGTGAGTTTCAGGTCTTTTGTGACAAGGCGTTGATTGATCACCGAACCATGTCTCGAGATCATCCAGAGGCAGATGGTTTAATTGAGCATGTGGTACAAACGGTGAAGAGGGCATTGCGCAAATATGGCTTGCAGAAAGGCCACCTAGGGGATTGGGATATTCAATCACCATGGTTGGCCACGGGATATCGATTCAGTCGTCAAGCATCCTTGGCTTCCTTCTCACCTTATTTTCTATTATACGGCCGAAATCTAGACTTGCCAACAATAATTCATCGTGAGTCTAGTGAGGTGGTGAACCTTGATGACCTGGAGATGTGGTTGAGGGTGTGTTCTCAACGTGCAGAGCTCTTTCAAAGAGTTATGCCAACAACGTTTGAAAACCTTGCCATTGCTCAACACAAGGATACATTGCGATATGCGATTATCCGGGGTGGAGGTTATCGACCATCGATTTGTAGGTTCCATGTGGGGGACTATGTCTATTTGCAACAGACTACACCAATGACATTGGATGTAACGGCAGGCCGCACTATCTTACGAGTGCGAGAGGTGTTAGATTCTAGAGTTCTCATGTTGGAGGGTCGTGATGGTGTTGTTTGGAAGGACCATGTGCGTAATTGTGTGCCATGTCACCTCCCAAATGTGGATGGTACAGTTGACCCAAGTTTGGTAATGGTACGGGCCGGCTTGAGGTGTATGTTATGTGGGTCTAAAGGTGGAGTAACCCATATGTTGGTGTGTGATAGATGTTCTAGGGGTTGGCACATGGCATGCATGACTCCACCTATGGATGTTGTTCCTGTTAGATGGTGGGTTTGTCCTCGTTGTACTTTGGAGGGGTAGATGACTTGATCTTCACATGGTATGGATTGCATATGGGCGACTAAGGATGGGGCAACATAGCACCCAACCTTTTTATTCGTGCACTCGCAAAAGTGTATAGCATGTAGAAGATGTATAAAACTACCTGGAAGTTAAAAGGACCTAACCACCAGCTAGGGGGGTGAGTTGTGGTACACATGTATTTGTGTATGCTCTCGTCCATGTTATGTGTTTGTGTGTGTGTGTGAATATGGTATGTCAGCAATGTATGTTGTATGACAATATGTATTCGCACGACAGCTATCATGACCATATGTGTGTTAGCTATAACTTATAGTGTGCTATGGTAACGAGTAGTGCCTACTTCGGGTTTCTAGGTTTAGGGTTAGAGGAGAGTGGTTCTTATGGTAGGACCCACCTTCATGTTGTGAGTGGGGGTATAAAGTGTGAAAGAGGGCTCAAAAAACATAGTTCTTTAAGTTGAACCTAGAGCGTTGGGAGTAGTTGGAGTTAGTGGAGCTTTGAGCTATGGTGTCCCATTAGCATCGGCCTAAATTCTCTAAATGGAGTGGGCTTGGTTTGACTATATGTGTTTGCATCACAAGTTTTATGATAGTAGATTTTTCTCGTGTCATTTTCAGTTGTGGTACACATGTATTTGTGTATGCTCTCGTCCATGTTATGTGTTTGTATGTGTATGTGAGTATGGTATGTTAGCAATGTATGCTATATGACAATATGTATTCGCATGACACATAGTTGTAACTTTAAAAAATGATATTATCCCAATCTTCAAATAATACATGTTCAATCACCTACAAACCTTCCCAAATCTATGTGAAAACTTGTATTTAATGTAAATGGTGTCATTTTTTAATTTGAAAGTCCTAAAAGGAAAACCCACAAAGTCCAAAAGAATAATGCCCCATTTAAACTTTCAAAAAATAAGTTTTTTGGACAAAAAAATTGAAAAACCACCAAATTTATAATTCATATGAACTTTTGAAAATATGGTCAAATTTTAACCATTCGAAAGTCCCTAACTATTAAATGGTTAAGGTTTTCAAAGAAAAGATTCTTCATATGAATTTATCATTTTGTATTAGATTACATATTGAGTCCTAATAACAAATTTGGAATGTGAATCAATATAAAAATTTCCATTTTGTGATGTTCTAATCAAATGACTAATCCGTATTTTTCAATTTCAAAAGTTCATTACTACTAACAAACAATTTTTTTATCAATAAATAACCACATAGTTCTCTTCGTAATGAAATTATTAGTTTAGATCCAAGTTTCAATTAGTAGATATATGGATATATTAATCAGCATACTCGTTTGAATAAAAAGGTACCGAAGATAAAAACATTGTTTTATCACAAAAGTGAACCACTATAGCTTGCATTTACCTGAAATGTTGATGGGTTGAGTTGGAACCCAAGTTTTAGCAAAAGGGATACCACTGAAGCTTGTTGGCAAGGCAACGTGGATTTGGAAGTGGTACCAAGGTGCATATTTTTGTACCTTATTGGGGTGTTCAAAGGTTATATCTTAAACCAATGTGGATAATGGGAATTATCATGAGTGAACATGGAGTTGGAGGGCAATGGTGCCATGGACATTCATGATGATGCACCTATAATTACATATTTGCAAGCAAGTGAAGTTTTGATTAGATTTAACACCCAAGGAATGAAACCATGTTGTGCATAGGGCTAAACAATTCAAATGGGAAGGTAATTCCCTCCTACATGTGTGGGTAGATGGACGAACACAAGTTGTGTCTCGCCCATAACAACATGAAAACCTTGTGAGGCATGTTCATGAAGATTTGGGACATTTTGAGGTTCGGTGGACATACAACTTGTTCTAAACACAATATTGGTAGTGAAGCATGCAATTCCATGTTCAACAATTTGTTTTTCGATGTATGGTGTGTGACCAAATTTGAACATCTTTCAATGCACCTACATATCATTTATAGCTCTTATTGATTATGAGGTTTGGATACTTATGCTAGAAGAAATTAAGGTTTTTGCAATTAGTTTCTACAACTAGCTTTTAGTCATAGACAACATTTGCAACTATATTTCCTTTAGTTACATTGGACAAGTCGTAAATGACAACCATTCATGGATGGAAAGAAAAATCAACAAAATATATGTTCATCCATTGACCCACCTCATACATATTATGGTTTGTAATTAGTTTGTAACTAATTTGGTTAACCTTGTGCTCTTATCATATGTTACCACGTGTCACTAATTTAATATATTTTTATAATATTATTTTATCAATGAATTTTTTAAATAATTTAACATCTCCAATTTCTATGTTTGGATGGTTTTAGATTGTGTATATTAATTTTAAAAATTCAAAATCAATTTAGGTAGGTAGGTGTAAAGGACACAAAGAACCATAAGAATAAAAGTTAAAGGAAAGGTTTAAATTTAACTTTCAAAATAAGATAAAATTATGTAATTCAAAAATAAGAACACAAGAACTAAGAATAAGAACACGAAATGTACAAGACAAATGTGAAAATGAATTTTTATTATATTAACTTATGCAAACATGAACATGAAAAGAACATGACAAGGCTATGGTGCAAGATCATACCTAAGATTAATGTTAAACAAATTAAACGAAATGAAAGGGGTCATACTTTTATTTATACCCCTTTGGGGACCTAATTCAAAGAAGCTTCCAAAAAGGCTTTTATGTGTGTATAAAGTGAACAAGCTTTTTGAAAACCTTTTAAACTAAGAGTCAACTATGAATTAATTAAAAATTAATTAGGACTTAATTAAGAATCAATTGGGAATTAATTAGAGTTAACTAGGATTTAATTAAAAGTTAATTAAAAATGAATTAAGATTTAATTAAGAATGAACTAGAAGTGAATTATGAGTCAAATGTAAGTGAATTAAAATTTAATTAGAAGTTAATTAAAAATGAACTGAAACTAAACTAAAAATTAAATACAAGTTTATTACAAGTCATGAATGATCATTCAAATAAATAAATTCCATAGCATTAACATCCGTAACATCACCTCCCTTTTCTAAGGACAAGTTCCATGAAAAGTGGATTTGGGCTCCTTTGGATATCGTTGATGACATTCATGCACCTTCTTTATAACATTTGATGGGTTCTTGATTGGTTCCCAAGTGCGCTTGCTCACATCATATTCATGTCGATGAACAAGATATTAAAATTGACAATTAAAGACCCGTGAATCCAAAATGTCCTCCATTTCATATTTTTGTTCACCATCGACTTCAATAGGTGGAGGGGGATCATGAAATTTTCCTAAAATGGTAGATGTTTGGTAAGGTTTTAATAAGGAAACATGAAACACATGATGGATTTTCATAGAACTTTGAAGCTTGAATTAAAAAGCCACAACATCAATTTGTTTCATAATGAGGAATGGACCTAATCTCTAATGATCCAACTTCTTTGATGGCCTTGTTTTTAAATGTTGTTGTTAAAGTCAAACTTGGTTTTCGACCTTGAAGTTGGCTTGTTTCTCCCAATGTTCATCGGCATTTTCCTTGTATCACCTTTGTGTTTATTCAAGGTTAGATATAAGTTGAACTCAAACATCTACTAACCACATGGCTCGATCCTTAATTATTAGATTCATGACTTTGTGCACATTTTGAATGTCAAACTTGGGGTGCAAACCATGATTTGCAAAGAAAGGTGTTTGTTGGGTTGCTAAATGCACTCTGTTGTTATAAAAAAACTTTACCATGGCCAAAAAATTTGACTGATTATTTTGATGATAATTTGTTGTGCATCATAAATATTGTTCCAAGAGTTAATTGACCCATTCTATTTGCCAATTCATATGGGGGTGGAAAACTAATGATGACTTCACTTTCACACATGAAAGTTCAAAAAGTCACTTTTAAAACTTGGATGCAAACTAAAGCCCATGATCAAAAATGATATTTTTAGGAAGATCATGACACTGAAAAAACATGATCAAAGAATATGACACACCCCCAAGCTCCTTGATAGACTCAAATGTGAATCTGAATTGAAAACAACAAAAGAGCAAGGAGTTGGAACACACTCCCTGGCTTGTAGCATTTTGGGGGTAGAGGGGCGTGTTAGAGCTCCAGGATGGGACTAGGAGGAATGACAAGTAACTAATCATTCACACGGACCTACACAAAATCAAACAACAAGTTGGTTAGTGCATAGTTGGAGCACTTTTGGTGTTGGACAAGCCACGAACAAATTCAGACTCACAAGACTCATCACGGCCCGGACTTGGGGGAAGCCACCACATTTCCCCTTATAGTATACTCTGTGCCTCTCCACAAGGCTCACATCCAAATGGCATTTTGTCCCGAGACTTCCAAATGGGAGTCCCGAAATTCCCAAAGTTGGGACTCCCACAACTTTGGGGCACCCTAACTTTGTGTGAAGACCTCCAATTGAGATGAGGTCTCAAGCAAAGTTGTAGCCCTCATCGAGAGCTTTTCAACTGTATTTTGCACGCCACCTGCACGTAAGGAAATTGGGTCAATTCCCAACTTTTAGTGGTTGGGAGTCAAACTACCAATTTGACTCCTGACCTTTCTTTTGACCATAACTTGTGTTTCATATGTCCAAATGGGTCATGCGAGCCCATTTTAAACATCTAAATTTCAATAACTTTCCAATGATATAAAGAATTTTTCAATAAAATGGGTTTTGGCCCCTGCGTTTGCCCTTTGAAAATTCGGAAGTCCATTGGGACTCTAACTCCCAAAATGGGAATTCACTTGGGAATGTGAGGGTTCATTCCCTCACACTCTTTTGCATTCCCAAGAGCATGAGATGTGACCCCCATGCTCCCCTCTTGGCCTACAACCTTGCAAGCCCTTGCTTTGGTCGCAAGCCCTAGGCTAGGGTTGCAATAAAATAACTTGGTCATTCTTTTGTCGGTTATTGTTTTGATACACATAATGAAATGAACCATCTTCGTCAAGTAATCCACCACCACCAAAATGGAGTCATAAGAATTATAAAATGGGAAGTCTGTGATGAAATCCATGGAGATTAAAAACCACGAGGATGCAGAAATCAATGATGGTTGAAAGAGTTTATGAGGGCAATGATGAAAATATTTCACTTTTGGCCCGCACCTTTGCAAGCCTTTGCTTTGGTCATGAGCCCAAGGTTAGGGTTGTAACACTCATGGTTTGAATACATAGTGATTTCATGTTGAGCTCCTTCAAACAAATGACGCCACTCCTCTAAAACATTCACGATGGTTATAAGTTCTTTATCATGAATCTTATAATTAATTTCATAAAAAAAACTTATGAGAACGACAGTCAATAGGATGAAATGGATTGTCTTATCAAAGTTATGAAAGCATATCGCTTCCTGAAAAATAAAAAATGTTTGTTTTCCAAAAAAAAAGGTTTGGAAAGGTTTGCATAAATGAAGAATGGGGCAGTTGTGAAGAAGCTTTCAAAAATTGAAAGGCATTATCAATTTGAATTCCTTGAAAAAAAATTGATTTGTTTTAGTCAACCGAATAAGAAGGGCCACTATCAAAGAATAATGGGCAATGAAATGTCGATAAAAATTGACAAATCCAAGAAAACATTAGACATCTCGAACAAAAGTTGGAGTAGCCCAATCAATAACGGTCTAAACCTTATGAAAATCCATGTGAATGTCATTTGCAAATATGATGTAACCCAAGAATTCCACTTTAGATTGATGGAATTAAAATTGTTTGTACATCAACATTGTTTCTCTTATTCCATGAGGGGCTTGAATCTTATCTTGTCAATTTGCATGGGGTCGTCTTTTAACAAGGTTGTCAAAGGCTAGATTAACATTACAAATGAAAAATCATTTGTGTTGTTTATGTGGGTTCATGGCATTTTTCGTGTTAACATTCAAAGAGCTTGTTGTCACATCAAACAACTTGTGTAATGGCTTGACTTAATGTTGAAGGGTTTGGTAAAATGAGTAGAAAGTCCTTTGCATCACCTCGTAATCCAAATTGGAACTAATTTATGAACATTGCTTCACCTCATGAATATTAGAAGCTAATTATCTGAACTTTGATGCATATACCGTAACTGAATGTGATCATTTACAAAAAGATCGTATTTTGATGTTAGATGTGCGTTCTTTATCCGATTCTCCAAAGGTGGCATTGAACTCTTCAATAAATGCTTCAAAGCTATTGAATAAAGGTGATTGATGCTTCAATAAAGGTGTGAACCAAATAAGGGTCGTGCTTAACAACAAGGTGCCAATGAGTCCAATTTGAAATAGGCTAGTTGGATACCAATGAGGATGAAGTCAGATGACCAAACACATTTGGTTAACAAAACTTCGAAACTTTGAACATGTGCCATCAAACTTGTTAGATAAGTTGATACATGGGCTCCTTTGGTTAGGGTTGTGTTGTTGAAATGCATCCCAAAGAGGTCGAAATTTCATTGGTTTACAAATGAACAATAAATTCACCAAATGTTTGATTTTCATGTTCAAAATTTCTAAGGATAGCAAGGACTTCTTCCATTAATGTAGACATGATTATGAACATTGTGAGATATGACACCAATAAGAGGTGTCATATTTCACAATGTTCACAACCTCAATCAATAAGAAGTGGGTAATCCGTGACTTTTTGAAACTTTTTTTTTTAAGAATAGGGGTAATCCACATTCAATTCCAAAAGGAATTTAACTCCTAAATGACTTATAAACACAAAAATAGACGTAGACCCAATGAGTTTGTTCAAACTGTTAATAACATGAAAACCCACAAACCTCAATCAATAAGAAGTGGGTAATCCATGACTTTTTGAATTTTTTTTTTTGAAAAATAAAGGTAATCCACATTCAACTCCAAAAGGAATTTAACTCCTAAATGACTTATAAACACAAAAATAGACGTAGACCCAATGAGTTTGTTCAAACTATTAATAACATGAAAACCCACAAAAATAAAATCTATAAAAAAAGTTTAAGTCTAACTTTCAAAAAAGGAACAAGACAAAATTATGTAATTCAAAAGCAAAAACATAAAAACTATGAATAAAAACACAAGATGTGCAAAACAAATGTGAAAACAAGTTTTTATTATACTAACATATGTAAACATGAACATGAAAATAACATGACAAGGCTATGGTGCAAGATCACGCCTAACACTAGTGTTAAACAAACTAAAGGAAATGAGAGGGGTTATACTTCTATTATACCCCTTTGTGGACCTAGTTCAAAAAAACTTCCAAAGAGGTTTTTATGTGTGCATTGAATGAGGAAGCTTTTTGAAAACCTTCATAATTAAGAGCCAACTAATAAAATACCTGATTAAATCATATATATATATACACATATAATAATAATTCATTAATAATTTTTATCTACATAATTAGTAAATAAATAAATAGTAAGATATTATTAAATATATAAAAATGAGAATTCAATTTATTTAAAATATTAATTATAAAATTATATTATTTAACTAATAAGTAGTAAATGTCAATAATAAATATTGGAAATAACTATATATGTTAATAATTTAATTAATTAATATTTAAAATGAGTAATAATAATAATAATAATAATGTATTCTCCTTCAAGGATAAAAGGACTAAGTTAACTGAAAAAGGGATTAAGTTGCCCCATGGAACAATTTTCACGGGGGTAAAATGACTAAATTACTTTTCTTAATAAGGAAAAGGGGATTATGTTGTCGTAGGGAGAAGGGGACTAAGTTCCCCCTCGGAGTAAATTTTTGAATGTTTTAATCAAAATTATAAGGTGTAAAATTTGTCCAAATAAAATGTTTTTTATATCATTGAAAAGCTGTCAAAGTGTAGATATCTAAAATGATATTGTATTTTCAATTTGAAAGTACGAGTTAAAAGTTATGACGAAAAGAGAGCCAAGGGATTATATTCCATTGGGGAACAAGTTCTTGAATGTTTGAGTCGAAATTACAGGGGGTAGCATTTCTCCAAATCAAAAGTTCTTTATATCATTGAAATTTGTCAAAACATAAATGTTAAAAATGATGTTGAATTCTCAAATTGAAGTTATGAATTAAAAGTTATGGCGAAAAGAAGTGTTGGGGTCAAATTTTCCCTTTTCCTTAGGGAAATGTTCCTTAAGGAAATTTGATCCTCGACTTTATTTTTGTTGTCATAACTTTTAGCTCATGCCCTCAAATTGAGCATTCCATATTATTTTAGATATCTACTCTTTGAGAGCTTTCCAACATTATAAATAAAATTTTACCCCATGTAATTTTGATTCAAACATTCAAGAACTTGTTCCCCGAGGGAACATAATCCCTTTCTCCCTACAGGAACTTAGTCCCCTTTTCCCCAAGAGAACATAGTCCCCTTCTCCTTGGAGGAAATTGCTCCCCATGGAAACTTAGTACCTTTCCCCTTGGGGAGAAGACAATTTGAAAATTTTGACCCTTATTTTTTTTCATCATAACTTTTCACACATAACTTCAAATTGAAAATGCAAGATCATTTTAGATATCTATGTATTCATAGCTTTCTAATGACATAAATAATGTTTTATTTGGACAAATTTTACCATGTGTATTTTTTTATCAAACATTTGGGAACTTGCTCCCTAGGGCAACTTAGTAAATTAAAACAATAATTCATATTTTAAATTATTATAATACAATCAAAGAATTAAAATAATTACATTAATGATCATATTTCCACTAAAATTACTATAAAAGTTTCAAATAACTTTGTAAACTAATTAATGTATTAATAGATAATTACAATGATTTTAGCGTAATTAATTTTGATTACTCAAAAAAATTATTGATTATTGATTATATTTAATGAATTCAATAATTTAATTTAATTACTATATTACAATAATTACATCAAAAATAATCTTTGTACATTAAAATTATTATGAATATTTAAAATCATGAATTAAAATAAAAATCAGAAATTATGATACTAATGTCAATTATAAAATATATAGTTATTATATTTGATTTATCATTACTATAATTATAGTGCTTTTACAATAATTTCACATTAATTGTAATAAGTAATCTTGCTATAATTATTGGAATTTTTTTCATGATTGAATAATAATAATAATAATATATTTTATACGTACCCCTCATATACACATGTTTATTTTAGTATCCACCCATATATGATTGATTAGAATACATATTATACACCATTATAAATATGTACACCTTGGAATACTTAAAATACATTTTGAATACACATAGGTTTGCAACTCATTTGATTAAATTTGCAACTAATAGAACACAAATGGGTTTTCTTGGATGAAAACCATTGTTTAAATGGAAAAATGAAAAAAAAATAGTCACAAGGTAATTGTAGTGTAATTGCAAGCACAACCAAATGTAAAAAATAATTGAAAAAATAACCAATGATAGTCGTAAACAACAAATAGTTGCGAGTAATCGCAAATTGATTAGTTTCAAAAACCCAATTTTATTTTAATGTTATGGAGTTTGGATTTTGCCATCCCATTGAATATAATGTTTTGACATAACCAATATGTTTTGATTGTGATCGAATGTTTTTCCAAATGGTTGGAATTGGTGCCATTGTAGATTGTGGTAGTGAAATGGTATCATATGCATTTTTGTATAAGGTATTTTGTAGATTTTGGGCTCCAACTAAAGTTCTCACTAACTAAGGTACAAAATTTCGTGAGGAATTTCAAGAGTTATGTGAATCATTCATACCATGTCATGGGGTTGGCACCATGTTGTTCTTAAAAGAGCTTGTTATTAATGTAAATGTACACCAAATTTTCGACTAGTTCCACTTTCAATTGCTTTCGCACTTTGCTATGGACAAATGAGTATGAATTCCAATTCCACTCACACAATGATGTGGAACACACTTGTGCTGAGATGCAATGAATGATGGGTGCAAATGTGTGTTCACCAACTCCAATCAAATCCCACCATTCACTTGAAAGTCAATTGAGGTCATTCACTAAGGGTGTGTTAAAGGAAAACCTTCAACTTTCAACAAAGTTTTTTAAAGTTGGGGCATAGGTTGTTAGGTTGTTAATGTTTTTTTGTAACATGCGATTTAATGTTTCTTTCACATTTGCATCATGATGGAGGCAAGCTTCACCCGATAAGTATGGATTGAAAAGGGCCCTTCTATAGGTTGGTTGTCAACTTCCTCCATTGATGGTAATGATAATGGTTGATTTCATAACGATAAATCATGTCATTCCAATGTCTTCATGACAAACCATGCCCTCCCCATGATGGGTTGTTTGCCATCGAATGCCTTCAATGCCATTAAGACTAGTTCCATTGTGTGCACAAGGTTGGCATAAATGTCCCAACCCCACCCCTCCTTATGTTGACTCAAACATATTTAGCCTTGGTGAAGGACTTGTGATGATGGGCGCCATGCAATGTGTTGACAAAGGTTGTCTATTGTGAATCCATAATAGTTTGTTAAATAACAACAAGTTCAATTTGAACAACCATTCAACCATCAAGAAATTGGTTGTCAATCGCGTCTCATTGGGGTTTGGAAACATTAAGTTGGTATCATAATGATAAAAGATTACTAGCGATGCATACTGTTGTTGTATGAAAAAAAAAAACTTTACCCATGTTTTTTTCCCCCAATCTGCCAATAGTTTAAATAATGAATAACACAACCTTGAAAGTAAAGGCCGATAAAATGATGGATTAGAAGGTCAATTACATTCCGCATGCTTGAAACATTATCTATACAAATTTGTACAATGTTGTTCATTCCAACATTTTCAATATATTTAACCAATGCATTACATGTGTACTAGGCATCCTTATGCTCTTTTGATGTCTCAATGGCAAAAGTTGCAAATACATTGCCATTGGGACAAACAAACATTACATTCAACAATGGACATTGTGCAACATTGTCCCAACCATCAAAACAAATGGTTGCTCCATATTTGTGAATGGAATTTTGTGTCCTATTAAAAATTTGTTTAGACACATCAACCTTGGATTGTTTTAACAAATTTGTGCACAATCCATGGTGTGATGGGGACTCAAAGGTTACTTGAACATAGTTTCTATGAATGTTAGGTGTTGCACAACATTGAAAGGGATGTATGTGTCATAAAAAAAATCACCCACTTCTTGTCCAACTTTTGTTTTTGGCTAAGCCCAAACCATCCAATAATGAAACTTGTTGGAATGTTTGAATGTTGTTATTCGTGGATCTATTAGAACCTTCCATATTGTTCATAGGTGGGGTGGAAATTTGAGCTCATTCCACTTGAGATGTCAAAGCGTATTCTCCCTTCACCAAAGGGTTTGACATTTTATATTGACCCATTAGGGGTTGGTACAAACAGGTCGTCAAGTGGTCAAGGGACAATTCCCCCACAATTGGAAAATAATCCCTTCACTTCTATTGGTGCCTTTGAACACATCACAACACCAAATCACCCATTGCCATCATGTCAATAGTCTAAATGGAAAAAAAAACATTATGTCTTTGCAATATGAAATGACAATGTTGCAAAACTTACATTTCACCTTGCTTGGTTTGTCCAAGATCATCAAATACCATGGATCCCACACATTTCACCTACCTTCCATAAAAAAACAAAAGAACGATAAATTTGATTAAAGGACTAGTATATAATAATATAGTTGGATTCCACCTTAAGGGTTGCACAATGAAATTTAACACCAATTGTAAATGCAATATGATGATTTAAAACTTCAAATACCCATAAAGGTTTCACCTACCCTCCTTCAGTACATAATAATCATTGTTCGTTAAACAATACAAAGTCCACGTGTTTCAAAGGAGAAAGTGAGTTTGGAATGCATGTTCCAAATTTGTATTACCCAACATAATTTGGTGACTAAAATGAATTGGTTGTTGCATAAATGACGATCGAAAAGATTTAATGATTCCAAGAATGGAAATTGAATAATTTTGGTCACCACAAGTTTGGTGACCAAAAATTTTCAATCATTGTTAATGTGACAATGAAATTTGTTTTCAATTGTCATGTGTCCAAAGGGTAGCCCTAGTGAAAATGAATTATTTTTAACGTTTGTCCTAATGAACAAAAATGATGAATCAAGATGGACATTGATGTGACACTTGACATAAAATGGGTGAGTCACATCCATTTTAATAACCTTGGCTTACAACATGATTAAATCACATTTTTAAAATAGATGGATTTGGTTTGTTGGGCAATTGGGTGGTTGCACTTCATTCAATGCATTGGGGCAATTTTCTTGTTATGGCATTTAAACCTTAATTAAAATATTATTTAACAAAACCATACACATGTGAAAAATCACCATCACCATTTGAATTATCTTATTTTGGATTATTCAAGTTATTGCATTCAATTTTATTTTGTGTAGATTTTATATTTGGAAGATAATAAAAAACATCCTTGAATCCAATGTTTGGAAAACAACATACTAACCATGAATAAACCCCAATGCACTTGTAAATCCCCATTGATAGTTTGCATAAAACTATTTTTTCACACACATCATAATTGTTTTAAATATTTATTTTGTGACTTCAAATAAATTCCTCAAAGGTTGAAAATACATCCTTTTAGAAGGTGAGATGCTGTGAAACTCCATAAGCAATAAATCAAATATGCTTGAAAATTATAAACATAGAAAAAATAATCATAAGAAGTTCATTTTAACTTATTGTAGTTGTTTGTGAAAAACCTTTAAATTTGTTATTTTAATCTTGCTTTTTCTTCTTGTGTCATGTTTCCATAGAATGACTTTTAATGTCACAATAGTTGCAAGCTTTAGTGTTGGGTGGTTTTCACAAATTTGGTTAGATTTGAGGTTAATACTAGGTTGGTTCTTTGAATGAAAATCAATAGTTAGACAACTAGCTCCTTAAGACTTGCTCTAGGTATCATTTAACACCAACTTTAATAAGTGAGTCAATTATTGAATGGACCACTAGATTTGGTTATCAACCTAGGAAAGGCTAAAAGTCTAGTAGGTTAAAATAAAAGGTATAAACCTTGTCAAGTGGAAACTTGAACCAAAAATTTTGATGTCAAAAGTTCATTTACCGCTAGGCTACACCATCATTTGTGTAAAAGACCATAGGACAATATAATTTAATTTTTTTGAATGTGCTAATGCCTTCAATTTCAAAGGCATTGGCACATGTATTGTTTTAAAATTAAAAAATATAATATATATTTTCACATATGAAGGTGTAGCCTATTGGTAAAGCCCATGATCCCTCCCTTTAAGGTCTTGGGATCAAACCTTCTTGAAACAAAAATTGGGTGAAAACTAATGGTTATTTTGTTGGGATTTCCAAAAATCAATTAGTTTTTTAAAGCTCAAAGAATTGGGGTAGTTTTCGGAATTTATTTTATGAATTGGAACTAACAATTCTAAAAAAAAATGAAAACCTACTATAGTACCTTTACCATTTTGGTATAAATTAAATTATTTTTTGTTTCACCAATATTTTGAAAAGTTATTTATTATTTGTGCCGAAACTTTAATAAAATCAAAATTTCCATTCTCAAGGTTTGAACCCTAGACCTTAAAGGGTAATGACTTAAAATTGATGTAGTCTAGACACACTATATTGTTCCATAACACTAAAAACAATGTGCTTATTATTTTGTAGAACCATTACCTGCCGAAAATTTCAAAACTAAAAACCAAGTGCCAAAGTTAAGATTTAAAATTTAATTAATTATTTGGCAATCTATTGTCAAAATGGTAAAGGTACAACAATTGTCCGCATACTAACTCCATGGACAATTCATTAAGTCAAATATTAAATGAAACAACTAGGGTATGGAGAGAAGTTGGCAAACTACTTAAAAATATAAATGCCAAATCTTCATTGAAGATCTAATGATCAATGTTTACCAAGTGATCATAATCATCCAAAGCTTATTGATACGAGCTTGCACTAAAGTGCCTTCCCCCATTTTCAAGGTTGTAGAGCTTTTGACTTACTTCCAATTAACATGTCGTTTCTCAAATGTTGCATATAGGTTGTCCCACTTGTGTTTTTTGCATTTAGTGTTTGTGCTACATAATGTAACAAATAATCAACAACATTTAAGAATATTGACCCATGAACCAATGTCCTTTTTCATGAAGAAACAACATTTTAAAATGATTTTATTACGAACAATCTTTAGTGATAAAGTTTTTAAAAATGATCTCCCACAAATCTTTTTCATGCAAAAGAAATTTTAACTTCATTTAAAACCAGATGCCTTGATAATGATTAGAATAATGCAATAAAACAAACACCAAAAAATTTAAGCTTTTAAGATGAATAATTATAAAATGCAACTTTAGTTGTTGATTTTTTCATGAGCAACCATGTTATGATACTTTATTGGAAGTTAACAATGGAAAACACGAGAGAATAAAGAAGAAAAAATTCACATATATAATATATTAATTCACTACGTCAGTCAGTCAGTCAGTTAGCACAAGTGTGAACAAGACCCAGATGATAGAGTCCAACTGTGGGCCGTCTGGGTGGTCTTCTTGCAGTGCAAACGTTTTCTTCTTGCTCTCCTCTCCCGCTTACATCTTTTCTCCCTCAGGATAGATAATAGATCAGGAGGATCAGCATGAAGAGGGATCAATTAGGAATGTAGAGAATATGAATATCGATAGTTATTGCATCTTGAACGAATTACAAGCTGCTGCATATGAAGATGATGATTTAATATGCAACAATACTAATTAGGATTTCAATAATTTCCAGGAGTCCTAAAACGCTGCAAGCCTGATCACGCGACAAGGAAGTAGATCTTTGCAAAATTGAGCATACAATGCAACCAAGCTTCAACACGGTGGTCTCAAGAAATGAAATTGATCAGTAAACTTGCTGCCAAAACAAAACAAGAAACAGAAACAAAAAAACTTTTTGTGGAATCCATAAAAAAACAACAGCACTTCTGGAACAAGAAGAAGAGCAATACTGAACAGGACCTGAAGCAAAATGCGAAGTTCAGACACACTTACAAGTTACGTCCAAAATGCGCATCAAAGTCCGCCTTGATGATGTCCTTCCATCGCACGACTAACGATAGTTTCAGCAATTTTCTGAAACTTTCTTGCGCGAAGGTCCAACGTACATAATTTCAGAAGCAAAGTTGCATCAATTTCGAGGTCTCCAACCCATCATCAGGGACGACATCGATGTTTTCCTCAACATCAGTCCCCCTCAAGCACAAGACCTCTATAAGTCCAATACTCATCATCAAGTTCACCATCACTTTCAAAGAATATTGATGAGAGGGTACGATCTGGGATATCCATGTTGTTGGAAGAAGAACCAACATTCAGATTGAAGAAAATACAGCTGTTGCTCTGAAGATTTTGCCTTGCTCATTGTTTCATGACCTGATGCATTTTTTTGGACTCCTCCTCTGCCTCCTGTTGCATCTTTTCTATCCAACATATCAACTGCAACATCACCCACAGATAATTTAGGCTTTTTCCCAAAGATTCCCAACAGCTTTTGTAATAACATTGAGATACATTGGCATGTAGTAAAATGACCCCCCATCTTCCCATTTAAAAGCGTTGAGCGAATACCATGCTTGTGAGGACTGAGAGAAGGGTGGCAAAGGCAAGCCCTGCATAAGAAGGCACTGCTAAAGTTGAGGCACACTTGGAGACGGCGATGGTGCCGGCCCTTGAGCCACCACCATAGACACGACTGAGATTGCCGCCATAACAAGTGTCAGCATTGTGGCGCTGCTTGCAACTTGCCTGCCATAGCGTCTGCTGCTTTGTACTGTTGAAAATAAACTTTTAGATGACTTCGCTCTTCACGCGAAGACGAATGGAGTGCTCATTCAGGTTGGTGCACGTGAAAACTATAGAGCATATTCATCAACTACACAAGACCATTGATATCTTTTCGGAGACTTGGCCATTATTCATATGAGCCGTCGGCAAGAAAAGCTGTAACTCTCCTCTTATCCAGCAAATTCGTCAAAAGGACACCTATCTATGGTCATAAAATCAATCAAACTGTTTCATTGAGAAAAAAAACAAACAGGGGATGCCAAGAGAGAAAGACAAAGAGAGAAAGAATTTGTAACATACCTCTGTAGCTTTCTTCTGCAATTTACTTGTGAGATGATCCTCCAAAGTGATAATGACAGGGTAGTGAGAAGCCACAAATGCATTCTCTTTGATGGTAGATATACATTTGTTGAATTCCACTGGAGCTGTCAAAGTGCTACAATTCCCAAATTTTCTTATGAAGATTATGACATAAGATCATTGCAGCTGATGAGGTCATTAAGGTTTGGAGTAGCAGATCTCTAGCCTCATTTTCTTGACAACATTATATGACATAATCTTCTGGTAATGATCATACACTTGCAATTATAGTTACCAAAATGCATGTATGAAATATGAATATTCTTAAAATTTGTTGATTTTGCCACCCTTGACATTAATGTTGTGGAATGGTCTCACCTTGCCCCATTATGTTGGGTTGTCTAATGGGCCCACCTAGGATGCTACCCCAACATAGTGGGCAGGGCTTGACAGATGGTGTCAGGACAAAAGGAAAGAATCAGAAAATTTGAGGTTTCAACAAAATTAAGCTCATTCAACATCATGAACTTCTGTGTCTTTCAGTGGTTTGCCAAGCAGTTCTTAAATTGAAAACCCAACACTTCCATGAGATTGATCACTCTTTGAATCGGGAAAGGCAGCAATAGAATCTCAAAAAATTTCTACATTTAACAAGGCAACATACTTGAAGAACTTGGATGTCATCTTTGGCCACAAACAACAAACAAACAAATTGGTCAATTTTCAAGCTATGAAAAACAACAATAACATTTCATAATCCAAGTCAAATATGATCTTACAGAGAAGAAGCAGTAGCAGCTTCATTTATATTGTTGTCTTGCACAAGAAATTTCAAAAATTATCTCGATCGCATGTCCACCGCAACCCGGCAGCAGCAGCAGGATCGCGATCGGGAGTAGCACGCAGAGGCCTGTGCCTGGTTAACAAACCAGAAGCGGTAGCAGTAACGAGACCACAACCGCGAGTAGCACGCAGAGGCCCGTGCTCAGCTGATAGACCAGGAGCAGTGTCGTAACTGCGAGTAGCATGCAGAGGCCTGTGCTCGGCTGACACACCAAGAGCGGTAGCAGGAGCGACGCCACAACCGTGAGCAACAGGTGGAGGCCTGTGCCCAGCTAACAGACCTGGAGTGGCGGCACGATCGTGAACGGCATCGGCAGGCGCAGTGTCAGCAAGATTTGCACACAGCAGCCTGCGTCCCCCTTTCAAAATTTGATGAGGCCACTGTTTCGGTGCTTGACATAGGGGGTAGGACAGTTGAGTGCTAGCATTGCCGAGCTATGATTTGGCCTGATGAGGATTCCCGGGGACACGTAGACCTTTGCTGTGCTAAAGGCAGATCTTGCAGTTGTGAGGCCCTCTTCCCCATTCCTCCTCCTCAACCATTGCGGGACTTGTTCACTTCTGAGCCTGCCCCTGGTGCACGCCTCCCCCCTGCCACCGTATCTTTTCGCAAGCACATCCAAAAATACAATTCTTCCTTGCAAATGGCCTCTTCCGGCATTAACATCCAGTCACCCGCAGATGGGGTCAGTATGATTGCCATAAGGGGCGCTGTGCATCATTTACTAGGGCCATTGGCACCTTTTCAAGGGAGCCCCCATTAGTTTGCCCAGCTGTATATCATAGATAATGCGGATGCTCAGGCTATTGCCCGTTTTGTTGCTTTCGGTCAAGGCAACGTAGACTTAGACTGTCGCACTTTACAGGAGTTACAGCAAATGCTTTTGGGGAGCAATGGCAATGTTTAGTGCTTTATGCAGGCCATGGATTTGCCCCTTCAAGACGTGGCTAACTATGAGATTGTCATCCGTGTTGATTGCAGTGTTAACCATCACCGCTACAACACCCCCACATCTAGTGAGGTGGCCGACCTGATGTCTAGTGAGTGAATGGGGTGGCTGCATGGCTGCTTTTTAGTGCCCCATTTTGTGCTATTTTTGATGGTGGTGATCGTCTTAATTCCTATGTTCTTCGATAGCACGTTCCTTCCATCATCCAAGCAATTGTCCCGGTTGTGCCTAATTTGTCTTCCCTTTTGTGCTTGCTCACAAGCGATGGTGATAACAATCCACGAGACATCAGGGTGCGGGCTAGGGGCAGGGGGTTATGGAGGATTAGTGATGCCCACTATGCTTATGACCCTCTGCATTTTGTCCTGTTCCACCCACACGGAGAGCCCGGTTGGCACCCAAATATTACTAGTGCTACCTTTGCGGTTGTGGATGGGCTAAGCTTTGAGGACGAGCAATAGTAGCCATCTAAAGATGAGCAGGAACCTGATGCGAAGCCGGTAGTGGTAGTGGACCTCGGGCGTGGTGGAGGTAGGGGCAGGGGCAGGGGTAGGGGTCGAGGCAGAAGAGCTATCGCTCGCAAGGTTATTGCCAGGGAATACGCGGCTTATTTTATGCATGACCGTAACCCTCCCACCAACAACACATTCACTTATGGCAAGAGGCTATATCAAGAGTGGGTGGTTAACCAGTACTCCGAGGTTGAGGGGCAACAGTTGGGGTGGGTGCGCCTCAACTAGACCACCCTGCGTACTGACCAATATAAAGGAATGGTAGATGCCATGCAGCAAGACAGGGCTAACAGCACCAATTTTGGGCGTATGGTGGTCCTTCCAGCCACTTTTGCTGGTAGCCCCCGCCACATGAACCAGCTCTACCAAGATTCCATGGCCTTGGTCAGAAAGTTTGGGAAACCTGACCTATTCATAACCATGACGTGCAACTCAAATTGGCGAGAGATTCTGCATGAACTGAGGCCTAGGGAGGAAGCTAGTGGCCGCCCTGACTTGACATCCAGGGTGTTCAACATGAAGCTCAATGCCCTCCTCAAAGACCTTTTGTAGAATGGTGTTTTGGGCACTGCGGTGACAAACATCCATGTGGTAGAATGGCAGAAGCGGGGCTTGCTGCACGGTCACATTTTGATCATTCTACATAGCCAAGATAAGTCACGTGACAGTAGTGATTATGACCAGATCGTGTGTGCCAGCTTCTAGACAAATCCACCCACCCCGAGCTTTACAACATTGTGACATCTCGCATGTTGCATGGGCCCTGTGGGGCCTTACATCCCTCATGTGCTTGCATGGTGAATGGGGCTTATAGCAAGGGTTATCCCAAAACTTTCCAGCCCCAAATTGAGGACTCCACCGGCAGCTACCTAACCTATTGGCGACGGGACGACGGTAGGACCTTCATCCACCCCACGTAAGTGCAACTGTTGGAAATTTGGCAAGTGAGTTGCTGTCTTGTGCACCTAACCATAAGTGTCTATGTCTGAGTCTGCGCTAGTGACCAACAACTTCTTGTTGTTGCCCCCTCCCCCTTGTAGCTCGGGTTTTGTCTTTGACAACCATTGGATCGTCTCGTACAACCCCTACCTAACCATGCAGTACCAACGCCACATCAATGTTGAGGTCTGCAACTCCATCACGATTGTGAAATACCTTTACAAGTATGTTTACAAGGGTCACGACCGTGCTTTGGCAATGGTGGAGCTGGAAGCTGGGGCTCTGCCAGCTACAATGCCTTAGGCGGCTGCAGGTGGGGCCAATGGGAACAATGTGCCTGCCGCCCGGGATGAAGTCTAAAATTACCTTGATGGGCTACCTATGTCAGTGCCAGCGAAGCTTGCTATTGGCTTTTTGCCTTTGATTTACACGGCATGCACCCCAATGTTTACCGCTTGGTTGTTCATTTGCCTAATGAGCAAACCACTTACTTTCCTAAGGGGACCACGGTTGGGGAAGCCATGATGCGCAACAACTCCACCACTTTGACTCGGTGGTGTGACTTCAATTGAAAGGCCAAATTTGAATATGCGGCTGTAGCCACTTTGGCTCGCAACAACAACGACCCTGCACCGCCACTGCATGCTACGCTGACCACACTGTACCCTGATTATCCTGAAATCGCTATGTGGAGCAAATCCAATAAGGCGTGGCACCTCCAGAAAAGGGCAACGGGGCGGCAGGGTGTAGGTCGAAACAATCATGTCACATTGGGAACTGTGGGGCGCATGTACTTTGTGCAACCCTCAGAGGGCAAACGTTATTATCTGCAAGTTTTGCTTACCCATGTTGCAGGGGCCACATGCTTTGAAGACCTCAAAACTACCCACCGGCCCCACACGCCTACCACAGTTGTGCACCCCATTTTTAAAGCTGCTTGCTTTGCACGTGGCTTGTTACAAGATGATGTTGAATGGGACCAGTGCTTTTCAGAAGTTGCTAGCGTGCAATTGCCCAGAAGCTTGCGGTAACTTTTTGCCAGCTTGCTGATTTTAAAAAACGTCACCAATCCTGGGCGGCTGTGGGACAGGCATAAGGGAACCCTTACGGAAGATTTCTTGCACTAAGCACGCCAGGTGAGTGGCCAAAATGCCTCCACAAAGGAAGTGTATATTGCAAGCCTCCCTTTTGTTGGGTTGTGATAATATAAGTTGTGCTCTGCTATCTTCTTTGAACTGCTGCTTGGAAACTTTTCTATTGAATGGCCATTTGTTGGATCCTATTGCAGACCAGATTTCCTTTCCAGCTATAAGCATGAATAACTATGCCCTTTTGGATTATAACCCCCCCCCCCCCCCCCCCCCTCTCCCTCCGGCCATCACCGCCTCCCAGCCGGTGTATTGTGGGTTCCCTTCACCAGGCCCTGGGGGGA
>Ga0116227_10002081_pt1 | contig 45644 bp, 26 predicted proteins | sample S1TSphgellanicum_FD_89693 | JGI IMG/M metagenome (GOLD analysis project Ga0116227, IMG submission 89693) | Host-associated microbial communities from peat moss isolated from Minnesota, USA - S1T2_Fb - Sphagnum magellanicum MG | ecosystem: Host-associated > Plants > Peat moss > Unclassified...
GTCACAACCCGAGGATGAAAAAAAATAGTTAACTTAGAGATTGTCACAACCCGAGGATGAAAAAAAATAGTTAACTTAGAGATTGTCACAACCCGAGGATGAAAAAAAATAGTTAACTTAGAGGTTGTCACAACCCGAATATGAAAAAAAAAAGTTAAAGTAGTTAACTTTGTAGTGGTAGAAGGTCTGCAATGTTGGTACTGAACTATTCATAATTTTCAATTAATACACTTACATAATATGGAAAACTATCTTTGGGTGAGGATAGTTTACTTTATCCCCTTATAAACATACAGACAAACTTACTCTCTCACCTGGAAACCAATGTACATGCTTGTCAACCTCTATAATGGGTGGGCAATTTTTTTTTTTTCCTTCCAATCTCTTTCTCCTTTTACAATGGATGTACAATTTTTTTCTTTTCCTCCAACCCTTCTTTCCTCCCATTCCTCTTGAAAGGGTGAACATTTGTATAGTTTTCCAATGTAACTCTCCTCTAGAATTTGACAATTGTTTGCCAATGTATCTTGGGTCTAGAAATAAACAATTTGGTTTTTTCCCTACAAGAGTCCAATCATGCTTATCTTTTGGAATTGATAGATAACTTTGTTTTCCCATTTGAACCTTCCTCTCTTTTCAAATGGGTTGACATCCCTCCCCCCTTTTACACACTCCAACAATTCTCTTCATGAGGAATTAGATAAGACATGTTAACTTTTGCATACCTGGCATGATCTTATCTAGTTTTCATATCATTCAGTTTTGAAGTATCTTTTCACCATCCGTCACTGTGAATACAAAGTCTATCATCCCAACTAGTCTTTGAAATGTCTTTTCACCATCTCATGCCCATGGCAAGCATCCCAATTAATCATTGTGAAATTTATGTTAACATTCAAAACTAAATTGACTATTAAGGCATTTGGACATGAAAGATGTTGTGAAATCAATCAAATAATATGCCATACTTACAAAATAATAGATTCCATGATCTTGTGCATGGTCTTGAATACAATAAATTATAAATATATTGAATAGAACAAGTTAAAAGGAACACAGTTTTGAAGACTCATGGTGATTATTCTGATAGCAATTGTTTGGATAAGATATGCCAAAATTAGGTTACAATAAAATTTTCTCAATACATATCCAAACTAAGAAATGAACCAATAGCTGATGTGCAAGATGCAACAAACATGCACACATAGCTCAAGAAATATTCACATGAACCATGGAGCAACATGCCTTGCACTATGGTAAACAACAACTAAAGAGGTATTAATGAACAATAATCATCCAACAAATTGCTGCTGGAACTTGGCCATGTTCAAGAAATTCCTGGCACTTTTAACTCATGATAAATCAATCACCAAATATTGTAGTACCTTTTTAGGCTCAGTGGTAATTATATAATGTTTTTAAAATGTCAAATTTTCTAAAACTTACTTGCCTGAAATATTAAAAAGTTAAGAAATTATTTGCAGGCTATTGATGTTGAGATTTTGTGAATTTGAGATAGTTGTGTAGATTGTATTTAGGCTTTTTTTTCCCTTTATTTCCTCAAGGTTTCCTCTACTAAGTATTTAATAGGTAAGTGATTTATTAGTCATTTATTTACCCATATTTAGCAATAGTTCTAATGTATGCTACAACTCACTTAAGTTGTAAGATAAAGTGGAGTTTTCGATGCTTGCAACTAAAAATTATGATAATGAAAGAAAATCATATAATATTTCTCTTTTAATGGAATATTGTCATGGAGATTAAGTGCAATTATGAATCATCATTGCCAAAAAAAATAAAAATTCAGCATAATATCAAGCCGAGATTTACATAAATTACCATTTTCAATACTCAACTCAACTTAAAAAATATTTTTTGTATTTGACACTTGAATGCCAGACCAAATGAGGTACTCCATTAAACACTTTCAAACAACAAGGGAGAGGGCACAAAGGGGGCCCAACAACATGGAGACCCATCATCACATAAATGCATTCCGAATCCACTGATAGCCACCACTTTTGTAATATTGGGAAAAGTTGTGGCTAAATCAACAACATTGGATAATTCAAAACTACTATTCTGATTACAAGCTCTAACGCTTGCCTAAAATTTTGACCCAAAAAAATACTCAAATGTGTCACATGTAAATGTATGAAACATGCATACCTCCACTACAAGAGAATGTTGTTTTTCTCACACAAAAAGATGTGGCTCATGACATGCATGAGATAAACTTTGTGGTTTCATCCATTCTGATGTACAATACGTGATATTCTATGAGGTGTAACTTTTTGTGTGAGAAAAACCACATTCTCTTGTAGGGCTCCTATCATTGCCTAAATATCAAAAACACACTGTTGTAGCAACAGATCTGCATTCATCCACTATCATAATAGAGGAGCAAAGAAAAAGTACACCTCATGGACATACTAAACTTCAACACAATTCAAAGTAACTTAAGTACTAAATTGCTAGGAACTTCGAGTATCACAAAGTTACAACACCAACATATCCCAATTCCCTATACTGTTTTAAAGGATCAGGAGTCACAACAGCTCTTATTCATTAAACTTGTCACAATCATTTCAATTGTCAAATAGAAACCACAGAGATTCCAATTTCCAATATCTTGTTTTGGTTTACATACAATGGTCATTTGATATTGAGTTTTTGCTATGGGACAAAGTTTGCACTATATTCTATAGATTTTGCTGGTTTCAAGATTTGATGGATGGGTCACAATTCTGGATGTGAAATTTTTCACCCTTGGTGCTATCCACAGGTTGGGAATGTTAATACTTTATGTCGTGCATATATGAATCTTTTGCAAATTGGTGATGATTTCAGATTGAGTTGGTAGCTTACATGTAACTTGGATAAGGTTGGAGTAGGAGTTAGATAACAAACAAATTCTTAGCATCTATTTAGATTTAGGGCCATTGACATAGAAAATTTTGGAAAATTTTCTGGACTTCAAAATTTCTGGTTTGACCTAAAAGTTTGTATACACTCATGCCTCTCACACCAACTCAATGTTCCGGCCCATTCTTGGCCAGCATTAGTTTTACTAGGGACTTTTGCATGCCTTTGCATTAGCCCTTACCTCAGCCAACTCAACTAAGTCTTTACAATGTATCAGGCCCCTTTCAGCACAGGCCCAGACCTTCAACTAAGTAAAGACATCTGGGTGACATCTCCACAGCTTCACCTCAGGCTCGACCTCCACATCATGTTGATGTGCCTCTCCCCCCCACCCCCCGCCCACCAAGGAGTCCTCAATGCTGCCTTGCCTTCAGGAGCATATCAGCTTCCCCCTCTACATAAACATGCATTTCTAGAGCACTCAAAATGCAAAAATAAGTTGCCAATATCTGCTCTGGAGAGAGTCATTTCCCAAGTTATTTCTTTGGCAGTGATGGGCCTTGAGGGTTGGTTGAAAGAGAGAATGAAAGATTTGCATGGGTACTCAAAATCATGACTCTACGACAAAGGTCTGTTCTACTCAAATTGCTCACTAGAACGATTTATGAGACAACTACTTTCAAAGTCAAAAATTATGTTGACAAGGTCATCTACCCATTACATGTTGAATTGGGTCATGTAGACAAATGGGCTTCAAATATAAAGTGTCTGGAGCTATATCCATCCCAGGTGGCTTATGGGCATTGGTTGGAGCCACTTCAGTTGGGAAATGAACACCACTTGTCAGCCATTCCACTTCAAGTCATGCTTAGTTTTGATGACTTCAGAAGCTGGAACTATGTGACCTACCATTTGGTGGCTGTTTCCGGGTGGGAGTGGACAACTTTCTTGGCTATGTACAACTAACTGGGCACCAACTAGGGTAATTACACAAGGAGATGTTCAATACCCCTAACAAGCACTCTCCCTGGGTGCTGTCCCCCAGGGTTTTGCATAGGGTTTGATGGATAGAACTCGGTAGAGGGTATTTCATGTCTCCCACTAAATATGTGAACTCCAAGTGGATTGAATTGAAGGCCTATTTTATTTTATTTTCTGTTTCTTTTTCAAAATCCCTACCCTGACATTAATTTTCTTCTTTCTGGGCCTTCCCCAGAAGGAAAAAATCATTAATTTCGTGGTATGCATCATCAGTGTTGGGCAGGTAAGCCTTTTACCCTGATATACCCATGGGTATATAGCGTTGTAAATGTATAATACTCTATCAAGCATGCCATTACCTGGCTGATACATTTAATTGATGTACCCTAATTAAATACCCACCTTATGAAATTAAAAGTAAGCCCAATATGGCAGAATGGATTTCCTATTAGTCCTAACTAATTTGACCTTGGCACCTTTTAATCTTATTGGGAAAGTGGACGATCTGGATTTGATCAACATTTTGTGTGGGAGGCTTTCAATTTTAGACATGGGGGGAGGGGCTTTCGATTGATTTATAAGTCTTGGGTTTTGGATTGTTTTCTAAGTCTTGGGTTTTGTGTTGTTGGAGATGAAACTACTTATTGTAATCCAGTTTGGATGGGCAATAGTTTGTAAGGAAAACTACACCTTACCCTAAGGTCAGTTTCATCATTAAATTATCCTCAAAATAGTGAAATGATGTTTTGTGAAAATATGAACTTGACATGTTGAAAACCATCCTAATTATCATAGGCTACACTCTGAACAATTTCATTGCTCATGTGACAATATTGTAATAAATCATGAAAAATCGATAATTTCAAATTTAAAAAACGAATAATTTTTTGAGAAAAAATAATTATTCATTTTGTCAATGTGGAAACTGACCCTAGGCTACGGTAATATTATTTTTCTGCCTCCCCATCTCTTAAGTGCTTGATACTTTGTGGTTCCTTTGAGGGCTGAGCCCATTAGTCTTATCGTGCACAAGAAAGTTCAATGAGAGTTGTGTCTCAATCTGATCTCAATTCAATAAGTGTTAGGCAGTTCTTTCTTTTTCAGAAAAAGGAACCGGTGGATAATGATGGGGTGTATTGACGATTAACGCTCTACAACTTTTTTTTAAAACAAATCAAAGAACCATGATTCTCCAAAAATCAAAGAAGCTACCCTAAACCAAAGTTCTTTCATTTTGATTTTTTTTCAAAAACCTGAAACCAAAGGTTATAAGTTAAAGCAACATCAAAGAACTGCCCAACTTTGTTATGTTTACCTAGGCCCAACATTGAAAATAATGAGGCTGCATCATCTCTTAGACCTTGATCCCAATCATACATGGGTCAGTTACTATAATATGAAATAAAATGGGATATTGATGTTCAAAAATGCACTGGCAATGGAAAACCTTCATTTTTGAAATTTGAATTTTTTATTTCATTTTTTCGCAAAATTTCACCCATAAGAAAACATTGAGGTGGAATAGACTCATGCCTAGAGGTGAAAAAAAAGCCTATATGGCCAATCAGATTGTTTGAATGGGAGCCTTGAATTGTTTTGAGGAGTTAACTTCATTAAACATGCACTTAATGGTTTAAATAGCATCATAGACTTGTCATAATTAGGTGCAAAGAAAACACTTCTGGCCAATGAGCCTGTTCAAATTGTTGTCTTGACTTGTTAAGGTTTGCCTTGGTAAACTAGTACTTACAAGTTGCATGCAAATGACATGCAGATTACAAGGAGCTTTTGAGCCAAAAAAATTAGAGCTTTTACACATCATTCTCTGATTTTACTCAGAGATTTTACTCCTCATATTAAGAGACAAGGTTTTGGCACATTATAACTTGTGTTGGTCCTAATTTTTAGGATCTAGGCCAAACTTCGTTGTGTTAACAGACTTCACAAAATATTTGGAACTGATTGGATTCATCAACAATTGTTCAAATCAATGCTCAAATTCAAGTTACACATCTAGAACTGTGCTTTGGTCACTTTTATTAGATATTCCTGGAAACTAAAGAGTAGTGAACATCATGGAAAATGCAAAAATATTTTAATGGTGGATATTTTCCATGTTGTTCACTTCTTTTCTTATATCACATATTCCTTAGCCCATGCTAAAAGCTTGTATTGGTGATGGGTTGATTCTGTTCAAGGGGAAAAGAATCCCCACCACACTTTTCTGATAAAACACAAGGGAAAAATTAACATGCATATTGAAATTCTTGCACCAGTACAAGTTTTTGTAACTTTTAGGCAAGTTCTTGAACTTAACCTACATTTACTTTCAGCATTACACCTCTGACCAATGGTGCTGCTACTTACTCTTCAATAAAAAAAATTCCTCATGAATATAGTGCATTTGTGTGTAGAAAAAGGCTCTCAATCCAGAGTTTATTCTTTAACAACTTTGTGATGTAGCCAAGGTGGAAATTATTCATGAAAAGGTTGAGCAAAATTTGGCTATTAATGAAATATTTACTTGTACATAAAATAGATGCACCCTTCTATATTGTCGCCTACCTACTCAAACAAGATATAGGAAAATGTTTGGCAATTTTTTTCATTTTTTTCTTTCAAAGTATGGTGATAAATGACCCCAAAAGCCCCTTTTCGAAATGTTTTCAAAACAATCCACCAACAAAGAAGACATTATTTCAACCAGTGTTGGGAGGGTGTATGGATATATGAAAGGTATATACCAGGGTATAGATTTAAGTATGTGATAACTTGATTGATTCGCAATGGCTTTAAAAGAAGTCACAAGAAGTCTTTGGTTGCTCACACACACACATACTTGATGAAGATACATGGATAGGCTTCTCCTTTGTGAAACCTATGAGGTGCACCAATGTGGTAGGCATTTCTCCTTGTTACATCAATGAGGGCATCATATTTTGTGTGACTTAAACTTTGAGGTAAGAAGAAGCATTTGACATCATAGTTGAGACTTGACATGTGCAACATGTTGCAATAGTGAATGTTGCATCAAAAGTAAAAGGGGTGGCAATGCAATGGGAGGAGTAGGAAGTGCCAACTGTTATTACTTTTTAGATTGATATAAAAAGGTGATTTTTATGTTAAAAAAATTTCAAGCAAGCAATTTTTCTTTCATCTTGCTTGTATTTGTTTATTCATCCAAGAGTTCTCTTCAAGCAAAAGCTTGCTTGGCATGTTGTTGATGTTGCATTCCAATAAAACTTTGAATGTAGACCACATGGCTGTCATATGGGTATGAATGATTTAGATTAGGATGTTGGTTTCATGACTGGAATAGAAGAATTACAAGGCCTTGGATTCCTTCAATTGTTGATTGTGATGTTGAATGTGTTGGTGAAGGTGGGGTTGGATTTAGATCAACTAATGAATTAATTAGTGATGGAGAAGTGGATGAAAAGGTCATGTAAGCTTTATCACAAGCATGACAACATATTGTTCACTTTTAATTCAATTGAAAGTTCTAGCTAATTTCTAACATAATGTCAAAAAATAGTCTTTAAACTTGAGGATTCCATTTTCTTTTATGAACTCTTCAATTTCAATGGATGTGATGTATTAGGTGCCATCAAGTCTAGTTTTTGGAGCTTGGACAAAATAATGTTCATCACCAAAAAGGTCTTGTCATGCATATATCAAAGATTGCAACATGATCACCATAAGTAGACACATAATTTCAAAGCAATTTTCAACACATTGAATCTTCACAAAACATGAAAAGAGGTTACCAATATAACAATTTATGTTCAACAATCTTGTAAGAAGAGAAAATGTAAGAACATTCACTTTTGTTCTTACATGTTGCAAAAATTGAGGAAAATATGGGGTTTGGAAATATTGTTCAATTTGGAACAATAAGTGTTCAATCTGGCAAGGTAAGCATTTGGGTCTTAAGATCCTTAAACATAGATCAATTGCCTCTAGAATTCAAAGAGGGATTGTAAAGTTCAAGTTGGAAAACCCATATCTTTTTAGATCACTCAAAATTGATAGGAAATATGGCATTTCAAAATTGTGGGGTGTGGAGGCTTAATGCATTTTTTTCAAACCTTTTGTTGTTTACATGCTCATTTTTTGTGTGCTTCTTCTTCATTGTTCAATTGTTTCCAAAACTGAAAAGAATATTTAAAGCCTTGACTTGATGCTTCCATGACGACTATTAAAAAATGACAAGAAATGAGGAAAATTTAAACAAGTTTTGATTATTGATTTGTGTTCCATGATGGGCATGTTTACCTTACTATTAAATTACAATAAAAAGTTGGGGAATATAAGATTATCACCAAAAAAAAAAGGTAGTAAACTAATTGTAATACTCTTTCCATCTCCATTAGAACATGACTAACATAATGGTGACATCATGTGTACACTCTAATTAGCTACATGAACAATGATGCAAATGTCAACATATATTTCATCCAAATTGAATGCAAGTTATAATATAAACCCAATCTCTATTTTAATTTATGGATTCAATGTGGATCAAATCCTTTTGGATTTTCTCATGAACTACCATGGTCTTGTGTGGACATCATAAATGCATAATTGAACATGTTCAACCTAAAAGTATTCCCATACTATCCCATCAAGTTTGTATAATAAATACCCCAACATTCTTATCTCCAAAAACTAAAAGTTTTGACAAGTGGTTAAACTACCAAATTGTTGCAACAAATAGCCCATGAAGTTCATTAAATAATTATCACTCGAAGCTCCCATAAATACATGTATTCACCCTAAGCCCTAATAGAATGCCCAACAACCCACACAATCTTCACAAGATGAATTTATTCCTAAGCACAATCATTCCTAGATTTATGATGCCTTTGGAGAGCAGCCTGATAATCCATTGTGCTTTCATCATTTCCACATTTCATCCCTACTCTATGTTTACATGAAATTTCTTAATCTTTTGTCATCAAATTCAGCACAATGGAGATTTCAAAAAAGTTTGCAAAAAACCAAAAAGACAATTCAGAACACTCATTTCCAAAAATTACTCAAAAGCATGCAACATCTACCTTCAAAACACATAGACAACAAACCAACACCCAAAACATACCCCAAAAAAAACCTCCCTAAAGCCAAAAATATTTTATAATACTTATCTTGCAACCACTTCCTTTTTGTTGAACCTTCCACCACAAATTCCCCTTGGTAGTTGAGTTTCCTCATTAGCATCTCATCAATTAACATGAAAACAACCCAAGGCCATCAGCTTCAACCATCACCAATGTCTAGCTAGCACCTCAAAGTCTTGCTAGATATATTTTACTGTGAAAGCTTTCCACATAACTCACAACCATTCGAAAGCATTTATACTTTTTAAAAGTATTAAGGTACCACAAGACTTACCCACAAGCAAACAAAACAAACAAATCAAATAGACAAGATATTGAATTTTTCAATTCTTTTCGAACTAATCCATCAACCATCACTTGTTTTGGCACTTTCTCCACTTTTCATCAACAAAAGCAAATCCATCCAATTAGGTCTTCATCCAAAAAATTGCCCATTTACACATGACCTAACTTCATGTCACAAGATAACCATTTACTTCAATTACAAGCAATGATTATTTTTGTGACAAATGTTTGCTATTCCATGAAATTTTTTTAATTTTTTTGAGAAAAGAAGTTTTCTTGGGAAAAGTTCACTTGTTTTGTGAAATCAAAAAAAGAGAAAAGAAAACAAAGAGAAAATTGCTTTGAAGCTTATGTACTCAAGCTTATTTATTAGAGGCTGTTGGGTGAATTACAAAATTCTTTTAGGAACCAATTGTTCTTTAGTGGGTTCTCAATTAGCTCACAATTGAAAGCACAATGATGTTGATTTTCTAGGCACTACGGTAAGGACCGAGGAAGGGGTTTGAGTTTGTTATCAGGAGTAAACTTTTATGGACAGTCAAATTTGGTTTTAGAAACAAAGGGCTGTGATGCATTTGGGAAGAGAATACCCACCTTCCACATAAGGTTTAGAGATAACGCTCCTCAGTTTACACGTAAGGTGCCATCCTTTGCTGAGGCAGAAATTTCCACATACACCAACAAAAGATTCTACCTGTTCTTTATGTCAACAAGAATGTCAATATGTGAACCTTTTGAGCATAAAATGCACAAATGTAGCCAATTCAGGATCAGAGGGGGCTTTTGAAAGACTTAAAAGTGGATACAGTTGTGCATTTTATACTCAAAGGGTTCACATGACAAAGTTCTTGTGACATAAAGAACAGGTAGAATCTTTTTAGTGTATGTGGAGGATCACTCATCTGAGTAAAATTTCTGGATACATTTGTGCATTTCAAAAAGTACTGCAATAAGACATCAAAAATGGTTATGAACTTTGGGCTCTTCACTACGAGCAGTTTTGTTTTGCAGTGGCTGGGTGGTTGTTTGCATCCATGTAGAGCAAAGGCAACTTGTTCCACTAGGCCCTATTCTAGAGCTTAAACCAAAAGTGAAACTCGCAGTTAACCACTTGTACCACTCAAGGGAAATTTTCTTAAGTACTGGAATAAGACATCAAAACCTGTTATGAACTTTGAGTTTTCCACTACATGCAAATATTTTGCGGGTGGCTGGGTTGGTGTTTGCAGCCATGTAACCTTTATGTGTTAAGAGTAAAGGTCTAGGTATCTCTTGTTCGTCATTTGCTATTACATGGTGAGGTCATCAAAGTTGTGACTTCGTTTGAAGTTATTGTATCCTATTTGAGATATATAACAACACGATGAAACTAACAGCAGGACCTTCCAAACACATACGACAATGGCATGCCAAAATGACCATTGAAAGTGAAGTACTTCTTTGGACCCAGGATCCACAAGCATGTGCCTGGATGTGAGGCCTACTTACTAAAGGAAACAATAAGTAAGTAGTTGCTCATAGCTGGTGACTGGTATTAAAAAGTTTGACAAATTAATGTCATGTGATGGGCTAACATCAAGTTGCCTTTCATGTAAGGGGTTCAAAACACTGTTGCCATAGTAATGTCCGGGGAAATTAGAATTGATAGGTTACACCAAAAACCAAATCATAATGACTTAAATGGGACCCAAGTCATGAAGGCCAAAAAAACTGTAATATGAAAGGTATTTCCTTTTGTGGCTGCTGTTTCAAATGAGTTTTTGCCTATCAATTGAGGATTTTTCTCATTTTATGTTTTTCATTTGTTTCACTCAAACAACTTTTAATGGGCTAAAAGAAAACCTGGCACATGAACCCCGTCCCTTCTTCTGGGAATAGGTTATATACACTCAGAAAAACCTAGTTTGATTCTAGTCACATAATATGCATGCTGGAGAGAATGGTCTCACCTGGGAGTATTTTCAGTCTGAGTCATTATGTAACATTAATGTATTGAAACCCTCCAGAATCTTCATTCCGAGGTTAGTAAAGTATAGGGGAAGGCCAGTGCCCCCAGGGCTTCCCATAATTTAAGGGTCCTAGTATCTAGGGCAGTGTCGCAATGGGTTAGGCCCAAAACTATGCGAGGCTCAGTGGAGCAAGCCTTTCCCCATGCCAAGTAGGAAAGGTTCTTTGTTTGAATAGTGGAAGGATTGCATGCAATTGGCAAAAGGTCCCTTCAGTTTACAAAAGCATCTTCTGTGTAGGGAGGTGCTTTCAAATACATAGAAAAAAACCTTGAAGTGCTTTACAGGACCCATGACAGTCTTTCTTCCTAGGCCCCTCCAGCTCACTTTTAAAAATCCATCATGCGTGTGATATATTTTAAAGTGGCACTTTCTATGCTTTTACTTTCTCTCGGTCCCAAAAATTTTAATTAAAATATTTCTTGGGGCTACCCATCTCCAATTTATTGAAAAAAAATAAAAATAAACATCCACCATGTAGATTTGAGGTCAATCAACTTTAGCATATAAATTTGATTCACTCAGGTCATAGCATGAACATAAACCCAACTTCCAGGCATAATTTTGTTTTCAGAATCTGTTGAGGTCTGATCAAGAGATATATATTGTGATAGTCTACAAAAGAAAAAACCAAAGCACATCTGTTAGCATATAATAATTGTAAGGAAGAACATGATCTAGGAAAGGAAAATAAAGAATTTCATGAACATTTGTGGCATTTCTTGTGTCATCAAAATAGCATAAATATAACCCAAAAGAAAATGAAGGGCAACCCAAAATTTTGTTAGTGAAAGGTTTTGGTTTTGCTTTACTGTGCAGTGAAGTCAAGGGCCATTGAAAGGGCTTGGTTTTCACAATCATTTCACAATTCACAAGCCTTTTATTTTTGTTAAAAATAAATATTTACCTGTTTGCAAGACCAAAATAAGGTAAAGCTGGCAATTGTTTCCCACACCAACACACTTTGGAGACCTTTGGAATAAAGTGTTTGTTCATCATGCATATGCAATGAAGTTGTGGGTGAGATATTTGCTTGCATACTTCCAAATGAGCAATGTACATAATCCAACACACAATCCATCCATGCAATGAAAAGGGATGGTGAGGACTTGTTTTTTTTTGGGACCCTTTGGCCCTACAAATATGCCTTGGGGCCTACTGGTTGGCTGACCAAGGGTAACAAGTATCAAGCTGACCTGCTGCAGGCATCAGCCATAGGGGCATCCATTCTAACATGGAAAATGTTTCATCATTTGGGATTGTTGGATTCTCAATCCCATGGCAAGGTTGAGGGGACAACAAGTGCAGGATTTGTTTCCTAGTTATCAATGTATTGCCACCACTCTGCACATCAAGTTCCATCCCACATGTTTAAGGTACATACAAGAAGCCAAATACAAAAAATTTAAAGGTGGATTCACACAAAGGTGGTAAAGGAATCAACTAAGAGAATAAATTAACTCTAACTCCCATTCCAAAAAGAAAAAACTAAAAATTGAGTTGACAAATGTAATTGGGGTTAAGGCTGGTTACATGCTTGGGAATTGCTAATCACTAGGAATAACTATCTTCAATTTTTTTAGATTTGACTTCAAGTTAGAGTGGAATGAGGTTGGTTTAACCCCTTGATTTCAAAGGATTAAAAAACACTCCTTACATTCCCAAGAAATTATAACGTTGTTGTTCACTATCATGACTAATATGTTCTTCACATTTCTTGAATTCTATGTCTTTCTCATTTGTTGAATTCTGAGCAACTACCTTGCACTCCATAGCACCATGGTTTTCATGAATTGCATGACGGGCATGTGGAATTTGAATATGATGATTAAGTTGCATAAACCCAAGGAGACCGAAGGAGGAGACCTGTCAATGGTGTTTGTAAGGGTGGACTAAAAAGAGGCAGAAAAGGCTGTATGAAAACCATTATTGAGTCATAATAGGTGTTCTCAGTGGTTGGTGTACACTGGTGGGTGCTGAGTCACATAATCCCCAAGTGGGGGCTGAAGGGCATGTGACAACACATATATTACTTCTTATTGTATTCTTGCACGGTCCACACGGCCCATCATGTGTGTAGAATAGTTACTCATTACGATTTTAGAGTTCAGCAAACCAACCCACTTGCTATGTTTTAAGCTCCCACACTAGATTCTGAGAGAAACAGACAAGGAGAAGAAAAAAAATTGAAAGGAAAAAGGGAAAAGTTTCTTCTTTTCTCTTTCTTTTGTTTGCTTAGCATGAGACCTCAGCCAACCGACCATCCCTTCAGCTTTTGTAATATTATATGTCAGGTTTGAAAAAAACACATCCCATTTCACTCACTGAAGGAAATTTGCTGCAGACTCAGTTTTAATCTGATTTTCATGGAGTGAAAAATCCCCTGGCTGAGAGTCCTAGTTTCAAGTAACCTTACACCTTGAGTCCATGACATGACATGACTGGAGATGCATGTAACCTTGTGATAATTACTTTATTTTGATAATAAAGCAAATTTAGCCATCATAGACTAAATTACTTTACTTGCCTCAAGTATCACCTGGCTTGAACCAAGCTAAAAGTCACAATGCCATGGTGTAGGACCTCATTCAGAAAATTCTCAACAAAGTAATAACCTTGAAAACCATGTGAAAAAACTTCAATTGATGTTTTGGAAGAAATTACGATGAAATGGCAAGCCAAAGATTTCTTTTTAAAAACCAATGTTGAATTTTTCGATCAAAGTTTTGGAAGAATGATGAAATGCCAAGCTGAAGAAATTAACCCGTGTGTAAATTTTCAATAAAATGTTTCAAGGGAAGAATGATGAAATACCAGGCCAAACAAATTTTCTTAAACAACCCACACTGTGGAACTTTTTTCAATCAAAGGTTTGGGAAGAATGAGGAAATGCCAAGCCAAAGACATTTTCTTAATTTAACCAATGTAAAAATTTTAATGCAAGTTTTGGACTTGCTTACTCCTGGAATTAAATTTCTATTAATTATGTTCTCACAAGTTTGTAAGGAATTTTACTGTGGAGTAAGGAGTTTGAGAATTGAGAAGCTCAGGAATTGATAAATTCAGTTGCAGTTCTCCCATCGATGATTTGAGTCATTGTATTGCGATCAGTAAATCCTCATCTTATCATGCACTCATGTGTATCTTTCTCTTCTTGTAGCCCAGGAAGACTTGTGGAAGTTGTGAGATTTTTCAGGTAGAAATTTTTTGTTTGAAGAGTCCAATAAGCCAAGCTTGATCACAAGCTGGGTCAAGCTTTGGTGTAGAATTCAATTGCACTAGTTCTAGTCTGGGCATCATTGATTTCTTTCAGGCTACTTTGTTCACGTTCACCCACCTTCAATTTGACTCATGAATGTTCCAGGCTCTTTTGAGCTTCTATTAGAATTTCTAGACTCCATTGAGTCGATTTGTGTGTGAGAGAGAGAGATCTATATGCAGCTGCTCAATCATAAATTTGCAGCTCAATTGTTTTCCTGAGAGCAAACTTGTGAGGAATCAAGTGGTAGACTTGTAGCAGTAACTTGTCCACTAGTTTCTACACTAGTCCTACTCCTCCATTCACTAAGAGCATTGACATACTGAGCAGCCTGGTTGCTTGTGGAAATTGTGCTGTATTTCAACTCTAGAAAGATGAGTCAGACTAACAGGAGCCGGCTGATGCAAAATGTTTACAACTATCTACCTGCATATGGCTATTGTCAGGCCAGTGTGCCGGTAAACAAAATTTATCCACTCCCCAACTTCACAATTTATTTTCTTTGCAACAATTTAATGGAGTGAGGATATTTCTGTTGAACATGCTAGAGTTGCTAGTGTTGCTGAAAGAAGAGCTGAATTCTTGTGCAGCAGGAAGAACTTACAGTCCACCAGCTCTAATTCTCTTCACAGAGTTCTGTCACAGATCTGTCACTGCAGCTATTCATACTGAGCTATATATTGTTCTTCTGGTTCTTCTCTTAGACTGTGGTTTTCTTCTTCTTCTGTTCTTCAGTCCTTTTCTTTGGGAGTTAACTGAAGAAGAGTCCCAAAGAAAAGCTTGAGTATGTGTTGTTAAGTGGATTCTATGAAGGATATGTTCAGGCTGCAAGTGGCCCTCAACACTGCCCTCCATGTCTTGCCTCTCTTTGCCTTAGACTTAAATGCTTGCAGCTTGTACAGATCCCAAGCAGAAATGACAGGAAGACTACTTTCCCGACAAGTTTGTTGCAGCTCGATTGACAATTTTTTTTATCAGCTTCCTTTAGGGTTAGCTGACATCACTACGGAGTCTTCCTCCGTCTTCCTCTTGCTTCTGGAAATGAAAAATAAATTCAACATACTGTATGCAGATTTTTGTGTAGCTTAATCGTTTGCCTGAAATTCGGAAAAAAAACTCAGGATCATGATGCAGATTTTTGTATAGTTGTTTGCCTGAAATTTGGAATAGATCATTATATACTGATCTTATATACCCACAATGGACAGCTGATGATGAAGTTTCCTGGTGAGTAATTAGAGCAGCTAGTAACTGCCATGATTTCATGATGAAGGGGATGGTCTGGACTCTGAAGGTGATGGTCTGATGACACTTTGTGCATGACATTGAACACAAGGTTAAATCATCATGCTCATTGATTCTTGTCATGTTTGGTTTGGTTTTGCTGCAATTGACACTATGTATACCTTCAACAAAGTGTGATAGTGGAGTTTTTGTGCTCATTGTTGTCATGTTTGGTTTGGCTTTGCTGCAATTGACACAATGGGTATCTTCAACAAAGTGTGTATGGTGGAGTAATTTCTTTTCTTGATGATACCAGTTTTCATTAATGACCTTGAGCAAGATTCAACAATTTCTAGAATTCTTAAAGAGGAAAACTGGTCTTACAGCCTCATCAGGCTTCAATGTGCAGGAGGATCATCTATGACACTTACCACTAAGGTGACAAAAACCTTGCATAATTTCCGAGAGTTGAAATTTTCTAGGATGTCCATATGGTGCAGGAGAATTCACAATGAGTTGGGTTCTGTTCGTGATGAATGAACTGTCTCACCAAGTTTTCACAATTTGTGCCACATTGGGATGTTTTTGCAGCGGATGGACTTGATGGTCATCATGTGCTGTGACAAATGTGAAGAAAAAGTGAAGGAAGAAATCCAAGAAGTGGATGGTAAGCTAACTGCCTGCTCAAGAAACCCATGTTCTCAATCTGCGAATAAATTTGGGATTCAGTACTTAGAACGACATAAGGAAGGTGTACAGTCGAGCATGCGAGAGATGAGACAAATCTCTATTTATCATTTTTCCCAAGTGCAGGTAGACTTCATGCAGTATCAAGCAGATCATGATCTAGTAGTCCTCCAACTCTTTTTGTTTTTCAATCATCTTTTTTTCTTGGTTGTGCATGATAAATTTCACTAGGGGTGCAACACGTCTTCACGGATCAGACGAGGTCAAGTGTGGTCGTCTACGGCTATGCAGACTCAACTGAAGTAGTGAGGAAGGCAAAGAAAGTTCACAGAAGAGCACAGCTGCTGCAATCTGTTACCACTGCAGCTTCATGCTCCGATCAATACTACGGACATGATCATTATGCAGGATATAACAGCACGCCTTACAGATACGAGAGATCACGTACTAGTAGTGATCACAACTACCACGGAAGCTCCAGCTCCATAGACAATTACTCACACGGTTTGCCATGGTCCCCGCACGACTATCATCAGCCAAGTACTCATGCATCCACTACACGCGGTGGGCGCGGATCCATGAGTGAGTACCAGAGCAGCACATACATGCCAGGCCCGAGCTACCCATCTCGTTACGAGACGGATTCTTCCTACTCAGACTGTTATGATCACACCGCCTGCAGGATCACAAACCCAAATTACATGCAATTACATGCCAGAAGATACTACTAGATTTCCAGGATTTCCAGATTTTGTACAGTTGCAGGAAGCTGGAGCTTTGATGAGTTTAGCATGGCAGTTAAAACAGCACCTGTTGATCTGATGTCTTCTTTTTTGGTTCTGTGAGTGGCAGCAGCAGCTCTTGAAGCTTTCACTGAGATCTGATGTGCTTTTTTGTTTCCTATGTAGTCTCTGATTAATTTGCTCTCTTTTTTGGTTCCTCTAATGACTCTGCATACCTAATTGTAGCTAAATTTTCATGGTAGCTTAATATGTTGGGTTTTTTTATTCAATTGGTCATCTTATGTCCTTTTTGGTTCCTACGACTCTGTATGTAATTTCTTTGATGGTTTGTATCACTGTTGGGCAGGTACCCAGATTGCCAGGTAAGAACTGAGGATTCTGATTCCACTTCTCAAGAACCTAACTGGAACTGGGTCCCGGTTCTCAAACCAGATGCAACCAGACCCAAGTTGACTGGTTCAAGAACCAGGTGGGAACCGACCCCCTGGTTTTGACATCCAATGTAATTGGAACCAGATTCGAGGTCCAATTCCAAAGCAACATGAAAACTGGAACTAGACTGAATTTTTTTTTTAAATCTGGTTTTGGTTCCAATTCTAGGGCACAAGGATTTAGGGCTAGGGAACTCAATGGTCTTCTTTGTGTTTCTTATTTGCTTCGTGTTGTCTTCCCACTCAATGCTCCAGCTTCAAAGTTTTTATGTTTCATCTTCACGGTTTTTGGTTCTTGTGTTTTATTTGCTCTCAAAGCTCAATCTCTAAAGCTCAACGTCAAGGTAAATTGTTCACTTAGCTCAATGTACTTTGGTTGTGTGCTAGTCCTTTTCATGACCTTGGTTTGCTTTTGTTTACTAGTTCTCTTTGTTTATTATCTGCTACTCGTTTGTTGCACTATTCTTTCATTTTTAAGGTTTAGTGGATTCTCTAATGGAAGCAATGTTCCCAACATAGGCTCCACAGGAAATGAAGAAATGGCGTGTATAGGTTCTACTCCTATTTCTAAAATTCATACAACATACAACAAGACCAAGAAAAAAATTTGCAAACACAAATCTTGTAGAAATATGAGCTTTGTTGGCAAAGAATGGAGAATTCTAGAAAACTCAAAAGTTGCACTATGATTACTTGGGCATTTTATGAACCTATTAGCGTCTCTTCATCAAAAGTAAGTTCAAGGTCAAACTCAACCCCAGTAGAATAACTAAATGTGTCATTTGTTACCTCCTTTTTCCAATTGTAGGACAAAAAAGGGGCATGATATGTTATAGATCTACAAATGGGATTTATCCACTTTGAAAACACTTGGAAAGCATCTTTGGAATGGGTGTTATGAGCAAGAAAAGAATGGGCCTAAAGTAGAAAGGTGAGCCACAAAACAAATGTTTAGACTCACCCAAACGATTATTTATGTGTTCTTTGGTTTAAATTGTGCAATGTGTTCTTTACAACAAAAATGATCCTCATCAAATATAGTTTGAGGAGGATTTACTAATTTGATATGCTTTTCATGATTGAAAGGTTTTTCTTTTGATTGTGTGTGAAAGAAAGATTATGTTGCAATAGTAGCAACAGAGATGCTGCGATTGCTTTTCCCAAGGGTGATGGCTTAGTGGCATGGTGTCCAAGGTTTGAACTTGTAGGAACCAATTTGGACTAGAGAAACATGGATTTTTGTGGACATGCAAGCGCTACTATGGCAACATGTTTATAGTTTTTTTTTCCATCCAAGATTTCTAGCACTCTTATCTTGTGTGATCACTTGGGGTTTAGATAAAAAATCTAGGGTTTGAATTGGTTATTGAAATTAAAACAATATGTATGCGATAAATAATACTAGAGCTTTGGCTCTTCTCAAGACAATCAAACAATAGTTATTAGTGGGACAGATTATTAGATAACCCTTGTGACAGAACTCTACAAGCACATAATGCAAAGAAAGCAATAACACTTGTATTAAAGAGTCTTTACAAGGCAAATAAAAGTTAATACAACATAAAATACATACGTCGTCAAGTCACCTAGCTAACCAACTAGCTATGAATGTCATGGTGCATCCTACAAACATGTGAAAACACAACAAGTTTTCCACCATGAGATTAGGGTTTGAATATTTATTATACATAGTTTGTTATACATAATTTTTGAAGTGGATTAAGATCCTTATGAAGAAGGTAACTAATCCACTATTGTTGTTTTTTAGGAAACTTTTGTGTGGTGTTACTTGTTTCAGGTCTTATAAGACTAGGAGCAAAGAGTGAAGCTTGTAATATTTTGGTATCAAGGTGTTTTGGTCATGTTGAACCTAGTATAGTAGTGATCATAACACCCAAGTTTATAGCAAAGTTGGGATTTGGCTTTGGCATACTACCCTAACCAAAAACCACTAGGAAGTTTCCTATTTTTTTCCTTTTGTTTCATTTAATCTTGTGTGGTTGGTTTTATAAATTTTGGATTGCATTGTAATAATAGGCAGTCTTTAGAAAATTGTCATGTGGTCTTAGTAGGCCTCTTTCTTCATGGGCACCAAACATCCCATGTCCCCTAATTCGTCATCTTTCATCGAACCTCGTAATTCCCACCACCCATTTGCTTTATCATGCACTGTGACATAGACCTATTTTCCACCCCATCTCCCATGCAAACCACAAACCACACACTAGTTCCCCCTCCAATTATAACAAACCACACACTAGTTCTCCTTCCCATTATAACAATCCACACACCACCTATTAATTCCCCTTACTAGTCCTAAGCCCTTCATGTGAATGTGGGGCCCCAACTTCACACTTTTTCAAACCCCTTAAATCATGCACAAGTAGGACCTTTTCCCCCTTCCACTCTATCAACCCCTATAATTACCCATGATCAAACCCCCCAACCTATCTTCATCTCCTCAACACGTTCACAACCTCCATTTAAAGCTATCTTTTACCCCACCTATGGGTGCTAATTTATTAATTGAAAGTTAACTCATCATCAGCATTCATGTCAAGCATCTAATTCATCTAATCCAAACCCCTATGACCATCCCAACTAAGTAGATGCAAACTATGGTGGCTCAAAAGTGATAAGAATCCCAATCCCAAAAGTCCATATAAATGAAAAAATTAACACCAAAATGGGGGGAAAAAAAAACCCCCCAATGTTTAGTGGGCTTTATGTGGTGATTAATCAATTAATAAAGTCCATATGAAAGGTTGGCCATCTAGAAAAAAATTTATTATACATGTTAAAGGAAAAAAACTATCAATCTTGAACAAAAGATGACCAAGATTGAGACTTTTGAAAATAAGGCCCAAATTTGGTCATTCAAAAGTCCATAATTATTTGTTGGTTAAAGTTTTGTTGTAACTTTTTTCAATCCATATTTTTTTTCCCATCATATACATCATATATTGAGTCCCTATAAAAAATATTGAGATGAAATCATAATAAATGCATTTGAATGTTAATGCAAAACCCAAAGTATAATCCATATGTCCACTTTAAAAGTCCATTACTACATGATCAGTGTATGTTTATTGAATTTCACCCCTCAAGTTGGCAATCTTAATCCATAAATATTTTTGTGAAATTGATGATTTTACAATGCGTTTGTAGCATTTTAATATAATACTTTATGAAAAATCCATAAAGGACCCAAAAAGTGAACCACCATAACTTGCATCTACCCAACTCAATACCCTCCTTTGCTCCCGCCCCACCTATGTCAACCTAGACTTGAATATTGTCATTGGATGTCCTCAAGTCCTTTCATTTAGGCTTTCATCGTCCTTGATTGTATAACCACATCCCTACTACTTTACGAGGTCATTTACAAATGACATTTCATTTTCCATTAAATAAGTTAACACAACACCCCTATGATGTGGCAACTTGGCACTTGTTCTTCTTGTTACCCCCAATGGTGTCTCATTTTGCCCCTTCATGGTGGAACAACAAGGCATAAGGAAACACAAATTTAACTCAAACGTTTTTTAACAAGTGACTAAAAATACTTGTAAAAGGAGTGTTTTTTGCAAGCCTAAGCTTTGGTGGCAAGTTTGAGTTCAATGCCTTTTCCCCAACATGATCTTCTAATTCATAAACATTTTTTTTTGCAATTTAATTCTTAGACGTCCAAAAGAATATTTTCAAACAATTCACATTTTGGCACCATGTTCCCCAACACCCACATCTTTCAGTGCCACCTCACAGTAAAAAAAACTTGAAAATCAATGATTGAATTTACAACTCATATATAGTTGTAATGGACACATGCAACTAAAAATAGCTTAGTTGCCTTGGACAAGTGCCATAAGATAATCAATCACAAAAGACATAACATGGCCATAAGTTGAAAGTGTAGTCACAAACCTTACGAGTAGGCCAAAATTTCTCATCCATTGCCATGGATGATCCTTAATATTACATGGAACCTTAATTTGTGACTACATTTGGGATAATTACATGCTACCAAATTTGCCATTGATGGGTGGTTAGGATTTAACCACGTGGTAATTTAAAGAACCAATGGGCATAAAACATGTGGCAATTTTCCATTTGTTCAAAAAAGATATATTCTAATTACAGTAATTAAATCTTATAATTACAAAAAACTAAATCTTATAATTACAGCAATGAAATATTATATTTAAAATTATTAATTATTTTAATTAATTAAATATAATCTATCTTGGGCTAAATTATAATAGGCAACATATTATAAATTAAGCTAAGGTAAAATAGGATAGCTACCATAAGCTAAGTAAGTAAGTAGGATTTTATTTATTTTGTTGGGCATAAGCATTTTGATTAGTTCATCCCAATTGGCACATGCATTATGTTTATAGTGCATACCATGAATCTAATCCATTCTTTCACCTATTTATATACTTTACAAGTTTGAAGTTGTAAGCAAAAGATATGGGACAATTCTAATGAAAGGGAAACACTACAACATTACAACATTATCACATCCTTTGTTGCATACAAAAACATTATCATATATCCACACAATAAATATTTATTGTTTTCATTAATTGTTTACTACCTATCCTACTTACTACATATTACCTTGGCTACATACCTACTATCTATTACCTAACCTATATTTAATTAATTAATGACCTAGCCTTCCAACTACCTATTTAACTTACTTAGCCTAACTAGGTTTAACCTTCATAGCCTAGCCTATTAACTACACCTAATAAACTAACCTAATATTATCTATAGATAATTTAGGCCAATTAAATAAATATGCAAGCTAGGCTAAGCTATCAATATACATAGGCCTACTTAGTGTAATGTAACTTATTAAGTTTAATTAGCTTAGTTTACCAACTAAGTTATAATAACCTTTACTAGCAAACTATTAGCTATTAGATATCATATCATGGAAGACCCATGGTTGGGTACATTGAAGGGATAATAATCCAATTCAAATAGCAAAATTTGCCCTATGTGGTCTATGTTTCTTTGTTCATGTGGTCAAATATATTAATTGTAGTTGAAAAACCTTTCATTTATAGTTGCAAAAACAATTACATTATCATCCATCGATGAATGCAACCAAAATCCGATGGCATTGTTCACTTTTCATCTACATTTTCAATGAAAATCACATTAATCGTAAGTTGTAGTCACATCTACAACTAGAATTTGGTTCAACCCTTCTTGTAGTTGCATTTGCAATTACAACAAGTTACAATTACATAGACATTTAGGACTAACACACTACTTGTCGTAAAATTAGTTAGTTTGGACATTAGTTGCATAATAGTAACAAAAATATGGTCAAAATGGACAACATTTCTTCTAGTGTTAGCTCTCACTACATTACACCCTAAATAAGATGGTTACTTCTCATTTTTCTTCAAAAACTATGAACCAAAGTAGGCCTTTGAACTCTTTTTTGATTTTTTTAAACTAACATTCTAATGCATGCTACATCTTTCAACAAGTGGTCCTTATGGGATGGTTTTCGAACACCTTCAAAACTGTTTTCACCCAAAAGATTCAACAAGTGGATTCTTTCAGTTGCTTCAACTTTGTTTTCATATCGCACAGGGTCACATTTCACCTTGAATTACACATGTTTTTAGAATGGCCCACCTTTTAGCCTTGACCAAACCTTTGGATGGAATTCGTCCAACTACAGTGAGAGAAGCATTGTGTCAATTCACAAGCCATGCTTTATGATTTCAATTTTGTGTTATTTTTGCTTGACACATTTCTCCTTGCACTAATTTGGAGTTATAACTATGGGCGATTATGAAACAATAATCCATGATATTATGTACACTTTAAACCTTCACCCCCAATTGGGTTATTCTCTAATTGGATGTGGCAAGCACTTTTAATTTAATGTTAAAAGGGGTCATATTCAAAAGTTTTGTGCAATAGGTGGAGGCATCATACAATTCATTCTCTTTGTTCATGCATTCTATGCATTTGAATCTCCCTTGTTTTACAATCACCATAATTTTGAAAATAATGTCACAATCATCCCATCTACCATGGGAACTCATCAAGGTGATCCCTTGGGGTGGGCACTATTCGTTTTAACCCACATTAAATATTTATGTTCTAAAGCTAATCATTTCCCTTCTTGTATATTTCCATCCGTTGCAAATGACACTAACATCATAAGTCCCCCTTCAATTGTATCATATGCATATGAACATTTAAAAATCAAACTTTATGTGATAAACATTTTTATCCAACCTCAGAAATGTGTAGCATGGTCACCTTCTAATCTACCGCCTAACTTCAATACCCCATCCTAGTTTACCACCCCATGATCAAAAGGAATTAAAGTCTTGGGGGTGCAATTGGGCACCTCATCATTCACATCATCCTTCATCAAATATGCATTGCTAGAAAATGTTCAACATGTGGACCTTCTCCCTAAAATGGGTGATGTTTTAGGTAGTTTTTGGAATTTTAATTCATTGTTTTGTGCAATGGCCATCGTATTTCTTATGATGCACACCTCCCTCCTTCACTTTCACAAAGGCCCTTTTTTTTTTTTACTCATCCTTCCTTCAAGTGTTTGGGTGCCTCTTGGGTCCAAGATTCTTTGATAGCCCAAAAGAACCTTTAGCCCATAAACAAGCCTTTCTCTAGACGAAAGCATGGTTAAGTGGCTCAAAAGTGGCATTTGAAAATCCATAATCTAACATTATCAATTTTTTTGTAATTTTAACAATTATCAAACCATAAATCCTATAATTATCCCATATGTTTTAAAACACAAATATTAATGAACTAACCTATGAATATCCTTAAACATGTGATTGATCAAAAAATCCATGCAAAAGATTTAAAATTTCAATGTGAAATGGATTTTCAAGAATAAAAATTTACAACAATCACGTTATTTAAAAATTATAAAAATTATATATATATATATATATATATGAATATTTTCAATGAATTTCACTAATAAATTTTTCATTTGATGATTTTTATTTTTTATTTTTTATTTTGACATTACTTTGACATTTTTTTGAGTCCACATTTTTCATTTTTTTAATGTTACAAATGTAATATTATCACTTCAAAAATTCATTACAAGTTCGCAATCTTTTTATAATTCAACCAAAATTTTTAATGATTCCCATTAGTGTTTATGACAACAAGAATAATTAAAAAATTGACAATGTTAATTTTGAACATGGCTTTAAATTTTATGTTTGTATATAATCCAAAAACATTACAAATGTAATAATTCAAATTATCCACCTATTCATGTTTTCACCCCTCCCAATAGCATTAGGCACATATTGACAACCACCATCATCCCAATAACCTATTTAAAAAGTTTGGGTGATCATAGTTATTATGTTTATGATAAATCAACATCCATTCCTTCTTGAAGCCTTAACATGAATCAATAACAACATTTTCCCTTTCTAACAACATTTCAAAGTAACATGTAATCTTCTACTACCCCCAACTCGCATGTGTCTTCTTCCATTTTAACAACTCATTGGGCAACAAATGGTTTGACTTCAAGATTCCATCTTGGAATGTTTGCACCACCATACCCTTTCCAACATGCTCTTTAACGAAATATCTAAAGCCCATCATGCTCGAATTTTATCATGTTATGGCCTAAAGGTTGGTGTTTGGTTTATAACTCGACTAGTCTTTTAAGCCTTTTGATTATCTTCCCCATTTTTTCCACAATGCTTCAAATGTGACTTGCATTACCCCATCCCTCAATTGCAGGTATCTTTTAGTGCGTGTGCACACATCCCATCGACCCTATGGGTATCCACCTCTTATGTTGTGCTCATGGCAATGAACACATAAGAACCCAAGATGTAGTTTGCGACACCTTTGCTACCATTACACATGGGACAAGAACAACTATATGCATTTTTTTCAACCACATTCAACTCCTTTCGTTGACAAGTCAACATTGTGCTCACCAAAAATGGCAATATCACTTTAATTGATGTTGTCATTGTTGACCCAATGCAAGTGGATTTACTTCCCCAATCTTACACAACTCAAATATTTACTACCTTCAATGCCGTTCAAGCCAAAGAAAGGAACTATCACAACTAACACCTCACTAATCAATTCCTCCCTTTAGCAATTGAAATATTTGGATGTTTACACAAACAAACTAGTGTGTTTTTACACGATTGTACCAATGCCATTTAAAGCTTGAAAGGGTTAGAGGGACTTCATCTTTGTGTCTTGGTTACTTTTCTTTGTTAAAAGTTTTTCATCACATTGCAAAGGATGCAAGCATTTTCCATCTTAAGTCAGGCAATAATCATAGGCCTAATTATTTCCCAACTTCCACCCTTTCAAGACACACCTCCCATCACCACGGCCGACCTATTACAGGCAATCAATTTTCAACCTAGAAAAATGTGGCCAGTCTACAAGTGGTCAATTTTTTGACATGGAGAAATTTTGACATCTAGTTTGAGCTAACTTGATGTCTTGTAAATTCTCCCTTTTCATTTTTCTTAGTCTTTTGTACGTTTTCCAAATCTATGGTGTGTTTATAAATAAAGTTTTGCAAGGTTGCATTAACATTTAGTGTTGTTGATTCTTAAAGAGTTTGTGCCATTATCATTTGCGCAAGCAACATATTTTAAGAGATTAGTTTTGAGACAAAATTCTCAACTTAATTTTCCATTGAAGCAACAATTGAAAGATGTCAATATTTTGCTTAGGATGGCAAAAAGGACAAAGGAGAAGTTTGTATCTCTAGCCCTTGACTGATGTATCACTTGGACATCAAGTTTTGATCTTTGGATGTCTCAAGGGGGTGTGGATACTTTTGTGTTTATTGTTCATTTCTCAAATGATAAGTGGGAGCCTTATCATGTAATCGTTAGATTTTATAAAACTACAAATGCATCTAAAAGTGCCATGCCTTTGCAAGCGAATGATTTGTTTGCAAAACATGGGTTTAATGTTTGTGTTATTGCATATAATCTTTCTTCCACGACTTAAATCATTTAAACTTTTGTTATGTCTTGTGAATTTTTGAGGTTGTTGGCACCTTTTGTAGGAACTTGTTAGGGCTATGCAATGGTCAAATGTTGCCAATATGCCATAAATGACTTCAAGTTCAATGTTAGTTTAATCTCAATCTCAATCTCAATCAAAAAAACACATGCAATTTTGTAGAAAATTATCACTTGGATGAGGATTAATGCTAAAGGATGGAAAGAATGGCACAAGGCATGTGAATTTGCAATGGTGCATCCACGCAAAATCAAGATTCCTATAACAATTCACTTTGCCTCAAAAGTCATCCTATTCCAAAAGATTTTGAATTCAAGCATGTAGTTGTGTTCTATTATGTAAAACAACAATCATTGGCACTACAAGGTTATGTGCTAAGTACTCAAGTTTGGGTAGTAGCACATGTTGTTGCTAATACCCTAAGGCTCGTGGTTCAACAATATGTGTTGAAACAAAGTCAAGGATATTGGTTGTTTTCAAATGCCCTTGTTGCTATTATATCATTTGTATGTCAAATGCAATAAAAACATTTGCCACCTAACTCTAATGACACTTTGGATTTTGATGGAAACTTTCAAAACTTTCAACAAGACATGCAAAAACAAATGTTATAAGTCCTAAATTCTTTCCTTTCATTTATGGTTTCTTTCCAAAAGTTCAAAGTTCACAACATGTTGGCCTTGAAGTTAGACCCCCACTACAAGGGCCTAGCGTTAATCATTTAGTTTATTGGCAAGGAAAGAACATTATAAATTGTCTATCAACATTATCATTAGGTATTGTTTCCAATCCTTGTTTTTGCGCACAATTTTTAAAATCCAAATGATGCAAGTGTTAAAGTTCCTAACTTTACATCTCAAAAAACTAAAACCACAAATTTGTATGATCTTGTGGAAATTGATGATGAGATGACACCACTAGTGATGAAAGAACAATTGAATCATTTCAAGGCCAAGAAAGTCACAAAAAAAGAGGGCAAAAATTGACTAGCATGGTGTCTCATATGAAGGTGAAAACACACTAAGGTAGAGTATTTTCCAACATATGTGGAATCCATACTAGTGTTAAAATAAAAGTCCATTTTACATTATAACATAATACATGATATTGCACAAGTCATATGGCAAGGCTAAACAATTTTTTTTTTTACTTCTAGACTTTATCAATTGTAGATAATTGTATCAAAAATTTACATTTAAAAAAATGAGAAGTTGAATTATTAATTCAAATGAATAAAGGACTTTATTAAAATTCCATATTTCATTGTATATTTCAATTTGTGGTTTCCAAAATCTTTCAAAATTGTCTTCTTTTCTATCAATGGTTTCACATTACTTTCTATGTTAAAAAAATCACTCAATTAAGCATTTTAATAAATATAATGAATCCATAATCATATGATATGGATTTTGATGCAAGGTTTTGGGCATTTTAAAAGTCCGATATGTAATGGTAACTTAACATCTATTCATGAAATTCATACAATGTGATCATATCACATGTAAATTTTTTTTTTGAATAATTTTCACATATTATTCATTTATATTTTGTTCCATGACCCATGATTGATAATCCAACAAATTGTGACAAGATTATGTACTCCACTTTAATGTGTTTTCACCCATGAGGTGCTATTTTCATATGTTGTGTTTGTATTTTGAAACATTTTGGGGATTGTTGGCTCCCAAATTGAAACAAAAAGAGTTTTCAATATTATAAATATTTGCACAAACCTTTGGCACTTTTGATTGGGCATAAAAAATCTCGAGATTTTTATATGCTTTTACAAAATCCAACTAAATGATGCTTGTGTTGTTGGTTTGGGGTCCACAAAACAATTTGAGGAAATTGAATAAGACCTAATGGAAGGAAATGAAGATATGATTTTTAAAATTGGGCTTTTCAAGTTGAAGGAAAGTGGCATTAGGCTTTAGGTTTTTTTTTTAGTTTGTTGTATTATATCTATTTTATTTTATTTTGGTTGGATTATGTTTGGTTTAAGTTGTGATGTTAAAATTCTTGCTGTTGTTTGTTACAATTTTTAGAGCAATGGAAAACTTTTGAGTGAAATTGTCATTTTATAATTGTAACCCTACGATATGATGAACCCTAAAAAATTGTTAAGATTTTTTTTTTTCCTTTTTTGTTATGCCACCTTGATATAACTTTTTTGAGCTTTTGAAATAAAGTTTTCTTGGGTTTGAAACATGGTTTTTTGAAGTCTAAAACAAGGTTTTTTGGGGGTCTAAAATATCATTTTCTAAGCTTTAAAATATAGCTTTTTGAAGGTTTGAAATAAAAATTTCTTGGGTTTGAAACGAATGTTGTGCATGTAAGTGTCAATAGTCGTATGTACAACATGTAAATCTCATGTAATTGATAATCATGCCAAAACTTTTTACATTTACACTTATATTTTGTCATGTATTATTATTATTTTTACACTTACATATATAGGGCCAATGTAAATATTTGTCAAATAGATTTACACAACCCCATGTAAATGTATATATTATATACCCTTAATGACCATACCTTCTTGCAAATTCATATTAATTAATTGTGCATGCATCCCAAAACTCAATTTTTCTTTTTGCAATGGGCCATTTTGATTGGCCATTAAAAAAAAACCATGATAATTTGATATTCCCCAAACATTAACATTTTCTACCAGTATGGGACTATGGTGATGTTATTCCAAGGAATATCTTGAATGCGCATTTTGCCTCAAGGCATTGCTTGTACAACTTTTGTTACTACTACTACTTATTGTAGCCTTTACAAGAGTTTAGGTATTATTATACTTATTGTGATTCATATTAATTAATTTAATTAAGTGTACTACATCCCAAAGTACAAATGTTTTGATGATTTTTTAATTTTTTTTTTGCAATGGGCCATTTGGTTGGCCTATTGTCAAAACATTATGGAATCCCCCCTTCTACGAATAAAAATCACATTATTTACATAAAATCATAGAAATGTATTTGTTTTACATTTACACTGTTTTACACAACATTAAATAGATTTACACAATTTTACACTTATAAAAATTGTAAGTCCTAAACCATTTACACACACAACATTGTTTGAAAGATGGTTTTTTGAGGTTTGAAATAGTGTTTTTTTGGGTTTGAAATAAGGTTTCATTTGGGTTTTGAAATAGGATTTTTTGGGGGTCTGAAATAAGGGTTTTTGAGGTTTGAAACATCGTGTTTTGGGGGGTTTTTCTATGGCTGAAATGGGGTGGGGGGGGATAAATATTTTTGAGTTGTGAAATAAGGTGCTTTGGGAGTTTTTAAAAGTTTAAAACCCTGTTTTTTGAGGGTTCTGTAATAAGGGTTTTTTTGGGGTTTGAAATAGGGCAGAATTAGGGGTCTTCAAGGTCTGAATTCAAGGACTACAGAAAACCATTCAAGATGGTAGCTCCAATTGCAAAAACCTTCAACATGAGACCACATGGGAATTAAAAAAAAAGTTTTGATCCTCTATAAAGATCTGGTGTAGCTTAGAGTTTAGAAATAGGCTAAGCTGTATTAGTTTATATTAGTTTAACCTTGTAATAATCTTTTTTTATGGTAATAAAAATTCAAGCTTTTTGTGTTTTTTTGCACTGTCCATTTTGATGTTTTGGATATTTGAAATGGAACCAGAGGTTAGCCATAAGCAAACATTATGAAACTGAGAACCAGAATCTCAGCCTAACTTGAAAACAATAGAAGCATTGAAATCCGAACTGCACCTTAAATTTTTAAACTGGAAACAAAACCTGGTCCCATTTTGGAGAAAAAAAACCCCGAACTGATTCCTTGAAAATTTTATGAACTGGAAGCAAAGGTTCATTCTAGAACCTAGGAACTACCCAACACTTGTTGGTATGACTCTGATTGTGCCTAATGGTAGCTTTTGATGGTAGCACATGAGAGTTTGAGTGTTGATTGGATTTGTTGGCATGTGTTCATCTGATGTCCTTCTTGGTTCCTATGACAATCAATGTGCCTAATGCTAGCTTTGATGGTTGGTTATGTTGACATGAGAATTTCAGTGTTGATTGGTTTTCTTGGCATGTGTCCATCTGATGACCTTTTTGGCTCTTGAATGGTCTTGCATTCCCTGAGATGTAATGTCCTTTTTGGTTCCTCATACTCCTAATTTGCCCAATGGTAGCTTTTCATAGTAGCCTATCTTGGCTTTTGTGGAGGTTAGAACTTGAGTGCTGTTTACTTGTGTTCCAAGTACGGTGTAACAAATGGTTGGCATTTGTATTGCATTGATGATTTTCACCCTACTTGGGTAGCCCTCATCTCCAATATTATAAGGTAAGAATTTTGATTACAAATGATCAAATTTCTCCTCAAAGAAGTAGAAGGGACATTTTGAAAGTTGAAATTTGTGAAAATTCACCAAAACAAATGACACTACTTCTGAGCACTTGCAAAAGCAGAGAAGGCATGGAGATGATGATGTAGTGGATGGGGTAGTGGACACCCCTCCCACCTCTCTCCTTTATTTCTTTCTTCCCCATGTATGTGATCCCTTTCATGTGCTCTGTTCTTCTCAATTTGTTTGTCCAAAGTCCAGACCCACCTTTCTTAAAGGATTTTGAGATCAACCCCAAAACAGACCCCAAGAATTAGATGAAACAACCACATCACTGACCCGGAATTGAAGGTTTCTATAATAATTGGAACCATCAAACTAATTGGCAATATTCCAAATATGAAAGTAAAAAATATTTAAGCAACCTTTCATATTTAGGCAAGTTGTGGATGATTTTAGGAAATTTTTAATTTTCTTTTTGACCAATTTTTTTCCAAAAAAAAGAAAAGAGAGAGAGAATATGTGAGAATTCTTTTTTTCAAAATAATTTCCGCCAAACGGTGAAATTTCGCCACAAAAATGATAATAAACACTCGAAAACTAATTTACAAATTTTAGGTACCACCACCTGTTGAGACAGTGATAGGTCTATTTGCACGGATGAATGCATTCCTCCAAAACCCTCAACGCCGGGTATCTATCAATCAGTAGGGGTACCAGGGATTATATGGGTACGAAGTTGGCCAATGAGGGTAGTAGTAGTATTCAGGTGTAGGAGGATAGTAAGAACTGGAACTAGGACCGTAGGATTGGCTATGCTTGTAGGGACCACTTTGTTCCATAGGTGGAACTGGACCAAAGCTAATAGGGGCATATACAGGAGCAAAGGAGTTGTATGGGTATGTAGACCAAGTGGTAGTGGACTCTTCTTCTTCTTCTTTTTCTTCTTCCTTCAATTCGGCTTTCCTGTCCACCCTCTTCGCCTTCTTCAACACTTGTTCCGAATCAGCCTCGCCAATAACAACCACTTTGGAGCTCGCTCTGTCTGTAATTTTTACTTCCTCCACACCTGCAGTCGAAAGAACCAGATGGAGAATTAAACCCCAACAGATCAAATCCCATACTATTGGGATTGTTTAGCTCCGGATCAGTCTATTCCAAACTGCAAATGTATATATGTATTATTGTTCTTCAAAAGCGGTGATTCAATTCCTCTTCCGAGAACTAGCTAGCAAAATTATACATGGGTTTGGAATCTGGATCTTGTTTGAAACGATTTGAATCAATTTTAGAAGTCTTGTAATTATCACCCACCCGGAACTTCACAGATTTCCTCTATGACTTTCTCCTCGCACTTTGAGCAACACATCTCCACCTTGAGCGTGACTTTCTGCAAAACCCACAACAGGCAATGAGCGACGAGACACACTCATTCAAGCCTTACAGCTGCCCTTGTTATATTGATTCTATTCCAATCGGGAACTTTTGTCACTCAAAGATCACGAGTGAGATCGTTGACTCCCTAAAGAGATCATATCATCAACTTTGAAATCTAGTTGTGATTTGATCTAGGAGCTATGCAGCTGACCTTCTGTTTCTTTTTTTCGGGCTTCTCAGGCTGTACAGGAACCAGCTGAAACCACCCAGGTGGAGGTGTCATCCACTGTGGGTGATAGTCTCCATAGCCTCCGTAATGAAACATCTGCACTCAAAAACACCCATTCACGATGTGATATTTGATCAGCTTCTGCCGGCTCGCGCTGCAATTAACTGCTATCTAAAATCCATCCTCAATCCCAAACCTTAAACTCAAACTCTCTCCTAAACAGATTCCGAAACAAACGTACCTCGTAACTCAATATAGCCGCCGGCACAGTACTGAGTTGCAGATAAAAATGATCGACTATTATATTGATGATCTCTTGCAAACTGACCAAGAATACTTGCCTACACAGTAATCCAACTATTAATTAAGTGATCTTGGAAACTGATCTTGAACGTTACCAACTCGATTAATCTAGTCCCAAGTCACAGAGTTCATGAAATTGGAGAGCAATTTGGACTGGGATTTTGTTACAGTTTCTACTACTGTTATGCCAATTTGGATGGAAGACAAGGTAGATCTTAGTGAGTAGAAGGGAAGAAAAAAGACGAGACCTGGAGAGAAATTAGCAGAGACGTGGATTTATACAGGAACACAAGAAGAGCATCCAAAAAACACGGTGCATGGAATCATGAGTTAAAGAATCTAAAGAAGGATCGAGGCTTCTGCGGCAAAGTCTGGAACGCTGCATACTCCAGAATTCTAGTCGGAGAGCGATGAGGGCGGTGGAAGCATTAGTTTACCGACGGCCGCAAAGCGTGTTTTTCTTTTTAAGGATTTTTTTACCGTAGCCTTAGTGGCCATCATCCATAGAAAGACAGAAAAATGGCAATTCTCTCAAAGAACAGGATTCACTCCAAGGTGGTAAAAGGAATTTTTTTGGAAAGAAAAAACCTAACCCTAACTATATCTACTTCACCTAACTATATATCATTCACATAAAAGGAATAAAATAACTCAAAAAATGAGTTCACAAATGATGTGTCCTTGAGATTATTGAGGGAATAAAATGCAATAGAGAGATTTGAATGTTGAGGCCACCAGCAGCCCGACAACTTTTTTCATCCATGTGTTAACATGGCATGGTCAACCAAAGGTTTTGGAGGTCCTTTTTCTTACTATACATTTATTTTTTAGGCAGAGGGTTTCAGTGGCTTTTCAAAAAGTTCAGGCCACTGCTATGCTGAGTCGGACAGTTGTGACAGCAAGAGAAGCCTCTTCTAGGCTTGGTGTCCTTGCAGATTGTTTGCCCATTTCCTTACATAACTTGCTTCGTGCTATTTATGAAAGGTTTAGGTCCTAGGTATCATGTTTTCTCCTTTTAGGGCTCCCCTTTGTGCGGTCTGCACTTTCAAGTGTGGTCTTTTGTTTTGACTTCCATCCTTTCCTTTTCTTCTCATATTTCTGCACTTTCAAGTGTGGTCTTTTGTTTTGACTTCCATCCTTTCCTTTTCTTCTCATATTCCCTTGCCGGGTGTTTTCCCTTTATTTATTTGAGATGTATTATTATCCCTAGGAATAAATATGTTCAAATTATTTTTTTTCTGTTTTAAGTTAGAATATAATAAAGAAGTTAGGCTGATCCCTCAAATTCAAAGGATTAAAATATCTTCCTCTATGATTTAGATGTCATTCAAATATGTTAGATAAATTCTCCTTCTTAGGTCTGAACAATTACTTACTCTCACTGTAGGGTTAAATTAATCCCAATGTATTTTTTTGTATTTTTTTCTTGTGTTACAAATGTAGGGATTTGTTTATTCCTTGAATATTAATCATTTAAATCCTCAACCAAGAGAGAGTTAAATGGAATAATACAACCCCTATTATCCCTTGGTGTGAATCTGACTTAGGAAGATTTAGCCAAATTTGGTTATAAAACCAAATATGAAATACATCTTTAACCAAGCAACCTTCTATAGTTAGGGTTACAAATTGAGATCCAAATATTAAAATAGGGGGAAAAATTACAGTTTAAAATTTACCACAAATGGCAATTCAAAATCACTCCAAAATCAATTCATTTCCAAATTTCATTTTTTGGCAAAATTTCACCAGTAAAAAAAAAGGTTGGCACCCAAATATGAGGAATAGCTATGATGAGAAAGAGCTACAGCTGATGTCATACCCCTCTATAGAAGAAAATAAAGTATGTACTTGTTCAAAATGAACAACACAAAAAACCGAATAAATAAGTTGGGAATACGGAAAATTAGAACCATTCTAGAACTTTCATGAAATAAAAAAGAGAAATAAAAATGGACTTTACTTGATATTAACAAAAGATTTCTAGTTATGAAGACTGTCAAACCTTTTCATCACTCATCCATCCGCTGAACAGATACATCCAATAGAAAGTTCACGGTTCGACGTATGCAGACGTATTGCCTGGAGTGCTGACGAAATACGCGTGTGACTTACGTACTCGGCGACTTTTGGATTGTGCTTCTAACGCGGCTCCGTGCACCGCCGTGTTTGCACCTCTCGCGAGGCGGAGCTGCACGCGGCTCAGTTCAAGGACCCTGCCCGAGATGTGTGTTTTTTCCGCTCGTTGGCACACGGCAGTGCGTCGGTAGAATGTCGGGACACCAAATAATGTGACGCCAGCGTGCAGGCTACGATTGAGAAGTGCAAAGCAGATCAATTCCGTTTAGTTTTTTTTTTAATATTATTTCTTACACCTGTAGGTAGGAAAAACGGAATGTCCTTGGTAAGCACTCTCCGTGTGTATGTCGCGAGACGCTAAATACCATCCCCCATCGAGCTCTGTCCGCCGCATGGTTCTCTTGTCTTCTTGCCCATGTTTTTAGGCCCTGCTTGGTTCTGCATAGAACCATGCATCACGGTTCTACATGTTCTTCTGTTCAGCAAAAGCAAAAATCAAATGTTCTTTGTTCTGGTTGAATTAATTTAGTTCTGCTGCTGCCCAGAAGGTTCGAATTCTGAATCTTCTGATCAAGGAAGATGATACTAACCACTGGCATGTCTTCAGGCGTTGAAAGAGGAGTCATTTCTTTTCTAGTCAAATAACTTCCACAGTCAAAAAATCTAAGCAGTGTTGTTTTCTTCTGTAGGAATTTTCGTTTGTACCCAAACTGGCTACCATCCCCCTAGGAAGATATAGAAAAAGGTGGCAATCATTCTTAGGAAGATTCAGCCATATTTGGTTATAAGTCATATATGAAATATAAATCTTTAATCATCCTTCTATATTTTTGGCTACCCACTTTTAGACCAAATTCAGAAGTCTAATCATGATTACAACTGTTTTCCCTCACTTTTGGCAATTAAAACCTTCTACTGAAGTGAAAAATCACTTCGTTTTTCAAACTTTTCATTTTTCATTTGGCAAATTTTTTAAAAAAAGGCTGATTTGAAGTGATGCTTCTTTTGGTTCTAACTTGTTAGCTTGGAGATTAAGAGAGCCTTACCATTACTGCCCACTCACCAACTATTGGAGCTGTGGGGACTGTGGAATACCGTCTGTTTGCCCGGGTATTTTGCAGCGTTGGGCGGTTCTTTTGTTTTTATGAAGAACCTCCAGAATTTGATTCCAGGGAATGATGTTTTCTGTGGGCGGAAATTAGCCATTTTGTTATTAAAAACAAAGTGCACAACTATTGTGCTAGAAGCCTGTCTGTAAACAGCAGTTACACATTGATTGTTCCTTCACTCAGATAACTAAAAACACAAGGTCAGACCACTAATTGCAGCCACCCCATTGACATTGAAAACCAAAATTCTGCCTACACACAACCCGATTCTGCTGAACCTACTACACAGGTGCCTATTCAACACCCTCTGTACATTAGTAAACTAATGCAAGAAAAGCATCTCCAGTGGTGGTCAGTATGGGGCAGAGTGAACCAGCACTCACCAGTGCACCAGTTGGCCGTTCTGTCCATGGCATGGGTTGCATTTCTTCATCCGGTTCTTGACCCTGTGTTAACCCAACATTGTACCACAGTCAACCTTTTTGGACTGCTGACCTTTGACCCTTTTTATTTTCTGGGTGTTTTTTTCCCAACCCTGACCATACTACCCTCCAACCTAATCACCCTAGTTCTCTAGCTACCCTAGTAACTTAACTACATTATTGACCTGCATTTTGGCCCTACCTACCAACCCCTTATCTACCTACTTTCTATTTTTTCATGGCTAAACTTATATTTCTTGACTAAACTTTTGTCTTTTGTCACAACTTTTAACTCTTCTTGGTTAAACCTTTTCCTTTTGACACAACTTTTAACTCTTCTTGGTTAAACCTTTTCTTTTTGGCACAACTTTTAACTCTTATTGGCTAATCCTATATTTCTTGGCTAAATCTTTTCCTTTTGGCATAACTTTTAACTCTTCTTGGTTAAACCTATATCTTTTAGTTAAACCTTTTCTTTTTGGCACAACTTCTAACTCTTCTTGGTTAAACTTCCATCTCTTCATGGCTAAACGTTTGCATGTTAACAAAATTTTTATATTTTTTTAGCTAAACATCTATCTTTTGGCAAAACCTTTACTTCTCAACAAAACTTTTTTTTAAAATTAAACCTCTATCTTTTGGAAAAAAAAATTTAATTTTTCTTGGCTAAACCTTTATCTTTTAACAAAACCTCCATCTCTTCATGGCTAAACCATTACACATTAGCAAAAATTCTATTTATTCTTAATTAAATTTTTATCTCTTGGCAAAACCTTAACCTTTTCTTAACTAAATTTTTACCTTTTAACAAAACCTTTATATTTTTTTGCCTAAACCTCTACTATTTGAAAAAACTTTAAACTCTTCTTAATTAAACATCTACTTTTTAACAAAACACATCTATTTTGGGTTAAACTTTAACCTGTTAGTAAAACTTCCATCTTTTTTTTATTAAACCTTTACAAATTAAAAAACTTTTAATTCTTCCTAACTAAACATATATCTTTTAGCAAAACTTTCATTTGTTCATTGCTAAACCTCTATTTGTTGGCAAAAGCTCTATCTTTTCTTGGTTAAATGTTTTTTTTTACAAAAAACTTTTATATTTTTTTGAATCAACTTAAAGATTACTTTTTCAACAAAAATTTTTAACAAAACTTTTGGCTACCCTATTGACCTAACCATCTTATTGACATAATTATATTTTTTTTATTTGTGTACATACCTACCTATTTAACCACCAACCTACTTACATACTTATTTACTTATCTACCCACCCCCACTCACCTACCTACCTATCATTTACACAATGTTAATGTTTGCTTATGTATGATATACAAAATATGAAGGTATTGCACTAAACAAACTAACAACCATTTTAATCATATTTGACCCTTTGATGTCAATAAATGGTAACCCTAAATGCGAGTATTGCACATTTGATCAACTTTTGTGACCCACACATAGGTATTGCATATTTTGGTAATTATTGTTAAAAAGTTAAAATAGTTGAAAATCTAATCACAAAATACAATACCCACATATGAAAACAATGTCATTTCAAATACAACACACCTCAATAATTATTACATATTTTGTGACCAAAATGCAAGCATTCCTTTTATGGGGGGATTTTTTTCTTTTTTAAATTATTTTTTATGTATTTTTTACTTCTAAATTTTATTTTCTAATTTTTTCTCCTATTAAACTTCTTTTTTCTTCTTTTTTCTAAATTACTTTCTTCTATTGTTTATCACAATTATTTTATTTCTTCTAATTTATTTATTTTATTGTCATCAATTTTTTTATTGAAGATGCATATTTTATGCTCAACATTTGGGTATTACACAAACCATCCAAAAAAACCAGCCAACATTTTATGCTTCAAATGTGGTATTACAAAATCATTCTAACAAAACTAATGTTTATTTTGTGACCCTTATGCAAGTATTTCACACTGAATTTTATATTTTTGAATTTTTTTAATGCAATAATACAACATTGCAATATATTTTGAACTCATATTTTTAAAAAAAATTTTAACAAAGTATTAATGCAATGCTCACATTCAAAAGATGCAAACATAATACAAACATGAGGTTACAATTGCAATAAAATAAAACTTGTATGTATTAATACAAGTATCACATCTATCAAAACTTTTTTAAATGCGCAAAAAATGGAAAACATGAACTCCATGCCATTGTTTATGCCAAAGAAACCTAAGTAAGATATGCATGCTACTTTCTAACCTTAAGAAACACCTTTGTAAACCTACTTTCATTACCCACCATATCATGTGTTCATTAATAAGTTTTTGTTGTTATAACCATTTTAATAACATGTTGATGAATGTAAGGTTGATAATGATACAATTGGAATTGAATGGCATTGGTTGCAAATTGGTATTTCATAGTTATTCAAAGTTTACTTCAAACACATGATACACATTAATATGAAAACTTGAAAAATATAAACCAATATTTAGGACAAACATAATTTTTTTAAGTATTAACATTTTAAAAACAAAAAATGGAAAAAATAGGGCAAAAAAAGGAAAACAAAGCAATGAAATGGAAACAAAAACTAGATTTTTTCTTCTTGAATTAATAAGAACAAGAAAACAAAATCTTCAAGGAAGGAAAAAAAAAGGAAAAAAATAATTCTCTTAAAATTTTAAAACTAGAAAAACAAGAAAAACAAAAAAAACGAAAGAAAAAACAAACTTCTTTTAAAATTTTAAAAGTAGAAAAAAATAGAAAAAGAAGAAAAAACCAAAAATAGTAAGGCATTTTTTCTTTTCTTTTCATCTTCTTTGTTTTTTTATTTCCATTTCCTTCTCTTTTATTATTGTCCTCTTCTCTTTTTTTTTCTTTTTTTTGCTTTTTTGCTTTACTTTCAAACCAAAACAAAAAAAAAAAGACAAGGAAAAGGATAAAGGCATACCTTGCGTGATGTGTATAACTAATGATGATGCAATAAGAAATGGCAAAAAGTGCAACAACGTCATGAGAAAAAAAAAGAAAATTGTTGAAGAGAGAAGGAAAATAGAAAAAAAAGGAAATGATGAAGAAGTTGTAACAATAGAGGAAAACAAAGAAACAAAAGATGGAAAAATAAATAAATAAATAAAAATGAAGTAGCAACAAAAATGAAAGAAAAAAAATCTATGGCACAAACAGAAGAAAAGAAAAAGTAATAATAACAATAGCAATAAAAACAAGAGGAAAAAAATGATGAAGAAAAAGCTACAACCAAAATGGAAGAAAGAAAATGATGGTGGAAGAGAAGAAAAACAAAGAAAGAACAAAGAGGAGAAGAAGAAGGAAGAGGAAGGAAAAAAGGGGGGAATTTCTTTGAAATGGAAGACAAGAAGATGATGGTGGAAAAGAAGAAGAACAAAGAAAGAACAAAGAGGAGAAAAAGAAGGAAGAGGAAGGAAAATAGGGGGGAAATTTTTTGAAATGGAAGACAAGAAGATGATGGTGGAAGAGAAGAAGAACAAAGAAAGAACAAAGAGGAGAAGAAGAAGGAAGAGGAGGGAAAAAAGGGGGGAAATTTTTTGAAACCTCCGCGAAGGGTGGGCCAGTGAAATGAAAAAAAATAACCCACTTCAATGTTTAGTATGGTTTAGGTTAAATTGTTTGGGTTCATCCCAAAACGGCCAAAACAGTCTCATCCACAACTGGTGCATTGGTGGGTGCTGGTTCACTCAAGCCGTCAGTATATGATCCTGCACAGTGAAATTGGATGAAGAAATGGAAAATATGCCAGTTTGGATGAGGAAAATGGTTTTAGTTCACCAAAATTATACAGTTTGCGGCGACTGGTGAAAGGTGCATCAACGCTCTGCACCCCCACAGAAAGAACAAATAAATATGATCTGACTGCTGCTCAGTGTTTATGATTGGTCCAGGTGGTTTGCTATTAGTAGTCCCCCACTGGTTGTTCTCCCAGTTTGCTAAAAAAGTAAATAACTAAACTCGGATGGTCACGTACTCAGCACCGCTCGAGATGCTCTAATCCTTGTCCGTATACACAGACAGAATATAGTTAGGCTAAGGGAACTTTTTGGAAAGTTTCCAAAAAAATCTCCACATTTTGAGGAAGAAAATTATGAAATCGCCAAAAATGTTGGAGGATTTTTGCAGATTTTTAGCTCTGATTCCCAAGTCCACTTTGCAAATTCCACATAATTGCTATTTTGATATTTGGGTAGTTTTTCAAGTTGTCGTTGAAATTCACTTTCACTTTTGCAAATTTAATTATTAAATTAACTTTAGAAAGCCCTTTCCAACTTTGAACAAACTCTACTCTAAACTTGCTGAACTTGATTGGTGTGCGCTAAACCTTCCTAAGGAAAAACCTTGTTTTTTTTTTTTTCTTTTTGTGTTTAGGGTTTAGAGGAGTATGGTAAAGAGATGTCAGGCTCATTATTGAAGGCCATGAATCAAACATGGACCTACATGGATAAAAAACAAAACCATACATGGCGTTTGATGAACTTCATTTCATCCAAAGATTTCATGAATTTCCATGGATGGACTTGCATTCCATTAGGGTGACTTCATCACATATCATACATTGAAATAGATAGGAAAAAAAATACGAATTTTGAACTCAAAATTTTGCAATTTGCTCTCAGTATGTTGAAAAAATACTGAAAAATGTTTCAATTTTGAAAGGACTCCTCTCAAGCTCCAAAGAGCCATCCAGTAAAAACTTAAAAGAGGGAGGGAGTGAAGGAGGGAGGGAAAGAAAAGGGGGAGGGTGGGGTGAGCCTAGACAGCCTGTGAAAAAGGAAAAATCAGGGGCAGTCTGAGTTTTGGGCAGAAGTTTGGGCAGATCAGAAAAAATTCAAGCATTGGGCATGCCAGAAAGGGTTTTAATTTGTTGGCAGCTGAAATCTCATTGGGGCAGTCCACACGGTAAAGTGCACTTCACAATTTGGCAATGGTGCATTGGCAATGTGGAGTTGGCAACTTGGGAATGGACCAGTGTTGCCCAGATGTATCCAAAAATCCAGATATGAACCCGGATATGCATGCAGTCATATCTGGAATTTGGTTCTTTTTAAATATCCATCCTTATACGTATCTGGCGTAATGCGCTCATGTAGTAACCAGCCTTCATGCTTCATGCATATTTGGGCATGATGTGCGATTATTAGTATGCACATCCAGGTGCTCATGTATGGATATGCCCGGATATGCATAGTACATTCAATGCATATCCAGTCCATTTGGGGGCATAACCAGTGTATTCCTATGCATAACTAGTTAGGATTTAGGGATCAGATTGTTGGATGGAAATGGAGCTTGCAAGCTTTAGTGTTTAGTGGCAAAGCTTTGAGTACAAAGTGCGTTCAATCGAGCTCTCCTTTCTATCTTGCTCCTTGTGACTTTTAGCTTTAAGGTTTAACATTTTGTGGCAAAGCTTGAATGTGAAGTGTGCATCCTCTTTCCTCTCCTTGTTCTTTGCGATTTTTGATTTTAGAGTTTTGTGATGAAGCTGAGTGCAAAACCTTGCAACTTTCAGCAGTGCATTGAATGCATAATGTATCCTCTCTCCTCTCCTACTCCTTTGCGACTTTCCTTCTTGTTGTAGTTGTTAAAGCATTCTTCCAACTCTCCTTGCTCCTTGCAATTTTTGGTGTCGGTTCATTGCTACAATCATTGGTTGTTGTAGTTGTTGAAATGTTCTTCCAGCTTTACTTGCTCCTTGTGATTTTTGGTCTTGGTTTGTTGTTGCAATCGATGGTTCCTTGCTCCTTGCGATTTTTGGTCTTGGTTTGTTGTTGCAATCAATGGTTGCTACAATTGTTAAAATGTTCTTCCAACTTTCCTTCCTCCTGGCGATTCTAAATTTTGGTTTGTTGTTATAATCAATGGTTACTGCAATCACCAATTGTTATAATCACCAGTTGTTGCAGTTGTTGAAACATTTTTTTCATTTGAACATCTATAGTCTCAATTGAGATTCAAACACATCTTATAACAACACCTCTACATCAACCAACAAGGTAAATCTTCAAGTTAAACCCTTTGAATTTCTCTATTTTATTTTCTTATGGCCTCCAAATCCATGCACTTTTTCAAACTCAAGTAAGTTTTTATGCCATGCCCTAAGTTTTTTTTTTTGCACTCTTTTAGTTAAATTGTAGGTTTTCATTCTACAACCTTAAGCCATGGCTAAAGAAGATAAAGTGCATTTGGTCAAATCCATTCACTACAAAAAAAGTTGTGTTTTGCAACTAGCCTTGCAACCCAATCTTTGAGTTGCAGAAGACACTTGCAACTCACTATATTTATATGTTGTGAATATGAATAGACAAATTGCATGAGTTGCAAAGTTGTAACTCACCATATATGCAGTGCAACTCATTACAACTAAATTGCAATTCTGTCAAAACAACTCATTTTCAATTATTATGTAACTCCATTATAACTACACCCATGATGTGATGATGATGTCATTAATTATCATCCATCTATTCAAATCTAACATGTGGCATTATGAAAAAATTTGGACATAATTTTATTTTTTTGAAATTTTGATCTCCATTGTCCATTATGATTATTAATGATGGTTCAAAATTGTGACACACATGGCATAATCAAAAATTGTCATATGGCATATTAATTATATTTTGGAATATATATATATATTAGTAACTAGGTAGGTCGTACATAACCATAGGTAGGTAGGTAGGAAAGCACAAGACTAAATGAATTAAAGAATAGCTATGAATTTTTTTTTTAATTTTATGTTTTGCATTTAGGTTAAAAAATATTTAAATGATTCCAAAATGGCATTTGTATTTTAGTGTGTGAACATAAAATAAAAAAACCTTCTTTATATAATTTGTAACATGAAATTCGAAGAAAAAACATATGGGTTAAATCTTTTAGTTGCTCCTTAATTATAAATTGAGTTGCAATTGAGTTACAACTATAACATTTAAACACTCAACATAGGACAAATCTAAGGAGAGGGCTCCATTTTTTTTTGTGTCCTAAAAAAATTTGAAACCCTCCTATTGGTGCATCTAACGCAGTAAAAATCGTAAAAAATAAAATAAAATTGAGAAAGTTATGGCTTCCCAAAATAGAAGGGGTCAACAACTAAAAAAAACAAACCACTAAATGCTACAAATGCCAGTTCCTAAACAACCAAAAAATTCCATGTATCTTGTTCTACTATTATTAAAGTTCCAAGATGATTTGTAAAACTTCAACTAATGATCTTATAACACAATAAATCATTTAAAATGAATATATATATGAGGTTTAAATGTAGGAGGGGTCCAAAGAGGGAAAAAAAAGGAAAAAAACTTGTTTTGTAAGTTGGAAAGTTTATTTCTCTTCTTGTTATTTTTTCATTACTCTTTTTCATTTACATTTTGAAGATGATTTCTAGAGCTTGAGGTAGTGTTCTCATAACATTTTAAATCATTCAAAATGAAACACATATGATGAAGATATAAATAACTGATGAATATGTATTTTCATTAAATTATTAATATTTGTATTATAGTCAATGTAACATAGTTAAACAATAGTATTTTAATAATGTCCTATTAATGATTGTACTAATTGTAACAATGAAAATCATAATCGAAAATTAATTGCAAATGTATCCCATAATGGGTGGTGGAAATGTGGACATGTGGCATGACCACATGTATGTACATTGTACACTAGTTGTAACATATTTGTTGTTTTAGTGACACATTTATAATATTTCTAAAATAGTTACCACATGCAACTACAATGCAACTCTTGAAAAGTCAAACATGGTTGACTATATATGTACATGTACGATGTGTATAAATTATCGTATAAAAAACACATTTTCAACTCACTTGCAATTATAATACAATTAACTAATTTTTTGAAACAACTATTTATTTATTAATAGACCGTATTTCTAGATGGATAATTGCACAATAGTTATATATGAGTTTTTTTTGAGTTTTAGTTGCAAGGTAGTGTGGTTTCAATGGACACGATTTCTCAAGTGATTAGCAATATTAAATTCCACATGCCAAATGAATTGATGGAATGCCACCAATGTCAAATGTTTAAAATGTGCATATGGATGTTTATGTTGGCGATAGTTCTATTGCTACTATCTCAAATTCTATTGAGGTTGAAATATAACAACTTGTTATTGTTGATACTCGAGAGATTCTCATAAGTCCCCTATTTTTTTTGAAATTAAGTATCAACCTGACTTTCACATAGAGACATAAAAAACTCAAACCATTGATTATTGAAAAAAAGTGAGAATCGACCAACAGTGGTATTCTCCCTTTTGTTATTAGTTATTACCACTATTTAACTTGTGTCCAAATTTTTGTTCACCTAAGGTTTGGTACTTGGGAGGTTTTTTTTAATGGAAGGACTATGCATTCACTTCAGTCTATACCTTACCCTAAGGTCAGTTTCATCATTAAATAATCCTCAAAATAATGAAATGAAAATTTTGGAAAATATGAAGTTAACATGTTGAAAATCATTATAATTATCAAAGGTTACATTCTAAATAATTTCACTACTCATATCACAATATTATAGTAGATAATGTGAAAAAATATAATTTCAAAATTTAAAAATGCATTCATTTTTTGAAAAAAAATTTATTCATTTTGTCAATGTGGAAAGTGACCCTAGGCTATGGTAGTACCTTGAGTCTATAACACTTTAGTAGTAAGAGTAGTTTGCATGAAGAGAAATATCTAAGCCATTGAAAGAAAAAAAAATGTGAAGAAAGCTTAACCAATACCCTTTCAAATAACAACCAAGGGTTTGGTGCACAGTTAGGTGGGTATTCGGTTTCTGAAGAAAAAACCTAATGTGAATATTTGCGGGAAGGGAAAAAAAAAACCTTGAATCACCCTTTTTGGGTTTTTGAGAACTTGTTTTTGGACGGGCATGAGACAAGGCTAGGTCTATGAATGTCTGGCTATTACATACATATAACCGGTTAGATGGTAATGCAAAATCCAATATTGCCTCCACATTGGGAGGGATCCTAATGAAAGAGGAGTCCCCCCCCTAAAAAACCACCAGTTTGGTATTGGATTGGGGGCATACCCCCCCCCCCCGCGGGTACCAACCTTCCTACTGTAATACCTAGGACACCCCCTATGCA
>Ga0116227_10002082_pt1 | contig 45641 bp, 27 predicted proteins | sample S1TSphgellanicum_FD_89693 | JGI IMG/M metagenome (GOLD analysis project Ga0116227, IMG submission 89693) | Host-associated microbial communities from peat moss isolated from Minnesota, USA - S1T2_Fb - Sphagnum magellanicum MG | ecosystem: Host-associated > Plants > Peat moss > Unclassified...
AAAAAAAAAAAAAAAAAAAAAAACCCCCCCCCCCCCCCCCCCCCCCCTCCCAACCCAAAACTTAAAAGAAAAAAAAATCAAGGCACTTTGAGTGCATGTTGAGCCTTACCATTAGCTGCATGAAATTTCTCTTTCCATAACTATTCATCACCATTTTTGGCCTAGGCAAATACCCCCATTATAAACTTGGGATATTTATTTATTACTATTTTTATTTTCTTTTGATTGATTTTCAAAGAGACAATGATTTTTTTTCACCAAATTTTAACATTTTCTTGACCAAATTGTTTTTAGAAAATTGTCTTAATACAATGTGAATTTCCCTAAATTTTGAAAATTTTCAATAATTTTCTTATATCACAAAATTTATGTTTAAAAAAATTACAAATAAGAAAAAACCTTGGACAACATTGTGCTTTAGGGTTTAAGGTGTGTGATTGAGTTTTAATATTTAAAGCTTTAAAGGTACATTTTAAGATTTAGGGTTCAGAGTTTGGAAAGTTCATTTGACCTAAAAGTTTGAAGTTTTAATAGTAAATTGGACCTTGTCAACAATTTGGAAGCTAGGATAGTTAAGTTTACTATTGAAGTTCAAAATGAATTAAAAAAAAATTCTTAGCATTGGTTGTCATTATTTTGCTTTAGTATTATTAAACTATGTGTTAGTTTGATAGTTCTTCATATATTTAATTCTTCAATTCAAAAAAAAATTAGTGTTTACACTTTTCTTTCTTTTATCGTTTTTTTTTAATCAATTTGGTACCAATTCACATTTTCTCCTTTAATGGTTTGAATTGATAACACCATATTCCACATATAATATGTTTATGTTTACTTATGAGGCTTCATTCATTGTTTTTCATTTTTTTAAAATTATTTATCTTCCTTTCTTAATTGCTTTAATGTAATTGTATGTGTGTTTTTTTCTATTTTATTGATATGACCTTATTTTCACATAAGTATCTTCTTTTTTTTCAACTTTTTTCCACGAATTTATTTTCATGTTTCATTCATCTTATGAAACAAGATGGAACAAAAAGGTGCAATCATAATAAAAGGAGTCAAAATATTTATTGATTGCAATGAAAAATTTATATTTGCATTACTTTGAAAAATGATTATTTATTTTATTTAATGAAATAATTATTCATATTTTGAAATTGTATTTATTTATTCATGAAATTGAAATCTCATGAATTTGAAATTATTTCACTATGTTATTAAATTTTTTAATACACAAAACACTTGTTGATACAATGATTTTTAACAACTTGAAATTGAACATGTTTTAAGCTACTAAATGTAACAATCCTTCAAAAAATGGAAGGGTACAAGCCGAGGAGCGTTATGGAGCACAAGTGAATATGTGACATTGTACCTAAGAGCTAAAAGCTAACTAGGGAAAGTGTTTGAGTATTATAATATGATTAGAACCTTCATCAAATGTTCTTAAATTTGTTGTGGGCTCTAATACATATTTTATAAGAAAAGGTCACATATATGTGTTGATTTTGTTAGGTGCACATTTATTGAATCATATATTGAATGTTGTTGATTCTAATTTTGAACATCTTTAATGACTATAATAATTCAAAATTAGTAATCACGGCGAAAAATAAATTTGTACATTTGATTATAATATAGGGTTTGATGCAAAAATGTTATATATATATAATATGGTTCATATTTGGTCTCAATATCAAATCCAAAAAACTATATTTTTAAAAGTTGAAAATATTTAAAATGTAATTCTAATATTTAATAAACCAACATTTGAAGGCCACATATACATTATAATCCTTAATAAACATTTTGACCTTGTCGCCATTGGTATTTTAACCAAAAATGACACACAACATGTTTAAATTTAAATACAACATTATTGCAAAATATGGTCTTAACAAGGACACACAATACACCAATCAATATATATATATATATATATATATATAATTCATAACATGAAATATTATTTGGGCTCCACACTATTACGCACTACCCACGATTAACAATTGATGAAAAAATGAATTCATTCTGTGAAAATTAATTTCCATTTGAATGAAAATATTGAATGACATTGCATGCATCTTGAATTGAATTTCAATTCAATTCAATTCAATTCAAATTTAATTCAAATATATTGATTAGAATTTGAATTGAATTAAATTCTAATTCAACTAAATTCAATTCAACAATGGGATTAAGATTTAGTTCTTATGATGACCAACAATGTGAGTTAAATGGCCAATATCAAAAGAAACAATTTAATCTAACATTTATTATTTCTTGGCCCAAAAAATGTTGTTCAAAACTTTTGGTAAAAAATATTTTAAACAAGATCTCGAATGCTAAAATCAATCCATTCTAGGTTGCACATACCATGTGTTAGGCTATATGTTGTCACATGTTGTGCTCCCTACCTACCCTAGGTCAACCTATGTACCTTACCCTACCTATTTATCTAGTTTTGTTCAATGATATAGAGAATGGAATTTGAAATGGAAGAAATCATAATTTAACATGTTTGAATTTGTCAATGATTTGTATTTTTTGAAAAAAAAAATTATAAATTCAGATGCAAGGGTGGTGGTGCAGATGCTCTTAGAAATACAAATTTTGCTCACTCCCTCTTAAGTAAAACTTTCATGGCAAAGTTGTGCTTGGCTCTTATGTAAAGCTTAAAGTACACTTTGGTGAAGTACAAAATTGAGATAAGTGTGTTATGAGTTAACAACCCCTACTGTTTAAACTTTGTGGCAAAGTTTGGCTTGAGATTTAAGCTTAGGTTAGACTACTATGTTCAAGTATCCAATTGTCATAGGTGTATTTTGTGTGGACAACTAATAATCACTCTTCTTCCTTTCCTGATCTAATTCCCTATTCCAATCCCAATTGCACTTCTGCTTGATAAAGCACTTTTGGTAAGGAAATGACACCAACCCTAACCCCCAACCAGAACCGTTGTGACTCCACCTCCTTATGCAATTTACCATGCAATTGTATGCTATAACATCACTCCAATTTACTGTGTAACTACACTACAACCTCACTACAATTTTCCATATAACTTGTATACTATGACATCACTCTTATAAACGTGTCTCCACTGCATTCAGAATTTTGCACCCTCCCCTTTCTCTCCATCCCTTCGGTCGTCAACCCCACATACTCAACTGCTGTTTGAACCAAGTCAGGGCAGTAGACATATATGTTTTTCACAATACCCATCAAGCTCAGGGTCTTGTTTTTGGTATTGAATTCAATGCCCATCCTACACAATAGATGGGAAGTGAGTGGTGGAAGGTCAATGCATTGTTCAGATGGTATGGTCTTTGGTCCTTGGAATGTAGGAATTGTGACAGTTTAGGGTCCCTCTGATCACTTATGTTAAAAGCTTCCTGAGAGGTGACCTGCCACACGCAGAGGAAGTGCACATTGTCAGTGCCAAGATACGCACCTATGGATATGCATATATCCAACCATCATCGATCATGTTCAATGTGCAAACCATTCTTGTCCTTTCCAGCAATATATTAGGTTTGGCAGGCCTTATGTCCATGTAAACAAAATGCACACTAACTTAAATCTACAGAAAATTGATCACACATGAGCAAATAAAATAAACTTCTATGAGGGACTTCTATTCCGGTTTTGGTCACACCACACCTTTTGCAACCCCAAAAGCTCTCAGTAAGTTTGCATTCTAAGTCACTTTTGACTCCCACTTTGGGATAGCAGCTGGGTCAATGTCCCAGCAATTAGGGGGAACGTCCATGCGCTCATTGCCTGTCATTCTGTAAGCAGGTACTCTATGTGAAAAATAATGCATATGCTTTGGGGGAAGGTGGCCTCTCTTGTATGCAGGTGCCCAAAATGTCCGAAATCCTGGGAGCTTCCCAAGTGCTTGAACCTCAGGTGACCTGCCACATCCAGGGCTGGATAGAATCTCAACAAGCCGGAAGCTAGGCTCTTTTGCAGAATCTGTTCCATTGGGCTTTTCTGACCCACCACCCTCTTTCTCAATATTCTTCTCTGCTGCTGACTTGTTTCTGTTTCTGTGAAACGCCCACACTTCTCCTTCATTGGGATAGATTTGAACATGCCCATTGGGGAGTGCATTGACTGACATCTGGTGGGAGAAAATGGTGATGGTATTACACCTACCATCCTTGCCATCTTTAAATTCACCACAAGAAGGAGAATAACCATTTGTCTGCTTCAATCAACAGAGCCAGAACAAAAGGGTTAATGTAAACATGAGATGGAGGAATTGACTATCCAGAAACTTGAATTCTCTTTAAGTGCACTTATTTTTCAGCTGACAACAGTTGTCACAATCTGAGATTAAACCTCCAATACATGCAACTATCCAAAAGGAAAAACAATCAACATGCAAGAGAACCTATACAGTCTAAAAAATAGTCGGTCTCTGATTCAACTTGGGGCCCTTGTGTAATTAAGGATATCACCATCTGGCATTTCCTCCCTCTGTGTACTTCTGTGTTTCCAGTCAGTAGAAGGGTTGTCTTGTCTCCCCCTCCCCATCTCTCTCTCTCTCTCTCTCTCTAAAGCATATGGCATCATAAAGAATGAAGAAGCGCACCTGTGATGCTTGTTGTCAAGATATGAGCTGACTCATAACAATCAGGGACAGGAAAGAAGAGATGGAGATAAAAGGATGACAAACAGTAGCCAGATACAGGAAGGAGGATCAAGGAGAGAAAAGGGAACAGCCTTCACCTGCTCCCACTGGCGTTCCTGCAGAGTCAGGTTTATGGGCTCCAGCCACCTAAACCATGCTCTGAAGGAAGGCTTCCGAGACACCTTCATGATGCGCACCCATGTACGCGGCATATCGTCCAGTTCATCATACAATGCCCATATCTGCAATCATTGCAACCCCATGGTTAATCCCACTTCACATGCCAAAAATGTTGCCATCTATCTATGCATGGTTCAGTGACACATGATAGATTTCACAAACCCTGATATGTCTCCATGTGAAGATGAAGAACAATGTCCAGTTCTTGCATTATATGCTGATTATAGATCTATAGCTCAAATTTGGACAACTTTTTGTCAGCAAGGTACAATGTAACACTTGAATTCAGTTCAAAAGTACAAAGTCGATCATTGGCTTCTTAGACTGATCAACAGACCTACTATAGAACAGAAAGAAAATGCTATTTCCAGAAGCACACTTATCAACAGCTCCATATTGTTTTACCATTTGATTTCAGACAGCAAGTGTGTGGCTGATATTATCACAAACCTCCAACAGATGAAGCAGATCTAAACCATCTCATGTTCACAACAGAGTCTGGTTCTAAAAAGAAATGGGAGTTCCAACTTGGCATTGGAGTTGAACAACTGGTATGACAGTTTTGCATGAACTTGAAAAAAGGCACACCTGGTCTTTTTTTATTCGCTCTTCTGCACGGTCATCTTCAAACTTGTAATAATCACCATCTTGGAACTCCTGATGAAGACTTTTGTCCAACTTCACCTCAATGATTGAAGCATCATCATCTGACGACTCTGACTGTGAGTCCTGAGTGGCAAACTTGGTATGTGCCCCAGCATCTGCACAAATATTGCCATTGCTTTAAGTGTGCTTACATACAGAAGCTCCTGAAAATAGAGAGGAGGTGGATGGCAGGAAACCTGATTGGGGTGACAAGTGAGTTTGGACACCCAATTGGGGTGGCAGGTTTATCTTAGATGGGTCATCACAGTATCCAAACTTACTGTGATGACCCACCTAAGATAACCTCTGGAAGGCTAACTGATTGGACAAATATAGCAAATCAATCAAGAAGTGAAATTAGGACCTGGAGAAGTATATTTTGCAGCATGTGCCTGTCGTTTAGCTACACTACATGGACGGCCCCGCTTTTTGTGCTCCTGATGAAGTACCCCTGGTGCCTTTTGTGACCCATTGCACTCATTCTGACTTGACTTCACCGTCTTTGCACTGGAATTTCTCAATTTCTGAGCACTTGTATGTCCCATGTGAGGAACTTCCTCAACATCATCATCAGATATGTGTTCAGGTTCATCTTGTAATCCTTCTTTCCATTCCTTATTCCCCTCCACTTGCCCTTCTGTGCAAAACTCTGCTACTAGCTCCACTTTTACACCATTCAATTTCATGACTCCTGTTGGAAATGGTCTAGAAGAGACATCCTCCCTAATTGATGCTCTCTGATTGACAGTTTGCAGTCTCTCATGGTTGTTTCTTGTACTTGGCACCTTAGCTGCTGGATAGGCTGTGTTATTTGAAAGATCCAGGGCCTCCACAGTTGTCTTCAAGCAGACCTTGTGATTCTCATGGACTTTGCATATGGGCAGAATTTCCAAGCTGTTAGCTTGTGTTGTCACACCCCCTTTCCCAGAGCTTGCAACTTTCGCCGATTCTTCCAGCTCCCTGCGTGGTTCAGTATCCCTACGTCCCAGACATTCCCAACTGGTTCCTTCCTGAAACTCGCTCTTGGCTTCCTTTAGCCATGTGCTCCACTTTCCTGCTGTGCTCTCTCTGACTCCCCTAGAATATGAAATTTAGTGTTAAGTATATTCTTGTTAAATCAGAGAAGCAGATAAATTTCCAAGTTATTTTCTTCACCACATAAGCAAGCATTACCAAATGGCCACTGTCAGGACATGAGGTTACTATGTGACAGAGTTTCTTCTGTTGCATCAAGAAGACCCAAATGCTAAAATGGGTCTTATTTCTTTGGGCACAAAACCTCAGGACTTTTAACAGTACTTCAATTGAAGCCCTATGTCTTGCAACCTCTCCAAAACATGGTCAAGAAAATCAGGTTACTGCAAGGCCTCCTACACTTGTGCATGACAAGTTTCTCAATCATTCAGCAACAAGGACTAGAGCCTGCAAGTTCCCAAAGCAGATACTATTGTGTAGTTTACAGCACAGTAACTATCTGATATCACCAATAGATCTGCCATGTGATCTGCCATTTAGTTACATGTTTTCATGTCACCTGCTTGTCGTACATCAACATCATCCTGATTGGTGGCAGAGTGGTATGGCATACTACCTGAATCCAGTGTGAAAAGAACTGGGAATGGTGCCTTCCTTCAGGCTAGAGTCTATGTTCTGTTCTTCTGCTCCTGCTCCTGCCCCTTTGCTGGCTTCTGCACAATTGTGAATGCCTAATTTCTTCTGGTATTTTTGGAGAGTTACCAAGGGTTGCCTTTCAGACCATGAGCCCATGTTATCAATATCACCAATTCTGGCAACAACTCTCTCAACAGGGACATTTCCAGGGACACCCTCATCTTCCTCCTTGCACCTCACAGTGTTGGGCCAATCTCCCTCTCCTCTCACAGCCCTGTATCCACTGCTTTCATCTCCTATCTTTTTGCCTCTTTGCACCTCCTGCCCCTTTCTATCACTTTCCTTGCTTTGTAAAGGAGGAACTCTTCTGTCATCCTCCTGGTCCTCATTGTCACTGTCACTGACAACAATTGCATCATCCTTTGTATGACCATGAGATACTCTGAAAGGGACACTCCTTACATCACAGGCATTGCTCACAAGTCCATCAACGAGGTTGAGAGCTTCATTTGTTGAGACTCCTTTCTTAAGTCCAACATTTGTCTTCTTCACATTACCAATCTCTCTATTCTCAATGACATGTGCCTCACTGTCTTTGACAGGAGGAGCTCTGGCGAGCTTGAAATTCGGCAGGACCCGATCCCCATATCTTGCACTTTCAGCACCCACTTTTGCTGGAAGTTGTGTGAGGCAATTCAACAGTCTCATGATGTCATCACCAAGAACAACTTGGCCACCACCTTCACATGGCTGTTCACACACCTGGGTGGCTTGCTCCTCAGTAACAGTCCCTCTTCTCTTGTTGTGATTGAAGGCCAACTCTTGATCACCATTGGTTGTTGTTTGTAAGCAATGTGAGTAGGGCCTCTTATTGCAATGAATACCAGTATCAGGAGGCTCAATAAGATGTGACCTTTGAGAACCCAGGAAGGTGAAATCTGATGGGTGGATGAAAGAAGCATCCTTTACAGAATTGCAGCAGGATGCTTGCCGAGGACCACAAACAGTCTCCAGTTGTGAGATCTCAGGATTGATGTGAGAGATCACATTTTTTGAAGAACCAAACACAAAGGTCCTTTGAGCATGCCTAGGTGGTGGTTTCAGTGCATTGAACTCAGGCCCAATTGGGGAGGAATTCTGGGGTCCGAAATGTGTCAAAGTATATTGACTTTCAGTAAACAATCTCTTCAATGCATTTTGCTTCTGCAAAGCATCAAGGTTCTGCCTGGAAGGCAGATGTTGTGCATGGGACACCTCAGCCTCTGCTTGTTCAGCCTGTTCAGATGCTCCAACATACAAATGGTCTTTTGGGTCAAAATTCAACATGTTGCATTCTATAGGGTGTTCAGCTTCATTTCAGCTTTTGTATGTAAACACGTTCAGTTTTGACCCAATTTTCAACAGCGTATGAAAGATGCTTAAAGTTCAGCACATAATCAGCTAACCACAGTTGATCCAATTGAGATGGTTGTGGCCTCCTCACCTCAAGTCTTTCAACTTTTTCCAAAATAAGGTCAAAGACATTGCGGTTAATTGCAGCTGGATCCTGCTCCTTCTTGAGCTCAAGCTTGACCTTCCTGCCTGCCACTGTCCATGAGAACTGCATAGCACCAAATCTTTCAGACTTCAAGATCAGAAATTCTGCCAAAAGTCAGGTCCCTCCACAATCACCAGGAGAGAAATAAAGAAGTAGAATTGTGCCATGGAACCCATGCAAATCAAGGAAGATCAAGGCAACAACTGTAAGATACTTTCATGGGTACAAAAATGCTTTGCTACACCTTCCAGCCATAGAAAGAGCAAAACAGGAAAGATATTAGGGTTACTGGTACAATACAAACTGCTTGCCCCTCATTTGAAATAGCATGTCTTGAATTTGGAATCAAAAGTAAAGGATTTAAGAGAAAAACTATCTTGAATTTGGAATCAAAAGCAAAGGATTTAAGAGAAAAACTACCTGCTGATAGATGTGAGAAATTGGTCATTCCACTGACTATCACCACACAGAAGTACCTATGGCTCATAAGGAAGATGCATTTGCTGAAAAGATTTGGCAGCATTGAATAGTATCATGCTGCCATCTCATGAATGTTATATATAGAGACGTATAAAGGCAAGACAAATGGACAATGCTTCATCTCCTTCTAGAAGTATGAAATTCATGACTTCAGTGACATGAAGATCTGCAACAGGGGACTGAGCATTTGTGATTGGGAGGACTGTGGTTGAGGTCTGCTCATGATTGATGACATTGGTGGCATCTCTCTCTCATCTCCTTTGACCACTTTCCATATAATCTTGAAACTCTCAATTCCTCCTGTGTTCAACATGTTGTGGGGCAAGCAAACCGTGGTCCTAACCCTTTTCTTCAACTGGCATTTTCAATTTGTAAGGGTTGACAACAACAAGAAGCACACTGTGAGAAAAAAGCTACAGAAATATTGCTGGGAAGGGGGTTTTTCGGCAGACAAACCAATGCCCGCATCCAGTTAGAGTCCAGAACCCGAAAGGAGTAGGTTGAAGTGGGATCTTGGATACGCAGATGAGTGCCAGCCGTTTCCATGAACTCCTCAACACTTATGCCCCATGCAGATGCTATTTCAGCCACATTCTCCTCTGACACTGCCCCAGTTCACCTACAACTTTGTGAGAAACTTATCAATCTCTGTCTTTCCCTCTGACTCCCCAAAGTCTTTCAAGACTTAGTATACACCTGAACGAAAGCGAAGGAGGAGGAGGAGGAGGAGGGCTCAGGGGAATAATAGGGAGCGTACTGTGGTAGGACCAAGCCAAGGAGCCATTGAGGACGGTGATACAGAAGCTCTCATCTTCTATCCACCTTGTCTTCACGTATACATGGTCTCCTGATTTGAGCTTCAACTTGGTCACCGTAATATCTTCATCTCCACCTTCCGCCATGCCAACAACTATTGCACCCTGCTTGAAGGTTCACGAATCCCTATCAAAATCTCTCTCTCTCTCTCTCTCTCTCTACCCACAATCTCGAGCGACATTTCCTTCCATGTCACATAGAAGAGTAATGCAGGGTCAGTCATCCCACAAACAAACCCTCTCCCAACTCCTCCAAAACTCAAGACCCACATTGTCCCTACTTTCTCTCACACCCAAAAACTGATTTTCCAAGCCTCAAAAAAATGTGAAGCAACACCCAATTTTTTTTAAAGAAAAACCAAAATTACACAAACCACTACTGCTCTCTCAATTCTTTGCTTGTGTGTGCATAACGTCAGTGGGAAGAATAGCAGCCATGAAAGAACACCAAACAAAACCAAACCCCGACATCGGAAGTCCAGAAAACAAATCCACCCAACACGAATCCCCCCTCTCCCCATTACGACTGAACACATGAGGGAGAGGAAAAAAACACAAAACAAAAGGGAGAAAAGAAGCGGGTACCTGGTCATGGGTTTCACATTTCTTCAGCGGCGGCGTCAACCAGGCAATGATTCTTCTTGTTGTTCTATGACTCTTCTTCTTCTTCTTCTTCTTCTCGTCCCTGCTGCTGCTCTCGGGGCCACAGACTATTTTTGATTTTGTAGCGCTTTGAGCGTGCGTCTCGTCGTCGTTGTCGTCGTGAGCGGCAGAGGATGCCGGTGGGCCATTACCAGCAGCGAAAGCGAAGGCGCGTGCGCGTGTGCGCGCGGGCGCGCGCGCGTACAACAAAGCAGCGGCCCTTCGGGACGACGACGAAGCCCCTCCCCAACAAATGCACGCCGGCCGGCATTCCTGGTTCCATCGCCGCGCGGATGAAACGGAGGCACCTTTCATCCATTTCGTAAGATAGATAGATGAAAAAGATGGATTATAAATCCACGATCCTTTTTCATCCAGTCAACCCACATCCGAGTTTTTTTCTCATCGACCATTATTTTCATCCAGTCAACCCACATTGGAGTATTTATTTCTCATTCACCACACATTTTCATCCATTCAACTCTAATTCAAGTCTTTATTTCTCATCCACGATTCTTTTCATCCAGTCAACCCACATCCAAGTTGTTCCCTTATCCACCGTCATTTTTCATCCAGTCAACCCACATTTGAGTATTTATTTCTCATCCACAATTTTTTTCATCCATTCAACTCTAATGCGAGTATTTATTTCTCATCCAGTCAACCACCCATAATGCTGGTATTTATTTCCCAATCCACGAAACTTTTTCATCCAGTCAACTACCCATATGCGAGTATTTATTTCTCATCCACCTGAAGTGACTTCGCTTCTCATAATAAAAGGTTTCTAGTTAGGGTACCATTTTTTTTTTCCCCAATTTTAGAGAAAAAAGTTGTTAATTAGGCATTGATACTTTTTAAGGATTTTCCATATATTATACTTACCAACTTCTCAATGGAAAACTATGGACAGTTTTTTTTTGGTTGGATGAAAATAATAAACAAAAATTAGAATTATTTACACAAGAGTGCCAATTTAATCTGGTTATTATTCAAATTATCAAAAAAAATCCCCCCCAAAAAAAAAGGGAAAAAAAAAAAAAGAGGGGAGGGGATTCATAACACTAACAACTCTCTTCATACAACCATTGTTAATTATGTGTTCACTTTGCATTGGACCATGTATTGAAAATGTGACAAAGTCTAGGAATGTGAAGAATTGGGTTTGGAAACCAAACTGGAGGTTTCATAAAATTCTAAAAATTATCTGGGACCATTATTGAAGATTCTATCCCCAAAAAAGGGGGAAATTTTATTTATTTATTTATTTTAAATTTTTTTAACTTTTAATTTTAAATTTTTTTCAAAAAGTTGAAACCTAAATCCCAAAGGTTCCATTCAAATGCTAGAATTTGAACAAACAATTGATTACAACCTACCAATTTAGTTTTGGGATTTGTTGTACCCTAGTACAATTTTTTGGGGCACAATTGTTGTGGAAAAAAGGGAAGGCACCAACTTACCCACTAGAAACTTGTGAAAAAAATGAATGCAATTTTTTCCCCCCCCCCCCCACAAACAAAAAGTCTTCATTATGAGCTGAACGTGTCATGGATTTTTAAAGACTTCATGTTGAGAGGTAAAGAGCATCCTAGGAATCACCTTCCAAACCCCTCATATTCCATCACAAAATGGATAACACAAATGTACTAGTGAGCGGTCCCTATAGAAGGCTGATTTCTACCATGTAAAGTACTAAGGACCTCATAGAATTATCTAACCTTTAATAGTTGGGTTGGTGAAGAAGGTAGGTACGTAAGTAAGTAAGTAAGTAGGTACCTTTGAAGTCTTAGGACCCCTTTACACTAGGAGTCAGGGATAAAAAAGCTGGGGGGCCAACTTTGAGCATTTTTGGCTTGTTGTTGGGGTCCAAGTTACTAATAAATGCTAGAACATTGTTGGCTTCCCAGATCCAATGGTATCCTTTTGTCAGCTTCGGGGCTGATATATAGCCATAAAGTTTAGCCATTTACCTATTAGTAACTTGGGGCAGATAGAAAAGTTTTTTTGGTAAAGTTCAGCATTTACCTATTAGTAACTTGGGGCAGATAGAAAAGTTTTTTTTCTAAAGTTCAGCATTTACCTATTAGTAACTTTGGGCAGATAGAAAAAAATTCTAAAGTTCAGCATTTACCTATAAGTAACTTGGGGCAGATAGAAAAAAAAAATTCTAAAGTTCAGCATTTACCTATTAGTAACTTGGGGCAGATAGAATTTTTTTTTTTTTTTTTTTCAGCCTTGACTCCTAGTTTAAAGCCCTTGGGGGCTGATTTCAATTTTTGCACCAATAGGAATGCTTGATTTAAGTTGAACATTGGCCTTTAAAGACTCCTAGTGTAAAGAGGGTCTTAGCCACCAATCACACCCTTGAAGATAGTCATTTGTAAATCACCAACAGAAATTCTTAGTACGAAGTGCTCACATGTTTTTTCAGTGACTGGTTGAGCTGTTGGCCCCTATTATGTGGTTGGGTGACCATACTTAAATAACATGGACATTGGCCCATTGCCAAACACTACCACTCACAAGGTTCACATGAGTGTTTATGTCATATTCTATATCATCTTTAACTCTAAGTTTCATGCATGGATTTGAGTCATAGACTTTTGTTGAAAAAGGCTTGTTATGTAATCACATATACCCAAGAGAACAAATGGTATTTACCATAACCCAAGCAAGTTTCACAAACTAGTTGATGAAAATGAAGATTAATTATGTGCACATCAACTTTATGCTTAAAGCCCACAATGTCACAAGTTTGTTCTTTCATGTTACATGGGCACCAGAACTGTGACACATGTTGCAATGGAAGCATGACACTGATCTAGTCCATATCACTATGATGTCAGTAGCATAATGCCCTGGCCACAGGCATTACCAGCCATAATGATCTTCCACCAGTATGGCAAGAATTTACATTTCATAATTTCCCACCAAAACCAGCCTGAGAACCTGCCTTACTGGCCCACCCTATGGCTTTCCACAAAATGTAATGCCTGCCTTCGAACCTATCTGCCTTGGCCCACACCATTACACTAAAGGTAGAAACAATCGGTAGGAAGTCAAGTATGTGATGCTAGAAACATGTGGGTCACTAGGCCAGCCCACTAGAGGGCCCACCCATCTTTTGAAGAATCTGATCCAAATGAAGCAAACCTCCAGGTAGAGTATAAATATATAAGATGTCACAAAACAGTTGTCACAAACAAAATTGTGAAAGGCTATTGGTAGGTTACAACAGCATTGTGCAGGAAAGTTCTCTCAATGAAAAAACAACATCCAAGATCTTACTTGACTTGAATACCTTGCATATCGCGTGATACTTCAGGATTTGAGCTTCACTTGTTAGCCTCCGGACTCAAAGCAAATTCACATATTCATATTACTTGAAACCAAAAGCCAAAAGTCCAGCTCAAGCAAACTTTCTTGGCTCACAAATTTCTTGACTTGAAATTGTTCCAGCCCACTGTCTAATGTGGTGCTTCCAATTTGTGAAACAACCCAAGAATGTTTGTTTGACTGCATGTCAGCACAAGTGCATGATATCAACTAGAAAACAATGTTGCAGCAAACCGCACATATATGAAATTGCAGAGAAATTTTCATGATAACAGATTGAAGTAGCATGACCATGAGTGCAGTCATGACCTCGACAACGAGAGTTGCTCACAAAGGATCAGACAATTCCCTTCATCACAAATAGCAGTAACAAGCTGCCATAACTACCCACTGACTTCATCAGCTCCCAACCATGGCCATAGATAAACAACATATGTTATATAATGGTCTGCTCAAATCTGTACAAAATCTGTGTCCTGATTTCTGTGACATTTCCAGAACCAATGGGAAGATTCAATCATGATGTTGGCTAGAGCTCAAGAGACATAGGTGTGAGCTGACATACCTGCTCTGAAATTATATCTGATTTGGACTCTGGCAAATATGCACAGCCAGTCTATCATGATGGTAGCAAATCCAGACTCCATCTTTCATACAACTCTACAGGTATGGTTACTGGATAGAAGAGGAGAAGGACATTGGAAGAACCAACACAGAACATCCACATGAGAACATTCATGAAGCAGTGCAAGAGTAGGCAAAGTCAAGTCGCTCAGTTTCAGCAAGGGATTTGCAGGCACGCATTCCTGTCAATGGCCAATCAGCACTACAGACTCCCTTCCCTGTTGACAGTCTCCTCGCATGCTTGGTGATTGTCATGAGTCAAGAAACCTCCTCTTAATTTCACTCAAGGCTCCATGAAAACTGTACAAGGACACTCAGGCCTAAAAGGAGATCTACATATGTAATGTTGTGAAACAAAGCATATTATACACATGACAAAGAAACTTCCAGCCATCTGCATTAACCAAATAGGAAATACAAAACACATCTGAATCATCTTCAACAGAATCAACCTTTAAGGAGTCTGAATTTATTTGATAACACATTGTAAAAAACCCTGATCCAGTGGTTGCTGCTCACAGAATCATCTGGGGGTCCCTCAAAGAAGAAAAAGGTTTACACAAATCTTCACATGGCAGCTTATCTTTCTCTCCTGTGCAGCTATCTCCCAACCAAAGAGACAGAAGCTGTCAAGTCAAGCCCACTCATTGGGAGGGAGAAGTTATGAGCTTTTTCCAGGAGTCACAGATCCAAGAATGTAGGGTTGAATAATGAGCTTCCTCCAGAACCCTCACACTTGTGATATAACCAAACAATCAAAACCTGCACTAACATCTGAACACTGATGATATTGCTGCATCTGGTATCTCGTCAAGTACATCTGTCAGCCATGAAGCACATAGGTTAAGGGCTGCAGCGATGATGATGATGATGATGGTTTTTTCCACCTCAGAAATTTTGGTAATCCAACTACTTTAGCATCTGCAACCAAAGGAAAGGGCTTCGGTATGTGCATTGCAGTCGAGAGGATTCCAAACAAAAAATAAGGAAAGAAAGAAGAGAAGAGATGCTTACAAATTCTTCAACTGCGAGCACAGTGAGTGATGGCGGAGCAACCACGGCTGTAAGGTCTAACAGGACCGGCAGAAGCATAACAGTTGTTGGTATAGTAAGACCTTCCGGAGCCAGCCGGGCAAGGAATCCGATCAGCAGACAAAGAGCCATAGCTGATGAAGAAAGGCGAACTAGCCAACATCCTCCGCATCAGGGAAGAAGACTCCTCTTCCTCCTTCATCTCACCAAACTGATCCTTACCACCACTCAACAAAAACTCCGCCGAAGCCACAGAAGAAGACGACCAGTCCACCGCACTGACAACACCACTACTTGCAAACAGCACAAGCACACTAACAACTACCACCAGCATCACGAAACCCGATGGCTTTCCAGATACAACAGCCATAATCTCCAACGTAATAACAAAAACACCTAAAATGAATGAAACCCCAAGAAACCAAGTTCAAAAAAAGTAGTGACCAAAAAACACAGTTGGAAGAAAGAAAAAAGCCACAATGCAGTCAGAAACCAAAGACTAGGGTTTGAAGCAACAAAAGAAACAGATGGATACACAAAGAGAGAAAGAGTATACAAGGTCTCTGAGAGAGAGAGAGAGAGGAGAGTAGGGACAATGTGGGTGGGTGGAGAGAGGAGGTTCTTGGGGTACAACGTGCAGTGAGCTGGAAATAGATGGGACATGGTCTGTCGCCGCGCACTGTGGTGGGGGAAGGTGAAGAGTCAACAAATGCGCGTACCTTAAAACCTAAGATTGCGTCTGCAGTTCTGCGGTTGGGGGCGATGGGGGGGGGCAGTTGTCAAGTTTTGTAATGAATACAAGAGTTAAAGTTTTTGAGGACTTTCTTTTTAAGGCGCTTCTCTTATTTAGGCTTTGCTTTTATGGCTGCTTTTGAGGTTTTACTTCTATGGCTGCTGCTGCTGCTTCTTCTTCTTCTTCTTCCCTCTGTCTTGACTCTGCCACACAGGACAATAGCAATTCAAACACTACTATAAATAAGAAAATAAAGAAATGAAATTAAGTTCAGTGTTCAACACCTAGAGAGATGAGTGAGAGAGAGAGAGAGAAGAGAGTGAGTGCATTTCTTGTTGTTTTGTAGTTATCTGACTTATGCTGCAATCACACTTTGGTGGTGGCAACTCCTCAATGGTATTTGAATTTTATGGAAGGATGTTTCATCCATTCAGATCCAAAATGAAATGGTAAGTCAATTTTATGACAGGATTTTTCATCCATTCAGACCCAAAATGAAACTGTAAGTCAATTTTATGACAGGATTTTTCATCCATCCAGACCCAAAATGAAATGGTAAGTCAATTTTATGACAGGGTTTTTCATCCATTCAGACCCAAAATGAAATGGTAAGTCAATTTTATGACAGGATTTTTCATCCATTCAGACCCAAAATGAAATAGTAAGTCCATTTTATGAAAAGATTTTTCATCGATTCAGACCCAAAATGTTATGTGGTAGATATAAGGCTTGCCAAATGGGCAAACACTAAATAGGAACAACAAATTCAATGTGGCACTGGTCTTCACCTAGTTTTAGGACAATGCTCCCTAAGAAAAATATTTTTGAAGTTTTTTTTTAAAAAAAACTGTACTTGAATTATGATTAATATTTTATTTTTATTTTTTACACAATATTTTTTTAAATGATCTATTAATTAGAATCTCCCCTTTCAACCAAAAGGTTTAGAGTTCAATTTTTTTCTCAAACTTTTTTGCGTTTTAATGGATGAAAAGAAGAGTCTTTCAAAAATTATTTCAAGTTAGATGCCCTGAAAAAAAAGGACTTTTTCTGGGAAAAAAGGGACTTTCCCTGGGAGAGTGACAAAATGATAGTCTCAACCATGTTCCCATTCCCCTTGGGAGAAGGGGAAAATGTTTTTGAAGAGAAAAGGATTAAATTCCCTCAGTGAACAATTTCCCAAGGGAGACATGAATTAAGATGGCCTGAACAACAAATTTTTAAATTTTTGAATTTTTGACAAGACATTTCAAGAAACAAACATTATCTAAATCAAATGATTTTTATACTATTGAAAAGCTCTCAAAATATAGATATTTAAAATATTTTTTCATTTTTAATTTGAAATTACAAGCTAAAAGTTATCATGAAAAAAAAAGTTGGAAATTAAAAAGGGATTAAGTTGATTTCTCCTAAGGAGGAGTGAAATTGTTATCTCCTTGGGCAAGAAGGGGACTAAGTTGCCCCAAGGAGAAATTTGTTTTAAGGAACAAATTTTTGAATGTTTGACAAAAAATTTTAGGAAAAACACATTGTTGAAATCAAAAAAAAATTATATCATTAGAAAGCTCTTGAAATGTAAATATCTAAAATGATTGTGCATTTATTTTTTCAAGATATGAATTAAAAGTTATGATGAAAAGAAAAATTAAATGTCAAATTTTTAAGCGCCATTCTCCCCAAGGAAAAAAAGAACTAAGTTGTTCAAGGAAATATAGGCATTGAAAAAAAAAATCTGATTTTTTTTTGTCATATTTTTTTTTCATAACTTCAAATTGAAAAAACAAAACCAATTTAGATATCTAAGTTTCAAGAGCTTTCTAATGATATAAAGAACATTTGATTTCAATAACATTTGTTTCTTAAATTTCTTGTCAAAAATTTGAGAACTTGCTCCCCAAAGAAAATTACTACATGAAGCAACTTAATCCCCAAAAAAATAACTCTTTTCCTCCCATTGGAAAATTCAACTTAGTCCATTTAAACTTTAAACTTTTCATTCATTATAATTTTTAGCTCATAGCTTCAAATCAAGAATGCAAGGTCATCTTAAATATTTGCATTTCAAAAAAAATTCAATGGTGTGAAAAATCATTTGATTTGGACAACATTTGTCCCTTAAACTTTATTATCAAACATTTAGAAACTTGCTTATAAGGGAATTTGTTCCATCAAGCAACTTAACCCCCTTCCCCCAAAAAAAAAAAAAAGACAATTCCCCTCTTCCCTAAGGGAAAAATCAATTTAGTCGTTTTTTTTAAACTTTTTTTTTTGTCATTGTTTTTAGTTCATATCTCCAAATTAAAAATGCAAGATCGTTTCAAACAATTATGTTTCAAAACATTTCCAATAGCATAATTAACATTTTATTTGGTCAAAGTTTATCTATCAAACATTTGAAAACTTTTTCATCGAGGAAGTTATTCCCTAAAGCAACTTAGTCCCTTTTTTCCCAAGGGGAAAAATGTTAGGGCTACCATTTTGATGAAAAGTCCTTTTTTTCTCAAGGCATCTAATTTGAACAAATTGCTCAAAGGCCATTTTTTTTCATCCATTTTGTAAAAAGTTGAAAAAATAATTAAACCTTAAACCCTTTGATTGAAAAACAAGATTCTAATCAGTTGGTCATTTTTTTTCCTTCAAAATATTGTATAACAAAGATAATTAAAATGTTAATCATAGCTCAATTATAGTAAAAAAAAATTTAGTGTTTTTTCTTACCAAACATTGTTCTTCAATTAAGTCAAAATTAGAGCTACATTGAATTTGTTGTTTTATTTTAATGTTTGCTTGCAAAATGGGGCATTAAACAAATAAAGGCCCATGGCTCAAAGCTACAATTGACGAGACACCCAAATTTCAATAATGCATCCTTATGAGGGTTTTATCCAGGCCTCATAAGTTTTGAGATTTGCTAAAAATAGCCACAGATATCTCAAAGTCAAGTCCGTCGCGGTCTCAAAACTAACAAAGTTGCGCAGGATAACCAAAATGACGAGCAAGAAGGCGACCCCATTCTAGAAGGTGCACGCGCTGGACTTCGCCCTCAAGATCATCTCGACGAACGCTCATGGTGACGTCACGGTCCGGTGCTTGTTCTACTTGTACTAGGGCTGAGATGTGGTCGAGGTTAACGTCACGAGGCGAAATCGCAAACAACGCAGTGACATCAAATATTTCATGAAGTCGTTATCCCCGTTCAAGTACCGTAGTCACCATGAGGGGCAACACGCGGCATCGTGGACAAAGTACCGGGGGATGCCGATCAATCAAAAGAAACAATATTTCAATGGGCGCATCAAGGTGACCAACACGTTGCATCACCACTTTGATCTAGACAAGGACACATACGAGTTTTTCATTTCTATCGAGATCATCGATGTCATCATTGGCGACTATTTCTTCCGCGATGACGAGCAACTCGAAAACATTTGACACCAACGATGGCAAACTAAACCCGGCCGACGCGGTTCGCAAGAAGCTCATAGAGAAGTAGAACGAGAAAAAAAATGTGATGAAGTTGTTCTGCAAGGAGAATAATGCACCCATCTACACGGTGACCATCAAGGACATCCTACGCTTTGACGTGGCCATGGACTACATCAGCATTGGGCTGTCGTGTTCTGACAGACGGTGGCAGCCATCCAGAAAACCAAGGATTGCACAAAGACAACGAAACTTGCTGGCCTCAATGACCGCATCATCGGTCAGTACACGCGCATCCTAGTTGTTGTCGTTGTCGTGCTGCAACAAATCACCAGCATCCTCGACGATGAGTCGGTTTGGGCCCTGTCACTCGCTAGCGACGGAAGCGCGCATCGCGGCCAATCGTTCTCCGACCTACGCATACATGTCTGCTATTGCGGCGAGCTGGTCAACTTGCACCTCGTCGCAATGCCCATGTTCGAACGTCATTCCGTTGTCAACATTTTCAATTTGATCACCAAGTTCATGGACGCGTTGTACATCAAGTGGTGTGCCAAGCTGATCGGCGTGTCAACGGACGGCGAAAACACCATGACAGGCCGTCATGCTGATGTTGTCACTCGCCTTGTTGATTGCGCTGACAACGACGTGTTACGCATCTGGTGCGCACCGCATCAGATCGACATTGTGGTCAAGGCGACAGCCAAAGGCATCAACAACGGCGTCTAGGTCAAGTAGGCCTACATGTTCTCGGTTATTTACGTGCGCAGGACAACCTGACCATTGCCATGAACGTCAAGTGCCCAAAGAAAACAAATCGTTGGGCGCACATGGGCCGCCTACTGAACTTCTACAAGTCGTATCGCCGCCTACTCCTGGAGCACACCAAGGACAAGCGGCCCAACTTGATGCCGTCGGACTAATGGTGGATCATCACGTACGCGGTGGTGTCGACGATCAACACAATCAACGTCACGTTGGCCCAATTGCAGGCCAGGTCGTTACTGATCAGCCAGTAGGAAACTTTCGTGCAGAACTTACTCAGCACAATCATTGCCATGTTTGAGATCGAGTTTGGCGACGTTGACGACGGTGAGGCCTGCAAGGACAACACCTACGTGTAGCAGGGCTCGCTGGGCATCCCGGCCATGGCGATTGTCAACCACATTGAGAATCAAGGCTTGTTCGCACGTGACTGCTACGAGCGCCTTGAAACAACTGATCAACAAGACGTGATCAATCGCATCACCACGTACACAATGGCACTGATCGTTGGGCTACAGTCGGTCATGGCTGAGCGGGACAACGATAATCGCGCGTTGGACAAAGACGCGTCGCCTATGCTGTCTGCTCAGCTAGTCAAGCTGCATCATGGCGTTTTCCTGAAGGATGTGCTAGACTCGTTCCGGCAGCACGTCTCCTCATTTTGGTCCGAAGAGAGCGTGGAGCAGGTTGAAGCCAAACATCGTAAACAACTCCGACACCATCTTGCGCGACATCATCAACAAACACAATCACACAACCACGTTCAATGATGCGTGGGACTGTGCCCTGGGTCGGTTCGAACGCTTGCGCTCGTTCTATGACGGGCTGGCAACCATGCTTGCCAACACGACATCTGTCGAATCAAACTTTTTGATCCTGAAATGGGAGCTGGATGAAAATCGCACAACAGTCATGCACCTGTCACTTGAAGGAATCTTCCAAACCAAGCAGCGCCTCGTCCTGCAAATGCTTTTACGTTGAACACAGCGAGATCAATACAACACCATGTGTCGTCTCAAAACTAAGCTAGTTTTGTTAAAGTTATGATTTCTAAAAACTTATGAAACTTGGTCTTATGTAACGTAAAGTTCGACCATTGGATGGAACCATAAAATTTGAATCAATGGCGGAGATCCATACATGTATAACAATGATGGCACTTGACATGAGGGCAAGTTCTTACATGTGTATGGAGGGACATAAGAATATTCAATGTGTATATACCTAGAGGCACATTTCATGAAATAATGTGTCTACCATTTACATTGTCAAGTTTTTAGGATGGCTTTACATAACATGAAATAATTATGCAAACTCTCATGTGGCACATGGCGTTACGTAAATGTTAGGCCGATCATAGCTTGATGATAAAATAGCATCAAATCTTTGAAAATCTTAGATTTAAGATTAAAATTGCAATGTCCATAGACTTAATTTTGGACCACATAAAATATAACTATGTGTTTTAGTTCTCAATTTTTTGATTAAAAAATTTTGATGAAAATTTCAAATTTTAGCAAAATTAGCCGAATTTACACTAGGAAAAAATTCCATTTTTTTGGGGTTTTAAATCACAAATTTTGTCCAGAATAAAAACATTGTTCATTATTAGTGTCATTTGGGTACTTGCAAACTGGAATTTGCAGTTAAACGTCGCCACTCTGGGTTACAAAGAACCAGATGCAAACTCAATCCATTTTCAAAACTAGAATCGGAACTAGAAGCTAGGAAAAGAAGAGTAAAACCAAAACCAATACATTTTACATTTTGAATTTTGAATTGCAACAAGAAATAGAGATAATTCCAATTTAATTGGAGGTTCTTTGTAAAAACAATTTAAAAACTGCCCCAAATGGTGCCCATAACCTAGAATTGAACTTTACATCCTAAATACAATTTTGGACCTCATAGATATACAATATTGAACTTTACATGTATCCCAAATCTAGCATTTAGGAAAATGCATTTGATTTGGAGCATGTTTCTTACCTTTTTACTTGCCATTGTTGTGGACCTTCAGCAGTGGATGCTTATCATGGTGTTTTAGCTCTCTATTATTGGCCCCGTTTCCATTTGTCCCCAAATATCTCTCTTATGATGGACATAAGGGAGATTCCCCAGTTCTTTGTTACCTTGTCTTAGTTGCCTTGGGTGAACCAGCACCCATTTTGGAACCATGGTAAAAACCTTAAATTTTATTTAAATTATTTATAAATATTACAAATATCCCATGGTTAGAGTAAATCAGGGTCTCTTAGCTCAAATCTAACATTTTTGGGGCTTAATGTGGTCACTAAGGGGCCTCATTAAAAAAAGAAGATAAAGAAGGTATCATCATGGATGCTTGTTGAGTCCGGCCATCTTAGTTTAGGCTGAAAAGTAACCATTTCAGTTTTGAAATTTAGAGTATGTGAACTAAGAATTTTAAATTATGAAGTTTGCAATAGAGTAATCTGGAGAGTCACCCTGTCTTCACCCTATCTTTGGGCCTGCTTTCACCCCCCTATCCCCTCTGGCAGTGGTATCCGCAAAATAGTGAAATTTTATTAAATCTTGGTTAATTTTTTATGCACAAGGTTCGAGCGTAATTATAGTAGTTGTACTGGTAGGAGCAGTGAAAATATATGTGGTTTTGGACTGATTTGAAGCAAATTGAATCCTTGAGTTGGACTGTAGCTTGGTCCCTAGCCTGATTCGTGGTTCTCCAAATCAGGAGCTCTCCTTTTAGCACTGTTCTTTGGTCTGAACCAATTGATTTTCCCTCCAAAACAGGTGCCATGTAGGTTTAGCGTCAATTTGCCACTTCTTGGGCTTGGACCCTCGTTTAAACGCCTTGGGGAACAATTTAAATCTTTCAACCAATAAGATTGTTTGAATTCATTGGTCCCTGGACCTTGGACCCTTGTCTATAGTCGCCCTCAGTTTACTACCAAAATTGGTGGAAAAACTAGTTTGGGTTATTTTGCTTTGTAAAATTTTCATTCCCAGTTATGCGTTTGATGCCCTATTATGCTGAAACTGACCATTCTCCCCCTCTAATCACGAGACTTTACAAGAAAAACTCTAATCTGTGTCACCGGTCCATAAAGTTACCCTGCCCAAGTTTCACCCTCTAATCCCTGCTTCATCCACAATTAGTGTAACCAGAAAATGAGCAAAATCGAGTACAATTTAATGAAACTGGATATCAGTTCACAGCTTTGCAGGACTGTAGAAAGTAGATAGTTCATACATAGATAAAGGCTGTATTTACTACCTACCTAGTAACAATCAGCAAGGTTATTAGGTAGGTAAGTAGTCCAAAAAGCAACTGATCTCATCACCATGGTTAGCTAGGGCACTGGAACTCTACAGAAAACCTGTTGTTAGTAGGTAGGTAGTAAAAAAATAACTGAGCTAATCATCATGGTTAGCTAGGGAACTGGAACCCAACAGAAAATTGTTTCCCAACCATTTACCATCCGTTCTCCATGGTGCAATGGTGGGTGCTGGTTCACTCTGGCCCATTTGGGGGTACTTTAGAGATAACCCTTATTGTATACAAAGTGGGCTTCAAGTTTCAACTTTATTAAAGAAAGCTTGCAATTTTCAATGGAGTTTAGTTCTTTGTTGGGCTCTGCCTCCACAGGGACTATAGCATTGGATCCAACTTTTGCAAGTTTGACCTTATGAGAACCAGTTTCACATTAGGAGAACCAGTTTCTTTGGTGAAAGTGTTTAGACTGTTTAGATTGGAACAGATTGTTTTGGTGTTCACAGTGTGGACACAATAGGTAGATGTACAATATTGGCAGGGCCAGCATGTTTGTGATGCCTTTGTTTCCTTAGAGTGGTTGGGGTGGTTGTTGCTAATTGTTGTAGAGGAAAGGTGACCAAATGGTCACCCATTTTCAATGCATGATAGAGAATGCTTTTAGAAATGTGTGTTTAGAGCTCTGATTGTAACTGAGGAGAGCTGGCTATTGAAGACCCTGCAATATGGGTCCAGTGATTACTTAGAGCCAGCTTCTCTTTTGCAAAAAATTGACCAAAAAATTGACCTCATAAAATAAAGGAATAATATGTTACATATCCACCAAACCGGGATGCTTCAGATTGCATTCTTGGTCTCTTTGGAAAGCTCTCAAGGACGAGGGGTGCATATTGGCTTGGTTTCATGGCATTTGGACATGCCATGTAAAAGTTTTTGAATATTGAATGATTTCTTCAGTGAAAATTGAATTAAATCCTAGCTGAAATTTTTGGAGCAATTGGAATGAGCCATTGGTGTTTTGGAAAGAGCTTGATGAGCAAGATTTAATGGAATTTATTTGACAAGATTTGGATTCAGAATGTGGGAGATATTGATTTTTAAGTGATTTCTGTTGCTGAAAATACAAATAAATTCTAAAAAACCAGGTTTTGGAAGGGAAAATCGGTTGAGAACCTAATAACACTTGAAGGATTACCATTCAATTCAAACATGATTTCCTTTCACATTTGGCTGTTCAAAAAACAATACATATATTGCAAAACAATGTTCACATGTTGAGTTTCCCTATTTTGTAATGGGTTCACACTTGGGCCAAGGGCACGGGCCACACTAGTCCTATATGATAGGACCCCTCTTTCCTTCCTAGACATTGAAATTCATCTTCCAATAACCACATTTGAAGTTCTATTGTTTCAAAGCGTGATGGATTTGCTTCCTTGGTCCAAAGGATTATTAATCAAAATCTTCATTTCATTTAAAGTTGTCAAAGGCTATTGCAAGCTTTTATTTTGTTAGATGTAAAATGTTTTGAACTATCTCTAATTATCTCTATCCTTTTGCATATAACTTACATTGCACCACTTTTGCAATTTAAAAGGTTCAACTATTTTGACATTTTTGAATAGCCTAGGCAACGCTACAATTGAAGCTTACCTTGTCCTAAGGTAAATTCACCAAACTTGATTGCAAGAAAACATTACAAAGAGCAAAAAAATGAAAGATGAAGGGACAAGTCTAATTTCAATTGCAAGCAACTAGTAAAAAATGTTTTAGATCGATTATTAAAGGTCAATAATAAAAATTATAACACAATATCAATATTTCAACATTGAAACAAGTTTAAGGGAGATCACTATATTGTCAATATTTTTTGTCTTCCTAAAATTTCAATGATGATGAATTTTCATTGGAGATGGTTTAGGTAGGATGACAATACGCTCCCATAGTATTTTGTCCTACGATGTTCCTTTCCATAATATGTTAAAATGAATTATTCTATCTCAAAACTTGTTATATAACTACTATAATGATATCTTTATATAAAGATCTTTTATATGGTGGGAACCTTTTGGATTTTTTGTTTTTTATATTCTTATTGCATGCATCTTTTGAAATCTCTTCATTCTCTTTCTATTGGAAACTTGCTATGGTTTTTTTTTTTTTGGGGGACAACACTCATGGCCTTTATTTTCATTTTTACTTGTATAATGTAAGAAAGGAAAACACATTGCATTTTGAAAATTTTGAAAAGTCTTTCTTTGTTTTTTGTTTATTGTAATTTTGTTGTACAATTCCAAATGCGTGTAGAAGTTTATCATCAATGGTAGTGCGTAGCAGCATGGAGCCCAAGTAGAATTAATGGTTGGAATCTATTTTGAATGGAATGGAACTATGTTTTTTATTTGTTTATGTGTCCTTTCAGATCTTAGTTTCGTATAAGAATTAATTATTGTCTCACCTTTCAAGACCATTTGGAAAAAAAATCTCTTATTTGTCTTTGTACAAATAAGGAAGATTTATTAAATGTTAGAAATTGCATCATATCATTGTTATCCTTTGGTCAAAATATATTTATATCAAAGTTATTTCAACATATCATGTCATTGACATATGAACATGTGTTGACTAATTTGACTTCATGTGCATATGCTAACATTGTTCAAAAGATCATTAATAAAAGAATAGATATTTATGCAAAAAGTAAGAATGAAAAAATGTTGTTACATTTAACATGTGAAAACAATTGTGATGGAGTTATTTTAATACTATTCATCTCACTCAATCTCCTCTTTACTTTTCACAACTTTTTTTTTTGGTGTGTCAAAGATCATGAATTTGTACAAATTTGTATGATTTTGTAATTATGTAAATATTATGTGAAAGTTGTATGTATAAATGACAAGAAAGAACAAGTGTGAAAACATGTGATGAATTTGGTAATGATCCAATGAAAATGGGTTGTGAACACAAAGCAAAAATGAAAGTTGACCATAGAATAAAAGATGTTATAATTTTGATTTTTATCAAATAGATTACGATTTATGATGGAGCATTTTTTGTCATGAGGTTTTAATTTTTGGGCATGTGAATATTTTTTTCTCCTTCATTGTGGTTTACATTTAGTTAAATTATTACACAACAATTGATATTCACCTCACTTTATTATGTGAAATGGAACAATTGAAAGAATTAGTGGACCCAAAAAAAAAAGTATTCTTTTCCTCAATGTTGTTCCTATGTAATTTTCTTTTTGGCTTTTCCTTTTGAGATGTGTTTTGATAATTTTATTAAATTTTATGCATCATATCATTATTATATAGCACAAACCATATGATATCAACCCATTTATATTTCTACAAACATGTTTTAAATGACATGGGTATTTACTTTCAAAAGAAAAAAGAACCAAATCTAGAAATTTGTCAAATTATTTAAACAAAATGGAGCAAATGATATATATTTTTTTGAAAATTCAATAACACAAAAGAAAAAGTGATCAAATAATGGTTGAAGAGGTACACTTGTAAACAATATTATTTTTGAAATCCACATGTAACATTTTATTGTCACATTAAATCAATCTTTAACAAAATTGAATAAGGATTTATGAATGTTTACAAGACATTATACTTAAAGCTACCCTTGTGTTATAATAATCAAATGTATTTAAATAATTTTGAAAATAATATGAATATTTTAAATCATGTGCATTTTCTACATCCCATGAATATGTTGTAGGGTTGCAACTTTTTTTCAACGTGTGTCATTAATTGAATTAAATGCATGAGAGGATGAATGATTTGTTGCTATAAAAAAAAAACAACAAAAAAAATGACCAAAAAAAAGGAAGAAGGAAAAAAATTGATTTAATTTGTGATCAATACATCAATGCTTGCAAATTAGGTGCAAATTGAGAACACCAATTTTTTTATAAAAAACCATGCAAGTTTATCACAATAATAATAATCATAATATTTTTCCATTTTTATGTAGTTGAAACATTTTCAAAGTCTAGCTCTTTGATTTAAATTCTATTTTCCTCAAATATTTAATTCTTTGGTTAAATCAATTACATGTTAACCATAAATCACATCTCTCAACCTATTATCACCATGTATCACACCAAGTTTTTAAAGCCTTGGAATTCCATCATGCATGTTATTATTTACAAATGCATGGTTGACATTTAAACACATTTATGTTTCACTTTTTCGTTCAACAACTACACTTTTAAACTTAATACATTATTAATATTTCGAAACATGAATTTATAATTGTAATTCAAGTTCTTGACTTATACACATCATGATTGCAAATGGTGAAAGTTTTAAATTTTGGTTTCATATGAAAATAACAACATGTCTTCATGAATTTTAATATAATAAATCATACTTTATATTCATAGATTTTTCAATGAATTTGATATTGTTTAATTTTCACAATGTTCACAATTCCAACAAGTGGTAACATTGAATCATGTAACATGATGATACATATATACATATATATATATATATATATATATATATAAGAATAGCATAATGAAATTTATTAGTTAAATCAAATAAAATGAAAATATTACTTAAATAAAACTTCAGGTTAATGTTTTAAGAATATTTTAATGAACACCTTTCAATCCAAATTTTTAAAAAAAATTATTCAAGCCAATTTTGAAAATAGAATATTCATTAAAACATTTTATCAAAGTTAACAAGTCTACATTATTTTTATCAATAATTATGTTATGTTTATAAAACTGATTCAACTCAATAAATTCATTAATATAATGAGAAATCCTATTTATTTATTTTTAAATATCAACTACACGCATGACTTGGGGGTGGACATCCCCCCCTGCCTTCCAATTACTTTCCCTTTTGGAATCAATTGAAAATATTTTACTTTTCAACTTTGTCTTTTTAAATTTGATGGAAATCCAACACCTCCACAACCCCTCCAAAAAAAATCCTTATGAATAGTTGGATAAAAAAATTAATTCATGTTAACTTAAGATAATCTCATCTGAACTTTTTCATCATTCAATTTTTCAAAAGAGTGTTTAACATCCCAACTCATTACATTAAAATGTGTTTATTGATTATGGATAATGATTCAAGTAAAATTTATAATGTGTGAAAGCTTACATTTATTAAGTTTAATTTGAAAACACATTTTGATGCAAATTCTAACACATGTCACCCCATCATGTTTATGCAAATGTGTGCTTCCCAAATAGATTGAGTCGAATTGTGATCCAACAATGTATATGTAATATGTATCACCCATGTTGAGAAGGTTAGGTTTATGGTCATGAAGTTTTGTATATTGCATATAAGATTAAATTCAAAAATAAATACACATTCCAAAAAATAATAAATAGAATTGAACTTAATTTTCATTAGAAATGTTATTTTCAAACCAAGCAAGTCTAACATTTCCAAAGAGCCTTTAAACCCTTATGACTCTTCAAAAGTAGAATCAATTGGTTAAGGTTTTCAAAGGACATCCCAAGATGGACATTGACCTATCAAACATTTTTAATATAAACATCCATAGTAGAAGTTTGGATCAATGGGACATTTTGGTTTAGGATGACCTAAACTTGGTCATTGACAAAAACACACTTGGAAAACACCAAGGATGATGAAAAATGGTGAGGGAACAACCAAAACACAAGAATGCCAACAAGGAATAATGAAATTGGAACAAACAATAGTAGGGACATAAAAGACACATTAGAAACACCATGAAAGGGCATTAGGTTGGATAAAAGAAAAAAAAAGGGGTAAAAGAAGGCGCTAGAGGATGTTGAAGGTTTCACATATGATATTAGAAGATGTCAAAGACACTATGGTTGAAAATATTTTACATTTTATATTTTTTTGAACCATGAAAAGAGTTAAAAACCATTGGAAAACATATTAGGAAAGACTTGGTGAGGCCCAATTTGGTTTTGGGGGGGGCAACAAGGGGCATCAAAAAGGACATCAAGAATGATGGGGGTGCCAAATAGGTCACCAAGGGACACTACGGGGCCAAAAATGTTAATGTTTCGAGTAGGTGAATTTTGATTGAATTTTATGTGAATGGAACTAAAAATGATTTCATAGACAATCTATATGCATGGATTGCCAAATTTGGTCATTAATTATCTTTCCTTGAAAATCATTTAATTGTTAAATACATTGATATCTCGACCTTATGTTAATTGGTTGTCACTAGTAGTGTTAAACAATGCAAAACCCAAGTTGAATAATAAATTAAAGGTGAAGATGGGAGGTGTGCAAGCCTAAAAGGGTGGAAGTTGAAAATAATCAACCCCATGCTACCACTTGACTTAAAATGAAAGATTTTTCCAACTTTCGAAACAAAAGTTAAACTTTTAATTCTTTAAAAAAATTATCATAATATTGAAATCATTTAATTTTACTTTTGGTGATTGGCCAATCAAAATGGTTCATAACAAAAAAAAATCATAAAAGAAACTTGAAGGTGAAATAGTTCATCGTACCCACATCTAATTAATAAAATCAACAAATTTTAGGGTTTAAGTCATACTTACCCTTTTTTAAAAACCTAGATATTAAAATATATCCAACTTCAAGCATGGGTATTTCTTTTGTATATCCAAGGTTATGAATAAATTACAATTTTTCAATTGTACATATTTTTTTAGGTATATGTTTCATTAAGGTATATTGATTTTAAGAAAATAAATTAGGGTAAATAAAATATCATATCCATATATGGTGGGGTGAATGCATGAATGAATGGAAATTTGAATGTCAATGCTCATAATGCATGTTCTTCAAAACTCTTTTGAGTGTACAAAATCAAATTTCTATTTAATGAACTTTGTTTTTAAGTTATCAACTTGAATGTTAGTTAATAACTCACATTAATGAAATCACATTTTTAAAAAATTGTCCCTAAGTTAAGTGGGTGGACTTTTGAAGTTATAATAACACATAGACTAGTCAAACAACAATGTTTTTATATAAGGATTTTTTTAATATGTTAAATTTGTAATATGGCTTTATAAGGTACTCAATATGTGTTGTAAAAAATAATAAAAAGTCTAGAAATGAAATCCTTTGGAAGAAATCTTAGGAGAAAAATAGTTATGAACTTTTAATTGCTCAAAATTGAAGCTTTTTTTTTACAAAAATTTAAAAATTATAATTATATATATATATATATATATAAAGTAAATTTTTAAAAAAAACCTCCAATGACCACCAATTATATGGATTTCATTAGTTTGGTACCTATCACATAATCCCCATGTATTAATAATAGAAAATTGATCACATATTTTAACATTGTAAAATGGACTTTTAGGGAAGAATCATCCATTAAAAATGATCTAATCATTCATGCATTCATTTGGTGTGTATATCTAGGCAAAAGCACATGCACACAACATTAATCATGACCCTATCCTTGGGCTTGTAACAAAGGTTTTAAAACTAAAACAAAATAAAAAATAAAAAATGAAGCCAAGTAGGCATGACATGGCTCAAACACATTGCCAAGGTGGATGAAAAATATATGGGAGTAGAAGGGAAAAAAACTCATGATTTTCAAATGCAATTTAGTAGTCGCATCATAATTGCAATAATAATATTATTATTAAAAAGACCATCACTAGTTGTAAAAATAATAAAAGATGGTTGCAAATGATGGATAGTTGTATGTAGTCACAAATTGGATGGTTAAATAATACAATATTTTTAGCAGTGATGCATTCCCACTTTGAAAATCAAAATTCTAGGGACCTTTGAAACAAGGTTTTAAATATTGTTCACATCAAATGATTTATTGAAAATGTTTCGATGTAAATTACAATCATGTTGTGCTTAACATTGCCAAAGAATATATAATGGTTGAAAAGTATAGCTATTTGAAGAAATTGGACGTTCACTTGAGCTCATAACATCATATGGGGGACCAAATAATGTAATTGAAGTTTGATACAACATTGGGAAGTCCTTTTTAAGGGTTATAAAATAGATTTAGAAAGTCCCATTTGGATATGTTTTGAAGGTATGATGAACTTTCAAAGTTACATGATTCAAAACTTGAGAATTTTAGGAACATTCTTTTAAGATATTTAGAAAAAAACCATTCAAATGTCATTCCCATGGTGCAGTACAATTTTTTTTAATAAGGGGAATACTACCTTTTAGGAAGTCCAAGTCATGGCAAGTTTTGTGATTCACTATGTGAACTTGTGGAAGTCTTTTGGCTCAAAATTGCACTAATCACCTACTTTTGTTTAATTGGACGAATTAAAGTGATTAATAGTTCAACTTGAGTGAACTCATCCTAGTCTTATTTTGTGACTCTTGCCCCCTCTATTAAATCACATAGAATTAAGCATAAAGGTTTTTGCATTCCATTTCAAGAACCAAGAACGAAGAATTTCATTACCAACACCACCAAGTTTGACAAACATGGGGGTGTCTCATTCTATGCCACAATTTTTTTTTTCCTTTCTAAATCCATTTAAATATATAAGTCGACCATATATACTTAAAGAAAAATTGCAAAATATGAAATTTCATTAATAATTCTATGTGATTTGTGAAAATTTTGAGAAGTCTTCCTTCATGCTTGATTCTAATGCCACATTGACATAACAAAACTTGACAATTTCATAATCATTAAAAGTAAACCTTTTTTCTTTGTTATTCATTGACCGCATGTGATGACAAACGACATTGCATTGAAAGTAGTTCTCATTCAACAACCTTGTTGTTGCACATGCGTAGCAATATGGTTGTTGACCATATGGCACAAATTCCATTGCATGTTTATCAATACCATTGTTCAACTTTTAAAAATACATTGTTAATCTTACATGTTTCAATTTTCACAACAAACTTGGCTTTTTCCTTCAAAACTTCAACATTTCAAAATGAACATTATAGACAAATTCTTGGGATGAAAAAGGAACCAATTTTTTCACATTACATAACCAAAATCCTAATAAGCCAAACAAGCTTCAAAAACTTTTTAATAAATATTCAAAAAATGCACGTGGCGCATTGGGAATCAAATGTATCAAACATAATGTATTGCTTGGACATTATATTGCTTAGACATTGATAGATTACAACATGGATACGTCGATATTTTAATATTGATGACTACAATTAAACTTTTCAACCTACATGGAAACCTTGGAAATTTTTAGAAAAGAATCCACAAATTGCACAATTTGAAAAAAATTAGTTCACAAATTTAGGATCAAATGTTGTAAATAATAATGATCAATCTAAAAATCAATTAATATTTTGATCAAATGCCTTTTGGATGTACCATAATTATAACTACTGTATAATATGATCATATTTTTATTTAATCCAAACCCATGCAATTTCATGAGAGCATGATACAATCTATAAATGTTTACTAACGTGTCAAAATTATTTTCATTATCTTCTATTCTTGAGTTGTTTATTTCAATTAATTTCACCACAATTTTACATTATAGGGTACAACATTATTAGTTTCATGATTCTCAAGGATCATTTTTGAAAATTGAAAATTGAATAAAAAGGTCAAGAAGTTAAAAAATATATTTATAAGCTTTGCAAGTGTACCAAAAGGTTTGTAAGCAAAATATATTCAAAATAAGTTCACACAATGGAAATAATCAAAATATATGCAACAAAATTGAATACAAGAAAATTTCACATTAATATAATAAATTGTAGTGTATTAATTTTTTAGTATATAGATCCAATTACATTGATACAATAAAACCAAAACAAAAAATCACTAATATAAGGTAGTAACAAATTCACAAAATGCTGGTGCACACATGAACATGTAGCAACATGCCAAGTTCATAAGTTGCAAATAGTATACAGGCGGTGGGAAAGAAAAATCTTGTAATAAATTTTGTTGTCCCAAAATTTTCTTTGATTTGATTGTTGTAGGAAGTCACATAGCTTGTTGCTACCTTGTGCTTGGTTGTTAGTTCCAATAACATTGGGCATAAACATGGTAAAATATGCTAGTTAGTGACACTTGTTATTTTTTTGGAAAGTACCCATAAGGTATGCCTTAATACATTGAATTCATGAATATTATTTAAGTCAATGATCAACAATTAAAAGTTTAAAAACTTCAGTACATAATATTGAAAAACCACATGTTTTAATATGCATTTAAGTACATTTTTTGAGATACAAGTACTGGAAAACATGTGTCACAATTTTGCAAAATAAAGTTATAAGTACATTAAAATAAAACATCAATTATAATTATTGTACTTTCAAGTTGATAATGCCCTAATGTGTATGAAACTTTTCATATTAAGGTCATAATCTATCAATGAGTTAATGTAAAAGTATGTTGGAAAATTTAAACAACCAACCAATTTAAAACATACCTTTCATCCTTTTTTTCGTATAGTTTTTTTTCAAACTTTATGTTCAACTTATAATAAACTCAATGAAGAGTTTTATGATTTCAAAATGTAATTTAAATAAGTTTTAAATATTTTTTTGAATGTGAATGTTGAAAAGAGACTTTTTTGAAATTAAATTCTCATAGGACTACTTTTTTGGGTATACTTTATTATGCTTGGACCCATGAATTTGATCAAGTTGTGGAGAATGCATAGTTAATCAACAATGTTTAAGGTTCATGTCATTGGACATATGCAACAACACTTGAAACAAACATAACAAAACTAAACCATCAATAGAATTAAACTTTGTTTATAATACATTATATCAAAACCCTTTCTCTCTCTCTTGTCATGGGTGTAAACTTAAACTCGTCTAGCTATCATGTGCACAATATATAAATTATCCAATTGTTTTTTCTTGGTGGAATTTGAAGCTCATGAAAATTTCATGATAACAAACAAATGTTCTTCAATTTGTTGCACAACTTGTTAATTCCTAAAAAGGAAAAAATTGCCATCTCTTACACTTAGGTTGGACTTCTTTTTAAGTCTACTTTTGAGTACCTCTTTGGTTAATACTTTTGAAATGACGGATGACCTTACATACTTATCAATGAAATTGTTTTTAAAAAATCAACAATTCATATGAAAATATCATATTAGGAACATCACTCATTTTCACGTGATCATTATTGTTTGATTTTTGAGAAAAACCCAAATGTTGGAATTGCTTTTGTTTGAAACTATACTTGCTCGAAATTACTATTGAAAAAGAGAGAAAGGCATAGAGAGCAAAAGAGGGGGTGCTTGAGAATTATTTCCTTGATCCTCCTCCTCTTTGCAAATCACTAACTACTCTCTTTTCTTTATTCTTAAAATTTTAACATATAAAAAATTACACAAACACCCATTCAACAAAAAATGCAACAAATGTAAAAAAATCACTTAATTTATAAACAAAATTTCCCACCCAAATCACAAAGATTGAAAAACTTTGCAACAACACAATTAATTTGCAAAGACAATGACCCCAAAAAAAAAAAAAAAAACAAGTGCAAACATTAGTTGCCTTTGAATCCTAGAAAATGCATCATGCTCATGACATGGGGCAATTATGCTTCATGATATCATCGTAGCTACCTAGATAGCAATCAAATTGAGCCATGATCATGCATTGATACACAAATGGTGGCATAGAGTAAAGTTACCCCATGGATTCCCAAGCAGAAAACTGCCATCACCTTTTCCTATTCATTTTCACCTTTTTGGGATTGTTGAGCAAGGCAAACAAACCCCCCTTGCTATAGGAACCCGGAATAAAGATTTGACAATGATTTTGATTCCATGGGTGCATGTTATGAGTTTTATCATTTTATGCTTGGAAAGTTATGAAGCACAAGAGTATTTAAATCTTGCCATTTGGGCCAATTATTATGATTCATCAATTAAAAACAATAATTTCCCTCTTTTATGCAACTTTTTCAAGTCACAAAATCTGAGATCTAGATAGTATATAGAAAATGGGGTTTCACACAACTTGACTCCTACACTTCCCCAAGAATTGGGTGTGAGCCAATTTTACTACTGTGGTCGGCTTTTGTAGGTTTAGGGTTTAGGTTTAGGTTAAACCCATCTAACATCTAGCATGACCTGATTCCTGACCTCTTTGAAGGTTTTTCATGAATGAAATGCTAGTGAGAAATTAATGTTGACAATCAACACCATTTTTAGCCCCATTTTTTACAACACCCTCCCCAATAGTTGAAGCAAGAGCACCTTGAACATGGACCAAAAGTTTAATGCCATATAAGTCATACAAAAAAAAACACATTTTACTCATAGGGAAAGCACATGGTATTGTCATGTTCAAAAGTTGCAAAACAAATATATGAGCTCGATGTTTAAACCTATAGATTCACCTTATAAATATATCAGCCTTATTTGTCAGATCCATCAATGAATTCAAGTTGCTTGCTTTGCTTGTTTTGATTTGCACCTTGTTTTTGTGAACAAACCTTTGCTTATTTCACACCCAATTCTAATTATTCACAAGCTCATAGCCATTCTTTGGATCAATGCTTTTTTGAAATTATTTATTTATTTATTTATTTTGCATCGGTTATTGAAAAAAACTGTTTTGGATGGATTGAATGATCATTTCATGATCTTTTTTTGCTCCTCAAACACTCTCATATGATACTTTCATAGAGCCCACCCACCCTCAAAAGAGTAGCACTTGAAAAAAAATTAAAATGGGGTTGGTGGCGTACCAATCTTTTGCATGTATGGGATATTCGGTAGCATTTGAGTTATTAGATATAGTTCATGCAATTTCCATGTTTAAAATTAAACCTATAAAATGTACCCATGACACTTTGATTTCAATTATGCACAGTATTTCACTCTTTCCTTTGCATCATATGTTTTTTAAATTCCCAGTTGCCTTTTGGAAAGTTGAAAGTCTAAAGTCTAAACCTATAAAAACATTCCCACAACACCTAATTGTTCACCCTCTTCTGTAAGTGCATTAGATGCTTGTACACTCTCACTTTGCTTATGCACCTGCCCTCACTCTTTTGCCTGGAAAAAAAGTCTTTAGTGAGTTATATACAATGTTCACATTGATCTTCCCATGACTAAAATTTTCTCAAAATTAGTTCCCACCCCATGTTCTGAAGAAATTCTCAAATGTCACATACTTATTCAGACGAATCTTTTTTTATAATTTTTTTTTGCAAAAATTACCTACAACATGAAAGTGTGCTTAAAATTTTCTGCTTTCATAGTTTGAATATTGCCAAATTTGGCTAAATATACTTATGGATAATCACCACTTGAGCAACATCACAAAATTGAAGGAAAAAAATAAACACCAGGTGAGAGTTTTCATGTACTGTCGAATCATCAAGCCCCCTTGCATTATGTTGGGTAAGGCACCAGGTGAACCCATTAGGGCAAGCTAGGCGACACACCCAACAGACTGGGCAAGGGTAATGGGCAAGGGCGAGGCAATTCCATGACATTAATGAACGGGGTGGCAGATTCAATGATTTAAAAAGAATTAATTCATGTTCAACAGACACATTTTGGTCACTATTACAAGTGTATGATCTATCACCCAAAGATTGTGCCATAGAATATGGTCAAGAAAATGACATGATCTGTGCCACACCCAACCTTAATGGATGAAGAACCAAAGAAGATCGACTGAAGAAACCAGGTTTACCCATCTTCTACACAAAACTCCATTTTCTTCTTACTTTAAGTTATGTACACCCACTTTCTTCTTGTCTGTTCCCATGATGTTTTATTGGCCTTGCCTTGCAACTGAATTTGAAGGCCAAATCAGCACTTGCTACTGATTCTAGAGTACATTAGTGCTGATTCAGCCATTATTGCTTGCGACTTCTCGTGGTGTTTCCCTTGATACACCAGGGAATGGGCCATGAAAAGCAGATTCTGCCAAGTAAAGCCCTCACTCGGGGCAAGACCAGTAGTAGGATTGTCAAGTAGGGTGAGAGCACGGTGCGGGTGCACCTAGCAGAATCTACCGTTCACCCTAAACCCTAAACCCTCCTCTAGTACGGTTCACTTTTTCTTCTCATGATTGTTCCAAGACTCGCTGTATTGTTCATGTTTTTTTGGGGAAGATACCAAAAGTGCAACAACACAAAACCATAGTCAAAAGAATCCCAAGGGTGAATGATTTTGCATACATACCCTCCAAAAGGATCAAAAGATGAGGCCCATCTCACTTGCCCCCAATGAATTGCACAAACCCAACTATCACCTTATCATTTTGGCCCAACTTGTCTTTCTACTTTAACCAAGTAGTGTGAAGAGTATCCACATATTACCTTACCCTCATAATTGAGGAACCTTACGCATAAGGTGGCTCTTTTCCTCACAAATGAGTCACAACTATCCATTCATAAAAGCAAAATTCTACCAATTCTTTACATTGGGTAAGGAACTCAATTGGGGGGTAGTTCCAGGAATTCATGTCCCATGCTTTTCACTACCACTTTGCTTGGGACCCTCATTACCCCCCCCTCTTCTCTGTCCTTACCCTACACATAATACAACTTGGAGGTTAGGACATCACCTACCAGAAATTCTTTTCCCAGAAAAGAATGGAACACTTGAACAACTCGGAGGTAAGGGACATCCATCACCTGCCAGAAATGCTTTCACAGGAAACAATGGAACTCATGACAGATGAATTCTATGAGTTCAAGTCTGATAGTTGCGTCAAAACCTCTTAGAAATCTTTTGTAATGTAACTGGAGGGCATGTTATGGTGCACAATTATCATCCCTCTGCCCTCCGACCAGGCATTTTGTTTTCACATCGAGCTTCATGAAAAACTTAAAGCCCCTTGCTCTCTGAAAGTTGCATCAATTTTTATGCTACATAAAGCCCACGGTAGGAACATTACCAAAGTCAGGCAGGCATTACTTGAAATCAGGCTTGCTCTCGACTTTTGCCTCGCCCTTGTTTGAATAATGTCCTCATCCCGAGAGCTTTACCCTACACAAAGAGAATATCATTGTTACCGAAATTGGGCTTGTGCTCCACTCTCACCTTGCCTTTATTTGGGTAATGCGCGAAAATGCCCTTACCCTCGAGCCTTACCCAACTTCTTCAACACCCCTCCCCCTTTGCATCAAAAGAAAAGAACTGAAATGAGATTCAAGCCTTGGCCGAAGTCAAAACACAAGGTTAGCATAATTAGAACAAACAAGTTTCAATGTACAAGAAAACTTCTTCGCAGGCTTCTTGCTTGTGGAAGCGACGCAAGGAGCTCGAAGATTTACCAGGCTCTTGGTTGTTTCTGTCCTACAAAAAGCTAAGTATCTTCTCTTCCCTACTTAGTGACTCATTCTATTCTGTGTGTTTTGTACAGTGGCAGACGATCTGTGAAAACCGGTTCTTCCACTTGTGTATACGTACCCGGGCGCAGATGCTGGAACTTATGAAAATCCATGCATCTTCCATCCGCAAAGCACGACAATGACACTGTGACTACAGTTTCTGCAAAAGGAAAAACGAGGGGGAAAAAAAAAAAACAATACAATTGCAAGATTGCTTTCACCGAGTCTCGTGAAACTTTGTCTTCGATCGGAAGGTGTCAACCAGGAACTGCAAACCAGCGATCATCGTACAAGTTCTTGCTGATGTGCGAGCCCGTCGACAGTTGGAGGAAATTCGCGAGAAAAAGCCGATGCCAGAGCTGGCAAGTAGTCGCTTGAATCTCGCCTTCTCTGATCGTTTGTTGCACGAACTCTCTCTCTCCAGGCTAATGCTGCAGGATTGACGTTACTGTATTTTTCGGCAGATGAAAGGGAGCAGTAGATGGCAAATTCCATGCCCGATTCAGCAATCGCGTCGTCTCCCATACCATAGAAGTGTGACCGGCGCTGCTCCGCGTGTTCGTCCCCAGCGGAGAGGGAGAAGCAGCAGGCCTAGGCGTTGTACAAATAAACAGATTCTCCATTTGAGAAGTGATCAGTTGGCTTGCTACAAATCTGTCCTTGGAAGACTCCAACGACTCTCTCACATCCTCTGCAAGAAGCCGATCTTCAACTCGCAGCCGTAGCACGCAGCTATGGAGGACAGGGGATTCGCTTTCCGAATTCTGCTGGACATGGACTCCCTTATCGATTTTCCTCGACGCTGCTCGGCGAGCGCCAGAGATTGGAGACGAAGGAGGACTCGACATGGACACCGCGTCTTGCACGCCCTTCTGCTGAGCTTCTACGGAGGCCATGGCTATAGCTGAGAGAAGAATTGTTTCCGATTTCCAACCGGACTCTTGATAATTCTGTATGCGACCTTAACTGGAAGCGCCGATTTATGAAGGCCTTCGTGCAGACCAAATTTCAAACTAAGTAACAAGCATCTGCAAAATCCTTAACAACACTGTCAACCCGCGGTTGAATCTCTCTCTCTCATATTTTGTTGATTCAAACGACCACTACCCCGTCGACCAGGAACAGATGCAACAGAGTCAAAAAACCAAACAATCAACCACACGCCGTGACACAAAGCGCCAAAATCCTCGCAACTCACGAGACTAGAGGAACTGGAAAAAAATTCAAATGAAATTGTATCGACCAACGCATAGTACATGCACACAGTCAAGATTGAACACGGGATTTAGTAACACAAAAATATGCTGACCAACGAAGTGAAAACAAAACCACAAAACCACAAAAATGTCATACAAATTGACATACACAATGTCATAATTCTTCCGCCTCCTCCGCAATGACTTGTGAGAGTCTGTTGATTATATGCAACAAAAGCACGAGAGAAAGACAAACAGGAGGAGAAGAAGAAGAAGAAGCAACACGGGGAGAGAGAAAGAGAGAGAGAACGAACCAAACGCGCTGCCCGGAAAGACACGGCGAGAAGTGCATCAATTGCGGACAAGGCTGTTGCGCATTTTTTCAAGTTTCAACGGCGTGCAAGAAGATCAACGGCCAACGCAGAACTCCAACAGTTATGTAGAACATCTCCAGCGGTGCTCAGTATGTGACCCTACAAAAATTATTTCACATCCAAGTTTAGTTATTTCCTTTCTTTCTTTCTTTCTGCCAATTGGCGAGAGAGAGAGAGAGAGAGAGTACTATCACCCCAATACAAGGGCAGCTTCAACACAGACATGTTTGTCTAACAACCAATGAACTCCCTCCCACTCCCCCCCCTTTCCTCCCAAAAGATAGAATATTTTCAAATATTCCTTCATTTTTTCCACGTAATTTTGATTTTTTGAAGAAAAATAGTTTTTTTTAAAATTTGAACTTATCTGAAGAGAATAATAATTCTTTGGAGCTTGAAAGGGCCAGAGGTCTACCTTGGTCACTTTTTTTTCTTCAAAAAGTCTTGTCACATTAGAAAGGATGCAAGTGTCTTTCATCTTAAGTCGGGTAATAGTCGTAAACTTAATTACTTTTCGACTTCCACCCCTTCAAGACACATCTCCCATTATCACAGCCGATCTATTGCAAGCCATCGATTTTTTAGCCGATCTATTGCAAGCCATCAATTTTTTACATGTAAATATGACCGACCTACCACAGGCAGTCGGTTATGAACATGGACAAATTTTTTGAGCCAACTTGACATCCTGACACTTCTCCCTCTTTCCTTCATTTTACTCGTTTCCTTATTTTACTGTGTGTTTTTGAATAAAGCTTTACTGAAATTTACTATGATTCTAATTAGTGTCAAAGCTACCAAGATACCGCGGCAATCGCAACCACCCACCTAGACCAATCAAACTATCTAGCCAATCAATAGCAGATGTTAAACTTTGTTGTGCCTTTTACCAGCAACATCCTCTGCAAAAATGGTGTGCCAGAATCCTTTTGCGGAGCCAACTGGGCATGTTCATTCAATTTTAGTTGGTGGGAGTTGCCAAAGGGTACATCCAGGAAGAAGCAGGAAGCGGCACCGTGTATATCCACCATATGCAACTCAAGCATCCTAAAGACACAAGTCTCTTCTTGATTTTTCTCTCATGTAGGTGTTATTAATGACTATACTGGTGTGGTATGTGCTGTTGGCCAAGTGTGAACTCATTACCAAACTAATTTTTTCCTTTCAAAATCATTTTTTGTAATTTAATTTAATTTAATTTTCAATGATAAAAACTACTCAAAATTCAATATCTCCTGCACCTCAGGTCTAAAAACTTTCAAATCACCTTCATTAAATCCTACTCATCAAGGGCTTTCCGAACAATATCAAGAGCCTGCTGCCCAAATTCCCCTATAAATTGAAATTTGGATTTAATAAAAATATTCAATGAAATATTGTTCAATATTCAATAACTTCTCCACTGTAGGTGGTTCCAACATTATGAAACCACTCGATGCACCAATGCACTGCTAGTCATCAAGGGCTCTCCAACCATACCAAAACCATAGCAAGAAGTGCCATGGGTTGTGAGATCTCAATGTGACAAACAAAACAAACAAACTACCTTCCTTCATAGATAGATTTGGTCAGTTAAACTTTTCTTTTGATTTTGTAAATCCAGTAAGTATGTAAGTAACATCATCAGTAGTGAATTTTTTCTGACAAATTTTGTTGTTTTTTTAACCTAACAATGGGGAAATTATCATTTTTCAATGTAAAACTGACTAAATTTTTTATTTTGGGAGAAATTTTGCATAATTTTTGTACCAAAAATTTGAAAAAGAAAAAAACCTTAAGAAAAGCTGACCTAGTAAAAATGTGGGTAGGTACTACACTAGTACCTAAAGGTGTTCTACCGACCATAATGGTTTTCATGTGGCATTTTCCGCCTTTTGTAAGGTACATCACAAGGCACAATGGAAGGTCTTCTTGGGTGAACCTGACTTTGAAATACACATTTGTGAAAGAAGAGGGACCTTCCATCCCCTGAAGCCTAACTGTAGACATACAATCCCTCTCACTTTTAAGAAGTGGGCCAAAGAACCCTCCCCATCTTACACTTCAATATTTATGTATGTTTGAATGTATGATAACATTTGGACTCATACTGAAGACCTTTGTATTGGAGACTTCATTTGGACTCCAAAAGGGAAAATTTCTAACAACAATAAAAATCTGACCTAATTTTCACTTTGTATTTGTAAGTAACTAAAGGTGGGCTCACACCTGGTGTTAAGTTTAGTGTTAAGTTAATGTTAAGAAGATTAAAATTAAACACTAGTCCACACCTACAATGTTAACTAACACCACATCCTAAGTGACAAATGACATGGCATTAATGTTAAGCTAATGTTAACTAACATTAAATTTTGAAAAAATAAATAAAAATTTCAAGGTTTAACATTGATGATAGCTAAAGTTTTTTAATGATATTAATAATAGTAATAAACTCAATGTTAAGCAACATGCATCTGCAATTCCTTTTCTCTCTTCATTTTTTTTTCTTTCCCTCTTTGCAGTTCTTTGTTTCTTCCCTCTCTCCTCTCTTCTTTGTCCTTCATCTTTGTCCTCCCCCCTCCATTCTCTATCCCTCTTCTTTTCCGTTCTCTTCCTCTTTGTCTCTTTTAGTTCTATCCTTGCTTTGTGCAAAATTGAACATAGTCCATTTTACCACAATCCTACTACATTTCTTGATTTTTCTTGATTATGTTGCACTCAAGATGTTCAACTTCAATCATGAGAGAAGAAGAGAGGAGATTTTTTAAAAAAGTTAATAATAATAATTTTTGAAATTCAGGGCAAGAAAATATGAAAATTTTGAAATTAAAAAAAAAGAAAATAATTTTAAAAAGAAAGAAGATAATTATTATTTTCAGGTATGGACTAGATTGTAAATACAGACACTATAATGCCTGCAATGTCAAGCTTAGGGGTTATGGGGACATAGAAGAGAGTGAGTTATGAGGTTCAACCAACCAGTGACCAGGAATGTGCATAAAGTATGGGGGAGGTATGAAAATATCAGAATGGTAATATAACTGAGTAATATAACGTAGGTATAGTGAGTTGGAGCATCCTATTATGCCATGAGGTTGCACTAAAAGTTTATTATCAATTGCAATATGCACATTTGGTGGTTATTGTTTTTGTCATGTTAGAAATTGCAAACCCAAGTTTCAAAGATTTATAGCAATGATTCCAACATTTAAGGGTTTTCATTGAAGGGTTTAAATCACCTAGGTAAAGTTAGCACATATATAGCTATTATCAAGCAAACATGGGTTTATAGTTTCCAACTTGGGAGTAAACTCGTGTGGGATCAGCCATTCCACACTAGTTTATTGAGTACCATGGTGTTGACATTGTGTCATAGGGAAAAACTATAGTTTGTTTGTGTTATTTGTCACATTGAAGTCTCCCAAACCATGGTCCCTCACCCCCCCTCGCCCCCACGATAGCACACACTTCATATCTTTGGAAATCCCTTGACAAATTAGGATACATCAAGGTGGTTTTGTGATGTTTAGACTAGTGTTGTGTGTGTAAATGGTTTGGGACTTACACTCCATGTGAGTATAAATCCCATGAAGTTTATTTACACTCCCTGTAAGTGTCTAATATTCATTTACATTTGTGTAAGTGTGAAAGTAAAATGTGAAACATGTAAGAATAAAAACCATGTAAACTTATTTTAAATCGTGTAAAACAGTGTAAATGTAAAAATTAATACATTTATACAATTTTACACAACTGTGTAAATCAATGTAAGTGTAAAACAATGTAAATGTTTTGGCAGGAAGAGGAGATTTCATAAATTTTTGGTGATAGGCCAATCAAATGGCTCATTGCAAAAAAAAAAAACCTATAAAAACATGCACCCACAATTAATTAATATGGATTTGCAAGAAGGTATGGTCATTAAAAGTGTATAATAAAATAATTTGTAAAATTAAAAAGTATACCATCAGACCAAATGAGGGTGGAATTTTTTAAAAACCTGAACAAAATACATTATCGTAAGGTGGGGAGGGGGTGAAACTAAAAAAAAACCCATCAATTTTTGTGATAAACTGAGTTTCACTTGTCTTCCATTTTTCCCGAGCGCCTGCGCCTCCACTGCTTCTATAGATATTTTCATTGCTCCTACCTGTACAATTACTATAATTAGTCAAGCCTTATGCATTAAATGTTGAGTTTCAGCATTTCATACCCAGATTTGATGAAATTTCCTCACTTTATGAATACACGGAAAGAGGGGTTTGAGGGTGAAAGGAAGCTCAAAGACAGACTAACTTTATAAATTACCTTAATATATACACTTACACACCCCCAAAACATTTATACAGGGTTGTGAAAGTGTGTTTGACAAATATTTACACTGGCCTTGTGTAGAATGTAAATGTAAAAAAATTATATTCACATCAACAATGTAAGTGTAAAAAGTTAGGGCATGTAAGTGTGAATGATTTACACTTACACGAGATTTACATGCCACATATATGGCTTTGACACTTACATGCAGAACACTGGTTTAGACTTTAGACATACGGCGCAAAAGTTATTTGAATGTTGAAAATATAGTCATTGAAAATTCAATAAGTCAAAACTAAATTTTGTAATGAAATTAGGGCATTCTCTTTGAATTGTTAGTAAGCCCTCAATGAGTAAGGTCTAATGAAGATAGCTTTTAGACCTAAGTGCAAGAGATATTGAATTTGGAACAATTTTTTGTCATTAGAAACTCAACTAAATTACAAAAAATGATTGTGGAAGGAGAAATTAGTTGTGTAACAAGTTCACACTTGGGCTAGCAACACAATAAAAATCCACATTCAAATTCTAATGAAAATTGGATTTCAAGATTTAGGCTTTAAATTGTCTACAATTTTCCCTTTCAAAACTAATTAAATCGGGCCAAAAAAACCATGTGCTCCCCCACATTGACATTGTACATCAATTTCAACTATTGTGGAAGATTGGTGTGTAACCCCAAAAAAAAAAAAAAAAAAAAAAACAAAAACAAAAAAAACAAAAAAATGACTTTTTTATAAACAAACCCCACACTGCA